>Ga0137415_10007768_pt1 | contig 10639 bp, 10 predicted proteins | sample CZODoug3_1_1_16f_FD_183082 | JGI IMG/M metagenome (GOLD analysis project Ga0137415, IMG submission 183082) | Vadose zone soil fungal communities from Angelo Coast Range Reserve, California, USA - CZODoug3_1_1_16fungal (Hybrid Assembly) | ecosystem: Environmental > Terrestrial > Soil > Vadose...
CGATACAACAGCGGTATCGGCCCGCACCTCCGCCTTGCGATGCATCCACCTGGATCACCGGATCCGGGCAAGGAACCTCGTTTCCACGACACTAGAGCCTGCCGCCGACATCCTCGCGCTTCAGGTCCACGTGCGTGATCGTCCGGCTATGTCGAGCTAGGTCGACGCGATACCGACCGCGATGTCGACCGCGATCTTGCTGAAGGCCGGGAGCAGCGGGTTGGGGTCGTCGGCCCGCCAGGCGAGCGCGAGCTCGCCGTGCAGCGGTGGGGCAAGGGGGCGGTAGGTGATCCTGGGAATCGCCAGGTATCGGGCGCGGGACTCGAAGATGACGGCCACGCCGGCGCCCGCGGCAACCGCTTCGACCATGGTCTCCTCGTCCGGTCGGTGCTCGGCGATATGGGACTCGGGATTGTTGTCTCCTGGCCATAGGTAGGCGGTGATGGTGTCGTAAGCGCCGGGCCCGTCGGCGCGGGAGTGGATGATCAGCGGCTGCGCGGCTACCAGCTCGCGGGGTACGCGGCGGTGCGCGGCGAGGGGGTGCTCGACGCCGAGTGCCACGACGAGCGGCTCGGCGAGCAGTACGCGGTGCGCGAGGCCGGCTGCCCCGGTCAGTGGCGTGTGAACGTAGGCGATGTCGATGTCGATGTCGCGGTGCTTGAGCCGGGCAACACTGTCCGCTGTTGAACCCCGGCTCAGCTCGAGCCCCACCCCTGGGTGCTGTTCGCGAAACGCGGCGGCAACGAGTGGTGCAATGTCGAAGTTGCCGGACACGCTGAGCCCGACTCGGAGCTGCTCGGTGCCGCCGTGCGCGGCGCGCCGTGCCGCCTCCACACCCTCGGCGGCGCCGCGCAGGGTGTGCCGTGCCGGATCGAGCAGTGCGGCACCGGCCGCGGTCAGCGTGACCCGACGCGTGGTGCGCTCGAACAGCGGTGCACCGACGTAGGTCTCCAGCTGGTGGATCTGGCGGGTCAATGCCGGTTGGGTGAGGTGCAGGCGTCCGAGTTCGGCTTCTCCTCCACCGCGGCTGAGGTGGCCAAGGGTGTCGATCTGTCCGGGCGCCGCGCCATCGTGACAGGCGGGGCGTCGGGTATCGGCGTGGAGACGGCGCGGGCACTGGCCGGAGTCGGGGCGGAGGTCACCCTCGCGGTCCGCGATACCCGGGCCGGCGCGGACGTGGCGGCCGAGATCACGGCGTCCACCGGCAACGCCGCTGTGCGCGTCGTCGCGCTGGACCTGGCCGACCGATCATCGGTGACCGCATTCGTTGCCGACTGGGCCGGTCCGCTGCATCTGCTGGTCAACAACGCCGGCGTGATGGCCTGTCCCGAGCAGCGCACCCCGCAGGGTTGGGAGCTGCAGTTCGCGACCAACCATCTGGGGCACTTCGCGCTGGCCACCGGTCTGCGTGGGGCACTTGCCGCTGGCGCATCCTCGGTCGGCGAGGCACGGATCGTGTCGGTCAGCTCCAGCGGGCATCAGCTGTCACCGGTGATCTTCGACGACGTGCACTTCGCTTTCCGCCCCTACGATCCGTGGTTGGCCTACGGCCAGTCCAAGACCGCGAACGTGCTGTTCGCGGTCGAAGCGACCCGGCGTTGGGCGGGCGACGGGATCACCGCCAACGCGCTGATGCCGGGCGCCAGCTACACCAACCTGCAGCGTCACACCGGCGGCCGAGGCAGCGGGCGTACCCCGGCGGAGCTGTTCAAGTCGACCCAGCAGGGCGCGGCGACGTCGGTGTTGCTGGCCACCTCGCCACAACTGCAGGGGATCGGCGGGCGCTACTTCGTGGACTGCAATGAGACCGAAACCGTGGACAGCAGCACCGGCACCCTCGCCGGCGTGGCCAGCTATGCGCTCGACCCGGCCAATGCGAATCGACTCTGGGAGGTGTCGGAGCAGCTGCTCGGCTGAGGACCGCGGCACACACCCTGGACAGATCCGCGACCGGTGACCTAGCCTCCTCCCCACTGGTCCTACCAGTGAGCGCCGAGTCCCCGTCCGCGTACGAACCGCGCGGCCGAACCGTGCGGCGCGGGCTCCGACCCGCCGCTCGTGCCCCCGCGAAGGGTGAACCCGATGACCGAGACGGCAGCTGACCACACCTCCTCCGGCCCGGAGCAGTCGCAGCGGACTTCCTCGACGATGGCGCGGCGGGCCGTCGTGGCCGGTGGCATCGGCAACGTCATCGAGTGGTACGACTACGGGGTCTACGCGGCGCTCAGCCCGATCATCGCCACGCTGTTCTTCCCGTCCGCCAGCGTGGTGGCGTCCACCCTGGCGACCTTCGCGGTGTTCGGGGTCGGCTTTGTGGTGCGCCCGCTCGGCGGCTTCTTCTTCGGCCAGCTCGGTGACCGCAGGGGTCGGCGGGTGGCGCTCGCGCTGGCCCTGGTGCTGGTCTCGCTGAGTACCTTCGGGATGGGCATCCTGCCGACTTATCCGCAGGTCGGCGCCTTGGCACCGGTCCTACTGGTGGTGCTGCGCATCCTGCAGGGCTTCTCCGCCGGCGGCGAGTGGACCGGCTCGGCCGCGCTCATGATCGAGAACGCCCGGCCCGGCCGGCGCGGCTGGATCGCCAGCTGGCAGCAGTTCAGCGTCATCCTCGGCACGCTGCTCGGCGTCCTGATCGTCACCGCGATCACCCGGATCTGGTCGGACCAGGCGTTGGCCAGCTGGGGTTGGCGGATCCCGTTCCTGGTCTCGCTCGTACTCGGCGGCATCGGGCTCTACATCCGGCTGCGACTGGAGGACACCCCGCACTTCAAGTCACTGCAGCGGGCGAACCTGGTCGCCGAGCGGCCCACCCGAGAGGCGCTGCGCACCCAGCGGGGCCCGATGCTGCGCGCGCTGCTGTTCACCGCGCTGCCCAATGTCGGCTTCTACACCTTCGTCACCTACACGCCGACCTTCCTGCGCCAGGAGGGCGGGCTCAGCCTGTCCCAGGCGTACCTGGTCAACCTGGTCGGCCAGCTGATCTACGCGGTGCTCACGCCGCTGATCGGGCGGCTGTCCGACCGCGTCGGCCGGCGCCCGCTGCTGCTGGTCCACGCGGGCGGCTTCTTCGTGCTGGCGCTGCCCATCTACCTGCTGATGTCGCGCGGCTCCTTCGCGGCGGCCCTGCTCGTGCAGCTGCCGGCGCTGCTGGTGATGGCGTTCTACGCCGGCCCCGGCACGGCGGCGCTGACCGAGATGTTCCCGACCCGGCTGCGCTACTCCGGGCTGGCCATCCCGTACAACGTCAGCTCGGCGCTGTTCGGCGGGACCGCGCCGTTCATCGCCACCGGGCTGATCGCGCTGTTGCACACGCCGCTGGCGCCGGCCTTCTACGCGATGCTCGTCGCGATACCGACGTTCGTGGTGTACCTGACGATGCGCGAGACGGCGTTCGAGCCGCTGCGCGACACCTGACCCGACCAGCCCTCAGCAAAGCGAGGTAGCACCGTGCCCCATCCCGTGGACGTCGTCCTCACCTTCGACGTGGACGCGGAGTCGCTGTGGGACGCCCGCGACCCGGACAGCCTGGCCAAGCCGATCTGGCGCTCGCAGGGCCGGTACGGCCCCCGGGTCGGCCTGCCACGCATCCTGCGCCTGCTGGCCGAGCACGCCATCCCGGCCTCGTTCTTCGTGCCCGGCGTGGTCATCCAACGCTACCCGGACGAGATCGGCACCGTGCTCGAGGCGGGTTTCGCGATCAACCACCACAGCCACACCCACACCTGGGCGCAGAACCTTTCCGAGCAGCAGGAACGCGACGAGTTCGGCCTGGCCCTCGAGGTCATCGAGAGGTTCACCGGGCGGCGGCCGACCGGCTACCGGTCCCCCTCGGCGGAGTTCACACCCCGGACCGTCGCACTGCTGGTCGAGCTGGGTTTCGAGTTCTCCAGCAACATGTTCGACGACGACTCGCCCTACCTGCTGCGCGACGGCGACACGAGCACCGACATCGTGGAGATCCCGTTCGCCTGGCACATGGATGACGCCCCGTTCTTCCTGTACAGCAACAAGCTGCCGGGGCGCTCGATCGCGGCGCCGAGCGCGGTGCTGGAGACCTGGACACTGGAGTTCGACCAGCTCAGCCGCGAGCCGGACCGCTGCCTGGTGGTCGCCATGCACCCGCAGGTGATCGGCCGGCCGTCCCGGATGTGGGTGCTCGAACAGTTCGTCCGGCACGTGCTGGACTCCGGCACCGGCTCCTTCACGACGCTGGAGCGAGTCGCCGCGCAGGCCCGGCCCACCCTGCTGAAGGAGGCCGGCCGGGCATGAGAGCGGTCGGCGAGCACACCGCCCACCCGCTGGACCGTGGCGCGGCTGAGCTGCGCGGCCAGCTGCTGGCCGGCGAGCTGACCGTGATCGAGCTGGTCGAGGCTTCGCTGCGGCGGATCGACGAGCGGGACGGCGCGCTGCACTCGTTCCTCACGGTGGACCGGCCGGGAGCGCTGGCCCGGGCCCGTGAACTGGACCGGGAGCTGGCCGACGGCCGCCCACCGGGGCCGCTGTTCGGCCTCCCGGTGTCGCTGAAGGACCTGTTCGAGACGAAGGGCCTGCGCACGACGTCCGGCTCCGCCGCGCTGCGCGACCACGTGCCGACCTTCGACTCCGGCCACGCGGCGCGGCTGCGCCAGGCCGGCGCGGTAATCGTCGGCAAGACCAACACGCCCGAGTTCGCGATCTTCATCCGGACCCGCAACGACCTCGGGCCGGAGACCGTCAACCCGTGGCACACCGGGCGCAGCAGCGGCGGGTCCAGCGGGGGCGCGGCGGCCAGTGTGGCGGCCGGGCTGACCCCGCTCGCGGTGGCCAGCGACGGCGGCGGCTCGACCCGGGTGCCCGCCGCGCTGTGCGGCCTGGTCGGCGTGCAGCCCAGCCACGGCGTCGTGCCGCATACCGGCGGCCGCGTCGGCACACTACTGTTCTCCTCCGCCGGGCCGATCGCCCGCACCGTCGCCGACGCGGCGCTCCTGCTGGGTGTGCTGGCCGGGCCCGACGAGCGCGACCCCGCGTCGCTGCCGTCCGCGCTGGCCGACGCGGCGGAGCGGCTGGACGGACCGGTCACCGGCCTGCGCGGTACCTGGGTGCACCGCTCCGGCCTGTTCGACGCGCCGGCGGAGATCCTGGCCAGCTGCCGGGCCGCGCTGGACCGGCTCGACGGGCTGGGCATCCAGGTCACCGCCTCCGAGGGCAGCCTGGAGTCCGACCGCTGGAGCGAAGGCTTCTACGACATGATGATGGCCGATCGCTACGCCACCGGCGGGGCCGAGTTCTACGAGGACCCGACCAACCGCGCCCTGCTTACCGACTACGCCCGCAGCCACTTCGAGCGGGCCGCCCTGGTCACCGGCGCGCAGTACTCGCGGGCGCTGGATCGGCGGTTCCACGCCATCCGCCGGCTGGACCGGCTGTTCGAGGGCGCCGACGTCCTGCTCACGCCTACCGTCGGCGCGATCGCCCCGCTGATCACCGACTCACCGGCGCCCCCGGCGGCGGCCCGGCTGCCGTTCGTGGCGTACACGTTCATCGTCAACTACACCGGGTTCGCCGCCGTCACGGTGCCGTGCGGCCTCGTGGACGGGCTGCCGGTCGGCCTGCAGGTGATCGCCCGCCCCGGCGCGGAGCTGGTCGCGCTGCGCGTCGCGCGGGCGATCGAGTCGGTGGTCGAGCTGCCCGCGCCGCCGCTCGGGTAGCAGCCCGTCCCGTAGCGCCGGACCGGAGCGCCGGACCGGAGCGCGGGACCGGAGCGCGGGACCGGAGCGCGGGACCGGTGGCCGCCGCGCCCACGGTCGGGTCGCGAGCGCGGCGGCCCCGGAGTCAGCCGAGCTTGGCATCCTTGGAGTTGCCGAGCAGCGCGATCTTGCCGTCCTTCACCTGGTGGATGAAGATCGCGGTACCGACCACGTTGCCGTCCGGCTGGAACTGGATCGGCTTGGCCAAGCCCTGGAAGCTCACCGTGGACAGGAACGTGTTGATCGTCTCCGGGGTGGTGTTGCCGCCCTGGATCGCCTTGACGAACGCGGTCGCCGCGTCGTAGCCCTCGGCCGCGTACACCGCCGGCTCAACGTGGTAACGGCCCTGGTAGTCGCCGTAGAACTTCTTCAGCTGACCCACCGTGGACTTGGCGTCGGGCACCGCGCACGGGCAGCCGACGACAGCGCCCTCGGCCGCCTTCGCGCCGGCGCCACTGACCAGCCCGGGGTCCAGGCTGCCGTCACCGGTGGCGAACGTGGAGGTCAACCCGGCGTCGCGGATCTGCTTGAGCAGCCGGCCGCCCTGGGCGTAGTAGCCACCGAAGAAGATCACCTGCGGGGCGTAGGCCTTGATCTTGGCGATCGTGGAGGAGTAGTCCGAGGCGCTCTGCGCGAACTGGTCACGCTGTACCGCGACGCCCTTGGCCTCCAGCTCCTTGTTCGCCGCGTCGGCGATGCCCACGCTGTACTCCTGGTCATCGCTGACCACGAACGCCTTGCTGGGCTTCTTCGCCGCGATCAGGAAGTCCGCGATCGCCGGGCCCTGCGCCGCGTCGCTGGCCACCACGCGGTGGAAGTACTTCCAGCCGTTCTGCGCCAGCCCGGGGTTGGTGGCCACGGCGGAGACGTTCGGAATCTTGGCCTGTTCCAGGATCGGGTCGGCTGCCTTGGACTCGCCGGAGAACGTGGGGCCGATCAATCCGACGATCTTGTCCTGCTGCACTGCCTTCGTGACCAGGGGAACGGCCTGGTCCGGGCTGCCCTGGCTGTCGTACTTGACCAGCTCGAGCTTCTTCGGGGGGTTTGTCGCGTTGTAGTCGTCGATCACCATCTGGGCACCGTTGAACGGCGGGATCACAAGTCCGGAGCTCTCCCCGGTGAAGTCACCGAGGAAACCAAGCTTGATCGTGTCCGATCCGCCGGCCGCACCGCCGCCGGCGCCTCCGCAGGCTGCCAGTGCGAGCGCACCGACCAGCACCGCGGCGGCGGCTACGGCCGTCCGCTTCCGACTCATTCTGAAAACCTCCTGCTGCCGGGGATGCCCCGCCCGACACTCGGCCGTCGGGGCGCATGCAGGAGACCCTGACGTACAAGGCTTGCAGTCCTCTTGCAAGAGGCTAGACAGCACAACCTCGCCACAAAAAAGGGCCCGCGCTGTCAGTCGTGGGCGTGCTCGCCGGCCAGCGCGCCTCGGAAGCGCTGCTGGGCGCCCTGCTTGGTCGTGCCGTAGACGGTGCCAATCTGGGTCCAGGTGCCGCCGTGGCGGCGCACCTCGGCCACGGCGGCGGTTTCCATCGCCTCGGCGGCCTCGACCAGCCTGCGGACCGCCGCCAAGGCAGCCAGGGCGTCCGGCGCGGTCTCCAAGGCCTCCAACGCGTGCCGTACCTGCTTGGAGGTCCCTCGTGCCGCCATGGCGGAAAGAGTAACCGGCGCCACGGGGGGTCAACCACCCGTTGACTGCCGTCAATGCTATGTTGACTAGAGGGGTCAACCCATCGTTGACTCGACGGACGGCACCCGGAGGAGGACCGAGATGGCGAAGAAGAAGTTGAAGAAGGCCAAGAAGAAGAAGTGAGCTCCCCACTCTGACCACCCGGAGCTGAGCCGGCCGGCGCGTGCGCTGCCCGTGCGGCCACCGGCCGCGCAAGCTGAGTCCGCCCGCCGGACCGGCTCGGCCCCGATCTCCGTAGCAGGAGGTTGAGCCATGTCCACTGATCTGGACCTTGCGATCGACGCGGTGACCGAAGCACTCGCGGCGCTGCGCACCGAACCCGGCTCCGCCGAGGTTCGCGACGCGGTGGACCGCGCGAACGACGCGGTCGGCGCCCTCGCGCCGAACGTGACCACCGAAGTCCTGCACCGGCTGGTCGTCAGCATCGCGGATTGTCACCGCAACGGCCTGCGCAGCTCCCCCCGGCTCGCCGTGTGCCGGCGCAGCACCCTCATCGCGCTCCGGCTGGACCCGCGCTGGACCAGGCCGACCTCCTCGCACCGCCGCCCGGTGCCCCGGCCCGTGCACTGAACCTCGCGCACCGAGCCGGGGCGACGCCTTCGTCCGGCTAGGCCGGCGAGGTGGCCGGCAGCACGTGCACCCCGGTCTTGTCGGTGCTCAGGCACAGCGAGCACACGTGCGCGCTGTGGGTCAGGCAGGCGACCACGTCCGGGCGCTCGAAGTCCTGGCTGCACACGTGGCAGGCCAGCACGTCACCCGACGGGTTGCCGTACTCGTCGTACATCGGCAGCTCGATGCCGTCGTCCGCCCGGCGCACGTAGTACTTGCCCCGGGTGGCCAGCGCCAGGATCGGCGGCAGGACGAGGGCCAGCACGATGGCCACGAGCGGCGAGAACGGCCGCAGTGCCGGGCCGAGCCCCCCGAAGAACGCCACGATCGACACGCCGGCGGCCACCAGCATGGAGCCGAACCCGACCGGGTTGAACGCGTAGATCATACCGCGGCGGAACTCGGGCTTCTTCGGTGAGATCTTCAACAGATATTTGTTGAACACGATGTCCGAGGCGACCACCACGACCCAGGCCATACCGCAGTTCGCATAGAAGCCGAGAATGGAGTTGAGGAAGTCGAACATGTTCGCTTCCATCAGTATCAGCGCGATAATCAGGTTGACGCCGAGGAATACCAGCCGCCCCGGGTAATGCTTGGTCACGCGGGTGAACGAGTTCGTCCAGGCCAGCGAGCCCGAATAGGCGTTCGTCACGTTGATCTTGATTTGGCTGATCACCACGAGCCGCACCGCGAGGGTCAGCGCGGCCCAGCCCGGCATGATGTCCCGGTAGATCTCCAGGAACTGGTGCACCGGCTGGTTCGCCGCGGTCGCCCCGCCGGCCACGTCGGCGATGATGTAGACCGCCCAGGGTGGACAGCGCGTAGCCGACCCAGAGCGGCAGGCCGAGCCCCAACTGGAGCCCCTGGGCCATGATCGACCCCTCCAGCGCGAAGAAGATAAACGTGAAGGTCGCGAAGATGACGTTCGTGACCACCGAGCCGTAGTAGCCGAAGCCGCTGCCCCGGGTGATCCAGAATTCCCCACGGCGCATTGGTCGTGCCGTACGAAATGCCGATGTTCGCGCCGATGGCAAAGTCCGCGAGATAGGCGATGCCACCGAGTGCGGAAATCGCGACAACCCCGGTCGACCATTTGCGGTAGCTGCGCGGCGCGAACCGAAGGGTGTAGTCCTCCAGCGTTTCCCTGGCCGCCGAACCGATATCGCCCCGGACCTCGGGAACCGCCGTTTCAGGCGCGGTGTCCTGACTCATTGTCGCCCCCTCCGTGCGGATCTTGACAATCTGAGCGAAAGCGTTCAGCTCGCCTCTGCAGCACCTCACCCACCCTCTGTTGGGCCTCGTTTCACAGGGTTGGGTCAATATGACGTTTGAGTAAAGAGCGTCAACAATGGCGCCGCCGGCAGCGGGCCGCCCGAGAAGGTGACCCGCAAGTCTGCTGGCAAGACAGGTAGTCTGGACACCAGACGTGAGCACTCCTAGCCTGGACGCGGCCACCAGCGTCGGGCACCGGAGGACGGACGTCGATGAGCAACCCGCAACGGGACCAGGTCTCACTGGCCTCCCGGGTCCTCGCGGCGCAGGGGCACGCGGACCTGATCTGGGGACACGCCTCGGTCCGCGACCTGGCCGACCGGGGCATCTGGATCAAGGCCGCGGAATGGAGCCTCGACGAGGTCACCCCGGACCGCGTGCACCTGGTGGACGCCGGTGGCGCGGTGCTCGACGGCGACGGCGCCCGGCACAGCGAGTACCCGATCCACACCGAGATCCTGGCCGCCCGCCCTGACGTCGGCGCGGTGGTACACACGCACCCGCCCTACGCGGTGGCCCTCGCCGCGACCGGCCAGCCACTGCGCCCGGTGAGCCACGCGGCCAACATGTTCGTGCCGCCGCAGGTGCCCCGGTTCACCGCGACCGCCGACCTGATCACCACCCCGGAGCTGGGCCGACAGGTCGCCGCGCGGCTCGGCGAGGCCGACGCCCTGTTCCTGGTCAACCACGGGATCGTGGCCGTCGGGCCGACGGTCCAGGTGGCCACGGTGCGCGCCGTCGTGCTCGAGCGGGCCTGCCACCAGCAGCTGCTCACCCAGTCCTTCGGTGGCTGGCCCAGCTGGTCGGACCCGGTCGAGTCGCTGGCCAAACGCGCCAACATCTACCACGAGCGCGCCGTCGGCGCCGTCTGGGACTACCTGGTCCGCACCCTGCCCACCCCCTAAGCCGCACAACGTCGTGAGTGGCGAGTGGTCCTATAGCCACTAGCTACCTGATGACCTACCTTGGTTGGTATGGACGTCACTAGCACCGTAGATGCAGGTCAGACGGTCGACAATCGGCCTGTGTTCGACTCCTACGCGCGTCTGTCGAAGGTTCCTGACTCCGCGGAGCTAGAGAAGATCGTGACCCAGTTCGAGGACAACCGCACGAAGATCGAGCGGACTGGTGCTCGGTTGGGTGAGGAACTCTCGGACGGCATGTCGGCGTGGAAGGCAGGGGCGGTACGGCCTGGTTGGGAGCGGCTGCTGTGGCGGGCCCGGGCCGGGCTGTCGAGCGGGATCTGTGTGTGGCACACCGACCGGTTGGTGCGCCGCCCGGACGATCTGATGATGCTGATCACGATGGCGAACGACGGGTTTACGGTGTTGTCCTCGCA
>Ga0137415_10007769_pt1 | contig 10637 bp, 10 predicted proteins | sample CZODoug3_1_1_16f_FD_183082 | JGI IMG/M metagenome (GOLD analysis project Ga0137415, IMG submission 183082) | Vadose zone soil fungal communities from Angelo Coast Range Reserve, California, USA - CZODoug3_1_1_16fungal (Hybrid Assembly) | ecosystem: Environmental > Terrestrial > Soil > Vadose...
CCGTTTTGTTCATCGACGAGGTGCACCGGTTCTCGAAAACCCAGCAGGACGCCCTGCTGTCCGCCGTCGAGAACCGGGTCGTGGTGCTGGTCGCGGCGACCACCGAGAACCCGTCGTTCTCCGTCGTCGCGCCGCTGCTGAGCCGGTCGCTGATCCTGCAGCTGCAGCCGCTCGACGCCGACGCCGTCATGACCGTGGTGCGCCGCGCCATCGACGACCCGCGCGGCCTCGGCGGCCTGGTCGAGGTCACCGACGACGCAGTCGACCTGCTGGTTCAGCTCTCCGCTGGCGACGCGCGGCGCGCGCTGACCGCGCTCGAGGTGGCCGCCGAGGCAGGGGAGCAGGTGACGGTCGCGGCCATCGAGCAGTCGCTGGACAAGGCCGCCGTGCGCTATGACCGCGACGGCGATCAGCACTACGACGTCGTGAGCGCATTCATCAAGTCGGTCCGCGGCTCCGACGTCGACGCCGCCTTGCACTACCTGGCGCGGATGCTGGTGGCGGGGGAGGACCCGCGGTTCGTGGCTCGACGGCTGATGATCCTCGCCAGTGAGGACATCGGGATGGCGGACCCGACCGCTCTGCAGACCGCCGTCGCCGCAGCGCAGACAGTCCAGCTGATCGGCATGCCGGAGGCGCAGCACACGCTGGCCCACGCCACCGTTCACCTCGCCACCGCGCCCAAGTCGAATGCAGTGACGACAGCGCTGGGCGCCGCGATGAGTGACATTCGAGAAGGCAAGGCCGGTCAAGTGCCCGCCCATCTGCGCGACGGGCACTACTCCGGAGCCGCGAAGCTCGGCAACGCGATCGGGTACAAGTACAGCCACGATGATCCGGATGGTGTTGTGCCGCAGCAGTATCCGCCCGATGAGCTGGTAGGCGTCGACTATTATCAGCCGACCGCCCACGGCGCCGAGCGCGAGATCGCGACCCGGCTCGACAAGCTGCGCGCCATCATCCGCAAGAAGCGCTGACGGCCGCGAAACGCGCGTTTTGCAGGCCCCTTCTCGAACTTTCTCTGCAAAACGTTCGTTTGGACGAAATCATCCTTGACACCCGCCGCACCGTCTCCTACTTTGGTAGTCAATCGATTGATTGATCAAACGCAAGGTTGACAATTGGGGAGTGATGGAGATGCAGACGCCCGGCTGGACCGCGCCTTCATGGCGCTGGCCGACCCGGTTCGGCGCGCGATCGTGGCGCGGCTGTCCCGTGGACCGGCAACGGTCAACGAGCTGGCCGCGCCGTTCGACATCACGAAACAGGCGGTGTCCAAACACATTCAGGTACTCGAGCAGGCGGGGCTGGTCACCAGGACCCGCGACGCGCAGCGACGGCCGGTCCACCTCGACGCGGCCGCGCTCGAGCGGCTCACCGCATGGATCGACCGGTATCGGCTTGACGCCGAACGCAGCTACCGCCGGCTGGACGCCCTGCTGGCGGGGATGACCAACAAGGAAGGAACCCAGAAATGACCAACCCGCTCACCCTCAACGCCCCTGTCGACACCCTGGCCATGGAGTTCACCCGCGACTTCGACGCACCGGTGGATGCCCTGTTCCTGGCGCACGCCGAACCCGAGCTGGTCAAGCAGTGGCTGGGGCCGCATGACCTGGAGATGACGATCCAGCACTGGGACTTCAAAAGCGGCGGCGGCTACCGCTATGTGCACAAAGCCGACCGTGGCACGTTCGGTTTCAACGGGGTGTTCCACAAGGTGCGGGACAACGAATTCATCATCCAGACCTTCGAATTCGAGGGTGCGCCGGACATGGTGAACATCGAGTACCTGTGGTTCGAGGACCTCGGCGACGGCCGCAGCCGGCTGCGGGGCCGGTCAATCTGCCCGAACATCGAGGCCCGCGACGCCCTGCTGTCATCGGGCATGGAAGGCGGGATGACCGAGGGCTACGAGAAGCTCGACGTGCTACTGAAGAACATGTAATGGACTGGGACGCAAGCAAAGGGCGATCCCGGCCGATTTGGGGGTGGGGGGAAGCCGGGATCGCCGGGCCTGCGAACTAGCGCATCAGGCCGGACCGTCTGCGGCCCATCAGGCCCCTACGCCTGCGACCCATCAGCGCCGACACCAGCGCGACGCCGAGCGCTGCGACGATCACCTGGACCAGCAGTTCGAGCCAGTCGATTCCGTTGGTGACCGTCGGGATTCCCAGCGCTCTTGCGATCGCCGTGCCGATGAACGCGGACACGATGCCGACCAAGATCGTCACCAGCATTCCGATCGGCTGCCTGCCGGGAACCACCAGGCGGCCGAGCACACCGACCACGATGCCGATCAGGATTGCGGTGATAACGCCGGTGATGGGCATTGGTCCTCCAAGGCTCCAGGGACACAGCTGACATACCCTTGCCGAGCCTTGAATAAACGCTCGCGTCAATCAGCACGCGAGGAGCACGTCACACCATTTCGGGCACCCGCAGATGGGCGATCGCGAGTTCGAATTCCGCGACGTCGACGACATCAGCCCCGAGCTCGCGGGTTCGTGCGTTCCGCAGTTCCCTGCTCTGCTCGCGGTTGCGCTCCATGGCTTCGCGGCTGTCGAACGTTGCTGAGGACACACCGCGCCCGGAGGTGCGGTTGATCAGCAGACTGGCGCTGCAGAATCCCTCGAGGTTCTCCAGCGAGGGCAGGACGTCGCTCTTGTAGAAGTCCATCGCGCGGTCTGCCTGGTTCGGCGGGAGCTTTATCCACGTCGCCCGCACACAGGAACCGTCGGCCGACTGGTGGTCGCGGTGCAGGAGCCCGATCTCCCATTCTTCGATCTTCTCGACATTGCCGCCGAACGTCTCTGCCGCCCGATTGCGAAGCTGGTTCGCCTTCTCGGCGGACGCGTGCATCGCGTCCTCCGTCCCGTAGGCGGCGGTAATGATGCAGCGGCCGGACTCCCGGTCAACCAACAGCGATATGCCGACATATCCGTCAATGTTCTCGAGTTCGGGCATCAGATCTTTGCGCATATATGCAATTCCGTCGTCGATCGACGAGGTTTGCGCCTGAATCGTGGTAGAGCGTGCGAACACGGTCCACCCCCTTTTGTTGGGGCGGCGCCCCGGTGACGCCACCGGACCATCTATCAGCTTCCTCTCGCCGAGCAGCCGTTTCAACGGGTATTTCGCTACTCACACGGGGATATTTCGGATCGCAAATGGGTGGTCCGTAGGCTGGGCTCGTGGACTCCGACGTGCTCGATATCGACACATCGCGCCGACGGATCGTCGACCTCACCGGCGCGCTGCGGTCCTTCTGTGGCGGGCATGGGGACGGCTTGTGCAACGTCTTCGTCCCGCACGCCACCGCAGGCGTTGCGATCATCGAAACCGGCGCAGGCTCGGATGACGACCTCATCGATACGCTCGAGCGCCTGCTGCCGCGCGATGACCGCTACCGCCACGCGCACGGGTCGCCTGGGCACGGCGCCGACCACGTGCTGCCCGCACTCGTGGCGCCCTCGGTGACCGTTCCGGTGCAGGGCGGCGAACCGCTGCTTGGCACGTGGCAAAGCGTTGTGCTGGTCGATCTGAACCGGGACAACCCACGGCGAACGGTCCGGCTGAGCTTCGTCGCCGCTTGAGGGGCACGGGACGCCGCGCCGGTTCGTTGACTTGTCGGCGCGACAACGGCGACCGGTACTGTGGTGCGGTCGAATAGTCGCAGGTATAGACCGAACAATAAGGACAGTAGGACGTGCAAACACACGAGATCAGGAAGCGTTTCCTCGATCATTTCGTGATGGCGGGCCATACCGAGGTGCCGAGTGCCTCGGTGCTCCTCGATGACCCCAACTTGCTGTTCGTCAACGCAGGCATGGTGCAGTTCGTGCCCTACTTCCTTGGCCAGCGCACACCGCCCTACAACACGGCGACCAGCATCCAGAAGTGCATCCGCACGCCCGACATCGACGAGGTCGGCATCACCACCCGGCACAACACCTTCTTCCAGATGGCAGGCAACTTCTCGTTCGGCGACTACTTCAAGCGCCGCGCCATCGAGTTGGCCTGGACGCTGTTGACGAACCCCGTATCCGAAGGCGGTTACGGATTCGACCCCGAAAAGATCTGGGCCACCGTCTATTTGGATGACGACGAGGCGATCCAGCTGTGGCAGGAGGTGGCCGGTCTGCCGGCCGAACGGATCCAGCGCCGCGGGATGGCCGACAACTACTGGTCGATGGGCATCCCCGGGCCCTGCGGCCCGTCGTCGGAGATCTACATCGACCGCGGCCCCGAGTTCGGTGTGGGCGGGGGACCGATCGCCAACGAGGACCGCTACATCGAGATCTGGAATCTCGTGTTCATGCAGAACGAGCGGGGCGAGGGACCGGTCAAGGAGGGCTACGAGATCCTCGGGCCGCTGCCGCGCAAGAACATCGACACCGGCATGGGCGTCGAACGGGTGGCGTTCCTGCTGCAGGGCGTGCACAACGTCTACGAGACCGACCTGCTGCGGCCGACCATCGACGCGGTCGCGGCGGTTGCACCGCGCGGATATGACACCGGCAACTACGAGGACGACGTCCGCTATCGCATCATCGCCGACCACAGCCGCACCGCCGCGATCCTGATCGGCGACGGGGTGAGCCCTGGCAACGACGGCCGCGGCTACGTGCTGCGGCGGCTGCTGCGCCGCGTGATCCGCTCGGCCAAGCTGCTCGGCATCGACGACCCGATCGTCGGTGAGCTGATGACGACGGTGCGCGACGCGATGGGCCCGTCGTACCCCGAACTCGTCACCGACTTCGACCGGATCCACCGCATCGCGGTCGCCGAGGAGACCGCGTTCAACCGCACCCTGGTGTCGGGCTCGCGGCTGTTCGACGAGGCCGCCCGCGCGACCAAGGCGTCCGGCACCACCGTGCTGTCGGGCACCGACGCGTTCACGCTGCACGACACGTACGGCTTCCCACTGGAGTTGACGCTCGAGATGGCCGCGGAGTCCGGCCTCAGCGTCGACGAAGAAGGCTTCCGCGGCCTGATGGCCGAGCAGCGCCAGCGCGCCAAGGCCGATGCGGCCGCGCGCAAACAGGCGCACGCCGATCTGTCGGAATACCGCGACCTGGTTGACGCCGGCCCGACGGAGTTCACCGGTTTCGACGAATTGACCTCCGAGGCAAAGGTTCTCGGGATCTTCGTCGACGGCAAACGGGTGCCCGTTGTCAGCCACGACGGCAACCTTGATCGGGTCGAGCTAATACTGGACCGCACCCCGTTCTACGCCGAGTCGGGCGGCCAGATCGCCGACGAGGGGAGCATCACGGGAACGGGCGTATCGGGCTCCACTGCGACATCCAAGGCGGCCGTCAGCGACGTGCAGAAGATCGCCAAGACGCTGTGGGCGCACCGGGTCAACGTCGAGTCCGGCGAATTCGTCGAGGGCGACACCGTCGTGGCCACCGTCGACCCCCGCTGGCGGCACGGCGCGACGCAGGGCCATTCCGGCACCCACATGGTGCACGCCGCGCTGCGACAAGTGCTTGGCCCCAATGCCGTTCAGGCCGGCTCACTGAACCGGCCCGGCTATCTGCGGTTCGACTTCAACTGGCAGGGCCCGTTATCGGAGACCCAGAGCTCACAAATTGAAGAAGTCACCAACGAGGCCGTCGAGGCCGATTTCGAGGTGCACAGCTTCACCACCGAACTGGACAAGGCCAAGGCGATGGGCGCGATGGCGCTGTTCGGTGAGAACTATCCCGAAGAGGTCCGGGTGGTCGAGATCGGCGGGCCGTTCTCACTGGAACTGTGCGGCGGCACGCATGTGCGCAGCTCGGCGCAGATCGGACCGGTCACCATCCTCGGCGAGTCATCCGTTGGCTCCGGCGTGCGCCGGGTCGAGGCCTACGTCGGCTTGGACTCGTTCCGCCACCTGGCCAAGGAACGAGCCCTGATGGCGGGTCTGGCCTCGACGCTGAAGGTCCCGTCGGAAGAGGTACCCGCCCGGGTGGCCAATCTGGTCGAGCGACTGCGGGCGGCCGATAAGGAACTCGACCGGATGCGGTTGGCGAACGCGCGAGCCGCCGCAGCGAATGCCGCCGCAGGTGCCGAGCAGATCGGTAAGGTCCGTGTGGTGGCGCAGCGGATGGCCGGCGGAATGTCGGCGGCGGAGCTGCGCACGCTCGTCGGCGATGTCCGGGGCAAGCTGGGCACTGACCCCGCCGTCGTAGCGTTGATCGCCGAGGGCGAGAACGACAGCGTGCCCTTCGTGGTCGCGGTCAACCCGGCCGCACAGGACCTCGGTCTTCGGGCCAACGATTTGGTGAAGCCGTTGAGTGCGGCGGTCAATGGTCGCGGGGGCGGCAAGGCCGATCTGGCGCAGGGTTCCGGTAAGGGGGCGGCGGGTATCGACGCGGCATTGACCGCGCTACGCGCAGAAATAGGCCGGAGCTAGCCGGTGGCCAACACCGATGACCGTCTACCGGATCGGCCCGGAGGCGACGATCCCGGCCGCGGCCGACGGCTCGGTGTCGACGTCGGCACGGTGCGCATCGGGGTGGCCGCAAGCGATCCGGACGGGATCCTGGCCACCCCCGTGGAAACGGTAGAGCGGGACCGACGGAACAAGACCGGAAAGCACCTGCGCCGGCTCGCGGCGCTGGCCGACGAGTTGGAGGCCGTCGAAGTGGTGGTCGGCCTGCCGCGCACCCTTGCCGATCGGTCCGGTCCGTCCGCCTTGGACGCGATCGAGCTGGCCGAACAGCTGGCCCGGCGCATCGCGCCGACACCGGTGCGGTTGTCAGACGAACGGCTCACAACGGTGGTGGCGCAGCGGTCACTGCGCGATGCGGGTATTCGCGCCAAGGGACAGCGGACGATGATCGATCAGGCTGCGGCGGTGGGGATTTTGCAGAACTGGCTGGACCAGCGGCGCGCGGCCTTGGCCGCGCACGGAGAGGTCTCAGATGACTGACGACTGGGGCCGCAATCGCGCAGAGCCGGTGGCGGTCGGACCACCCCGGCGCCGGGTGACGCGCGCCGACCGGATCCGTGAAGCCCGCAGTCAACGGAAGCGGCGCATCGGCCGCGGCTTCGCGCTGGTCATGCTGATCGTGGTCGTCGTCGGTGCGGTTTTCGTGGGTTCAAGGCTGTGGCACACAATGTTTGGTGGTGGGGGGAACGACTTCTCCGGCGACGGCGTCAACGATGTGGTCGTCCAGATCCACGACGGGGATTCCACGACGGCGATCGGCAAGACTCTTCAGGAACACAAGGTCGTGGCGACGGTCGCGACCTTTGTTGCCGCGGCCGACGGTAATTCCGCCATCTCGTCGATTCAGCCGGGCTTTTACAAGGTGCGCACCGAGATTCCCGCATCCAATGCAGTAGCGCGCCTCGCTGACCCGCAGAATCGGGTCGGCAAGCTGGTGATTCCCGAGGGTCGCCAGCTCGACGACGTCCAGGACGTCAAGACCAACGCGGTGACCGACGGCATCTTCAGCCTGATTTCCCGTGCGACCTGTGTGTACCTCGACGGCGATCGCCACTGTGTATCGGTCGACGATCTGAAGAAGGTGGCGGGCGGCGCCGCACCTTCGGCGCTGTCGGTTCCGGATTGGGCGGGCAACGAAGTCAGCGGGTTGGGCAATGACCACCGCCGGCTGGAGGGGCTGATCGCCCCTGGCACCTGGAACATCGATCCGTCGGCCGCACCTGCGGACATCCTGTCCACGCTGATCGCGACCAGCGCAACCCAGTACGCGCAGGGCGGGCTGCTCGACACGGCGAAATCGATGAACATGTCGCCGTACCAGATCCTGATCGTCGGGTCGCTGGTGCAGCGGGAATCCAAGCCGGATGACTTCGCGAAGGTTGCGCGCGTCATCTACAACCGCCTGCAGGAGAACCGGACCCTGGAGTTCGACTCCACCGTGAACTATGCGCTGGACCGGATCGAGGTCGCCACCACCGACGCCGACCGCGGACAGAACACACCATGGAATACCTATGTGCGGCCGGGTCTTCCGGCCACGCCCATCTGCTCGCCGGGCCAGCCGGCGCTGGCCGCGGCCGAGCAGCCCGCGCCGGGGGACTGGCTGTACTTCGTCACGATCGACATGCAGGGCACCACCTTGTTCACCCGGGACTACCAGCAGCATCTCGCGAACATCGATCTGGCCAAGCGCAACGGTGTGCTCGATTCCGCGCGATGAGCGCCAATCGGCAGGAGCCAGGTAGTCCCCGCAAAGCCGCCGTGCTTGGCTCACCGATCGCGCATTCCCGGTCCCCGCAGCTGCATCTTGCCGCATACCGTGCGCTGGGGCTGGCCGGCTGGACATATGACCGCATCGAATGCAGCGCCGACGAATTGCCAAACCTGGTAGCAGGTTTCGGCCCCGAATGGGTCGGCGTTTCGGTGACGATGCCCGGCAAGTTCGCGGCGCTGCGGGTCGCCGACGAACGCACCGCACGCGCGGAACTCGTCGGCTCGGCCAACACCCTGGTGCGGTCGATCACCGGGTGGCGGGCCGACAACACCGACATCGACGGGGTCACCGGTGCGCTGGGGCAGGCGTCGGGAAACGCGATCGTCGTGGGTTCCGGCGGAACCGCGCCCGCCGTGGTGGTGGGCCTGGCCGGGATTGGGGTGCAACGGATTACGATTGCGGCCCGCAACCGTAACAAGGCGGCGCCGCTGGTGGCGCTGGCGCAACGTTCGGGTGTTGAGGGTCGTTGGTGTGACATCGACGGTGGCGAGCTGGCGCACGCGGTCGTCGACGTGGGTGTGGTGGTCAACACCATCCCGGCCGACGCGGCCGCGCGGTATGCGCCGACATTGGCGGCCACTCCGCGGCTACTCGACGCAATCTACGATCCGTGGCCGACCCCGCTGGCGGCGGCCGTCGAGGCGGCGGGCGGAGAGGTGATCAGCGGGCTGCAGATGTTGCTTCATCAGGCGTTCACTCAGGTTGAACAGTTCACCGGGCTGCCCGCGCCCGTCGAGGCGATGCGGGCGGAGCTGGCCGAACACTAGTGTTCGCTGCGTGACTGCTCGTGTCGGCGTGGTGTTTCGCCCAGACTTTCGGCCCGACACCCTGCGGGAAACTGCCTCGGCCGCCGAGCGTGCCGGCGTGGCCGAACTGTGGCTGTGGGAGGACTGCTTCCTTCAGGGCGGCATCGCGGCCGCGGCGGTCGCGCTCGCGTCGTCCGAATCGCTCACGATCGGTCTCGGGGTGCTGCCCGCACCCCTGCGCAACGTGGTGACCACCGCGATGGAGATCGCCACCCTCGACGCGATGTTCCCTGGCAGGATCCGGGTCGGAATCGGCCACGGAGTGCAGGACTGGATGCGGCAGGCAGGCGCCGCCGTGGCGTCACCCATGACATTGATGCGCGAGTACGTGACGGCCCTAAGTGATCTGTTGGCCGGGCAGTCCGTCACCGTCGACGGCCGATACGTTCGACTTACCGACGTTCGGTTGGATTGGGCTCCGCAACAACGAGTTCCTGTACTGATCGGCGGAACCGGACCCAAGACGTTGGGACTTGCCGGCGAGATCGCCGACGGCGTGATCCTCGACGCCCGGTACACCGTTGCCACGCTGCGGGATGCGTTGGCCCACGTCGCGTCGGGGCGGGCCGACCGCGGCGAGATGGGATTCAGCGCAGTGTTGTTCCTGGCGTGCGGCGCAGCTCAGATCGCCGGATCGGCCGGCCCCTACCTCGATGCAGGGGTGGATACACTCGTGTTTCAGCCGGTCGGACCGCAGACCGCCTTGCCAGAATTGATCGCAGCCGTCGGCGATGTGGCGGCGCGGTTGCCGGCCCCCTAGGCGCCGATCAGCCGAGTGTCGCGGTCTGTCAACCGTTCTCGCGCGCCGCGCACCGCCCCGATGCTGGCCACGGTCACCAGCACGATCGCCACGTACCCCGTTAGCGCGAGGTACTGCCCCAGCATCAGCCAGCCGGCGACGGCGGCGACGACCGGCGAAAGACACGTCAGTATCGCGAACGTCTCCGGCGGGAGGCGGCGCAGGGAGATCAGCTCCAGCGAGTAGGGGATCACCGAGGACAACACTGAAACGACCGCGCCCAGCCCCAGTACCTGCCACCGCAGCGCGCTGCCAAGATCGACCGCGACCACCGCGAACGGTGCGGTGACCACGGCGCCGATCGCGGTCGCAAGAGCCAGCCCGTCGAGGTTGGGGAAGTTGGACCCCGCTCGCGCCGTGGCCAGGATGTAGGCGGCCCAGCTCGCGGCCGCGCCCACGGCGAAGCCGAGCCCCACCGGGTCGAGATGACCGACCCGAACGCCGGTGAGACTGAGCAGCGCGACGCCAAGCAGGGCTAGCATTGCCCACAACCATGCAGTCTTGCGCGGGCTGACCACAACGGAAAGTGCCAGCGGGCCAAGGGCTTCAACGGTGACGGCAACCCCGAGGGGAATGCGGGTCAGCGAGTTATAGAAACACAGGTTCATCACGGTCAACGTGGCGGCAAGTGCGCCAGCAGACAACCACGCCCGACCGGACAGCCCGCGCAGCCGTGGGCGCGCAGCCACGCACAGGATCACCCCTGCGACAACGAACCGGACGAAGACGGCCCCGATCGCGCCGAGTGCTCCAAACAGTCCGACCGCGAACGCGGCGCCGACCTCCTGGCTGATCGCGGCGACCACCACCAGT
>Ga0137415_10007772_pt1 | contig 10635 bp, 7 predicted proteins | sample CZODoug3_1_1_16f_FD_183082 | JGI IMG/M metagenome (GOLD analysis project Ga0137415, IMG submission 183082) | Vadose zone soil fungal communities from Angelo Coast Range Reserve, California, USA - CZODoug3_1_1_16fungal (Hybrid Assembly) | ecosystem: Environmental > Terrestrial > Soil > Vadose...
CAGCAGATGCAGTACCGCCAGGTCTTCGAGGCCACCGGGGACGGCCTGGTGATCACCGACCTGGACTGGAAGCTGGTCCGCGCCAACCCGGCCTTCTACCGGATGCACGGCTACCGGCCCGACGAGCTGCTGGGCCGCCGCGCGACCACCTGGGTACACCCGGACCACCACCCGACCAGGGTCGAGTACACCGCCGCGATCATCGCCGGGGAACGGCCCCGCTTGCTCGCGGTCGACGTGCGCAAGGACGGCAGCACGTTCCCGGTGCAGGTGCACGGCTCGGCGTTCACCTTCCAGGGCCGCCCGCACATCCTCGGCGTGGTGCGCGACGACACCGAGCGCACCCAGGCCTTCGAACTGCTGGAGAAGCGGGTCTCGGCGCTGTCCAAGGTGGCCGCCAGCCTGACGGTGAACCAGGCGCTGAGCGACACCCTGGCGGTGATCGCCCAGTCGGTGATCGGGGCGACCCCGGCGATCGCCTGCTCGGCGTTCGTGATGGACCAGGAGAGCGGCCAGCCCAGGGTGGTCGCCAGTTCCGGCATGCCGGCGGACTACGCGGAGCTCATCGAAGGGTGCTGGGACAGCGGGGTGGACCCGTCGCACCAGGCCTATCTGACCCACGAGCCGATGATCCGCCGCGATGTGGTGGCGAATGGTCTGGCCGACCCGGCGCTGGCCCCGCTGCACGACCTGCTCCGAGAGGCCGAATGGGACAACGTGGCGGTGGTCCCGCTGGCGTCCCGCGACCGCGGCTTCGGCTCGGTGAATGCGTACTACCCGCGCGGGGTGGAACCGTCCCCCGACGACATCGCGTTCCTGCGGGCGGTGGCCGACCAGGGCGCGGTCGCCGTGCAGAACGCCCGGCTGCTCACCGAGGCGCAGAGCAAGGCCGGCCTCGAGGAGCGCCAGCGGCTGGCCCGCGAGCTGCACGACTCGGTGTCCCAGGCGCTGTACGGCATCGCGCTGGGCGCCCGGACGGCCCGCGCGCTGGCCGAGCACAGCCCGGAGCAGCTCACCGAGCCGCTGGACTACGTGCTCTCGCTGGCCGAGGCGGGCATGACCGAGATGCGCTCGCTGATCTTCGAGCTGCGCCCGGAGTCGCTGGCCTCCGAGGGCCTGGTCGCCGCGCTGGAGAAGCGGGTGGCGGTGCTGCGGGCCCGGCACCAGCTGACCGTGGCGGCGCACCTGGGCACCGAGCCGGAGCTGCCCCTGCCGCTCAAGGAGACGCTGTACCGGATCGCCCAGGAGGCACTGCACAACGCGGTCAAGCACGCGCACGCCTCGCACGTCGAGGTGCGCCTCTCGCTGACCGGGTCGAACGTGGAGCTGCAGATCGGCGACGACGGCGTCGGGTTCGAGCCGAGCGCGCCGAGGCCGGGTCACCTCGGCATGCAGTCGATGCGCGAGCGGGCAGCCGCGCACCGGGGTTCGATCGAGATCGTCAGCGAGATCGGCGGCGGCACCACGGTCCGCGCCCGCCTCCCCCGCTGACACCCCGCCAATCCGCCCAGGGTTTCCGCCCCGGGTGGGCTGGGCGTACGACTGAACCCGGCGCACGGCTCCCGAACGACTGCATCCGGCTGAACGAGGCACCCGCCCGAACGAGGCACCCGCCGGGCCGACTCCGCGCCACACCGAGCGAACGACCACACCAACCCCCGCCGAGTTCAACCACATCGGCCCACGCACCCATGATCGAACCCCACTGCGGTTGAACTCGGCGAGCGAGCGAACGGGCGCCCACCCGCCCGGCCGACCCGGCAGCGGGCGCCCACCCGCCCGGCCGAGCCGGCGCCGAAACCGCACCACCGCGAGACCGGACGACTCGCCGCCACAGGCCGGACACGGGGCCCAGCCACCATCCTCAGTTGTCGCGTGAACTAGACACGACAAGTGCCACTGGTCGCGTCTAGTTCACACGACAAGTCGGAAGGTTGAGGTTGCTCGGCGCCGGCGACACCCTCCCGCGCCGACGCGGTCCGGATGCGCCGGCTACGCCGGTCAGCGCCGGATGGTCCGGATGCGCCGGCTGGTCCGGTCCGCGCCGGGTACGCCGGTCAGTGCACCTGTACTTCGTCGCCCAGCTGCAGGGTGTTGTAGAAGGCCTCCGCGGTGGTCTCGGCCAGGTGCACGCAGCCGGCCGAGGCGCGCTGCACGCTGCCGCCGTGGAAGGCGACCCCACCGTCGGCCCAGAACACCGAGAAGTCCATCGGGGCGCCCTGTCCGTTCGGCAACTTGAACTCTGTGCTCTTGTGGTTCTTGTCCTTCCACTGCACGTGGAAGATGCCGGTCGGGGTCTCCTGGCCGGGGCCGCCGGAGCTGATCGGCACCGGGCCGACGGTCACGTTGCCCTGGTCGTCGATCAGCCAGGCCTGCTGCTTGGGTAGGTCGACGCAGGCCCGGGCGGACCCGGTGCACGGGGTGCTCTCGTAGGTGGCAGGCTCCGGCGCGCCGTTGTCCCCGTTGTTATCGGAGTTGTCGCCGTTATCGCCGTTGTCGGACGCGTCGGCGGAGGAGCTGTGGTCGGACGAGCCTCCGTCGTTGTTGTCGTCCGCCATCGCCGGGACGGCAACGGCGAGTGCGAAGACACACACGATCCCGACCACCGTGGCAACGCGCGCCGTGACCGAAGCCCGCCAGCCACGCGTTCCGATGTGCCTACCCATTCCCGTCCTTCCCGCCGAATCCAGGCGGATCAACGAGACCGTCCCGGAAAAGTGACGGGCAGGGGCTACTCCAAGTACCGACAGGCCCCCGGAAGACCTCCGGATGGGCGGTTTCCCCCCACTTTCGTCACACTGAGTCAGAATTAGTCGACCTTGGACCCGCCCGAGTGGCCTAACGACGGGTGATGATCAAACCCGGCACGACACGCACTGCCGGGTCCTCGGTTCCTCTCAGAATTCGACCGACACACTGGCCCGGTGCGGATCCTGATATCAAGCGACTCCGCGTCACCTCCGGATCAGGACGAGACCGAGCGCTTCCCGGTCGTCGTCGAGAGCCCGAGCACTGACGCCACGACCGGTACCGACGACGCGGCCGGGTCCGCACCCACGACCGCCGCGCACCCTGCCGCCGCCCTCGCTTCCAGGCTCCGGTCCCGCGTGGCCGCGCACCCCGCCGCCGCCCTCGCCTCCCTGGCCCGGTCCCGCGTGACCGCGCACCCCGCCCTCGCCCTCGTCTCCCTGGCCCGGTCCCGCGTGGCCGCGCACCCCGCTGCCCGCCGGGTGTCCCGGCTACGGGCCCGCATTGTCCAGTCGCGGCGGTTCGGACCGGCGCGGCGGCTGGTCGCGGCCATCCTCGTCGTGCTGTTGCTGCTCACCGGCTGGTCGGTGGTCGGCGCGCTCACCGCGCCGGGCACCGACAGCGTGGCCGCGCGGCTCGCCGAGTGGGGCCGCGACCACGGCTTCGACGGCCTGATCACCTGGCTGGAGAAGGAGCAGTACCGGCCGCCGCCCACCGGCGGCGAGCCGGCCGGGGGGATCGCCGCGCCGCCCGGCACCGTGCTGCCCGGGCATGGCCGGACCGACCGGCCGAGCAGCCCCGGCGGGCTGCCCGCGCCGGCCACCATGGTCGCGCTGGCCAATGCGCCCGCGCTGCCCGGGGAGGGGGTCTGGCATCCGGTCGCCTCGGTGCACGGGCACCCGGCCGTGGAGGTCGCCTCGCTGCGCCCCGACCCGGACCACACCTCGTTCGTCGCCGGCCTGATGTGGCTGGACCCGACGTTCGTGCGCGGCCAGCTGCACCCCGGCTTCACCGACCCGGGCGGCAGCTGGAAGGCACCGGACCACATCACCTCGGCGCTGCAGGGCCAGGTCGTCGCCGCGTTCAACGCCGGGTTCCGGCTCAACGCGAGCCGGGGCGGCTACTACAGCGAGGGCCGCACCGTGCTGGCGCTGCGCGACGGCGCGGCCAGCCTCGTGCTGAACCGGGACGGCACCGCGCAGGTCGGCGCCTGGAACACCGACGTCCGGATGGGCCCCCAGGTGGCCAGCGTCCGGCAGAACCTGGTGCTGCTGGTCAACCACGGCCAGGTCAACCCGACCTGCTCCAGCGGCGGCACCGCCGAGTGGGGCAGCACGATCGGCCAGGCCGCATTCATCCACCGCTCCGCGTTCGGGGTCACCGCCGACGGCGCCGAGGTGTACGTCGGCGGGCCGGCACTGTCGGTGTGCAGCCTCGGCAACCTGCTCAAGGCCGCCGGCGTAGTCCGGGGCATGGAGCTGGACATCAACCCGGCGTGGGTCAGCGCCGCCTACTTCCACCGCAACGCCCCCGGCGCACCGAAGGGCTTCCAGCTGTTCCCCGGCGAGCAGGTCGCCCCGCAGCACTACTTCTCGCCGTCCAGCCGGGACTGGTTCGGCTGGTACGCCCGTTCCTGAGCGGTCGCGCGGCGGCCGCCGACCGTTATCACACTGGGTGACGTACCTCTCGCCGATGTCCGGCTTGATCCCCCCGGCGCGTGGTCCCTCGACCGCCCGTCCGGCACGGCGTTGTCCACATATGTGGATAACTCGCGTCACACCCGTATCTATAGAGTGAGCACCCGTGAGCCTTACGCCGATCTATGACGAGCTGCGCGAGCTCCGGGTCGCCGAGCGTCCGAACGGTACGCAGAGCCCGCGTCGCGCGCCGCTGCGCCTCGTGCCCGCACAGTCGGGCGAGTCGAGGGTGGATGAGCTGGCCGGGCGCGGCGGCTTGGGCGGCCGGCACCGCAGACCGGCCAACTGAGGCACGGGTGAGGCCGGCCGAGGGAACCCAGCTAGGGGCGTCGCACACCGCCGACCCGGGTCGCTGAGCCGAATCGTGGCCGACGCGCACTCCACAACGCACTCCAACTGGCGCACCGCCGGCACCCCTGTGCTGGCCCTGCTGCTGCTCGCGGCGATCTGGGGCCGCGGCCTGGCGCCGCTCGTGGTGGTGCTGGTCGGCCTGGTGCTCGTGGCGGCGGTGCTGGTCGGGGTGCACCACGCCGAGGTGGTCGCGCTGCGGGTCGGCGAGCCGCTCGGGTCACTGATCCTGGCCGTGGCGGTCACCGTGATCGAGGTCGGCCTGATCCTCAGCCTGATGCTCAGCGGCGGGCCGGAGGCGACCACGCTGGCCAGGGACACGGTGTTCGCGGCGGTGATGATCACCTGCAACGGCATCGTCGGGCTGTGCCTGGTCGTGGGCGCACTGCGGCACGGTGTGGTGCGGTTCAACGCCGAGGGCAGCAGCGGGTCGATGGCCACCGTGGCGGCGCTGGCCACCCTGTGCCTGGTCTTCCCGACGGTCACCACGACGTCGCCGGGGCCGACCTTCTCCGGCCCGCAGCTGGCCTTCGCGGCCGTCGTCTCGCTCGTGCTGTACGGGGTGTACGTGTTCGTGCAGACCGTGCGGCACCGCGACTACTTCCTGCCGGTCGGTCCGGACGGCGGTGCCGGGCCCGGTACCGACGACGACGGGCCCCACGAGCCGCCCCCGGCCACCAGGGAGGCGCTGGTCAGCGCGGTGCTGCTGGTGATCTCGCTGGTCGCGGTCGTCGGGCTGGCCAAGTCGGTCTCGCCGGCGATCGAGTCCGGGGTGCGCGCCGCCGGTGCCCCGCTGAGCGTGGTGGGTGTCGCGATCGCGCTGCTGGTGCTGCTGCCGGAGACGCTGGCCGCGGTGCGGGCGGCCGCCCGGAACCGGCTGCAGACCAGCTTCAACCTGGCCATGGGCTCGGCGCTGGCCAGCATCGGGCTGACCATCCCGGCGATCGCGGCGGCGATGATCTGGCTGCCCGGCCCCCTGGTGCTCGGCCTGAGCCCGACCGAGATGATCCTGCTGGCGCTGAGCGTGGTGGTCGGCACCCTCACCGTGGTCGCGGGGCGGGCCACCGTGCTGCAGGGCGCGGTGCACCTGCTCATCTTCGCGTCGTTCCTGTTCATCGCGGTGACGCCGTGAGATTTCACCGTGCCGACCCGTGACGTTCCGAGCCGATCCGTGACGTTCCGGGCCGATTCAGCGATGAACAGGGCGGTGGGGCGAATGGGCGGAGAATTGGTAGTGCGATGCGGCTGACCGACCTGGTCTACAACTGGTACACCCGGCGGCTGCGCCGACAGCTGATGAACCGCCGGCTACCCCGGCACATCGGTCTGATCATGGACGGGAACCGGCGCTGGGCCAAGCAGATGGGCATGGCCAACCCGAGCATCGGGCACCGCTACGGCGCCGAGCACGTGGACAACATGCTGGCCTGGTGCGAGGGCATGGGCATCAAGCACGTCACCGTGTTTCTCTGCTCGACCGAGAACCTGACGCGGCGCGGCGACGCCGAGGTGGCGTTCCTGATGGAGGTCATCGAGCACGTCGTGGCCGCCGGGCTGGTGAAGCCCGAGCCCACCTGGCAGGTCCAGCTCGCCGGCATGCTGGACGTACTGCCGGACTCGACCGCGCGGGCTCTCAAGGACGCCGCCGAGGCCACCCGGAACTGCCGCACCGGCGCGCACATCACGCTGGCCGTCGGCTACGGCGGCCGGCAGGAGATCGCCGAGGCCCTGCGCGAGCTGCTGCACGAGGCGGGCTCGGCCGGCCGCACGCTGACCGAGCTGGCCGGAACGCTCACCGAGCAGGACATCGCGGCGCACCTCTACACCGCCGGCCGGCCCGACCCCGAGCTGATCATCCGGACCAGCGGCGAGCAGCGCCTCTCGAACTTCCTGCTCTGGCAGAGCGCGTACTCCCAGCTGCACTTCTGCGAGGCGTTCTGGCCGGCCTTCCGAGAGATCGACTTCCTGCGCGCGCTGCGCAGCTTCGCCCGAAGGGCCGACTGATGCCGCTGTACCGCGGGTTCGAGACCGTCGAGCAGCTGGACGCCCAGTACAACCTCACCGCGAAGGTGCCGGACTTCCCCCAGGTCGCGGCCAGCTGGGACCGGCGCAGCGAATCCACGCGGAGCCGCCTGGACGGCTCGCTCGACGTGCCGTACGGGCCCACGCTGGCCGAGACGGTCGACATCTTCCCCGGGTCGGGAGCGGGCGCCGGGCCGAGGCCGGCGGTGCTGTTCGTGCACGGCGGCTACTGGATGCGGACCAGCAGCAAGCAGTGGAGCTACCTGGCCGACGGGTTGGCCCCGCACGGCATCACCACGGTGGTGGAGAACTACGCGCTGTGCCCCGAGGTGACGGTGACCGAGATCGTCCGGCAGCACCGGGCGGCCTTCGCCTGGCTGTGGCGCAACGCCGCCGAGCTGGGCATCGACCGGGACAACATCGTGCTCGCCGGGCACTCGGCGGGCGGGCACGCGGTGGCCGCGCTGCTGGGCACGGACTGGCCGGGGCAGTACGGGCTGCCGGCCCAGCCGTTCCGCGCGGCGGTCCCGATCAGCGGCATCTTCGACCTGCGGCCGCTGCCCTACACCTATCTCGCGCCGTATCTGCAGCTCACCGCGTCGGAGGCGGCCGCGCTGAGCCCCCAGCTGCGGCTGCCCGGGCAGCTGCCGCCGACCCTCGCGGCGGTCGGGGGCGACGAGCCGAGCGAGCTGCGCCGGCAGTCGCGGGACTGGGCGCAGGCGTGCCTGGCGAACGGGCTGCCGGTGGAGCTCCGGGAACTGCCCGGTGACCATTTCAGCGTGCTCGACGCGCTCGCCGACCCGGACGGTGCGCTGGCTCGCGCGGTGGTCGGGTTCCTCGCCGGCTGCTAACTGAGACCGGTCGGGGTGACCCGGCCCACGCTCGTTGAATCGTCCCCGTCGCGCGAGTAGCTTCGAAAAAACAAGCGACGGAGGCAGGGTGCGCGCGTTCTACGGCAACGGTGGCTGCAGCTACCGCCGACACGTGGACCTGTTGCGGGTAGCCAGCGCGGCCTGTCCGGCCTGAGTTCGCGCGCAGTCCCGCACGCCCCGACTCTCCCTGGCCAGGTGCCGCTGTGAAGTTTCTCGTCCTGACCCTGATCTCGAACGGGCCCGACCCGGTCACCGGGCGTACCCCGTCGGCACACGAACGGTTCCGCCGGGTGGTGGAGCACGCGGTGCTCGCCGAACAGCTCGGCTTCGACGGCTACGCCGTCGGCGAGCGGCACGAGCGGCCCTTCTTCTCCTCGGCGCCGCCGGTGGTGCTCAGCCACCTGGCCGCCCGCACCGAACACATCCGGCTGTTCACCGGGGTGACCACGCTGAGCCTGCTGGACCCGGTGCGCGCCTACGAGGACTACGCCACCCTGGACCTGCTCGCCGACGGCCGGCTGGAGCTGATCATCGGCAAGGGCAACGGCTCGGCCCAAGCCGAACTGTTCCACGTCACCACCGAGGACCAGTGGGACCGCAACCGGGAGAGCTACGAGCTGTTCCGCCGGCTCTGGCGCGAGCCCAAGGTGACCTGGTCGGGGCAGTTCCGGCCGTCGCTGACCGACGCCGAGGTGTGGCCCCGGCCGCTGCAGCAGCCCATCCGGGTCTGGCACGGCAGCGCCACCAGCCGCGACTCGGTCGAGCTGGCCGCCCGCTTCGGCGACCCCCTGTTCTCGGCCAACGTGACCAACTCGGTCGAGCCCTACGCCGAGCTGGTGCGGTACTACCGGGAACGCTGGGTGCACTACGGCCACGACCCGGCCGACGCGCTGGTCGGCGCCGGCACCGCCGGTTTCTACGTGGCCCGCAACTCCCAGGACGCGCTCGCCGCGTTCCGGCCGCTGTACGAGGCACGGCTGCGGATGTTCGGCAAGCTGGGCCTGCCGGTGGTGTTCCCGACGCTGGAGGACTTCGTCGAGCGCAGCTCAGCGCTGGTCGGCAGCCCGGCGCAGGTCATCGAAAAGGTACTGCGCTACCACGGCGAGCTCGGCCACGAGGTCACCCACCTGCACGCCGACGGCGACGGGCTGACCCCGGCCGAGCACCGGGCGTCGCTGGAGCTGTTCCAGAGCGACGTTGCGCCCGCCCTGCGCGCCGCCATCCCCAGCCGCCCGCTCGCCACCCCGATCCGGCTGACCGAGCCGCCGTCCACGCCGACCTCTCCCGCCGAACGCGCGCAGCTGGCCGAGTCCCGCCAACCGGCCTGACCACGCCGCCGGCCCTGTGGGGGCGGGCGGTTGTTACCCACCTGCACATGAGGCAGGTTTCCCGGCGGTGGATTCAAGGGGTGGTCGCAACATCCTGTCTGAACTGGGGTGTTTGTGGTGGGTGGTTCGCCGCGGGTGACGCGTGAGTTGGTTCGGCGGTTCTGGCGGGCCCGGATGGCGGGTGCGACGTTGGCAGCAGCGGGCGCTGTGGTGGGTGTGTCGGAGTCGTGCGCGATCAAGTGGGTGACGAAGTCTGGTGGAATGATCCCTGATCTTGGCCAGCCCTCGGGTCGGTATCTGTCGCTGGGCGAGCGGGAGGAGATCTTCGCGGGTCACCATTCGGGGTTGTCCCAGGCCGAGATCGCCCGGCGGATCGGGCGCCATCGGTCCACGGTCGGTCGTGAGTTGCGGCGCAATCAGACCGTGCGCAACCCAACCCTGCCGCCACCCTCCGACGGCACCCGCCGACCCCCGGGTGCGCGCCCGGGCACCAACCGGGGCCGGGACCGGCCCCAGCACGAACGGCTGCGGTATCGGGCCTCGGTCGCCCACTACAAGGCCGAGGCGCGGGCCCGACGCCCGAAACCCGGCAAGCTAGCCACCCACCCCCGGCTGCATCGGCGGGTCGAGGCTGATCTGGCCCGGCACTGGAGCCCACGCCAGATCAGCCGCCGACTACGGTCACAGTTTCCCGAGCGCCCGGAGATGTGGGTGTCCCACGAAACCATCTACCAAGCCCTCTACGTGCAAGGACGCGGCGAACTCCGCCGAGAACTCACCCGCTGCCTACGCACCGGACGCGCCCTGCGCAAACCCCGCGCCATCCCCGGGGAACTCCGCGGCAAACGCCGCATCCCCGCACAGATCATGATCTCCGCCCGCCCCGCCGAAGCAGCAGACCGCGCCATCCCCGGCCACTGGGAAGGCGACCTGATCATCGGCAAAAACAGCCGCTCCGCGATCGGCACCCTCGTCGAACGCACCACCCGCTACCTCTTGCTGCTGCACCTACCCCACAACCACAGCGCCGAAGCCGTCCGGGACGCCATGCTCGCCACCATCCCCACCCTGCCCGCCCATTTGTGGCGCTCCCTGACCTGGGACCAAGGCAGCGAAATGGCCCGCCACACCGACATCACCCTGGCCACCGGCCTGGACATCTACTTCTGCGACCCCCACAGCCCCTGGCAACGCGGCAGCAACGAAAACACCAACGGTCTCCTGCGCGCCAACTACTTCCCCAAAGCCACCAACCTCACCACCCACACCGCACAACACCTCGCCGACGTCGCCGCCGAACTCAACGGCCGACCCCGCGAAACCCTCAACTGGCAAACCCCAGCCGAAGCCCTCCACCAACTACTGTCCAACCCACCAACAACCAACGGTGTTGCGACGACCCCCTGAACCCGAGTAGCCGAAAACCTGCCTGCTGTGCAGCTCGGTAACCACAGGCAGGCTCCGCGACCAAACGACCTGCCTGCCGTGCAGCTCGGTAACAACAGGCAGGCTCCGCGAGCCGAAAACCTGCCCGCTGTGCAGCTCGGTAACAACAGGCAGGCTCCGCGACCAAAAGACCTGCCCCCTGTGCAGCTCGGTAACCACAGGCCGAGCGTGCGC
>Ga0137415_10007774_pt1 | contig 10635 bp, 11 predicted proteins | sample CZODoug3_1_1_16f_FD_183082 | JGI IMG/M metagenome (GOLD analysis project Ga0137415, IMG submission 183082) | Vadose zone soil fungal communities from Angelo Coast Range Reserve, California, USA - CZODoug3_1_1_16fungal (Hybrid Assembly) | ecosystem: Environmental > Terrestrial > Soil > Vadose...
TTCCGCGAATAGACGCGTGCGCCTGATGCGCGGGCGATTTCGCAGGTGCGGTCAGTGGAACCGGAATCGACCACAATCGTTTCGTCGGCGACGCCTGCTAGCGAGGCGAGCGCGCGAGGCAAATCCACTTCTTCGTTATAGGCGATCAGGATCGCGGTCAGCGCGGGCATTGGAAATCCGAGAGGATACGGTAGCACGAAATGACGGGCGCGGGCTTTACCAGGTGGGGGCTCTACTTGGAGCCCGCCGGGGAAAAGATGCGAGCTTTACCTGGGTTCCTCGCTTCGCGTCAGCGAGCGACGGCAAGCTTCGGCGTAACGCTCAACAGGAGGATCGACGCGCCAATGCGAAATTCGGAGAGGTGCTTCAACTCCGCCACGCGGACGCGCTCATCTTCAAAAAATGTGCCGTTGGTGGATTCCAGGTCACGCAGCCGGATGACGTCGTCCTTGATTTCCAGCGCGCAATGCCAGCGGGAAATTTCTTTGTCATTGATAATGATGTCAGCGTCCGCTCGACCCATCACCACGCGAGGTTTCTGCACGGAATAAACGAGGCCTTTGGCAGGTCCCGCGATGATGGAAATGGCAATCGCTTTTCCCGCGGGGAGACGCAAGCCGGGATCTTCAATGGCTCCGCTGCCCGAGAGTCTGGGCGCTCCCGCGCTTCGAGCAAACTCCGGCAAGGGTGACAGTATCTGCGTCGCATCCGGATTTTGCGCGAGCTCGACCAAGGTTGGTTTCCCGCACTTCGCGCAATTAAATTGCACACGGGGACGCCCCACAAGCTGTGCATCCGGGAGAGAGTGCTGCGCACCGCAACTCGAACAAGCAACCTTCATCGCTTCGTTTCCAAAGAATAATTTAGCACGGCTGCTGACCGCGGGAAGGCAGCGTCGGCTGAAGAGTTCCTGGGCTGCAATCCGTACTTCCGTACAGGTGCTTCGGGATGGCACTCGGGATGTGCAATCTTCAGGGGGCTGAAAAAGGTGGGACACGCCGTTTTGTCGCTCGTTCGAACGCGTAAGCCAGCGCCAGGAGCCGAGGTTCACTGCAGGCTGTGCCCGTGAAACTCACGGCGAATGGCGAAGGTTTTGCGTCGAACGTCCCCGAGAACGGAACGTCGGGCGCATTGGCAACTCTGCCGAAGGGAACGATAACGGTGGGATACCCGGGCTTGGCCGCAATGGATGCGCCTGTCGCGCCGGGAAAAAGCAGCGCGTCGAGTTTATTTTGCTTCAACGCCGCGTCGATGCCCTCTGCGCCGGCGAGCTTGAGGTCTTTGGCGCGGTCGGCCTCGTATCGAGCGCGATCGGCGTCCAGGTCCATCTCGTCCGCATTGTCGAGTTGCGACTGGCCAAACTTGATGGCACCGGCGGCGGTGTGGGCGAGATTGAAATTCCGAAGCTCGGTCAACGTTTTCACAGGCGCGGAGGGTCCGAGCGAGGCAAGCCACTTGTTGAAATCGCGTTTCATGCCGTACTTGAATACGATCGAGCAGGAATCATCCTTGCCCTTGGCATTTTCCAGGCCCGAGCAAGTATTCCACTTCAGCAAATTATTTTCCGCGTCTTTGGAAATGACGCTGGGAATATCAGCCGGATCAACGATGATCGCGCCTTGCTGCTTGAGAATCGCGATTGCCTCGGCCATAACTTTTTGCTGATCCTCGTGGAGACCGCCCCGAGGCTTTTCTTCACCGGGCGGTGTCACTGCGTCGTAATAGAACGCGCGCGGAATGCCGATGCGCGCTCCTTTTAAACTTGCCGTGTGGAGAAATCGCGTATAGTCGCGTCCGGGCGGAGCAGCACATTTATTGGTGGCCGGATCGTGGGGATCGGGCGCAGGACTTTCTAATGCACCGAACAGAATGGCTGCGTCAGTCACAGTCTTGGCGATGGGCCCCGCCGTGTCCTGATCGGCTGTGATAGGAATAATTCCGTAGCGGCTGATGCGACCCATCGTTGGCTTGATACCCGCGAGCATATTTTGATTCGCAGGGGTAAGAATTGATCCTGACGTTTCGGTGCCGACATTGGCGGTCCAGAAATTTGCTGTCGTGCCGACGCCCGAACTCGATCCGCCGGTACCGAGCGCCGGGCGTCCGTCGAAAGTGGCATCGCGCGGATCGCGCCGAGGATCGTAAGGATTCATGCTGAATCCAACCAGCCCGTTATAGCCGCCCGGCATTGGAGTGGGTCCGCCAGCAACCCAGTTGGCCAGTTCCGTCATGGTTGTCTTGGCGATGATGACGGCGCCGGCCTCGCGCAGATTTTTTACCAGCGTCGCCTCATACGGCGGCACGAAGGAATCAAATGCCAGCGCGCCGCCTGTCGTCGGCAGATCCGTGGTCTGAATATTATCTTTGAGGGCGATGGGAATTCCGTGCAGCGGACCGCGCACCTTGCCCTGCGCGCGTTCGCGATCCAGCGCGTCTGCGTCCTGAAGAACGTGCGGATTTACGGTGATGACGCCATTGAGGCGCCTGTTGTAGAGAGCGATCCGTATCAGGTACTGAACGACGAGTTCCCGCGAAGTGACGCGACCTTGTTTCATTGCGGCCTGCATCTCGGGAATCGTTGCTTCCACGACGTTGAAGGAACGATGCTTCGCGGGTTGCGCGTGGGCGCCGGATTTAGGCTTGCTTTGCCCGCACAAATTTACGGCGATCGTTATCAGTAAAAGTAGCGGGAAGATTTTCTTCATGGCGGGCACGATTCTATCGCACCAGGTCAAGTTTTTTGCGGGCAGCACACCCAAACCCGCAGCGAGTCATTCCGAGCGCAGCGAGGAATCCCTCTTTTTTCTGCTGGCAATCAATTGAAGGGATATTCCGCGCTATGCTCGGAATGACGGAGTGTATGCTGACGCGTGTGTTGAATATTTCGGCTTCCGCGTAGAATATATCCCAGGATTTGCATCATGGAGGCGCGCGAAGTGAAGTTGAAGGAATTGCCGTATTTTCTGGGCTTGCAACCGGGACCCAAAACGTATGGCCACAAAATAAAACAATTTGATCTTCCCGGCGACGGGAGCATTGAATACGCTCAATGGCTGCATCCTCACGAAACGGAAAAAGAGATCACGCAACAATCCGTCGATGAGCTGCGTAAGTTTTTGTCGCCGGGAGATGTGGCCATCGATATCGGCGCGCATACGGGAGATTCCACCGTGCCGATCGCGCTCGCCGTCGGCAAAACAGGCTGCGTTTTTGCGCTGGAACCCAACCGTTACGTTTTTCCAGTATTGAATAAAAATGCCAACCTGAATGCCGCGAAGACCAATATTATTCCGCTGATGTTTGCGGCCACGCCTGAAGATGCGGAAATGGAATTTCAATATTCGGATTCAGGTTACTGCAATGGCGGGCGTTTTGAAGGCATGAGCAAATGGCTGCACGGGCACGCGTTCAAACTCGCGGTGCAGGGAAAAAATCTGCAATCATTTTTGAATGAAAAATATCCGCAACTCGTTCCCGGAATCCGCTACATAAAAATCGATACGGAAGGATATGAGCCGGCGGTCCTTCAGTCTCTTTCAGGTTTGATATCGCGGTGCAAACCGTTCATGAAAGTGGAAGTCTACCGGAAACTGGATGACCTGCAGCGCCGCGCGTTGTATCGCTCCATCGCCGCGTACGGCTACAAGATCCATAAGATCGCGGAGGATGGCAATTATTTTGGAGAGATCCTCACGGAACAAGACCTCAGCAAATGGCGGCACTTCGATATTTTCTGTGCGCCGCGGTAGGACAGGCACTCTTGCCTGTCCGGTTTGGATGCGCGTGCATCGAGACGTTGATCCGACGAAAGTTGCGTCCGAGTTTAGCGAAATACGGAGGACAGGCAAGAGTGCCTGTCCTACTGCCACCTACTGCACAAAACCCACATTCGGCACTGGAGTTGGTTCCGGAACATCGCGGATGGGGCCGAATTGCGCTTCATAGCGGCTGATATTTTCCGCGAGCGCCTTCAAGATGCGCTTGGCGTGCGCTGGACTCACAATCATGCTGGAAAGAAGCTTGCCTTGCGGCACGTTGGGGAACAAATAGATGAATTGCAGCGTGAACTCTTCCGGATTGTGATGGAACATCACCAGGTTGCAGAACTGCCCGACCATTTCCTTCTCATCGGCCTTGATTTGTACCTGTACTTGCTCGCCACCCGCTTGCGCCATAACAGCCTCCGTGTTCCTTCGTGACACTACCATATTTTTTCACGTCACCGCTGATGGAAGTCGATCGGAGTTTCCGCTGCGCGGGTGTGAGCTTAAATTAAAGCCCGCCGGACATTTATCGCAGCCGTTGCCGCCTCTTATCCATTTCGCGACGGCCGCTAACGCCCCGATTGACTCCGCCATAGGTTAATGCTAGTTTATCGAATGGGTTCATCGAAGTTAACCATGGGCGGTCCACCCACTCCAGACGATCCGGTCGAATCTCTTGCCGCTGGTGCTGGTGCGGAACAATTAACTTCGGTGTCGCCGCCGCGCGTGCTCCAGCCAGTCCGTTCCCCTTCTCTTCCCGAATCGCATCGGTCAATTCCCATTCTGCCGGGCGCTTCCTTTTTCCGGAAAATGCTGGCGTTTGCCGGGCCGGGTTATCTGGTTGCTGTCGGCTATATGGATCCGGGCAATTGGGCGACCGACCTGGGCGGCGGCTCGCAGTTTGGCTACACCTTGCTGAGCGCCGTGCTCGTTTCGAGCTTGATGGCGATTTTTCTTCAGGCGCTTTCCGCCAAGCTGGGGATTGCCACGGGTCGCGATCTCGCGCAGGCATGCCGCGAGCACTATTCCCGCCGCACCGGAATTGCTCTGTGGGTCCTGTGCGAAATTGCCATCGCCGCTTGCGACCTCGCCGAAGTTTTGGGTTCTGCCATCGCGCTGAAATTGCTTTTTGGATTGCCTCTCCTCGTCGGCGTGTTGCTGACAGGTCTGGACGTGCTGCTGGTGCTGGCGCTGCAGGGCCGGGGATTCCGCGTGATCGAGACGCTGGTGATTACGCTGATCATGACCATTGCGGGATGTTTTGCCTACGAAATATTTTTTGCGCGGCCGCTGTGGCTCGAAGCGGCGCGCGGGTTCATCCCGGTCGCGGAAATCGTGCGCAACCGCGAGATGCTCTACCTGGCGATCGGCATCCTGGGCGCCACGGTGATGCCGCACAATTTGTATCTTCATTCCAGTCTGGTGCAAACGCGAGCGTTCAAGGAAAATCCGCGAGGCAAGCGCGAAGCCATCCGCTTTGCCACGCTGGATTCAACGCTGGCACTCGGTTTTTCGCTTTTCATTAACGCAGCAATCCTGGTGCTGGGCGCCGCGGCGTTTCATCAGCGCGGCATGACCACGGTCGCCGACATCAGCCAGGCCTATCAACTCCTGACGCCCGTGTTGGGCGCAAGCCTGGCGAGCACATTATTCGCATGCGCGTTGCTGTGTTCCGGCCAGAACTCCACTCTTACCGGCACGCTTGCCGGACAAATCGTGATGGAAGGTTTCCTGGATTTGCGGCTGAAGCCGTGGCTGCGGAGACTGATTACGCGGTCGCTCGCCATTATCCCGGCCGCGCTGGTAATCGGAATCATGGGCGAAGGTCATGTCACTTCGCTATTGATTTTGAGCCAGGTGGTCCTGAGCTTCCAGTTGCCGTTTGCCGTCGTGCCGCTCATTCAATTTACCGGCGACCGCAGCAAGATGGGCGAATTCGCCAACAATAATTTGACTGCGATTCTTGGGTGGACAATGGCGACCGCCATCATCGTCCTGAACGCGGCTCTGCTGTGGCTGACATTTGGCGGAAAGCTCTAACCTGAAGCGGTGTCACCAATGCAGCTCTAAACCTTTCCATGGCAATAAGTTAAGTCTAACCGTTTCGACCGATTGACATCCGGATGCAAGTCCAACATCTTCGTCTGGGAACTCGGCATCTTAGTACACTCAATGGTTTACAGATGAAAATTGACCTGTCTTGTGGCAATATTTGGCGCCTCGCAAATTCTTATAAGGGAGTAACGGAATGATTCCATCGAGGAATTTAAACCGGCTACAGTGGTGGGTAGGCGCTTTAGGAATGTTGGCCATTTTGGCTTCATCGGCTTTTGTGGCTCGTGTTGCGGCGGCGGATGACGACAAGCCTTGGGTTGCGCCCGATGCCGCGAAGCAGGTGAAGAATCCTATTCCAGTAAATCCGGAAAGCCTGGCCGCCGGAGCGCAGCTCTACCATGAAAATTGCGCGCCGTGTCACGGTGACACGGGCAAGGGTGACGGCGACACGGGGAAAATTATCAAAAAGAAGCCGGCGAACTTTACCGACGAAAAATTGATGAGTGCCGAAACCGACGGGTCAATTTTCTGGAAGATGGGCGAGGGCCGAGGCCCCATGCCGTCGTGGAAGGACGAACTCTCCGATAAGGAGCGGTGGCAACTGGTGATTTTCATTCGCAAGCTGGGCAAGGATGCTGCCGCGTCTAACCCGCCCGCTTCAAAAGATAAGTAAGTAATTAAAAGGGCGCGGCGCAGCGGTGCAAATCGTGACCGCAGCCGCGCCCTTCGTGTTTTTTGACGTCCTGCTGATCGGATTCTTATTTCACACTGGCCAAGGCCTGCCCCACTTCTTTCATGTCAGGGAGAACCGGAATATCGTAATTCTTGAACCAGGCGATTTTACCGCCCTTATCGATGATGGCGATGGCCCTGCCGGTGATGCCTTTTTCGGGCAGGTACACGCCGAATTTTTCCGCCACTGCGCCCTTTGGATGGAAGTCGGCGAGCAGCGGGTAGCTGATTCCCATTTTTTCGGCGAAGGCCTTGTGCGCCCAGACGCTATCGACGCTGAGACCCAGCACTTGCGCGTCGAGCTTTTCGTATTGCTTCAAATCATTGACAAAGCAGGCGTGTTCGTTGGTGCAGACGGGGCTGAAATCGAGCGGATAAAACATCAGGACCACATTGCGCTTTCCGGCAAAATCGGAAAGTTTGATTTCTTTCTGATTCTGATCCTTCAGCGTGAATTCCGGAGCGGGCTGTCCTACAGCGATGGGCATGAAGCCTCCTCAAGATCGAATAATTGCTGCCAGTTTCGCGGGCCTTCACGTAAAAGTTCGGTCGCCACGAAGCACTTATGATAGCGCAACGATCGCGGATGTTAACGGATTTCGTCGAGCGCTTCGCCGCAATCTGATACCATCGGCGCGCTATGGCGCGCATGGCTCTCGATCAGGCTTATCCGGGAATTTCGTTTCGCCCGAAGTCCCGCAACTGGTGGGCGCGGCTGATGCGCTGGCCCGCGGAATGCGTTCACCTTGAAAGCGGTCATGCGTGGATGGCAACTTTCATTCCTGACACGTTGTATCTTCGCGGCAAAGCTGCGCCGCGCCGCAATCCCGCGAGACCCGATGTGTCGCTGTGTCTCGATTGCCTGGGCACGCTTCTGGAACCGGAGCTGGGCGCGTATCATGGCCATGTCATTGCGTTTGAGCCGGACGGCGAGAGTTTCACGCAATATTTCTTCGTCGGTCGCGAAGATTTCGCCGCGGCGGGCCTGCGCTCGGAGGTGGCGGCGGCCATCGAAAAGCGCATTGACAATTTTAGTGGCGAATGCGGCGAGTGTGGCGCGGCGGCAACTTGGCTATGGATCTCCCGGCGCGAAGTTTCCAGCCTCGATCAGACTGAACGCATCGAGGAATCGCCCGGAGCACTATATTGCGCGAAACATGGCGCCGCAAAATTGCGCGAAGCCCTCGGCAAGATTGCTGAGGCGAATCTTTTTTACGTCAACGCGCCGTACGGCGATTCAGGCGCGTATCTGTGGATTTGAAGTACGTAGCACAGGCTTCAGCCTGTGTTCTCTTGAATTGCGTCTTACGTGGGCAAAGAATGGCCTGACTGCTCGGATCGTGCGGTCTCGCAGTCTTGAATTGGGCAAAGCTAAGTCAAAAACACACAGGCTAAAGCTTGTGCTACGAAAAAGATGAACCTTCGCGAAATCGTCGAAAAATATCTGGCCATCGCGGGCGATTACGGGCGTTCCGCGGCACTCGCCGATTTCGGTTTCGATCGCGCTCAAACCGAACGGGTCTTCGCGGCGTTTGACGAGGATTACCATATCAGCCGCTATTTTCACTTCAGTCGAATTTCCGGCGCCGCTTACACGATCAACGGATTCGAGCACACACACGTTTCCATTGACGGTGAAATCCAAGAAGTCCTGTAGGGGCATGGCATTGCCGTGCCCTACAAGCATCAGTTAGGTAAACAGTAATGCCGATTGAAACCGGGATAGGAAACAATTACTTTGGAGCCACCGCTACGCGTTGCAGGCGCTCGCCGAGACGCTTGTGTTCCTCGCGAATGCCCTCCGGTAGCCGGGCGCCGAATTCCTCAAAGAATTTTCCGGTGTCGGCGTGTTCCTTGGTCCAATCGGCGGGATCGACGCGCAGAAGTTCTTCCATCGTTGCGCGTGTAACCTCAAGGCCGTCCAACGTGAGCGCATTCGATGTGGGCACGAAGCCGATCGGCGTTTCCGTCGCAGCTCCCTGGCCTTCTATCCGCTCCACAATCCATTTCAAGACGCGAACATTTTCACCGTAGCCCGGCCAGAGAAATTTTCCGTCAGCGCCCTTGCGGAACCAGTTCACGTGGAAAATTTTTGGCGGGTGGGGAATGCGCGTTCCCATCTCCAGCCAGTGACCGAAGTAATCGGCCATGTTGTAACCGCAAAAAGGCAGCATAGCCATTGGGTCGCGGCGCGGTATGCCGACCGCCCCAGTCGTAGCTGCGGTGGTTTCCGATGCCATGGTCGCGCCGACGTAAACGCCGTGCTGCCAGCTTGTCGCTTCGTACACGAGCGGTGCGAGATGCGCGCGGCGGCCGCCAAATATGAACGCGGAGATTGGGACTCCGCCCGGATCTTCCCAGCGCGGAGAAATCGATGGCGCCTGATTCGCCGGCACCGTGTAGCGTGAATTCGGCTGCGCCGCGGGCCCGTTAGAGCCTGTCCACACGCGCCCTTGCCAATCGATCACGCCAGGAGGCGGGTTGTCGTTCATACCTTCCCACCACGGCTCGTTCCGCGAAGTCAGCGCCGTATTCGTGAAGATGGTATTTTTTCGAAGCGCGGTCATCACGTTGGGATTTGTCTTTTCGTTGGTTCCCGGGGCAACGCCGAAGAATCCTGCTTCGGGATTGATCGCGTGCAGGTAACCATCCGCGCCGACTTGCAACCAGGCGATGTCGTCGCCGACAGTCCACACGCGGTAGCCTTGATTCTCGAGCGCCGAAACCATCATGGCCAAATTCGTTTTCCCGCAGGCGCTGGGAAATGCCGCGGCCATGTACGTCACTTTCCCCGTCGGCGATTCCAGACCGAGGATGAGCATGTGCTCGGCCATCCACCCTTGCTCGCGCGCCATCCAGCTGGCGATTCGCAGCGCGAAGCATTTCTTTCCGAGCAGTGCGTTGCCGCCGTAACCTGAGCCAATGCTCCAAATCAATTTTTCTTCAGGGAAGTGCGTGATGTAGCGGCGCGCGGGATTCAAGTCGCCCAGGGAATGAAGTCCCGGCACAAAATCCGAGGAGCTGCCCAGCCGATCCAGCGCAATCTTTCCCATGCGCGCCATGACCTTGACGCTGGCGACGACGTAAGCGCTGTCGGTCAGTTCGACTCCAATGCGGCTCTGCGGCGACGCCGCGGGTCCCAAAATGTATGGGATCACATACATCGTTCGGTCCTTCATAGAACCGGTAAATAAACCGCCCAAGGTTTTCTTGGCTTCAGCCGGAGCCATCCAGTTGTTGGTCGGGCCGGCATTCTCCTTGTCTCGAGTGCAGATGAAGGTGACTTTTTCGGTGCGCGCCACGTCGCTCGGATCGCTTCGGTGCAGCAGGCAATTCGGATAAGTCTTTTCGTTCAGTTGTAATGTGTGACCTTCGCTGATCAATTTTTGCTGGATGCGCGTTGCCTCTTCCTCGGAACCATCACACCATACAATCTGATCGGGGCGCGTCATGCGAGCCACGGACTCAACCCACTGCTCTAGCGGCGTAGACACAAATCCTCCAGGAGAAATTTTCTCGGCGTACCGGCGGGGAACTCAGGGACTCAAATCCCTTCGCATCGCGTCAGGCAGCGCGGGAATTGCTAATCTGAAAAGTTTAAGGCACGCGTGCGGGGAACGCAAGATGCACTGACGCAATTGCTACCGCGGAGAAAACGCCCTGTGTGATCCAAATCACAGACTTTTCAGTGCTATAGCCAGTGCTATTCCCAGCGCTATACTGTGTCGCGAAATGTATGCCCGCAGGTTCAAAGTCGAAATTATCGTCGGCGGAGAGCGACGCCCTTGCCCGCTCGATTGGCTCGACAGTTTCGCCATGCGCAATTTTACTGGCTCCGCTGAGTTCGATGACACGCTTCCCACCGGAGAAGGCCAGATCGAGGCCGGCTTTCGCGTCGAGCCGGAACGCCTGGCAGAGGCGCTTTCCGCATGGCTCACCAAGCGCGGCAAAGGCGATGGGCAGCCGGTGCAGGTGGAAATCAATCCGACCTGAATCCCTCTTTCTGACTACAGAACAGGGGGCGAGCAAGTAGGACAGGCTTCAGCCTGTTTGGTTTTGATTTGGGCGTTACCGGGGCGAAAAA
>Ga0137415_10007775_pt1 | contig 10634 bp, 9 predicted proteins | sample CZODoug3_1_1_16f_FD_183082 | JGI IMG/M metagenome (GOLD analysis project Ga0137415, IMG submission 183082) | Vadose zone soil fungal communities from Angelo Coast Range Reserve, California, USA - CZODoug3_1_1_16fungal (Hybrid Assembly) | ecosystem: Environmental > Terrestrial > Soil > Vadose...
CACGCTCCTCGGCGGCTCCGTGATCACGGAGACGATCTTCGCGTGGCCGGGCGTGGGGCGGCTATCCGTGCAGGCGATCTTCAACCGCGACTATCCCGTGGTGCAGGCCGCCGTCTTTCTCCTCGCCAGCACCTTCGTGTTCCTGAACTTCATCGTGGACGTGGCCTACACCTGGCTCGATCCGCGCATCCGGTTCCGCTGATGGCGCCTCCCAACGGCGCCTCGAGCGTCGTCCTGCCCCTCCCCTCCGCGCCCGAGGAGCGGCAGTGGGTGATGACCCTCAAGCGCCTCGCCCGCCGGCGGACCGCCCTTTTCGGGCTGGCCGTGGTGGCGGTGGTGATCCTGTCCGCCGTGGGCGCGCCGCTCGTCACCGTCTTCGACCCCATCGAGCAGGACATCAACCAGCGCCTGAGGGAGCCGGGGTGGCGGAACGCGGCGGGACAGGCGCACCTCCTGGGCACGGATCACCTGGGGCGCGACATCCTGGCGCGCATCATCTACGGCTCGCGGGTGGCCTTGGTGGTCGGGCTCTCCGCCGTGCTGATCTCGGGCGTGCTCGGCATGGCCATCGGCCTCGTGTCCGGCTATTTCGGCGGCAAGGTCGACGACTTCTTCATGCGCCTGGCCGACATCCAGCTCGCCTTTCCCTTCATCCTGCTCGCCATCGCCGTCATCGGCGTGCTGGGGCCGAGCCTGCGCAACATCATCGTGGTCATCGGCGTGTCGTCCTGGGTCGTCTACGCGCGCGTCGTGCGCGGCGAGGTGCTGTCCATCCGCGAGCGCGAGTTCGTGCAGGCGGCCATCGCCCTGGGGAGCCGCGACGGCCGCGTCGTCCTCCGCCACGTGCTGCCGAATGCCTTCACGCCGTGGCTCGTCGTGGCCACCCTCGACATGGCCCGCGTCATCGTCATCGAGTCCGCGCTGTCCTTCCTGGGCCTGGGCGTCCAGCCGCCCACCCCGACCTGGGGTGGCATGCTCGCCGACGGCCGCGTGTACCTCTCGACGGCGTGGTGGCTCGCGACCTTCCCGGGCCTGGCCATTCTCGTCACCGTCCTCGGCATCAATCTCCTCGGCGACGGGCTCCGCGATACGCTCGACCCGCGCCTGAAAATCTAGGGATCTCATGGAATCACTCATCCTGGTGGGCGCCACGCTGATCGATGGCACGGGCGCGGAGCCGGTGCGCGGTCGCGCCGTCGTGGTGGAACAGGGCCGCATCGCTCAGGTCGTGGACATCTCGCGGGCGCCGCGCGCCCGGCGGATAGACCTCGAGGGCCACACCCTGCTCCCGGGTCTCATCAATTGCCACGTGCATCTCTGTCTGGGCGCCGAGGCGGACCCCGTGCGCGCGCTCAAGGACGAGCCGGCCGCCCTCACCGCGCTCAAGGCGCTGCGGCGCGCGCAGGATACCGTGGAGGCCGGCGTCACCACCGTGCGGGACCTCGGCGGGCGCGAATACGTCGAGCTCGCCGTGCGCCGCGCCATCACCGAGGGGCATTTCCCGGGCCCACGCATCCTGGCCGCGGGACGGCCGATCTGCATGACGGGCGGCCACGGCAACTTTCTCGGGCGGGAGGCGGATGGTCCCGACGATGCGCGCAAGGCCGTGCGCGAGCAGCTCAAGGCGGGCGCCGACGTCATCAAGCTCATCGCCACGGGCGGCGTCATGACACCGGGCGTGGAGCCGGGCTCGCCCCAGCTGACGCTGGAAGAGATGCGCGCGGCCATCGAGGAGGCGCGCAAGGCCGGGCGCCGCACCGCCGCGCATGCCCAGGGCTCCACGGGCATCGCCGATGCCATCGAGGCCGGCATCACCACCATCGAGCACGGGATCTACCTCACCGACGAGATCATCGCGTCGATGAAGGGCAAGGGCGTCTTCCTGGTGCCCACGCTGGCCGCCCCCGCTGCCATCTGCGCGGGGGGGTTGGCCGCGGGCATCCCGGAGTTCATGGTGCGCAAGTCCGAGACGGTCGCCGCCCATCACCTCGCGAGCTTCCAGCGCGCGACGCAGGCGGGCGTGTCCATCGCGGCCGGCGCCGATTCGGGGACGCCCTTCAATCCCCACGGCAGCCTGCTGCCCGAGCTCGAGCTCATGGTCAAGCACGGCATGTCTCCCCTCGAGGCGATACGCGCGGCGACCACCGTGGCCGCGCAGGCGCTCGGCATCGAGAACGAGACCGGCCGCGTCGCGCCCGGCCTGGCCGCCGACCTCCTGGCCGTGGCGGGGGAGGCCGCCGAGCGCATCCAGGCGCTCGCGGACATCCGGCTCGTGCTTGCGCGAGGTGCGATGATCAAGTCGCCATGATGACGCTGCGGCCGGCTGCCGAGCGCGGGCATTTCGACCACGGATGGCTCGACACGTATCACACTTTCTCGTTCGCCTCCTATCACGACCCGAAGCACATGGGGTTTCGCTCGCTTCGTGTCATCAACGACGATCGCGTCCAGCCGGGCGAGGGCTTCGGCACCCATGGCCACCGAGACATGGAGATCATCACCTGGGTCCTCGAGGGGGCGCTCGAGCACAAGGACAGCATGGGCAATGGCTCGGTCATCGTGCCGGGCGACGTGCAGCGGATGAGCGCGGGCACGGGGGTGACGCATAGCGAGTTCAACCCGTCACACGAAACGCCCGTTCATCTCCTGCAGATCTGGCTCCTCCCGAGCGCGCGCGGGCTCTCCCCGAGCTATGAGCAGAAGCGCTTCGAGGACTCCGAGCGACGCGGACGGCTGCGTCTCCTCGCCGCGAGCGACGGCCGAGACGGCGCCGTGACCCTTCACCAGGACGCTTTGGTGTGGACGGCCCTCCTCGAGCCGGGCCAGGCGGTGCGGCACGCGCTCGGCAAGCACCGCCACGCCTGGGTGCACGTGGCGCGGGGAGCGGTGAGCCTCAACGGCGTCGCCCTCGGCGCCGGTGACGGGGCGGCGCTGAGCGAGGAAGCCGCGCTCGACATCCGCGCCTCCGCGCCCGCCGAGGTGCTCCTCTTCGATCTGGGCTGACCGGGTCGATCTCGCCCGGCCGGCCCGGATCAGCCGAGAAATCCCGCCAGGATCGACGAGCTCAGGACCGCCCGCGCGAGGAGCGCCGCGAAGAAGAGCGCGCAGGCGAGCACGGCGAGCTCCCGCCACAGGGTGGGCCGGAGGGCGCGGGGCAGGAGAGTCCGGTTGACCCACAGCGTGTGGAGCGACAGGACGACGAAGTTGAACGCGGCCACGCTGGCGCTGATCACGATGAGCAGCAACGGGTCGGCGAGGGTCATGGCGAGGCAGCCCGCCAGGGTGAAGCCGGCCAGGGAGAACCAGTAGACGCGCCCCGCTCCGCCCTCGGCGCCCGCGGGCCGCGACCGGGCGCTCGCCGTCCAGAGGATGTCCGTCACGCTCCGCACGTAGCCGGCCACGATGCCTACCTGCGTGGCGGCGAGGACGCCGAAGCCGGTCAGGAGCGCTCCCGTCCAGAGGACGAGGCCATAGTTGCGCCCCAGGACCTGGGGGAGGCCGACGGCGGCCGTGAAGCCGGTCCATGTCTCACCGGGCGCCACGAGCTGCGCCGTCACCAGGACGGGCAGGGCCATGCCGGCGACGCAGCCGGCCGCCCAGAGGTACCAGAAGTCCGTGCGGAGATAACGCCACCACTGGTGCCACTTCGCGAGATTCAGCTCCGTGGGCGCGAAGGTCATGCCGTCCCGGGCGAAGCGGACGGTCTCCCCGCCTACCACGACTGCGCGCCCATCGAGGGTGCCGGCCATCCCGAAGCCCTTGTCACGCAGCCAGTGCGTGAGAGAGGCATTGATCGTCCCCCCGCCGCCCGAGTACGCGGCGAAGGCGATGAGGAGCCACCAGTCCATGTCCGAAGGCGGGGCGGGCTCGCCGAGCACGGGAGGCAGGAAGCCGACGAGGACGGAGACCCAGGTCGTCCATCGCACGATCGACAGGGCGAGGGCGGCCAGAAAGAGCAGGGCCAGTCCCATGACGAGCCACTCGCAGAGCTCGACGGTGCGTCGCACCTGCGGGCCGAGGAAGGTGACGAAGACGGCGCCGAGGAAGACGAGATACCCCAGCGCCACGATGATCGGGCCATCTTCGGGACGAAGCGGCCGGCCGAGGAAGGCCGCCGCGAGAGCGGCTGCCGCGGCCAGGGCCCAGCCGGGCCAGCCGACCTGCGCCAGATGAAGGAGCGTGTAGACGGAGGCCCAGAACCGAGGGCCGGACCTGCCCCGCATGAAGCCAGCGAAGATGGACTCGCCGGTGGCGAGGGTGTAGCGCGCCATCTCGGTATTGAGAAGGGCCTGCAGCAGGACGGACACGGCGCAGATCCAGAGAAACGTCGTCCCCCACCGCGCCGTCACCACGGGGCCGAGCACCCAGTCGCCCGAGCCGAGAGAGAGGCCGAGCAGGATGGCGCCCGGCCCGATGACGCGGATGACGTTTCGGAGCGTGTAGGGAGGGGGCTGGGGCAGGTTGGAGTGCCGCCAGCTCACGCCTCGCCTCGTCGCGGTGGTGCTCACGAGGGCGCCCCTCGACCGAATCGGGGCGGCCAGTGGGTCATGAGCACGACGGCCGCCGCCGCGCCGTCGAGGAGGACGTCGGCGAGGGCGCCGGAGCGCCCTGGGGTCACTGTCTGCCTGACCTCGTCGAGGGTAGCGGTGAGGAGGCAGAGGAGGAGGGGAACGCGCCAGCCACCGAGGGCGCGCCGCCAGAGTCCGCTCAGGACCGCGTACTCGAGGACATGGGCGGCCTTTCGAATGAAGAAGTGGATGGTCTCGATCTGGGCGGGAGAGGCGCGAGGAAAGATCGCGCGCAGCGTGGGATAGAGCCAGCTCGACGTGTGCACGCCGCTCCAGTAGCCGCTACCCAGCCACGCGATGAGCCCGGTCCAGCAGAGGGGGGGCAGGAGCCGGAGCATCTCGTGAGGGTGGCATGACCGCCCAAAGTTGACAAGGCTCCGCCACTAAACATAGGATGAGCCATGCCGCTCCAGGATGTTCTCGACGAGCTGCTGACATCGTCCCGGACCGGCCCTCTCATCACCGCCGTGCGGCACTTCGAGGCCCGCCCCGCCGTCTACGCGCCGTTTCCGTCCTCGCTCGATCCTCGCCTCGTCGAGGCCCTGCGCGGCCGCGGCATCCAGCAGCTCTACTCGCACCAGGCGCGGGCCTTCGAGACCGTCGCCAAGGGCCAGCACCTGGTCGTGGTGACGCCGACCGCGTCCGGCAAGACGCTCTGCTACAACCTGCCCGTGCTCCAGGCCCTCGTCCAGCAGCCCGAGTCCCGTGTGCTCTATCTGTTTCCCACCAAGGCCCTCGCCCAGGACCAGCTCGCCGAGCTGACGGAGCTGGCGAAGTCCCTGCCCGACATGCGGATGTACACGTACGACGGCGATACTCCGCAGGACGCGCGCCGCTCGGTGCGCGCGCGGGCGAACCTCGTGCTCACCAATCCCGACATGCTCCACTCCGGCATCCTGCCGCACCACACCAAGTGGGTGAACCTCTTCCAGAATCTCCGCTATGTCGTGATCGACGAGCTGCACGCATATCGCGGCGTCTTCGGCAGCCACCTCGCCAACGTGCTGAGGCGGCTCACGCGCATCTGCCGCCACTACGGCTCGGCGCCGCAGTTCATCATGGCCTCGGCCACCATCGCCAATCCTCGCGAGCTCGCGGAGCGCTTGACGGGCGAGTCCGTCAGCGAGGTTGGCGAGAGCGGAGCGCCCACGGGGGAGAAGCTCTTTCTCTGCTACAACCCGCCCGTGATCAACCCCGAGCTGGGCATTCGCGCGCCGTATCTCGGGGAGGCGGCGGGGCTGGCCATCCGCTTTCTCAAGGAGAAGGTCGCCACCATCGTCTTCTGCCAGAGCCGTCTCTCCACGGAGGTGGTGCTCGCGAGCGTGAAGCAGGGAGTCGAGGACCGGACGGGCGACGCGGGCATCGTGCGCGGCTACCGTGGCGGCTACCTGCCGCTGCGCCGGCGGGAGGTGGAGCAGGGGCTGCGCTCCGGCGAGGTGCTGGGGGTGGTGGCCACGAGCGCGCTCGAGCTCGGCATCGACATCGGTCACCTCGACGCGGCCGTCCTCGCCGGGTATCCCGGCACCATCGCCTCGATGTGGCAGCAGGCGGGCCGGGCGGGCCGGCGGAGCGGCGGATCGGTCGCGGTCATGGTCGCCACGAGCGCGCCCATGGACCAGTACCTGGCCACGCATCCGGACTATCTCTTCGGGGCGCCGCCCGAGCACGCGCGCGTCAATCCGGAGAACCCGTTCATCCTCGTGAACCACCTCAAGTGCGCGGCCTTCGAGCTGCCCTTCGCCACCGCCGAGACTTTCGGAGGCGAGGTCCAGGCCCATCTCCAGGCCCTCGAGGCGGAAGGGCTGCTCCACCGGGCGGGCCAGCAGTTCCACTGGACTTCGGAGACCTACCCGGCGGATCACGTCTCCCTGCGCACCGTCACCTCGGACAACTTCCTCGTGATCGATACGACGGCGCGCGACGAGAAGCAGATCAAGCGGCGGCAGATCATCGCCGAGGTGGACTGGAAGAGCGCCTTCGCCATGGTCTATCCCAAGGCCATCTACATGGTCGAGGGCGAGCCCTTCGAGGTCCAGGAGCTCTCCTATCGGGAGGACGAGGAGAAGGTCGCCTACGTGAAGAAGGTCGTGGTCGACTATTTCACCGACGCCATCAGCGCCAAGGGCGTGTGGATCCTCCAGCGCTTCAGCCGGCAGGAGACCCCGGGCCTCGTGGCCGAGCAGGGCGAGGTGCTCGTCGCCGAGAAGGTGGTGGGCTTCAAGAAGATCAAGATGGGCACGCTGGAGAACGTGGGGGCGGGCGAAGTCGAGCTGCCCCAGCAGGAGATGCAGACGACGGCGGCGTGGCTGACCGTGGCGCCCGCGCTCCTCGCAGAGATCTCCTCCCACCGCGACGAGCTGGTGGATGGGTTGCGCGCCCTCACGCGGCTCCTCCACTCCCTCGCCCCCATCTTTCTCCTGTGCGACATCCGCGATATCGGCGCCTGGCTCGGGGATGGCTCGCCCTATGCCGAGGGCAAAGTGGTCACGCGCGAGATCATGCGCGCCCAGCTCGTCCAGGGCGACGAGTTCACGCCCACCATCTATCTCTACGACAATCAACCCGGCGGCATCGGGCTGGCCGAGCGCATCTTCGAGGTGCTGCCCGACCTGCTCGCGCGCGGGCTCGAGGTCCTCCAGACCTGCGCGTGCCCCGCGGGCTGCCCGTCCTGCGTCGGTCCCGTGAACGAGGTCGGCCGGCGCGCCAAGCCCATTGCCCTGGCGCTTCTCCAGCGGCTCGTCGCCCGCCGCTAGCCCCGCCGTCCTCGTGGCGCAGACTCCCTCCCTCTCCGATCTGAGCCAGGTCATCCGGCGTCTCGAGGCCAAGAGCCGCGCGCCCGCGCCCTTTCGTCGCACGGGCTCGCTCGAGGACCTCCTGGGCGGGAGTGTCGAGGAGACCGACAAGGGACAGGTCCTCTGCGTCCGCCGCCGCTTCGTGGCCGGCCACTGCCACGGCCGCCAGCCCCTCGATGCCGCGCGGGCCATGGCCCCCCAGCCCCTCGCCCTTCTCGCCCGCCGCGGGGAGCCGCCCAAGGGCCCGCGGCTCCTCTATCTGGACACGGAGACCACTGGCCTCGCGGGGGGAACCGGGACGTACGCCTTTCTCGTCGGCGTGGGCTTCTTCGACGGCGACGCTTTCGAGGTGCGGCAATACTTCATGCGGGATCTCGACGACGAGCCGGCGCTCCTGGCCGCGCTGGATCCGCTGTTGCGCGAGGTGGACGGCCTCGTCACCTACAATGGCGCCGGCTTCGATCTGCCCCTCCTCGAGACACGCTTCGTGCTCGCGCGCCGTCGGTGGCCGGGGGCGATTCCCCACCTCGACCTCCTGCCCGCGGCGCGCCGGCTCTGGAGCGCCCGGCTCTCCGATTGCCGGCTCGTCACCGTCGAGCTGCACGCGCTGGGCTTCGAGCGGGTGGGGGACCTGCCGGGCGCGCTGATCCCCTCCGTGTACTTCGAGTACCTGAGGCGTAAGGCGCCCGGGGAGCTTCCCCGCGTCTTCGAGCACAATCGCCACGACGTTCTCTCGCTGGCGGCCCTCACGGGCTGGGTCGCCGACGCCCTCGATCGCGCCCCGGTCGCCGAGCTCGGCCCCGACGAGCTCAGCGGGCTCGGGAGGCTCTGGGAGCTGGTCGATCCGGATCGGGGCGAGGCGTGCTACCGGATGGCCCTCGAGCGCGGGCTCGACAGCCCCGCGCGAGAGCGGCTGCTCGCGCGCCTGGCGTGGGGAGAAAAGCGGCGGGCGCGCTGGGAAGCTTCTCACACGCTCTGGGAGGCCGCGGCGCGGGGCGGGCGAGGATTCGATCCGCGCCCCTGGGAGGAGATGGCCAAGATCCACGAGCACCGTCTGCGCGACTTCGCCCGGGCGCACTCGGTCGTGACCGAAGCTCTGGAGCGCGCGCGTCTGCATCGCGCGTCCGAGATCGTGCTCTCCGCTCTCGTCTACCGGCTGGAGCGCTTGACCCGCCGTCTCGGCGGGCTCGCCGCCGGCTCCTAGCGCTTCCCCAGCACCTCCGGATTGACGGGCGTGGGGGGAGTCTGTCCTTCGAGGACCGCGAGACAGTTGTCCACGGCGAGAGCCGCCATCTTGATCCGCGTATCCGAGGAGGCGCTGGCGATATGCGGGGCGAGCACGACATTGGAAAGACCCATGAGGCCGGGATGGACCTTCGGCTCTTCCTCGAAGACGTCGAGCCCGGCTCCCGCGATCCAGCCTTCCGTCAGGGCCTGCACCAGCGCCGCCTCGTCGACCACGGGACCACGTGAGGCATTGACGAGGTAGGCCGTCTTCTTCATGGTGCGGAGCGACTGGGCATTGATGAGGTGGCGCGTGTCCGGGAGCAGCGGTGTGTGGATGCTGACGAAATCGGAGTCGCGCAAGAGAGTGGCCGTATCCGTGCGCGTGGCGCGAAGCTCCCGCTCGGTGGCGGGGTCCGCCGCCACGGCATCCTGATAGAGGACGCGCATGTTGAAGCCGAGGGCGCGCCGGGCCATGGCCCGGCCGATACGCCCGAAGCCGATGATGCCGAGCGTCTTGTCGTGGACGTCCCCGCCGAGCAGGACCATGTACTCCCACTGCGTGAACTTGCCGTCGCGGACATAGCGATCCGCCTCGACCACCCGCCGGGCCGTGGCCATCAAGAGCGTCCACGCGAAGTCCGCCGTGGTCTCGGTGAGGACGTCGGGCGTATTGGTGACCACGACGCCCCGCTTGGTCGCCGCCGCCACATCGATGTTGTTGAAGCCGACGGCGACGTTGGAGACCACCTTGAGAGCGGGACAGGACTCGAGGACGGACGCGTCGATGGTGTCGGTGATGAGGCACACGAGACCCTCGCGATCCTTGACCCTCGCGATCAGCTCGGTCTTCGACAGGGGCTTGTCTCCAGCGTGTAGATCCACATCAGCCCGGCTCCTGGCGCGCGCGATGACCTCCTCGGGCAGGGCTCGCGAGATCAAGATGCGGGGCTTCGACGGGGTGGCGGGCATGGAGGAAGTCTCCGTCTAAACTGCCGATATGGATAGGATTATTGCTGCTTGACTTGGCCGGCCTCGTTGACTATATTAGCACTCGCAGTCGGTGAGTGCTAACCTCAGAAACGGTCACGAAGGGGTCAGGAGCCACAACATCTTATCCATCGGGAGGCGATTTGGCTATGAAGATTCGTCCGTTGCATGACCGCATTCTCGTCAAGCGCCAGGAAGAGAAGGAGACCAAGAAGGGCGGGATCATCATCCCCGACTCCGCAAAGGAGAAGCCACAGGAGGGCAAGGTGATCGCCGTGGGAAATGGCAAGGTCACGGACGAGGGCAAGAAGGTCGCGCTCGACGTGAAGGCCGGCGACAAGATCCTCTTCGGCAAGTACTCGGGCTCCGAGGTGACGCTGGACGACGAGGAGTACCTGATCCTGCGCGAAGAGGACGTGCTCTGCATTCTTGAGTAGCCGGTAGGTCGGCACACGACCGGGCGCGCACGCCCGGCAAACACCCGGCCGGCCATCCGGGCCGGTCAATTCCATACGAACGAGGAGGAGAGTCAGATGCCCAAGCAGGTTCTGTTCAGCGACGAGGGCCGAGCCGCCCTGTTGCGTGGAATCAATGTCATGTCCGCTGCCGTCAAGGCCACCATGGGCCCCAAGGGGCGCAACGTGGTCATCGACAAGAAGTTCGGCAGCCCCACCATCACCAAGGACGGCGTGACGGTGGCCAAGGAGATCGAGCTCAAGGACAACTACGAGGACATGGGCGCGCAGATGCTCAAGGAAGTGGCGTCCAAGACCTCGGACATCGCCGGTGACGGAACCACCACCGCGACCGTGCTCGCCCAGGCCATCTTCAAGGAGGGCCTGAAGAACGTCACCGCCGGCGCCAACCCCATGGGGCTCAAGCGCGGGATCGACGCGGCCGTCGAAGCGGTGGTGGCGGAGCTCAAGAAGCTCAGCAAGTCGACCAAGGACAAGAAGGAGATCGCGCAGGTCGCCACCATCGCCTCCAACAACGACAAGACGATCGGCAACCTGATCGCCGAGGCGATGGAGAAGGTCGGCAAGGACGGGGTCATCACGGT
>Ga0137415_10007776_pt1 | contig 10634 bp, 6 predicted proteins | sample CZODoug3_1_1_16f_FD_183082 | JGI IMG/M metagenome (GOLD analysis project Ga0137415, IMG submission 183082) | Vadose zone soil fungal communities from Angelo Coast Range Reserve, California, USA - CZODoug3_1_1_16fungal (Hybrid Assembly) | ecosystem: Environmental > Terrestrial > Soil > Vadose...
TCGGCCAGGTATGTCGAGTTCAGCACGCGGAATTCTCTGGCCGCCTCCTGCGACGGCGTCGCACGCGGGAGGCCCGTAAACGTCTGCGTATTGTCGGCGCCGTCAACCTGAATCATGGTGTTCAGCTCGGGTTGACCGCCAAACGAGAGCCGAGGCGCGGCCGCCGATCCGACACCGACGTCCGGTTCCTTGAACGCACCGCCGCCGACATTCTCGCGGCCACTCGCGACGCCGCTCGACAGCTTCACGAAGTCGACGAAATTTCGCCCGCTGATGGGGAGCGACTCGATTTCCCGAGTGCTGACGACGCGGCTCAATTCCGTTTTGGCGGATTCAATGAGCGGCGCCTCCGCGCCGACGGTGACCTGCTCGGCAATCTGGCCCAGGCTCATCTTGACGTCGGCCTCGGTCGTGCCGCCCACCGAGAGCACCACGCCAGTCTGGATCGCCGTCTTGAAACTCGCGAGCTCGGTGCGGATCTCGTACACACCTGGATCCAGCGCCGCGAAGCGATAACGTCCGGCAGAATCGGTCGCCGTACTCCGGCTCGCACCGGTGGAAACGCTCTTCACGGTGACCGTGGCGCCAGGCAGCGCGCCGCCGATGTCATCACGCACGGTGCCGGAAAGAGTGGCGGTCGCGATTTGCGCGCCCGAGCTCAGGGGAGTGGTCAGGCCCACCACGACCTGGAGAGCGACCACTGTGAAAAGGAATCTCCGAATGTGCATGGTGAGACTCCCGAGGCGAGAAGAATCGCCGCGATGCTAAGCGGCGCCGTACGGTAAGTCAAGCGATGCCGGCGAGGCAGTCTGCGATAATGGCGTCGCCAGACGTCATCACATGGCGGCCACCACACTGACGCGTCGGTCGTTCGTCGTCGGCGCCACGCTCGGCTCCGCATCGATTCTCGCGAGATCGGTCCGAACTGCCGGCTACACCTTCACGCAATATCACAATCAGCCGGCCACCAGCTCGCTGCATCGGCGCCTCGTCGAGATGTGGACGGCGATCCGCAGCGCGACCAACGGCCGCGTCGACACGCAGGTGTTCCCCGAGAACAACAAGATCGCCGGAAGCGACCCCGCGGCGTTGCAGATGCTCGTGTCGGGGGACATTCAGTTCTTCACGCTGATGGGCGGCATTCTCGGCACAGTGGTGCCCGCCGCCGAAGTGCAGCAGGTGCCGTTCGTATTTCGGTCGGCTGCGCAGGCTCACCACGCGATGGACGGCGCGCTCGGCGCATACCTCCGAGCGGAGATGGCGGCGAAAGGCATCGGCGGATTCGCCGTCGGCGCGTTCGACAACGGCATGCGGCAAATCGCGGGAACGAAGCGGCCGATCGTGACGCCCGATGATCTCGCCGGCATGAGGATGCGCGTCCCCGCGGGACAACTGGTCGCCGACACGTTCAAGGCGCTCGGCGCCGAGCCGATCACGATCAACAGCAGCGGCATCTACGACGCGCTGAAAAGCGGCAGGGTCGACGCGCAGGAGAATCCGCTCGCGCTCGTGGATCTGTTCAAGCTGTACGAAGTGGTGAAGTACGTCAGCATGACGAGCCACATGTGGTCGGGTTTCAATCAGCTTGCGCACTTGCCCACATGGCAGCGTCTACCGGATGCCATCAAGCGCGTCATCGATCGCAACGTGACGAAGTACGTCCGCCTGCAACGCGCCGATCAACAACGCGCGAACGACCGCCTGCGCGCGGAGCTCACGACGCGCGGACTGGTCTTCAACGACGTCGACGCGGATCCGTTCCGAAGAAAGATGTCGGGTGTGTACGCGACGTGGAAAGAGCGTCTCGGGACGAAGTGCTGGGGGCTGTTGGGGAACGTCGCAGATTAGGAATCTGGAATTTGGAATTTGGAAGACGTGGGCTATGACGATCGCCGTTCAGCACGACACGCACGTCGGTACCGCAGGACGCGGTCCGGCTGAAGCCGGACACCACCGATGCATACCTGCTGACGTGACCGCACGTTAAGCTGTACCGCCGCCATCAGTATCCGCTTTCAGCGCCTTCATCATCCAGTCCTGCAGCGACGCCGACCGCTCGCCGCGCGGGCCGCCGGCCTTCACGTTGTGCTGCGGGTGGCCGAGCCCGGCGAGCATGTCGCGCTTCGCGTTCACCGCCGCCTGATAGAGGCGATAGGCGCCCTGCGGATCCATGATGCGATCGTCGCCGCCGTAGCCGATGAGCATCGCGCTCTCGATCTTGTCCGCGCGGCCGTCGAGGGTGTAGTCGCGCAGCTTCTTTCGCGCATCGGCGAGATCGCGCGCGCCGATGATCCAGCGGACGCGATCCTGAATCGGCGGATAGTAGTCGAACAGATCGGCGCCGAGATCGAACGATCCGGCGGCGACCGCGACCGCCTTGATCCGCTTCTCGCCGCTCGCCGCCCGCGGCGCGCCCCACCCGCCCATGCTGATGCCGTGGACGCCAATCCTCGTCGCATCGACATCCTGACGCGTCTCCAGGTAGTCGATGATCGCTTTGAGCACGCGCTCGGTGTCCGGCGGCAGATGGAGATCCTGCAGCCGCAGCGCGCTGCCCTGCCCCGGGAAATCGACCGCCACGTACGCCATGCCGCGCGCGACGTACGATCCCGCCGCGCCGACGATTGTGTTTTCCGCCATCGTGTCGGCGCCCTGGAACGCGATGACCGCCGGAAATTTCCTGCCCGCCGCGCCGCCCGGTTTTCGGAAATAGCCCTCGAGCTGTTTGCCGTCGAAGCCGATCGTGAGGCGCTCGAACGGCGCGCGCACCATCCGCCCGGCCTTGTCGAACATCTCACGCATCTTTTTGTAGCTGGGAAGCATGCGGCGATCGGTGTCTGGCAGCGGCCACGCGGCATTGCCGTAGAAGTCCTGTGCGCGGCGGTAATGCTCGTTCGCGCTCACCTTGAATCCCTGCGCCGCGAAGCCGTCCGCGGCCTTTTCGTTCTTCTCCGCGACGCGCATCCACTCGACGTGCCACGAGTCGGGATCGTACGGACGCGCGCGCTGCGCGACCTCGAGCTCGTCGGCGTCGCTCGTGTACATCGATTGCACGAGCCGAATCTCGAGCTGTCCGCCTCCCGGCAGGCCTTTCCCGGGAAACAGGACCTTGTCGTCGCGGCCACCGACCACTCCGAGCCTGCCGGTGCCGGGGCCGACGTCCTGGGCGTGCGCCGACAGATCGAGCATCCGCGTGAACACCGGAGCGCTCGCGGATGCGAGTCCCCACTGCATCAGGCGTCTCCGGCTGACGAGCGACAGTGGCTTCATGGTTGCTCCGCTTCTCTCGCCACGAAACCACGAAATGTACCAATCGTTTTTCGTGGTTTCGTGGTTTCGTGGTTTCGTGCGTTCGTGGCTTCGTGCGTTCGTGGCTGCGCCTCGCTCAGAACGTCACCCGGAACCCGAACTGCATCGTGCGAGTCTGCGCCGTGATGTGCTGCAGGTACTGCGTCGTCTGGTTTTCCTGGATGCCGATTCCCCAGTTCGGCCGGTTGAAGATGTTGAACACCTCGGCGATGCCGTCGATCGCGGCGCGGCCGTGCAATGGAATTCTCTGCTGCAGCCGAAGGTCCGTCCGATTCTGCGGCGGGGCGATCACCGAATTGCGCGGCACGATGGTGCCGTCCGGGCGCATGCGCTGGCTGAAGTTCGCGCCGGTTTGGCGCACATCGCCGCCGAAGATGTTTCCCTGCCGGATGCCGGCACCGAGATAGTGGAGGCCGCTCACCTGGAAGCCGTGGCTCACCTGCCAGATGCCATTGAACACGGCCCGATGACGCTGGTCGTCAGCCGAGAAGCCCCATTCACCGCCCAGATCGGAGACGGTCGCGAAGTCGACCTGAGCGAGGCCGCTGAACGGTTTCGTGTCCGCGTTCCAGAGGCCCGACAGCGTATAGGTCGCGGAGGCCTGCCAGTGATCGCTGAACCGCTTTTGAAAACCGGTTTGCAGCGCGTGATACGCGGACCGCGCGAGGTGCCCGTTCATCGAGACGATGCCCCAGTCCGGATAGGGACGGTTGGCTCGCGTGCCGAACGGCAGATTGGCACCAGTGGCCGGGTTGAACTTCAGGTTGATGTTGTCGACGACGTCTTTTTCGTGCGTCCCTTTGCTGTACACGTAATCGGCCTCGACGGCCATCGTGTCGCCGAACTGCCGCTGGACGCCGATTGAGCTCTGAAATGTGCGCGGCAGATGCACGTACTGCGGCGGGCCGACGAACTCCTGAAGATCGCGGATGAGACATCCGGGCGCATTGTTGTTGGCGTAGCAGAAGCGCTGGATGGCCTGCTCGTAGGTCGGCAGCGGCTGGCCGTTGGTCGGGTTGGCGGCAAAATCGGAACGTCCGTCATACGGGTAATTGATGACGACCAGTTGAGCGTTGCCGGTCGCAAACGACTGGTCGGCCCCGATCGCGTCACCGTAGTACAGCCCTGATCCGCCGCGCAGCACCGTTTGTTCGTTGAGCTTGTAGGCAAAGCCCAATCGCGGCTGGAAGTTCTTCGTGTCGTTGGGACGGCCCGCCTGCTGGAACGGCGGCACGCTGACGTTGTTCGCGAACACGCCCATCTCCAGGTCGTACCTCAACCCGAGATTCAGCGTGAGGCGATCGTTCATCCGCCAGTCGTCCTGTAACCAGCTGGCAACCTTTTTCGAGTAGAGGTGTACGTTGAAATCGCCGACGCCGATGCTGTAGCTCCGCGTGATCGAAGAGATCGCGGCCAGGTTCCACGTGTCGACGTTGAACGGATCCGGAAAGAGCGCCTCGAGGTTGGCAGGTGTCGGTCCGCCCCGGGCGTCAATCGTGCCCATGCACTGCCGGCAGTTGTCCTGAATCTGGTGACGGTGAAGGAATTCCACGCCAAGCTTCAGGTCGTGACGTCCTCGTGCGTCGTACGAGTAGGTGAAGTCGTCGCGGGCGTTCCAGACCCACTGATCCTGGTGCCGCGGATAGAACTGGTTGCCGGCAATCGCAAAGTTCGTGAACGTGATGCGAGGCGACCCGGTGTTGATGCCGTTCGCCTTCTGCCAGTGATTCGACCATGTGGTGAGATTCTGATTGGCGAGACCGAAGATGGCCTCGCCGACTCTGACTTCGTTCAGCGCCTTGTTGCTCAGGACCTGCGTGAACTGCACGAGGCCCTCGTTGTTGTATTCGCGATTTGTGCCGGTCGCCGCAGGGGAGCTCTGAAGGTTGGGGGGCACGGCGGGCTGAAAGAGCACGGCCCTCGAAAACTTACCCATCAACCGCGTCTTCGACGACAGCTGATAGTCCAGACGCACGCCCCCTTTTTTCTGGCTGTCGGTGCCCTTCACGTCGACGTTGAACTTGGGGTACGGCGTATTGAAAATGAAAGTCCTCGGCTCGCGCTCGTATTCGTAGTTGCCGAAGTAATGCAGCTTGTCTTTGACGAGTGGACCGCCGAGCACGGTGCTCAGCTGCTGGTTGTCGATCGGCTCGATGCGGTGCAGCACCGGATTCTCCGCGTTGAAGCGGCTGTTGCGGAAGTTGCCTCGGACCAGGCCCGAGAGCTGGTTGGTGCCCGATTTCGTGACGGCGTTCACCTGCACGCCCGTCGAACGCCCCATCGTCGCGTCGAACCGGTTCGAGATGAATTGAAATTCGGCGATCGAATCCTGGCTGTACTTCGGCTGACCGCCGGTGCCGATGTCCGCCGACACCTGCTGGCCGTCGATGTTGAGTTGGAACTCGCGCGCCTCGCCCCCATTTCTGTCCGGCAGTGGCGTTTGCGCCGCGACTCCAGTGGCGCTCGGGTTCGTCCGGCTGCCCGGCGCCAGCAGCGAGAGCGCGATCCAGTTGCGTCCGTTCACCGGTAGCTCCTGCACCTGGCGCGGATCCACGTTGCCGCCCAGGCTCGACGTGTTCGTGTCGAGCAGCGGCGATTGCCCGGTGACCGTCACCGCCTCGGAGAGACCTCCCGGCGCCATCTGCAGGTTGATGACTGCCGACTGCCCGACCAGCATTTCCACGCCGGTCCGCGTGACCGTGACGAAGCCGGAGAGCTCGGCGGTGATCCGGTACGTGCCGATGCGGACCGAAATCCGATAGCCGCCGCGCTGATCGGTCACCGTGTCGAAGGTGTTGCCCGTGGCCTCGTGCACCGCCCGGATCACGACGCCCGGCAGCACGGCGGTCGTCGAATCGGTGACGGTGCCGCTCAGCACGGCTTCCTGCGCGAAAGCGATGGACGGGAACACGAGGATGATGCCGACGACCAACCACCGTCTGACGACGCCGGAGACCATGGTGACCTCCCAGGTAAGGTTTATGCGCGCGGCTGCGAGTCGTTGTGGCGTTTGCAGGCGGAAACTAACGTAGGTCCCGTGGCGAGTCAACGGGATAACGACGCTGCGGATGACAAGGACAGGTCTCCAGACGCGCCGATCCGGTTTTTGCGATCGGTAGTCGCCACGAAATCACGAGACCCCGAAATCACGAAAGAGAAATCAGGTCGGTTTCGCGGTTTCGTGGTTTCGTGGTTTCGTGGTTTCGCGGCTAAACAGTCGCAGACGTTGCCTATTTCCACGCGGATCGAATCGGCTTGCCCACGAGAAATGCCGGATTCGCGCCTGCACGCGGGCGATACTTCTGCACGCCGCCGTTGTCGACCTCGGCGGCGTAGAAATTGCCATCGGTGTCGACGCTCATGCCGTGCACGCCCCACATGCCACCGGGATGGGGACCCCAGGTGCCCCACGAGTACATGAAATTGCCGTCGAGGTCGTACTTGAGGATTCGGTTCGTGCCGCGGTCGGCCGCCCACAGATAGCCGTCGCTCATGATGTGGAACAGGTGAATGTCCGACGGGTTGTCGCCGAATTTCCACTCGCTCAGGAATTTCCCGTTCTCGTCGAACACTTGCGCACGATGGTTGCCCCGATCGTTGACGAACACCCGCCGCGTCCGCGGATCGACGGCGATCCCGTGCACGTTGTTGAAGTAGCCGGGCCGCGTGTCGTTCGGGGGATTGCCTTTCTGCCCCCACGCGGTCAGGTACTTCCCGCTCTTGTCGAATTTCACGACGCGTGTGCCGTTGTAGCCGTCGGCGACCACGAAGCTGCCGTCGGGGAACCAATCGATGAAGGTGGGACGATTGAAGTGCTTCTCGTCGGCGCCCGCCTCGCCGTACGTGCCGATGGTCTGGACTTCCCGCTTGCCGTCATTGGTGAATTTGTGAATGACGTGCTTGTGGTCGTCGACGATCCAGACGTGCTTCTCCGCGTCGTACGGGCTGATCGCGACGAAGTGCGGCCGCTGCAGCATCGCGTCGTACTGCGTCCACGCATCGACGAGGTTGCCGGCGCCGTCGAAAATCATGATGCAGTGTTCCCAGCGCGCGTCGACGCCAAACTTGTTCCCTGCGCGCTCCCACGCTTCCATCCCGCCTTCTGCCGGTTGACCGGTGCCGCCGTTGCCCGGAGGGCTCGACACGGTCGCATCGCGCCACGGCAGACGACCGATGGGAAAGAAAATGCTCGGAGCCGTCTCGGTGAGTTTCTTCTGCGCCGGCGCTTTGATGTTCGGCAGCTCACCGCGCTGCAGGACGAAGATGCGGTTCGGGCTCTCCGCAAACACGCTCTGTCCTGCGCCGAAGGTCCAGCCTTCGTGACCGGGCCGTGTGGACAAATCCTTCGGCCAGTCGGCGACCGATTCGTACGCGCCGTAGATGTCCTGACCGCCTTTCTCCGCCGGCACGGCGGCCACTCGAGTGGGTCCGGTCGCGCCGCCGCGCTCCTGCGCCGAGATCCATCGACTGCCGATGACGAACAATGAAGCCACCGCAAGACCCGTGATCAGCACTGCCTTACCTGTACGCATCATGAGTCCCCTTTTCTCTTTTTAATTGCGCGGGGCCCCACCCCCACGCCTGACGCGCTTCGCGGCGTAGACCGCTCGCGCATATCTAGAACAGGTCGTCACCGACCGAACACGGAAAAGAACAATAGGCTTTCTTTGTGATTTCGTGCTTTCGTGGTCGCATTTTCTCTCGGCCGCCGAAGACTCTCCACCCTGGTGGAGAGCTCACGATCGTGATCGGTCGGTGACCGCCCCGGGCCGAGCATAGTAGTAGCCGTCGCTCTCCTCGAGCGCGATCGGCGATTCGAACAGGTCGCTCAGGCGTTCGCGCGTCAGCGTGGATCGTTTGGGTCCGTCGCCGACGACACGTCCGCTGCGAAGCAGGATGACGCGCTGGATCTCGGGGACGATCTCGTCCACATGGTGTGTGATCAGAATGACCGTCGTCCCGTCGCGCGCGATGCGACGCACGCGCTCCATGAAGTCGTGGCGCGCCACGAGATCGAGACCGGTCGTCGGCTCGTCGAGCACGAGCGCACGCGGCGACGTGACCAGCGCACGCGCGAGCAGCACTCGTCGCGCTTCGCCGCTCGACATCTCGTCCATCCAGCGTCGAGCCAGATGCGCGATGCCCATGCGATCGAGCGCGTCGGCGGCGCGCCGCCGCATGTCGTCGGTGATCGCGCCGTAGCGGACAATGCCGTCCGACGCAAGGAAACCCGAGAGGACCGCCGTCTCGGCGGCGATCCGGCCTTCGCTGTTGCCGACGACGAACCGGTGATGGAGATCCGCTGAGATGATGCCGAGCTGCGCTCGCAGGTCGAAGACGTGCCAGTTGCCGTTGCCGAACACGCGCACCGGCGAGCTCCCGGCGTCTGACGCGATCGCGCGGTCTTCGTGGGTGAGCAGCCGGACGAGGATCGATTTGCCGGCGCCGTTGGGCCCGACGATGGCGGTGTGTTCGCCGGCGTGGATGGTCAGCGTGATGCCGTCGAGCACGCGGCGACCGTCCTTTTCGACGGTCGCCTCGACGAGCTCGAGGACGGGCTCCGTGCTCAACGTCCTCAAACGGGAAGCGGCTTGCCCTTCGTTTCTTCGCCGAAGGGCAGCAGGAGGAGTCCTAGCACGAAGGCCACCGACGTCAGCGCCACCGGCACGCCGAGCGTCTTGAAGTGCGCGATGCCGGCGCCAACGAGGAACACCATCGCGCAGCCGACGAACCGGCCGATCGAGCTCGTGAATCCGATCGCGCTGCCGCGGCATTCGGTCGGGTACTGCTCGGGAATCCAGAGGGTGTACATCGCGAAGTTCGCGCCGCCGAGACCGAGCAGCAACACCATCGCGTAAAACGCCGGCAGCGCGTTCGGTGCGATGTAGAACACGTAACCGAACGCGATCGCGATGCTCGCGCCCATCAACACGAAGTACAGGCCCATCGTCACTCGCCGTCCGAGTCGTTCGGCGATGACCGGCAGCAGTACGCAACCGAGAATCGTGCCGATCGAGAGCAGGCCCGTGCCGTACGAGGCGAGCCGCGCCGCATCAGCGGACGCGAAGCCCTGCCGCAGGGCAATCTGCGTGACCGCAGTCGGCACGTAGATCGATCCGGCCCAGAGACCGATGATCGACACGAGGAACAGCAGCGAGTTGACGATGGTGCGGCGCCGGTACGCCGGCGAGAAGAGCTGCGTGAACGACTGCCGCATCGACGGACGGCGTTTCGCGTCGCCCAGCTTCTCCTGCCACGTCGCCGACTCGCGCACGCCGCGCCGGATCCAGCTGACGAGCAGCGCCGGCGCGCCGCCGAGCGCGAACATCCACCGCCATCCGAAATTGGCGCCGATGAAATAGTTCGCGAGCGCCGCGAGAAAGAATCCGAAGTAGTAGCCCGTGTGCATGTAGCCGGCGCCCATCTTCCGGCGATCCTCGGGCCACTCCTCGGCGACGAACGTGCCGCCGATCGGCTGCTCGCCGCCGATGCCGATTCCGCAGAGCACGCGCAGCACGGCGAGCTGCCAGATGTTGGTCACGAGCGCGCACAGAAACGTGAACAGCGAGTAGCAGAGAATCGTGAGCATCAGTGCGCGGACGCGGCCGAACCGATCGGCAATCGGTCCCCACACCATCGACAGTCCCCATCCGAACAGGAAGAGGGCGAGCAGGATGCTGCCGTAGTACCCGATGTTCGCGGCCGTCGCGGCGATGCCCGAGCGCGGCAGCAGCTCCATCAGCGCCGGCACGAGGACGACGGCATAGATCGACGCATCCATCCCGTCGAGCGCCCAGCCGCCCCAGGCCGCCCAGAACCCGCGAACTTGATTCGGCGTGAGCTTGCTCGGCGCCTGCGCGACCCGGACACCCGCTACCATGGTGGTCTCTCCGAAAAGTCTCGCGAGTCTATTGGCGTTGAGCAACTCGGTCAAGATTAACCGCCACCAATGCGGTCGGCGCGTTCGCGACGGTCTGAAGACCGTCCCCTGCCGCGGGCGATCGCCGGCGAAGCACTCGACAGCGGAGGATCCGGCTCGAACACATCGTCTGTCGCCAACGATCAGCGTCGAACGTCCTTGAGCACGACGTCGAGATCGCGCCGCGCATCTGCATTGTTTGGATCGAGCTCCACGGCGCGACGCAGATGTGCGATCGCTTCGTCGCGCGCCCCTTCGAACGCGAGCGCAGCGCCAAGGTGCCAGTGGGTGCTCGCTGAATGGGGCTCGAGCCGCGCCGCCTCGCGAAACTCGACGACCGCTTCGTCCATCCGCCCGTGTTCCGCGTGCGCGATGCCGAGCGTTTTGTGCAGATCGGCCGCCTCCG
>Ga0137415_10007777_pt1 | contig 10632 bp, 10 predicted proteins | sample CZODoug3_1_1_16f_FD_183082 | JGI IMG/M metagenome (GOLD analysis project Ga0137415, IMG submission 183082) | Vadose zone soil fungal communities from Angelo Coast Range Reserve, California, USA - CZODoug3_1_1_16fungal (Hybrid Assembly) | ecosystem: Environmental > Terrestrial > Soil > Vadose...
CGAACAACTCCGGCAGGCTGCTCCCGGGTACGCTCACCGCCGTATCGTTCCACTCCCGCAGGATCTGCGACCGCTCTTCCGCGCTCAGCAACTCGATCCGCCCCAGAGGCTGCTCCACGTCTGCGGCCAGACCTGCCAGCAGACGCTCCAACCGCTCCGCCAGACGCTCCACACTCACACGATCGAAGAGATCTCCCCGGTACTGCCAGCGCATCTGCAGCCGCGCTCCCGGCATCACCACCAGCGTCAGCGGATAGTGCGTGGCATCCCGTCCCTCCACGCTGCTCACCCGCAAGCCAACCTCAACCTGGGCCAGAGCGCTTCGCTCCACCGGGTAGTTCTCAAACACCATCAGCGTGTCGAACAGATCGCCCAACCCCGCCAAACGCTGGATCTCCACCAACTCCAGATGCTGGTGCGCCATCAGGCGCGACTGCTGCTCCTGCAATCCTGCCAGCCAGCCTCGCACTCCCTCCCCGCCCGCCAGCTGCACCCGCACCGGCAGCGTGTTGATGAACAACCCCACCATCTGCTCGATACCAGCGATCTCTGCCGGCCGCCCCGCCACCGTAATGCCAAAGACCACATCCTCCCGCCCCGTCAGACGTCCCAGCAGAGCTCCCCACGCTCCCTGCAATAACGTGTTCAGCGTCAACCCCTGGCTGCGTGCCTGGCGGATCAGCTGCTGCGTCAGCGCTTCGGACAGCTCCACCCGCACCGGTTCGGCGAAGATCGCCTCGGACCCAATCCGCACCGCAGGCGCTAAGCGTGTCCCCTCTTCCAACCCCGACAATGCTTCGCTCCACGCCTGCGCCGCCGCCTGCTTGTCCTGCCGCGCCAGCCATCCCAGATACTCCCGGTACGGTGTCACCGGTGCCAGACCTCGGTCAGATCCCCGTTGCGCATATAAAACAAACAGCTCGCGCAGCAGCACCGGCATCGACCAGCCGTCCAGCAACAGATGATGGTTGGTGAACAACAGCCGGTACTGCTGCTCCCCCATCTGTACCAGCGTGAAACGCAGCAGCGGCGCCCTGCCCAGATCAAAGCGCTCCTGCGCATCCTCGCTCCGGATCTGCTCCCATCGCTGTTGCCGTTCCTCTACCGGCAAGCGGCTGAGATCGATACTCTGCCAGGGCACTCTCACTTCCGCCAGAATCACCTGCACCGGCTGGCTCAGCTCTTCATGGAGGAAGAACGTTCGCAGGTTCCCATGCCGGCGCAACAGCGCCGCCGCCGCCGTCTGCAGTGCTTCTTCCTCCAGCGGCCCTTCCAGGCCCAGCACCAGCTGCACCGTGTACACATCCCGCGCCGCCACATCATAGAGCGCATGGAACAGAAGCCCTTCCTGCAACGGCGATAACGGCAGGATCTCCTCTACCCCCGCCTGGACACTCTCCACCTGCTCGATCTCGGCGACCTCTATAGCTCCTCCAACGCCACCTGCTTTTGTCTTCATATTCCTGCTCTAGCCCATAGGTATTTGTAATAATTTGTGTGAATACGACTCTTCTAAAAGGGAAAAGCAAAGATCAGCAACTAAGTACCTAATAACAATGTAGATAGCAACTAATTTTATGTAGAGCGTGTTTCATAAATAGGTTCGGCCTCAAGGTGAGCACTTTTGCTTGGAGTGGATTGCTTGATGAGTTTCTGGAGTGAGCAAGAAGCGATTTGAGTTACTGACGGAAGCGCAGTGGGAGTTGATTGGGCCGCTGCTGCCTGTGTCAAGACGGCGCAAAAGTAATCGTGGTCGTCCGTGGGCCTCGAACCGGGCTTGTCTGGAGGGCATTCTCTGGCCACTCAGGACCGGATCTGCATGGCGGTTTCTACCGGATAAATATCCTTCACCGGCGACCTGTTGGCGGCGGTTGAATTTGATATTGTTCCGCACCCACATGCAGAGTCTGCGAGTGACCAAGTAATAGTTGGAGAACCAGATACCGCCGCTGTGACGGACAGGGACTGTCCTGCGTCTATTACAAAGGAGGAACCAAAGAGCCCAATAATCGCACCGCAAAAATGCCCGCCACTACCAACCACTATCGCGCAAGTTATTAGTGCTAGAAGTGCTCTGCCCGCGTTCTTAGCTAAAGATGGGAATATCCGGCGTCGACGTGAACGACTCTCGCGTATACATGCTGCTGCGGAACGGACTTCATGCTGAAAGGGTGTAGAGAATGCGGACATAATGGCTCCTGATTACTTTTCGAAAATCGTGTAACTCACGTTCACCTACGGCTTTTGGGGGAAAGTGAGAAATAACGAATCGAAAAGTAACAAGTGCCGCAGATACATATGCTTAGAGACTGGAAAGCGATTTGTCAATAGTACCATATTGCACCTGGATATCAAGTGCAATTTGGGGAACCAGATATTAGGACGTGTTTCATAAATAGGTTCGGCCTCAAGGTGAGCACTTTTGTTTGGAGTGGATTGTTTGATGAGTTTCTGGAGTGAGCAAGAAGCGATTTTAGTTACTGACGGAAGCGCAGTGGGAGTTGATTGAGCCACCACTGCCTGTGCCAAGACGGCGCAAAGACAATCGTGATCGTCCGTGGGCCTCGAACCGGACTTGCCTGGAGGTCATTCTTTGGGTACTCAGGACTGGATCTGCATGGCGGTCTCTACCAGATAAATGTCCTTCACCGGCGACCTGTTGGCGGTGGTTGAAGTAGTGAAGAAGAAGATGTGTGGCTCGTGCATGGCGAGCCTTGCTGGGCACCCTCGACGGTGAGGGCTTGCTCAAGTGGGAAGAGACGTTCCTGGACGGCAGCTTCGCCTCGGCAAAAAAGGGGGCTCCGCAGTCGGTAAAACCAAGCGTGGCAAGGGACGAAGTGGATGGTACTGGTCGACGGCGGCGGTCTTCCGCTGGGAGTTCGGCTGAAAAGTGCCTCTCCGGGAGAAGCCACGCTCCGCGAGCGTCTGCGCCCCAGGGCGAAAAGGACATCGAGGTAAAAGCCGAAGCGAGTGATCGCTGACCGCGCATATGACTCGGACCCGTTGCGCGAGCGGCTGAAGAAATGTTGTATCGGGTTGATCGCCCCATACAGAAAGAACAGTAGGCACAGACGCTATAAAGATGGTCGCAAACTGCGATGCTATAACATCATTTGATCGTCGAACGAACCAACACCTAGCTGGGACTGTTCCATAGACTGCTTGTTTGACATGAGCGCCTCCTCACAACCTATAGAGCCTTGCTCCACTTCGCACACCTCCGGATCAGCTTGCGCAAATGTTTATGAAACATGCTCTAGAAACAAAACTGAGTTGCATGGAGTCATAGCTCACTGATAAGAATATTCATCTAAAAGTAGAATAAATTATCATGAAGAAGTCGGAATTGTCTGTTTTCGTCGCAATGACATGGCGTTAGAATCTGCTCGATCTCATATTCTTGCATAAGGAGCCATCTTTCTGCCGAAACCTATATATGCCTTCGCTGATAGCCACCTTCTCTATTGGAAAAAGGAGGGTGGTTCCCTGTTTCTGAGCGACATAAGGCAACACTCCAACACAGATCATCTATCGGCGGCCTATATTGGAGCCTCAAATCACGACAATCTGGAGATATATTATGAGATATTCGAGCCTTCTATGCAGCATATCGGCATTGATAAATGCCGAATGATCCCCACGCGCCCTACCCCTGATGATGAGGCGTTTTTAGAGCAAGCAGGAATTATTCTGCTGGCGGGCGGAAGTGTCGAAATAGGTTGGCGTGCCTTCGCGAAGAATGGCTTTAAAGAATTGATTCTTAGACGTTTCTTTGATGGTGCCGTATTAATTGGAGTTTCAGCAGGCGCTGTCCAATTGGGGAGAGGCGGTCTCACTGACGACGGATTAAAATATTTTTCAACGTTTGGTCTACTTCCTTTTCACGTAGGCGTACACGGTGAGTCAGACGACTGGATATTCTTACGCGACACCCTCGGCTTTACTCAGAACGCGACGCGGGGTATCTGTATACCCTCCGGTGGAGGTATTATCTACCACTGGGATACGGGTAATGTGGAACCAGTCTGTAAATCTGTACTTGAGATCTCGGTTGAGGATGGCCGGAGCCATGAAGCTATCATATTTCCTGATTTGGACGAAGCAAAGGTCACAAAAGAAAACGCTGAGAATCTCCTGTAATACATCCTGTATTTTTACGAATTTGAAAGAATCGACCCAATTGGAGCACCGTGACAAAACCTTTCGCAACCCGGGACGTGAGGAATGATCGTATCTGAATTAATCCATATCTGGCACCGTTGTCATGCCTGCGGTATCCAGCCGATTCTCGGACCGCGTTTCGAATGCCAGACCTGTCCTATTGGGCCAGACAACAACCTCTGCCAAACTTGTTATGAATTACTCGATCGCGGATCCGTGAAGCATCCCCTCCCCGGCAGTCTAGGCTCGAATGGGCACATAACGCGCCACATTTTTCGCAGCTTTGCAGGGCGCCCTCGCAATCAGTACCAATCGTGGTTCGCCATTCCTCAGCCCAGCGATCATCCGCCACTCGTGCCTGACTATTTCGTCGTTCGCCCAGAGTTCCGCTCCAAATCAGAATCTGTTGTTGGAGGTCACGCATTTGTAATTGAGTCGGAATACGATGGCCTACCTTTGCTGCTTACCGCCCTTCACGTACTCGACGAGCTTATCAAGAATAAACGCATCAATTGCACTGCTGATAACTTTGCCTATACAGGTCAAGAGCTGCCCGCACTTATCACAGGGGTGACTTTCTATGATGTTTTTGCAGCCAAATGGATGTTCGCGGAACTTGGCTCGGCTAGCTCGATGCTGGTTCTTCCTAACGCACGCATTGGTGATGAGGAACCCTATTCTCAACGGGATATTGCTGCCTTTCAAGTAGACGCGTCCAGCACGATCTCACCGGCCAAGCTTGCTACTAAACCCCCGAAAGTCGGTGAATCGATCTGGCTCGTAGCTAGTTCAGGTCAAGAAAATACAGAAAGAGCCTTTGAAGCAGTTGTCGTGGAACATACCGATCAGACGTTTATCTTTCGGTTTTCTATACCGCCAAGTGTGCGTTACAGCAGCGGCGCCCCATTGCTCAATTTTAGAGGAGAAGTCGTAGGGATAAATATTGGAGGCGGAACCCTTGGCAACTACCATCTAGGACATGGAAACCATATTACGAGCATACGCCGTCATCTAGGCTGGATAGATGAACCGAATCTGGAAGCCACATAGGTCAGTTTCGTTAACCAAACTTTGCGAAGCCTGACCTAACGCTTCTTTCTAATTCTTCGAGATTGATAGTTACTCTTTCAATTTCAATTTGTCTTTGTTCGCTTCCAGAAAATTCTGGAGATCTTCAGCAGACATCAAGAGTCTTCGCCATTGTTCATAGTAAAGACTGACAGGAAAACGACCTAACCCATAAACGCTTACAGCCCCTTTTTCACTAACCTTGAATGAAAGTTTTGGAGAGGATTGCTGCTTCCCTATCTGCTTCTCTAACTCAGCAATGCGACGTAGCAATTCTTCTGATTTTGGCTCTGACATAATTTTTAATTTAGGCGCGCCTGTGATTTGAATTTTAAATCAACAACATTGTTCGCTCCACAACAAGTGTTCGCGATTATTGTACCTCAGAGAGATTCGTTGTTCCAATTTCATTGGAGGACAAGATCAGTGCCAGTGATCAAACCCTTGCGTTTCAGGCCGAAACCAGAGAATTGCTAAATTTGATGATCCATTCTCTTTACACGGATAAAGACATCTTCCTACGTGAGCTGATCTCCAATGCATCAGACGCCTTGGATCATCTTCGTTTCGAAGCACTGACAAATCCGGACCTGCTCGAAGGAGATAACAAGTTCGAAATTTATCTAGATCTGGACAGCAAAGCCCAAACCCTCACTATTAGTGATACTGGTATCGGGATGAGCCGCAAAGAACTAATCCATAATATTGGCACAATTGCCAAATCTAGGAGTTTGGAATTGAGGGAGAAGGGCAGACGGGCAGCTATCACGGAAAGGGAATCGGAACTAATCGAGCGGTTCCGCGTTGGGTTTTATTCGGCTTTCATGGTTGCAAATAAAGTGACTGTGCTTACACGGCGAGCCGGTGAGCACATTGCCACGGAATGGGAATCGACTGGACATAGCACTTATACGATACGGGAATCAGTCAAGCTAAATCGCGGTACAAGCATCTGCTTATCATTGAAGCCACCCGTAAGCGAAGAGGGTATTGGGGACTATACAATCCGTTGGTACCTCGTTACGGTCATAAAAAAACATTCCGATTACATTGGCTACCCAATTTTCGTGAAAGACAAGCTTGAGCACGTAGAACAGCTCGCGCCCAGTACATCGCGGAGGGATGACTTGTTTGACATACCTACTGGTGATGTACCGGTCAATTATATGAAGCCTATCTGGGACAGGCCGCAATCAGAGGTGAGACCGGAAGATCATTTCGAATTTTATCGGCATATCTCTCGCGATGGGTCTGATCTGCTAAACGTCATTCATTGTAGAGCAGAGGGACTTTTTGAGTACAAGGCGTTGCTTTTCATCCCTCAGGTGGCCCCCTACGATCTGTACTATGCAACTCCGAACGTGGGAGTGCATCTATTTGCCAAGCGAGTCATGATCATGGAAATGTGCCAGGATCTGCTCCCACGATACCTACGTTTTATCAGAGGCATAGTGGATGTCGGAGATTTACCGCTAAACATCTCCTGCCAACGTCTGCAAGAAGATCGCCACGTCAATCTCATTCAAAAATGGCTAGCACGTAGGACTTTGGACACGCTTCGAGAAATGCTTGAGAATGATCCGGACAAATACTTATCTTTCTGGGCAGAATTCGGGCAAGCCATCAAAGAAGGCATAGGTCTCGACTATGACAACAGAGATAGGATTATTTCCATCCTTCTATTCCAATCGTCAAACGATATTGAAAAGCCAACAAGCCTTAAAGACTACGTAGGACGCATGAAACCCGATCAAGAACAGATTTTTTATCTTGCAGGCGAATCTCGAAATCTTATCGAGCATTCACCACTTTTAGAAGCAGTAAAAGATAAGGGTTTCGAAATACTCTACCTTGTCGACGCGGTTGATGAACTACTACTGCAGTATCTAACCAAGTTTAATAGTAAGAAACTTAAGTCTCTAGAAAAAGGGAGGATTTCTCTGGCAACGGAAGAAGAAAGGAAGCAGATTCAAACAAAACCACAACAAGAGCAATATAAAGATCTTCTGGAGTTCTTGCAAAGGGAACTTCACGATTACATAAAACAAGTTCGGCTCTCAGAGCGCCTAATTAGCTCACCCTCCTGTCTTGTCGTGGAAGAGCACGACTTTAGCCTTCTAATGAAACACAAGTTGCATCGCGGTAAAACTGACTCAATACCACGCAGAGTACTAGAACTCAATCCTGGACATCATCTGATTGTGCGTTTGCAAAAGCGACATCAAGAGAACAGTGAAGACCCCTTCTTACGAGACGCTGCTGACCTTTTGTTCGGACTTTCTCTACTCGCCGAGGATTCCGAGTTGCCAGATCCTATTCAGTTTAGTCATACTGCATCCCATATTCTTGCGCAGGTTATCTAATTAACAGATCGAGAAGTCCACTTGTGATCTTCGAATATTTCTATACCCACTCTTGTCAGAGACATCGTCAACTTAAGGATGTGAGATGCTGACGTGGTGAACACGTCCGTGAGGTGCCGTCAGCACCGTTTCCCGATCGAAGTAGTGGAGCAATGCGTATGGCTGTACTTCCGCTTTGCCTTGAGCTATCGCAACATCGAGGAGATGATGACCAAGCGGGCATCCAGGTCACGTATGAAACGGTCCGGGAATGGTGTCACAAGTATGGCTCCGTCTACGCGCCACAGCTAAAAAAATCCCGAGCTCGCATAGGAACAAAGTGGCATTTAGACGAAGTGTTTATCAAAATGAATGGAGTCCAGCACTACTTGTGGCGAGCCATGGACCAGAACGGAGCCGTCATCGATATTCTGGTCCAACCGAAGCGAGACCACTGGGCAACTTTGCGCTTCTTTCGCTAGCTACTCTATACGACAGAGAGAGCTCCGCGCATCATCATGCCGCAGCGAAGAGGGGGGTACCTCAAGAAAGGGAAATTTATGTACGGTAATGACCGGAGCCGCCTTCAGAACGCATTGCTGATCACGGGGGAGGCTTGAGGATGGTGCGAGAGAGCGTTGATCGTGCGATATGAAAGCGTGCGATGATCTCGGCGACGGGAGGGGATTCGGCCGATTCAAGTATTCGCACTTCGTAAAGGGGCTTTTGGAGCCGAAGTAAAGCGGGTGGTCATGCTCGGACCACTGCGTGAGTGGCTCTATTCATCCCCTTGAAAATCTCCTGCCTTCACCAGCTTAGTTTTCGTGCAATTCAACATGCCTTCTCTGGTTTGGGCGCCCATCGAAGATCCGATCATGCCGGGCAGGCCAGATTCATTGTTCCAGTATTCGGTCTCTTTTTCGGCAAAACTTCGGATATTTGGTCCCGTGGCTGGCTCGCTCAAGGCTTGCTCCTGCCCACGATAGTGCTCTCCGATGTGTCCTGAGGCAAAATCACCAAACAAAGTGGTGAACGGCTTAACCGAATGATGCACGACTTGACCTACGGACCCTTTTGGGAATCGGGATGTAAAATCGGCTGCCGCTACGCGGCCGTTTGGATTTGAAGTCACGGTCGGTTTGGATGCCATAGAATCTCCTGATTCCCTAGAGCTTAGGACGTGACAAAATACCTGTCAACTAGGGGACACTTCAATAACTTCCTGCATATTTGGCCTGTTCGCGCGTTGAGAGCGGGAAATAGGAACATAACCCTTTCAAGGCTTCAGACCTCTCAGAAACCCTAGAATCTTCTCCAGCGGCCCTTAGCGTACATAAATTTCCCTTTCTTGAGGTGACCTCCAACTCATCACCCTCGAAGGCACTCTGCGTTATCGCGAGGTCGAGGATGAGGTCAAGGGTATTACCTTCAAGCACCGGATCGCAGAAATCCACGCCATCAGCATGAAGCGGCTCTCAAAGATCGAGGCCGCTGATGATCCTTCGGACGGAGCCGACGACGAGTAGCCGGTCACTCATGGAGGATGAGATCAAGGATGATCTCATCCTCCTATTTCATTCAGCTCTTTTAAAAGGCGAAAGTCGTTAATCATTTTTGGGCTATTCTGCATCTACCGCTCTCAATTCAAGCCTTGTTCGGGCCGTTTCGATGGCATTGTGCAGTTTCGCCCGCAGGATCTCTGCGGGAGGTAAGACAGTTAAATATTCGGCGACGTGAATGCCTGCCGATCCAAGCTCTAGCAATTCAATCCGCTCTGTGTTCTTGCCGGCGCAGAGAATGATGCCTAACGGCGTTTCCTCGCCCGCTTCTGTTTCGTATTTTGCGAGCCAGCGCAGATAGAGCTCCATCTGCCCCTTGTATTCAGGTTTGAAAGCTCCCTGCTTTAGCTCCACAACAACCAGACGCTTGAGTTTTCGGTTATAGAAGAGCAGATCAATATAGAAATCATCTCCGTCAACCTGAATCCGTTTCTGGCGTGCGACGAATGAGAACCCTGCCCCCAACTCTAGAAGAAAGGTTTCCAGTTCCCTTAGAATTGCTTCCTCAAGGTCACGCTCAAGGAAGCGATCGGACAAATCCAAAAAGTCCAAAACGTAGGGGTCCTTCAGTACAAGTGCGGGAGTCACGTCGCCACGGCTCCGCAGTAGGGCCAATTCCTCTTGTATGAGAGCGTCAGGCTGTTTAGAGAGCGCTGTTCGCTCATACAGCATAGAGTCAATCCGTTCGCGAAGTGTTCGCACACTCCAACCTTCAATCCGGCACATCTCTGCGTAAAATTCCCGTTGGAGGGGTTGGCTCAAAGGCAACAGCGCGCTGAAGTGAGACCAGCTCAATTGTCGTGACAGTGTCACGACAATCTGTTCCTCGGGAAAAGTCTCCGCAAACTGAACCATACGGCGTAAATTCTTCTCGGCATAACCTCTACCGTAGAGCGCCACCAATTGTCGTGACACTGTCACGACAATCTGCTCTCCATACGCTCCTCGCTCTCTCCCCAAGACTTCCTGCTGAATCCTCTTCCCAATCCTCCAGTAAAGATCGGTGAGGCCAATGTTGATCGCAGTCGCGGTCTGCCTCCTGGCGTCCACGATCAACTTTGTAACGTCTTCTACCAATTCGACGACTTGTGGCGGGTTCGGCGTCAGTTCGTTCATCTATATCAGTGTAACTTCTCGAATTATTGAGTTCCTGTAAGTTATGTGGAATCTGGGCAACCGCAAGTCTTTCTTGTTGGCGATCGGCGCAGCGTTCGTGCAGATCACATCGTCGCGGTCGATAGTGCCGCCTACATCACGGCTCACTGAGGACTTTGGCTTGGATAGTAGAACGCGCGAACCTCAGTCAATAGTCCATCGACAACAAGGCACAGATCCACAACATGATCCACACCGTTAACCGTCTCCATGTCGAAGACGGTCGCAACATAATCGCCATCGACTATGTGCTGCTTTATTTCTATACCCTTGATGAACGGAAAGATGCTCGTGAGGAAGCCCACTATCGTCTCACGGCCTGCTAGTTTCGGCATCAGCGGCCCCTC
>Ga0137415_10007779_pt1 | contig 10630 bp, 13 predicted proteins | sample CZODoug3_1_1_16f_FD_183082 | JGI IMG/M metagenome (GOLD analysis project Ga0137415, IMG submission 183082) | Vadose zone soil fungal communities from Angelo Coast Range Reserve, California, USA - CZODoug3_1_1_16fungal (Hybrid Assembly) | ecosystem: Environmental > Terrestrial > Soil > Vadose...
CGGTTGCAACGGAGGCAGAGCCGGCCCCCACTCCAGCAGTCCTCAGCCCGCGCGAGCGGCAGATTGCCAGCGCGGTCGCCGAGGGAATGTCCAATCGGGATATCGCGGCGGCGCTCGGCATCACGGAACAGACGGTCAAGAACCACCTGACGGCAATCTTCACCAAGATGAAGGTGACCAGCCGGCTGCAGCTGGCGTTGTCGGTGCTCAAGCACCGCGGCTGAGGTTGCACGGTGGTCCGTCGAACGAGTGGGTGAAGCCCGGTCCTGCCGCCGCGATTGCGTCGGCATCTCGTGTCGGAAATAATCCGGACGCCTGATGTCTGCTATCTGGCGCGCTCTCGTCAGGTATGCGCCGTACGTTTACCTGACGCGATTCCCGTTGCTGCTTGCGGTTTGTCTGGTCGGCGCGGCCGAAAGGATACCCGCGTCACTTGCCGCATTGATCGGGGACCCGGTTCCACGTGAGATCGACGTGATAGCGAACGGCGGGGTGTCGCTGGGTATCGTATTGTTCGCCGCTGGAGTGATCTACCCTCTCCTTACCGACGCGGTCACGAATGCACGCTTGTGGCTCCGTGAGCGCTACGCCGGCATCTCCCTCGGCCCGCTCTGGAAGGCTCTAGTCGCGGAATTCCCTCAACACAAGCTCCAAGTCACGGCATGGGAACGACCCCGCCGCCGAGTCAGCGAGACACTCGACTGCCTCGAAGCACTGAGCCCCTGGATGACCGCTCCGAGCGCACGAGATTCTGCTGTGCAAGGAGCAAGCCGTATCCGGCACGCGTTGCACCGCAAAGCGGCCGGTCTCGCGCCGTTGGCGTCCACCTGGGCGCCACGGCCCCTCACCCAGCCAGTCGTTCGAAGTTACGCTGAGGAGGTTACCCACCTCGTGGGGCTGTCTAAAGCGTTCGCGGAGTTGCCGCGCGAGCCCCGCCACCGTGTGCCCCCCGGAGACACGCCTAGCGGTCGGTCAGCACTCGGTTAGCCGCGCACCCCTCCAACCATATCCACGACGAGCCTTGGCCCCTGATCACTCACCGCATTGACCGGCCCTCCCAGAATGCACCAGCAACATCGATCGTGTCAGGTGCGCTCGATCCGACAGTCCGGCGTCGAGACCGAACCGCATGAGCCCGGTATCATTAACTGGCGGAGGTCATAAGCAAGGGCCAGTGTCAACTGGCGACATGTCACCGGCGGACAGGGAGACTGCGGAGATGAAAAATCGACCCTCATCTGGGTCCGACCACTCCGCCGCCGAGACCCCCAGGCCGCCCGACCTCGGCTCGTCGGACGACGCACCCGATCTCCCGCCGTCCGCTGCGGAGCCGACCTGGGAGAACAAGCCTCCTCTGGCAGGCGCGCCCACGCTCGCGCAGAAGCTCGATCATCTGTTTCAAACTGTCCACGAACCCGGACGCGGACCTTACAGCAACGACCATGTTGCGAGGGAGATATCCGAGAAATTCGGCGTCAAGATCACCGGGCAGTACCTCTTCTATCTGCGCAATGGTCAACGCGACAACATCTCCGTAGACAAACTAAGAGCAATCGCCCGGTTTTTCGGCATCGGCCTGCACTACTTCGATGACGACGAGTACGCCGCACGCGTTGACGCTGATCTGCAGCTACTTGCCAGCCTGCGCGAGGCTGGGGCCTCGCCGATGCTGATGCGTGCCGCTGACCTGGCCCGGCTATCGGAATCCTCGCGCGAAGCGATCGTTACCATGATCTCTAAGGCCCTCCAGTTCGAAGGGCTCGATCCAAGTACGACCCCACCGGACCAGGAGGAACGATGACGTTGCCAGCGAGGGTGCGAGCAACGTACTCGGTCGTGCCGGTGCAGGGTCCGTTTTCCGATGAATGATCATGCTGACGCGCCTGTTGCCGACTCAACCGCGATCGCGTTTGTGCTCCAGCGGTTCGCGCAATACCGAGACCGTGTAGCTATTCGCTATAAACTCGGCGAGTGGACCTACGCGGACTTGCTCGCGCGCATCTATCGCATGACTCGGGCGCTGCACGCCCAGGGGCTTGGTCGAGGCGACGTGCTCGCCGTGCTCACTGGGAACCATCCTGAGACGTTCGTGCTGCGCTACAGCGCCAACGCGCTGGGCGCCGCGACTACCATCCTATATGACGACCTAGCGGCACCGTTGTTGATCGAAATGCTCCGGGCCACAGACGCATCCATGCTGGTTTACGATCCCGACTGGCATACCCACGAAGCACACGCGATTGCGCAACAAACCAAAATTAGAGTTCTGACTCTCGGCGAATCCACATTCGCCGTGAACCTTGAAGCGCAGGCCGCAGCACAACCAGCTAAACCTAGTACGGTCCTGGCCCGTGTCGAGGACCTCTCGGAGATTCGCCTCACTGGCGGCAGTACCGGTACTCCTAAGGGAATTCCGCGTACCTCACGGATACCCGGGTACCTGGCGCCTACCGCGTTGCACAGGTGGGAGGACTCGATACAACTCCTCTGCACCCCCATCGGCCACCTCGGGGGCACCCTTGCCGAAGTAGCCCTCGCTGCCGGCGGCCGGGTCGTACTGCACGAGCACTTCGATCCAGGCAACGTGTTGACAGCAATCGAGAACGAGCACGTCAACTATCTGTGGGCCAACCCGAACCACCTACACCGCCTCCTGGACCACCCCGCGCTCGACACCACCGACACCTCAAGCTTGCGCGCCCTGCATCTGGGCAGTTGGGCGAGCACACCCCAGCGAGTGGCTGAGGCCATCAGACGCCTCGGACCTGTCATCGTGCAGGGCTATGGCGCCAACGAGGTCGGACAAGTCACCTGGCTCGGCCAAGAAGAACACCTCAAATCCGAACTCCTCACAACCGTCGGTAAACCAGTACCCGGCGTCGAGGTCACCATCCGCAACCGACAAGGCGAACCCACCGACGCCGGAACAACCGGAGAAATCTGGGTACGCAGTCCAGGCATGATGACCGGGTACTACAGGCAACCGGAACAGACCGCCGAAGCATTACAAAACGGCTGGTTCCACACCGGCGACCTCGGCGTAATCAACAACGCCGGCTACCTCACCATCGCCGGCCGCATCAATGACATCATCATCACCACGAACGGCCACATCTACCCATCCGCGATAGAAGAACTCCTGCTGCAACACCCCGCTATAGTCCAAGCGGTCGTCTTTGGCTACACCACCAGCGGTAACGACGAACAGGTGTGTGCTGCCATAGTACCTACACTGAAGAATTCGATCACCCAGGACGATGTGGTTGACTGGGTGGCCAAGAATCGAGGCGGTGCGTACTCGCCCGAGGTCGTCCTGATCTGTGAATCATTGCCTACGACCGGAAGCGGCAAGCCCGACCGCAATGCCCTCCGAGCCACCGTGGCTTCCCTTCGTGATAGTTCACCCAACAACCAATAACAGCTTTGGAACCTGTCATGTACCGTTCCAATACTCGACACAGGCTGTGACCTGCAATTCTTGCGCCGCCCGCGATGGTAATGAATTCCATCCACGGTTGTCCGTCTTGACAAAATGACTGCGGTGCGTACTGGGTTGGCTCACGCTGCTGTCGCGCCGTCGGTCCGGGTTGATCGTCGAAGTACTCGTGGTGCGCCACGAGATCGCGGTTCCGCACCGCCAGATCACCAGGCCACGCCCGTCGTGGCCAGACCGCGCGATTCTCTCAGCGCTCGCCCGGCTGCTCCCCCGCCACCGACTCGTCACACCCTGTACTTCTATGGGATCCGCCGAAACCGAACAGCTGGTTCGTGGTCTAACCCGTCGGTGGTGCGACGGGTTCGAATCGATGCCACGCCGTCGTCGCCGCTTGGCGGGCTGACCTGCGGATCGATCACTCACCGGTCCGGCGGTGCCCTTTCCAAACGTAACGTGATGGGCTGGTCTCAGGGGGTGACGGCACTTGGAGTCGATCTGGGACAGGATCGCAGCCGACGGGCAACGTCGGAGGCGCGCGTTCCAACAGGCTGAGAGCCGTCGAGTCAACGTCCTTCTGGATTACGAGGCACAAGCCAAGCGAACTGCGGCAGCCACCGATCGAGCCGAACGCGCTGAATGGGTAGCTGGCGTACGCACAGCACAAGAGGCCGAGGCTGACCGGCTGGATCAGGCTCTTCAGGCCAGAGTGACGGGACTGACCGGGCTACTCAGAGCAGCCGCAAACGAGCCCGCCCGTGACTTGGCGGCCTTCCGCCGCTTCGTTCCGACCGAGAACCCTCCGACCCTCGACGACGTCTCCATGCCACCACGGCCGCATTGGTCCCAGTTCGCGCCGGCACAACGAGGACTGTTCGGACGGCGCCGCTACGAACGGGACGTCGTCATCGCCCGAACCGAGTTCGAAGCGGCACTCGCGAATTACGACCACCAACGCCAGGAAGCCTTGGAGGAGCAAAGCCGGTCCCATCGAACGCGCATTGCATCGCGGCGGCGGGCACACGAGGCAACCTGGGACACCGTGGCAGAGGCCGTGTCGTCTACCGATCCCGACGCGGTCAGTCAATTCGCGGGCACAATCCTGCACGCTTCACAGGGCCTGCGAGGCCTCCTCGACGGCGGTCGCGCGACATACGAAGCGCCAGAACGGGAGCTCGTTCTGGAGATCGACCTGCCCGACACCGACGTCGTCCCAAACGAACGCAACTGGAAGTACTTCGTCGGCCGCAAGAGCGTCGGACCAGTGAAACGATCCTCCAGCGACGCCGCCGATCTGTACGCCGCTCTGATCGCGCAGCTCGTCCTGGCGATGCTCGATGCCTGCTTCCGCGGAATCGCGCCCGACATCGTCGATGCAGTATCCATCAACGGCCACGTCCGGACCACCAACCCGGCAACCGGTCAACCCGACCATCCTTGCCTGATCACCGTGTCCGCAGATCGGCCGACGTACATCGCTCTCGACCTGCGGCACCCCAAACTCGACCCCAAAGCGTGCTTGCGAAAACTCGGTGCCGAGATGTCGCCGAACCCGCACGACCTCGAACACATCAGACCCATCGTCGACTTCGAGATGGCCAAGTACCGCATCGCACACGGACCAGAAGCCCTCGCCCAACTCGACCATCGGATGGACCTGCTTGCGATGAACCCATACGAGTTCGAGCGGCTCGTCCGGGACCTCTTCGCCAAGATGGGCTACGACACCTGGCGAACCGAATCATCACGAGACGACGGGATCGACGCCGTAGCAACAAAATCCGACCCACACAGGTCGGGACTCTGTGCGCCCAGCGGAAACCGACTTGGAAGGCAGCCGCTCGGCCCTCACCTGCAAGGTCACTCAGCGCCGTACAGAATTCCGCGGATACCCCCGCGGCCGCGGCCTGATCAAGCGCCGCATCGTCGCTCTGATCGAGCGATTCTTCAACCGCCGTCGTCGCGTCGTAGAGCTGCGTAGCAACAGAGCGCCTCAGCGTCAGATCGGACGCCAACGAAAGCCCTAGCCGGAGACTGAAGCCACCAAACCGATCGGTGTCCAGGCGCACGGATCGCAGCACGTCCTTCACCTGCTCGGGGGCAGGCCCGGAGAACGACCTCTGCGGTCCTTCCACCACGGTCCGCGCCGCCCACGCAACGATCCGCCGGATCCCCTCTACCGCCAAGGCCCCCACCATGAGCGGGAGCCCCACCGGCGCTCCGGCGGGGGCAGCAGCCGATAGGTCGCCGAGTCCACGAACGGCGACCCGATATCGCGCAGGACATCCATCGGATCCCGTGTCTCCACGACCGCGAGGCGCGCGACCAGTTCGCGGATGCGCAGGTCGGCGTCGCCGACGTCGTTGCTGGGAGGTACGAGCACCTCAACATCACCGAGAGACCAGATCGCCGCGCCGCGCCAACCATCAGGACTGAGCTGCCATCCCGCCGCGGACAGGTAGCTGCCGACATCCGCGACGCTGAGTACGCCGGTCATCGCGCCTCCTCGACGAGGGCCTGCAGCCGGGCGACGGTCAGGACGTTGGCCGTTGAGACGAAGACCCGGACGCTCGTCCGGTCTCCCGCGACCTTCGCGCATCCCTGTAGCGACGCGAAGTAACCGATGTGCCGTAGTAGCAGTCCCCGATGGCTGAGATGCCGTCTTGACCTGAACGTCGATGCGCGGCGCTCGAACACCGTCCACCTCGCCCGACCGCACGATCGCGAGATCGACCCCGTCAACGTCCGGGTGATAGTCCGACACGGTGAAGCCGGCCGCGGTAGCAAGAACCCTCACGTAGTCCTCGCCGAACTGGCCTTGATGAGCCTGCCGGTGAATGGTGCTCACCTTCCGAGCGACTGTGACGTACAGCGATCGAAAACGTACGGCCAGTGAAGAGGAGGACATCAGACCCAGACGGGTGAAGATCCTCGGCTCGGCAGGCCACATGCACCAGCGGGTGCCAGCGGCACCCGCCACGTCCGGCTGTGGGCGCGCGCAGACCTGGGCCGGTGACCACCCAACTCGGCCGCCGTTCGTTCGGCCAGTCGGTGGCGCCGAGGAGATCCACCACGGCACACTGGCATCCGTGACGACCGCGACGCTCGATCGCCCGATCTACGGCATGGGCCAGGCCGCGCGACTCCTCGGCCTGCGCACCGACACCCTCCGACAGTGGATCGACGGATACGAGCGCGCCGGCGTCACCTACCCCCCCGTTCTCCGCGAGGAACACACCCGCAACGACCTGATCACCTGGGGAGAATTCGTCGAAGCCGGCTACCTCCGCGAGTACCGCGCCAAACCGGTCACCCTGCAATACCTCAGACCACTCATCTCGATCCTGCGCGAGGAACTCGGCGTCCGATACCCGCTCGCCACACTCCAGCCCTACACCTCAGGCCGCACCCTCGCACTGAAAGTACAAAAGCAAGTCGGACTCGACCCGTCACTCAACATCGTCGTCCTCGGCCGTGACGGATCACCACAGCTGACCGATCCGGCAGTCGCGTTCCTGAAAAAGGTCGACTTTGCACCCGATGGATCCCGCGACGCCCGCCGGCTCTATCCACTCGGTCGTACCGTTCCTGTCGTACTCGACCCGGAGCACAGCTTCGGTGAACCGACCTTGTCCAATGGCGCGCGCACCGAGGTTGTCGCAGAACTGATCGACGCTGGCGAACCACGCGATCGCGTCGCCGCCTTCTACGACATCAGCCTGGACGATGTCGACGCAGCTGTAACCTACGAACGCGACCACACCCCACACCAAGCGGCCTGATCGACGGCGTGCCAGCCACACACCAACCACTCCGCTGGTTCATCGACGAGAACAGCCTCGGCGTAGCGAAAGCGCTCCAGTACGTCCGCGGCGACGTCACCTGGCCAGGAGCTCCCGGAGGACCCATCGAGTCGGGAGCAACCGACACCGCATGGCTCCCCATCGTCGGACAAGCAGGACTCATTGTTCTCACCCGTTTTGCCCAGATCCGGCGAGGCAACGGATCCGGCCTGTGCGCAGCCGTGGGGACAATCAGCCACGGCGCGGACAGCGCCGCGGGGGTGATATTGGCCGCGTGCCCCTTCTTCCCCGCCACGGGAAGGGTCAGCTTCCAGCCCCCCAGGTCGATCGACCGGGAGTTCGCATCTTCGACACCCGATAGCCGCGCCGAAGCACAGGCCACGCGGAGGCCCTACGGCCTACTGCGCAGCGCCCTCCCGGCAGAGGGGGTTTCCGCAACAGAACGCGCCGAACGTCCAGACCAGGTGTAGTTGACGACGTGAGCGAACTGCTACGTGGACAGATTTGTACGCAGCGTCCGGACAGAGTGCACCGACCGGATCCTGATCTACAACCAGCGCCACGCCACCGAAGTCCTTGACCAGGACATTCAGCACTTCAACAACCACCGACCACACCAAGGACGCCAACAACGGCCGCCCAACTGCAACCCGGCCCTCGCCATCCCCATCGACGCCCCAATCCGTCGACACCAAGTCCTCAACGGCATCATCAACGAATGCCGACGAGCCGCCTGAACCAACCCCAAAACCCCAGCTCAAAGGCCAAACCCAGAGTTTTGGCACGGTACAGGCTCCCCGGACACCCAGTCAGGGTCTGTCGGGGAGCTGTCGGCGCACCAGCTCAGTAATGAGGTCGTGGGTCTCGCGGGTGATCTGGGTGTTCGTCTTCAGCTCCGTCTCCTGCTCGACAAAGTCATGGTTGGCCTTGGCCTGTTGGAATGCCGCCGCGCGGTTCTGGCCGATCATGACGAACGTCGAGAGGAAGATCGCCTCCAGCGACACGACGAGGGTCAACGTGGGCCACGGACTCCTCTCGACGACCAGCATCCACACCGCGAACGCCACGACGTGCAGGTAGACGAACGACATCGAGCCAGCGAATCTGGTGATCGCATCGGCCACCCGGAGTTGAACGTCTGCTGCGCGGCGTTCCCGCAGCTTGACCACGGTGGGATGTTCGGAACGGACCTCAGGGTGGACCGCGGTCATGGTGCCTCCTCCGGGACGGATGTGACAGGTGTCCGGTGAGTGTGAACCCTTGCGCCGCGCGCTCAGTCACCCGGCACGCGCCGCGCGCAGGCCGCGGTCGACCCAAACCAGTACCTCCAGATGCTGCCCCAGCTCGCGCAGAGCCCGGGCAACACGTTCTGGGTCATCCCCAGTGAGGTCACCTCCGCGCTGCAGGGCGTCTCCCGCGCCTTTACCGAAGCGGTCCCCCGTTCGCCGGCTGCCCGCGAGCGGTCCCCATCCGATGACCTCGCGGCACGGGCCGCCCAGGACGCCGCGCAGGCCGCCGCTAAGGCGGTCGCCGACGCCGCCGAACCGCTACGGGCAGTGTGGGTGGTAGGGCAGGTCGGGTGAGACGTATTGGCCCCATTGCTCCGGGGTGAGGTTGTTCGTTGTGGTGGCGCAGATGTGTTGGATGGCGTGGTTGACGTTCATGTCCCACAGGCGCACTGTCTTGTCGTCTCCGGCGCTGGCGAGGGTGTGTCCGTCCGGGCTGAACACGACCTCGCTCACGGTTGCGGTGTGGCCGGTGAGAGGTTGCCCGAAGGGTATGGTGAGCGTTCGCCCCCACCAGCTCGGACATCGCGGCGCGCTACCACCGGTCCTGCCCGGGCGCGCAGGTGAGTGTGAACCCCTCCGGGCACCCGACCAGCAGCTTTGGCGGGGTACTCGACCTGGCCGCCAGCGGGCGCACCGACCCGGGCGTGCACAACACCCGGCTGGCCAATTCCGACGGCCTGGCACCCGGGTTCCCCGAGCTGCGCCATCAACCGGTCGCGGTGGTCATCTTCTCGGTGGTGGTCAACACCGCCGACGGGGTGTACTCGCTCACCCGTGACGAGCTGGCCGGGATCTACTCCGGCCGGATCACCAACTGGTCCGCGCTGCACGGGCCGAATCTACCGATCCGCATCGTCAGCCGGGGCTTCGACTCGGGCACCCGCAGCACCTTCGACCAGAAGATTCTGGGTCAGCAGCCCGAACCGGCGGGGAGCTCGCACAACTGTGTCGACCGGGATCCGACGCTGCCCGCCGCGCCTGTGGTTCGCTGCGAGATGCAGTCGACCGAGGAGATGTTGCGGCAGGTCAACGTGATCCCCGGGGCGATCGGCTACGCCGAGATGGCGACAACCTCGAACAACCAACCGGCCGCCTACCCGCAACTGCGCCAGATCCAGCTGGGTGGCTACGACGCCAGCCCGGCATCGGTGAAGAACGGCGGGTACCCGTTCTGGACCGTCGAGTACTTCTACACCTCCGGCGCACCCGATCAGAACTCGCTGGCCGCCGCGTTCCTGGACTTCCTGACCAGCGACACGGCCAAGTCGATCATGCAGCAGGACGGGCACATCCCGTGTACCGACACCGAGGCGCAGCAACACGGCCTGTGCCAGGCGCCATCGTGAGCCGCCCGGGGCGGGCCTGGGGCCGCGAACCGGCGCAAGCGATAGCCGGAGACGTGATCGCGCAACACCCAACGGCGGCCAGCGCGTCACGCTGGTGGCGTCAAAGGAGCGTGTAAAGCCTGGGCGCGGACTCCCCTCGTTGGGGTTCGTCTCGTGGGACGCCAGCTCCACCCTTGACCCGGCGAAACGCCGTCATGATCTTCAACTTCCATCACCCTGGCAGATGGCGTTTCGTCCCATGATTGGTCCGATGGCCTCATCCCTCGAACGCCGGGACGTTCGACTGGACCGATCGACCTGGCCGTGGTTGTTGGCCGTGCCGCAATCGTGGTGAAGGGGTGCGGTCAGCTGCGCTGTCCGGTTCGTCCGGCCCGCAACAAGCTATCACGTCCGGCGTTTGATGGATAAGATGCTACTTGTGTCTGACGTCATCGACCACGATGGGCTCTATCGCCTGGCTGAGGCGCAGGCTGGGTACTTCAGCACGCGGCAGGCGATCGCGGCCGGGATGGATCGCAGCACCCTTGCCCACCATGCCCGCCCGGGAGGGCGGTACGAGCGGGTACGTCGTGGCCTGTACCGGCTGAGGCACTTCCCGACAAGTAATCATGAGCATGTGATGGCGGCGTGGCTGCCGCTGCGGGGTGTCGATGCTGTGGTGTCCCACGAGAGCGCGCTGGAGCTGCACGAGCTCTCCGACGTGATTCCGACGTCGGTACATCTGTCGGTGCCGCGAACCCAACGGGGCCAACGGGCCCG
>Ga0137415_10007780_pt1 | contig 10629 bp, 3 predicted proteins | sample CZODoug3_1_1_16f_FD_183082 | JGI IMG/M metagenome (GOLD analysis project Ga0137415, IMG submission 183082) | Vadose zone soil fungal communities from Angelo Coast Range Reserve, California, USA - CZODoug3_1_1_16fungal (Hybrid Assembly) | ecosystem: Environmental > Terrestrial > Soil > Vadose...
TCCGTGGCCGCCACAACGTGCCGGTCGAGATCCATGCCGCCGACTTCTCCAAGGGCGACACGGTGCGTTCGGTGGTCGACGCCGTGGGCCATGCCGACATTCTGGTGAACAATGCCGGCGCCATCCCGCGCGGCGACATCTTCAGCATGACCGAGCCGAAATGGCGCGAAGCCTGGGAGCTCAAGGTGTTCGGCTACATCAACGCCACACGCGCCATGCTGGAGAAGATGTACGCCCGCAAGAAAGGCGCGGTGGTGAACATCATCGGCCTCGCCGGCGAAAGCTACAATTACGACTACGTCACCGGCACCATGGGTAACGCCAGCCTAATGGCCTTCACCCGCGCCGTCGGTTCTAAGAGCGTCGATCATGGCGTGCGGGTGGTGGCCATCAATCCGCCGGCCACGCGTACCGATCGCATGCTCACCCTGCTGCGCGGCCAGGCCGAGCAGAAGTTCGGCGACCCCGAGCGCTGGCCCGAGCTCACCAAGCACATGCCGTTCGGCCGGGCGGCCGAGCCCGACGAAGTCGCCGACCTGGCGGTGTTCCTGGCGTCGGATCGCGCCAGTTACATCAGCGGCGTGGTGATGACGCTGGATGGCGGCCAGGCGGCACGGCACTAGCTGCGGACGCCAGGCGGTTAGAACTTGATGTTGCCGCCGATCTTGAACAGCTCGCGGGACGGGCGCTCGCTGCCGCTGTTCGCACCGGAGGGGGAGCTGGAGCTACGGCTCTCGGCCGAGCCTTGACCCTGGCTGTTCGTGGCCGGACCGATCCTGACAAAGGAGTTCAACGAGCCCGTCTGGCCGTCGAGGCGCAACTCCTTGAACGCAGGTTTGCTTGCCGCCGGTCCGGCGTCGAGGCGGCCCTCCGGGGGTGATGCCGCGAGGGCACCCGAACCAAGGCCGGGCGGCAGGCCGTTTGGCGCGGTCGTGACCTGTGCCTGGGCGATGGCGAGGGAGGGCGCGAGAAGGAAGGTCGCAGCGACGGCTGCGAAGGTCGAGAGGCGTGAGGTCACATGGAGCCTACGATCCGGTATCGGGAAACATCCCCGGCAACAGCCAGGAGACGTCGGTCACTCTAGAGAATAGAAGCAGAGACGCTTTTGCAATCATTTATTGGTAGCGCCCTGCGCGGATGCATTCGACCGTTGGCGAGTTCGAGCAAGAATTCCGCCGCAAACGCTGTGAGCGTTAATGTGACAAGACATGTTCGACGCTCGCGCCAACGCATCGACCCTGCTGCATTCGATCTTCGGTTTCAATGCGTTCCGGCCCGGCTAGGAAGAGATCGTGTGCGCCCTGAGGCTGCCGGCGTCGCTGGCGCAGGCAGCACGCCACTAGACGATTCGTCCGGCCGTATCGTTTGCTGTAGAAGGAAACGTCTGTAGCGATCCGCTCACAGCGACGCTTCATGTTCGCGCGCGGCAACTTCGGTGCTGCGCGCGTTATTGCCGGAAAGGCCGGGATCATTGATATCGCTTCTGCAGCGCGTCTTCGGGCGCGCGCAACCTGATTCTTTATGGGATGACGAAGACCCCATCCGCAGCGAGCTTTTCAGCGTCGAACGGCTGGAGCAGCATGCGGAAAGCCTCGCCGCAAACCAACCCATTTCGCCGACGCCGACCTCCGGCAGGTCGCTCGTGGATCGTCTGGCCCGCAACGAACGCGCCCTGCTCGTAGCCTATCGCAGCCTCGCCAAGGCAGCTGACGCCGGCCGGCCGATCACGCCCGCCGCGGACTGGCTGCTCGACAACTATCACCTCGTCGAACAGCAGGTTCGCGAAGTCCGCACCGACCTGCCACCCGGCTACTACCGGCAACTTCCCAAGCTCAGCAGCGGTCCGCTGGTCGGTTATCCCCGCGTGTTCGGCGTGGCCTGGGCTTTCGTCGCCCACACCGATAGCCGGTTCGACCCGGAAGCGCTGACCCGCTTCGTGCGCGCCTACCAGAATGTCCAGCCGCTCAGCATCGGCGAGCTGTGGGCCGTGGCGATCACGTTGCGCATCGTGCTGGTGGAGAATCTCAGGCGATCGGCCGTGCGCATCATGAGCCGCCGGTCCGCGCGCGAGGAGGCGGATGCCGTGGCCGACCGGCTGCTGGGCGTGAACGACCTTGTCGCCGACCCCAGAGCGCTCGCGCCCTACGAGCGGGCGCCGTTCTCCGAGGGCTTCATCGTCCAGCTCGTCCAGCGCCTGCGCGACCAGGATCCCGAGGCGACGCCGGCCGTGGGCTGGCTTGAGGAGCGGCTGGCGCGGGAGGGCACGACCGCCGATGAACTGGTGCGCAAGGAGCATCAGCTCCAGGGCTCGACCAATGTCACGGTGCGCAACATCATCACCAGCATGCGCCTAGTCTCCGACGTCGATTGGGCGAAGCTGTTCGAGGAGGTGAGTCCGGTCGACGACGTCCTGCGTGCCGGCAGCAATTTCGCCGCGATGGATTTCGCCACCCGCAACCTCTACCGCACCGCCATTGAGCAGATGGCCCGTGGCACCGACCTCGCGGAGCCGGAAATCGCGCGCCACGCTCTTGGGGCTGCATCGTCGGCCCCCGGCACATGCGACGGCGATCGCCGGCAGCACGATCCTGGCTATCATCTGATCGGCGGCGGCCGTCGCGCCTTCGAGCGGTCCGTGGGCTTCAAGCCACGCGGTCTCGCGTTGCGCCGGCGGTTCACGACGGGCGGCATCGCCGGCTACGTCGCCAGCGTTTCCTTGACGGCGGCGATCGTTCTGCTCCTGCCGTTGCTCGTGCTCGCGCAGGTCGACGTCACCGGCTGGCAGCTCGCGGTCATGGTGCTGATCGGTCTTCTGCCGGCGATCGATGCGGCGTTGATGCTGGTCAATCGCGCGATCACCGGCGGTTTCGGCGCGACGCTTCTGCCCTGCCTCGACCTGCGGGAGGGGGTGCCGCCGCATCTGCGCACCCTGGTCGCCATCCCGACGCTGCTGACGACTCGCAAGACGGTCGAGGAGCAGATCCAGCGGCTCGAGGTCCACTACCTTTCCAATCCCGCCGGCGCGATCCATTTCGCCCTCCTGTCCGACTGGGCGGACGCCAATGCCGAGTCTCTCCCGGGAGACGGCGAGCTCGTAGCAGCGGCCACCGCCGGCATCGCCCGGCTCAACGCCCGCTATCCGAACGCGGACGGCGCCGATCGTTTCCTGCTCCTCCATCGCCGGCGGGTGTGGAACGCGGCGCAGGGCGCGTGGATGGGATGGGAGCGCAAGCGTGGCAAGCTCCACGAACTCAATCGCCTGCTGCGCGGCGCGATCGGCACGACGTTCCTCGATCCGGGTCTCGATACGGGATCGCGACCGCCGCCGGCCGACATCCGCTATGTCGTCACCCTCGACTCCGACACGCGATTGCCGCGCGATGCGATCCAGCAGCTGGTCGGCAAGATGGCGCATCCGCTCAACCGGCCGCGTCTCGACAATGCCGAGAGCCGTGTCGTCGAAGGCTACGGCGTGCTGCAGCCGCGCGTCACGCCCTCGCTGCCGGTCGGCGCGGAAGGCTCGCTGTTCCAGCGCATCTTTTCCAGCAACAGCGGGATCGACCCCTATTCATCGGCGGTGTCGGACGTCTACCAGGACCTGTTCGGCGAAGGTTCCTACTCCGGCAAGGGCATCTACGACCTCGACGCCTTCGAGGCCGCCCTGCAGGGCCGCGTGCCCGACAATACGATGCTGAGCCACGATCTGTTCGAGGGTGTGTTCGCCCGCTCGGGCCTGGTCTCGGACATCGAGGTCGTCGAGGAATTTCCCGCCCGCTACGACGTGGCGTCGGCGCGCCAGCATCGTTGGGCGCGGGGCGACTGGCAGCTGCTGCCATGGCTGCTCGGCCGCGTGGAGGGACGGGCGCACGACAAAGCCAACCCCGTGCCGACGATCGGCTGGTGGAAGATGTTCGACAACCTGCGGCGCACCTTGTCCGCGCCGGCCGTGCTCGTCGCGCTGTTGGCGGGATGGACGCTGCCCCTTCCGGCCGCGCTCGTCTGGACAGGCTTCGCCCTGCTGACTGTAGCGCTGCCGACGATCCTGCCGGTGATTGCCGCACTTCTGCCGAGGCATTCCGGCATCACGACGCGCAGCCATTTCGCTGCGCTCGCGACGGATGTTCTTGATGCCCTTGCGCAGTCCGCGCTGCTCGTGGTCTTTCTCGCTCACCAGGCTTGGCTGATGTTGGATGCGATCGGCCGGACCTTGTATCGGCTCTTTGTCAGCCGCCGCCATCTGCTCGACTGGACCACCGCGGCCCAGTCCAAGAGTATGCTTCGCACCGATTGGAAAGGCTTCGCCAGCCAGATGACGGGAAGCCTCCTCATTGCGTCGCTGGCCGCGCTGTTCGTCTGGTATGCCGGCGGCGCGGCAAGGGCAGTCGCCTCACCCTTCATCCTCGCATGGCTGTTCGCGCCCGCGATCGCGCGCTGGGTGAGCGTGGCGCCGGCCGATGCCGGCAATCTGGCGATCTCCGACGCCGATGCGAGGTCGCTGCGGCTGATCGCCCGGCGTACCTGGCGATTCTTCGAGACGTTCGTCACCGAGGCCGACCACATGCTGCCTCCGGACAATTTCCAGGAGGATCCGAATCCCGTCATCGCTCACCGGACGTCGCCGACCAATCTCGGATTGCTGCTCCTGTCGACGACCGCCGCCCGCGACTTCGGTTGGATCGGCACGCTCGAGGCCGTCGAGCGGCTCGAGGCGACGCTTGCGACCATGGGGTCCTTGAAGCGCTTCCGCGGCCACTTCTTCAATTGGTATGACACGTCGGATCTGCGCCCGCTCGAGCCCGTCTATATCTCTTCGGTCGACAGCGGCAACCTGGCCGGACACCTGATCGCACTCGCCAACGCATGTGCTGCGTGGCGGGGCAATCCTGCCGATGCGCGCGGCACCGTCGCCGGCGCGGGCGACAGTCTGGCGCTCGCGCGCGAGGCGCTGCAGGCTTTACCCGACGATCGGCGCACCCAACTCGTCACGCCGCGTGAACTCGCCCGCGCTCTGGACGATCTCGCGGTGGAGCTGGCGCACCTTTCGGATCGATTGGATGAGCTGGTGCTGCACGCCGGTAAGGCCACCGACCTCGCCCGCGCGCTCGCTAGTGAACGGGGCGATGATGCGAGCGCGGACATGCTGTTCTGGGTCGAAGCCGCGCAACGGTCGATCGATAGCCGTCGTCGCGACTTCGCGCAGGACGCCCAGTCGAGCGCGGCGCTGGAGCGCCGGCTGCAGACGATCGAGTCCACTTGTCGCGCCATGGCGAACGCCATGGAGTTCGATTTTCTTTTCAACCAGGATCGTCGGCTCCTGTCGATCGGCTATGTCGTTGCCGAAGACAGCCTGGACCCGAGTTGCTACGACCTGGTCGCGTCGGAGGCGCGGCTCGCGAGCTTCATGGCGATCGCCGCCGGCGATGTCCCCGCCCGCCATTGGTTCCGGCTGGGCCGCGAGGTGACGCCGATCGGGCGTGGCGCGGCGCTGATCTCGTGGTCGGGATCGATGTTCGAATATCTCATGCCATCGCTGGTCATGCGCGCGCCGCTCGGCAGCTTGATCGAGAGAACCAACGAACTCGTCGTGCGCCGGCAGATCGAGTACGCCGATGGCCTCGGCGTGCCGTGGGGCACCTCCGAGTCGGCCTACAATGCGCGCGACAAGGAACTCACCTACCAGTATTCCAACTTCGGCGTGCCGGGCCTTGGATTCAAGCGCGGCTTGAGCGAGAACCTCGTCATCGCACCTTACGCGACGGCACTCGCCACGATGGTCGATCCCGGCGCGGCGGCGGCCAACTTCAACCGGCTGGCCACGATTGGCGGGCGCGGGCGATATGGCTTCTATGAGGCGCTCGACTTCACGCCGTCGCGCCTGCCGGAAGGCCAGGCCGTGGCGGTCGTGCGCACCTACATGGCCCACCACCAGGGCATGACGGTGGTTGCCATCGCCAATGCGCTGTTCGATGGCGTGATGCGCACGCGCTTCCACGCCGAGCCGATCGTGCAGGCGACCGAGCTTCTCCTGCAGGAGCGCACGCCGCGAGATGTCGCGGTCGCCCATCCGCGGGCCGAGGAAGTCGGCGTCGGCGCCACCGTGGACGACCTCGAGCCCGCCGTCGTGCGCCGCTTGCACAATCCGCACGCCGCCAGCCCTTCCACCCACCTGCTGTCCAACGGCCGCTACTCCGTGATGCTGACCGCCGCGGGCTCGGGCTACAGTCGCTGGGGTGAGCACGCCGTGACGCGCTGGCGCGAGGACACGACGCGAGACGATTGGGGCAGCTACGTCTTCCTGCGTGACGTCGACAGCGGCGAGGTGTGGTCGGCAACCTATCAGCCACGTGGCACGCGGCCCAACGGCTACGACGTCATGTTCGCCGAGGATCGCGCCGAGTTCGTGCGCCACGACGGCGTGTTCACCACGACCGTCGACGTCGTGGTCTCTCCGGAGGATGACGCCGAGGTCCGCCGCGTATCCGTCGCCAATGGCGGCGGCGAGGCGCGTGACATCGAGCTCACCTCCTATGCCGAGATCGTGCTGGCACCACCCCTTGCCGATTCGGCGCACCAGGTCTTTTCCAAGCTCTTCATCCAGACCGAATTCATGCCCTCGGGCGCGATCCTGGCGACGCGCCGTCGCCGCAGCCCGGACGAGCCCGAGCTATGGGCCGCCCATCTGGCGGTCGTCGAAGGCGAGGTGATCGGCGACGTCGAGATCGAGACCGACCGCGCCCGTTTCCTCGGTCGCGGCAACGACGTCGGCAACGCGATCGCGGCGATCGATGGTCGGCGCCTGTCGAACACCGTTGGCACGGTGCTGGACCCGGTGTTCGCATTGCGCCGGCGTCTGCGCATCCAAGCGGGCGGCACGGCGCGGATCGCCTTCTGGACGGTAGTGGCGTCCTCGCGCGAGGCGCTTCTCGATGCGATCGACAAGCATCAGGACACCAATGCCTTCGAACGGGCAGCGACACTCGCCTGGACGCAAGCGCAAGTGCAACTTCGCTATCTCGACATCGCGTCCGCCGAGGCGACCCTCTATCAGCGCCTGGCGGGCCATATCCTCTATGCCAATCCGGCGCTGCGCTCCTCGTCGGACACGATCCGACGCGGTCTCGCCGGACAACCGATCTTGTGGGCAAAGGGCATATCGGGCGACTTGCCGATCGTGCTGGTGCGCATCGACGAGGTCGAGGATGCCGCCATCGTCCGCGAACTGTTGCGCGCCCGAGAGTACTGGCGTCTGAAGGGCTTGGTCGTCGACCTCGTGATCCTGAATGAGCGTGGCGCTTCCTACGTCCAGGATCTGCAGATCGCTTTGGAGACCCTTGTCCGCACCAGTCGGTCAACGACCCATCTCGGGACCGAGCACGAGCGGGGCGGTATTTTCGTCCTGCGCAGCGACCTGATTACCGCCGAAATCCGCGCCCTGCTGCTCGCCGTCGCGCGCGTCGTTCTGCTGAGCCGCCGCGGCGGCCTGGCCGATCAGCTCAATCGCCTCCAGACTCCGCGTGGCGTGCTGCCGCCTGCCAAGCGCAGGCCCGCTGCCGATGTCGATCCCCAGGCGACTCCGTCGCCCGTCGCGGCTTTGGCGGTGTTGCAGTTCTTCAACGGCCTCGGCGGTTTCTCGCCCAATGGCCGGGAATACGTGACCGTGCTGGGCCCCGGCCAGTCGACACCGGCACCCTGGATCAATGTCGTCTCCAACCCGTCCTTCGGCTTCCAGGTCGCGGCCGAGGGCGGCGGCTATACCTGGTCGCAGAATAGCCGCGACAATCAACTCACGCCCTGGTCGAACGATCCGGTCAGCGATCGTCCCGGCGAAGTGCTCTATGTCCGCGACCTCGACAGCGGCGATCTATGGACGCCGACGGCGCTGCCGATCCGTCACGAAACGGCGTCCTATGTTATCCGCCATGGCCGGGGATACAGCCGGTTCGAGGTCGTGGCGCACGGCATCGCGCTCGAACTGCTGCAATACGTGCCGCTTGCGGATCCCATCAAGATCTCGCGGCTCACCCTCCGCAACGTCTCCGGCCGTCCGCGGCGGCTGTCGATCACGGCCTACGTCGAATGGGTGCTCGGCCTGTCGCGCGGCGCAGCGGCGCCGACGATCGTCACCGAGCGCGACGCAGCGACCGACGCGATCTTCGCGCGCAATCCCTGGAACATGCAGCACGGCACGCAGGTGGCCTTCGCCGGTCTGGGCGGCCGCCAGACGTCGTGGACCGCCGATCGCAGCGAGTTTGTCGGGCGCAATTGCACGACCGACAATCCCGCGGCGCTCAGCGCCGCCATTCCGCTGTCGCAGCGGGTCGGCGCCGGACTCGATCCGTGCGCGGCGCTGCAGACGACGATCGACCTTGACCGCGACGCCACGACCGAGATCGTCTTCTTCCTGGGACAGGCCGACGACGCTGCCGCGGCGCAGGCGCTGATCGAGCGCTATCGCGCCGCCGATCTCAACGCCGTCCATCGCGAGGTCGTCGACTACTGGGACGAGACGCTCAGCACGGTGCAGGTGAAGACGCCGGATCGTTCCATGGACATCATGCTGAACGGCTGGCTGCTCTACCAGACGCTCGCCTGCCGCTATTGGGCGCGTTCGGCCTTCTATCAGGCGAGTGGCGCCTACGGTTTCCGCGACCAGCTTCAGGACGTCATGGCGCTCGCCGTCGCCCGGCCCAAGATGACCCGAGATCACATCCTGCGCGCGGCCGGGCGACAGTTCGTCCAGGGCGACTTCCAGCATTGGTGGTTCCCGCCGGCCGGCCAGGGCGTTCGCACGCGCATTTCCGACGACCGGGCGTGGCTTGCCACGGTCGCGGCGCACTACGTCGAGACCACGGGCGATTTGGCCATCCTCGACGAGCGTGTGCCGTTCATCGACGGCCCAGCCCTGAAGCCCGCCGACCACGATCTCTATTTCCAGCCAAGCCACTCCGACGAAACGGCGTCGCTGTTCGAACATTGCGCCCGCGGCCTCGACCTCGCGCTCGCCACCGGCGCGCACGGCCTGCCGCTGATGGGCGCGGGCGATTGGAATGACGGCATGAACCGCGTCGGCGAGGCGGGCAAGGGCGAGAGCGTCTGGCTGGGCTGGTTCCTCCATGCAGCGCTCACCGCCTTCATCCCGATCGCCACGTCGCGCAAAGAGTTGACACGGGCGCGGACCTGGCAGGCCCATGCCGATGCATTGCGCGTCGCTCTCGACAGCACGGGCTGGGACGGGGACTGGTATCGCCGCGGCTACTACGACGACGGCACGCCGCTCGGTTCGTCATCGAGCGACGAATGCCGGATCGATTCCATCGCGCAATCCTGGGCGGCATTGTCCGGTGCGGGTGATCCGGCGCGGGCGGTCCATGCGGTGGCCGCGCTCGACCGCCAACTCGTGCATCGCGGCGATCGTCTCGTCCTGCTGTTCACGCCGCCGTTCGACAAGACGCCGCTCGATCCCGGTTACATCAAGGGCTATCCGCCGGGCATTCGCGAGAATGGCGGCCAGTACACCCATGCCGCGGCCTGGTCGATCATGGGCTTCGCCGCGCTCGGCCAGGGCGACAAGGCGGCCGAGCTGTTCTCGATGATCAATCCGATCAATCACACGGCCACGCGCGCCGGCGTGCTTCGTTACAAGGTCGAGCCGTACGTGTCGGCCGCGGATGTCTACTCGGTGCCGCCGCATGTCGGGCGGGGTGGCTGGACCTGGTATACGGGATCGGCCGGCTGGCTCTATCGGGCCGGCGTCGAGTCGATTCTCGGCCTGCGCGTCCAGGCGGACGCATTGGTGATCGATCCATGCATTCCGACCGCCTGGCCGGAATTCAGCATGACGCTACGCTACCGCGGTGCAGTCTACGAAATCTCGGTACACAATCCCGGAAACGTCAGCCGCGGCGTCGTTGCCGTCGAGCTCGACGGCGCATCCCAGGCCGTTTCGGAAGGCAAGGCGCGCGTGAAGCTCTGTGCGGATCGCAGCGTCCACGCGATCCTCGTCACCTTGGGCAACGTCACTTTAGGCTAGGTTACTTGCGCTTGCTGATCGTGGCCTTGGCCGGGTTGGAGTTGGCCGAGGCGAACGGCGAGGTCGAAGCGACGACCTTCGGTTTGTTCTGCTTGGGCTTCTTCGCCTCGCGATTGCTGCGGCGGTTTTTCTGAGACATCGGGATTCCTTTTGGCTGGATGCGCTGGAGCGCGGAACATCCGCGGTCACGGTCACCCTAGGCGCTTTCCGACCGGCCGTCCGATTTGTTTCCGATCCGCGGCTAGAACCGGTAGTTGGCGCCGATGCGGAGCACATTGCCGATCGAATGCTCGTCGATGCTGGTAGTGGCGGGCGCCGACAGCGGCACGCTCGGGGTGCCGATATAGAGATACTCGAGCTTGAGCGTCCAGCGGTCGGCGACCTGGCCCTCGATGCCGCCGCCCACTGTCCAGGTCCAGAAGTTGGTGTCGGCATAGAACGACCCCATGTCGGACACGTTGCCTTGGATCGAGCGTTCGCCCCACACCGCGCCGCCGGTGACGTAGGGCATCACCGAGCGGACGGGATAGCCCGCGCGCACGCGCATGGTGCTGAACCACGGCATCTTCTCGACGGCGTTGATGGTCGAAGGACCGGCC
>Ga0137415_10007781_pt1 | contig 10628 bp, 10 predicted proteins | sample CZODoug3_1_1_16f_FD_183082 | JGI IMG/M metagenome (GOLD analysis project Ga0137415, IMG submission 183082) | Vadose zone soil fungal communities from Angelo Coast Range Reserve, California, USA - CZODoug3_1_1_16fungal (Hybrid Assembly) | ecosystem: Environmental > Terrestrial > Soil > Vadose...
GTCGACCCCTATGGCGGTCAGCGGGATCTGCAGGCAAGAGTGTTGCGGCATGTGTCGGAGGCGTTCGTGGAGGATCCAGTGCGGATTCTCCGTCTCGCACGTTTCGCTGCGCGCTTCGCCGATCTGGGCTTCACCGTAGCCGAGGAAACTCTCGAGCTGATGAAGCAGATGGTGGCATCCGGTGAGGTGGACGCGCTGGTCCCTGAACGGGTCTGGCAGGAAACCGAACGCGCGCTGGGCGAAGCCCGCCCCGACGCTTTCTTTCAAACACTGCGTGACTGCGGCGCATTGGCCGTGATCTTTCCGGAGATCGATGCGCTGTACGGCGTGCCTCAGCCACCGAAGTGGCATCCTGAGGTCGATACCGGCGTCCACGTTATGCTGGCGGTTCGCTACGCGGCGAAGATCGGAGCACCCACATCGGTTCGATTCGCGGTGTTAACCCACGACCTGGGTAAGGCCCTCACTCCGCAAGCAATTCTGCCGAGCCACCGAGGCCACGAAGAGGCCGGTGTCCCGCTCGTCGAAGGACTTTCGCAACGGCTGCGAGTGCCCAACGGATTCAAAGAGCTTGCCGTGTTAGGTGCCCGGCATCACGCAGTGGTGCATAGAGCCGCCGAACTGCGGCCCGACACCATGCTGAAACTATTCGAAGCGACAGACGCGTTCCGACGCCCCGAGCGGTTCACCGAGTTGCTGCTGGTGTGCGAGGCAGATGCGCGCGGTCGGACCGGACTGGAGAACAACCCCTACCCACAAGCAGCATACCTACAGCGCGCCCGCGACGCCGCCGCTGCCGTACAGCTTTCGAACGAAGACCGGGAAGGCCTGAAGGGCCCCGAAATCGGCGCAAAGATCCGCGCCAAGCGGCTCGCCGCTGTCACGCAGATCAAAGCCGAATTCGCCTCGGCCGCCCAATCCTGAGGCGCCTGCAGTCACGACGCCGCAATACTAGCGGCCAGGGGGGCTCACTGGATATGCAGGGCAACTAGTGAACGATGCCCTGGTGCAACATTGCCAGGAGCGCAATGCCCAACACGATGCGGTACCAGGCAAACACCGTGAAGCGGTGACTCTGCACATAGCGCAGCAACCACTTCACCACAATGAACGCCACAATCCCGGACACGACGAAACCGAGCCCGAGCCCTGACCAGTCCGCGGTGCCCACTTCGTGTCGCGCCTTCAGCAGCTCGTATGCGGTCGCTGCGAACATCGTCGGGATCCCTACGATGAACGCGAACTCAGTTGCTGCAGGTCGCAAAGCCATACCGGCCAGCATCGCGGCGAAGATGGTCGCCGCTGATCGGGATGTGCCGGGCAGGAGGCCGGCGAGGACCTGGCCCAACGCCACCCAGATGGCAACAGACCAGGTCAGGTTGTCCGACTTCGGCTTCCCGGCGAGGTACTGCTCTATGACGAGAATTGCGACGCCACCCACGAGTGTCGCGATCGCTATTGGAAACACCGTCGCAGGCAGCTTGAATCCCAGCTGCGTCGCAACGAATCCCAGCACCAGGGTGATCAGGACCGACACCGTGAGCTTCATGAGGTAGTCGCGGTTCTGTGGCTGCCGGCTGTGCAGCAGCAACTCCGTCAACCGTCGCTGGTAGATCAGCACGATCGCGAGAATGGCGCCGGCCTGAATGGCGACGTTGAATAGATCCGAGCGCGCGCCGAGAAATTGCTCGGCAATGAGCAGGTGCCCCGTGCTGGAGATGGGCAGGAATTCGGTGATGCCCTCGACGATGCCGAGGATGACGGTGTTCAGAGTTTCGGACACGCGGGTGGTTCTCGCTGGGGTTGGGGCGCGGGTATGTTAAACGCTTAGAGCGACGTTCTCAGGTCCTGATATGCGAATCCTCGAAGCGGCTGCTCCAGATTGCGGCACACCGCCATCACCTTGAACGACTCGCCCATTTCACCCGGCAGAAGCAGGCGCCGCGCCTCACCGGCCAACCGCGCGCTAGTCACGGTATCGGCAGCCTCAGCAACTAGAGCTTCGATACCCGAGCCAAGCAGGAACGCGGCTTGAGTGGCGAAGCCGGCGACTTCCAGTCCGGCTGCCAGGGCAGCCTCGCCCACGCGCGTGAAGTCGACCCAGGCGGTGATGTCCTGAACGCCGATATTGATGAATGGGTCGTCGTGCGCGCGCTGTTTGAAATAACAGCGCAACGTGCCATCGGTTCGCTGCGGGTGGTAGTAGTGCGCGCGCGGGAGGCCGTAGTCGAACAGCAGCAGTGCGCCATGGCCGAGGCACTGACCAACACTCAATAGCCAGGGTTCTACGCGAGGGCACAGCTCCGACACGTAACCGTCCGGCAGCGGCTCAGGAAGCTCACGGAGCATGGCCGTCGCGGCAGCAAGCTCGTCCGGCGCTTCGCGCCATACCAACGCAGCAGGGTCCGCGAGATCCGCGCTCGACCCAGTGTCGGCGAAACCGACACCCAGCTCATACGGCCGCCCTCCCTGCACCACAAACCGCTGAACCGGCAGCGCATCGAGGACCTCATTGGCCAGCATCACGCCGCGAATCGGCGTCTCCGGCAGCCGATCCAGCCACACGACGCGATCGCGAAGCCCGGGCGGCAGTTGCTCCATACGAGTGCGCTGACGGTCAGACAGGTCTGCACTGACTTCAAGGATCGCGTAGCGGTCCGGCAAAAAGCCGAGCTCAGCGAGCGACTGCAGGACAGTCACAGCCATGCGACCTGTACCGGCACCCAGCTCCAGGATCTCGCCGCCGGTCTCCGCGAGCACATCCGCACACTGCCGCGCCACGCAGCGGCTGAACAGATCGGACACCTCAGGCGCAGTAACGAAATCGCCACCCGACCCAATCTTCACAGCCCCCGCGCTGTAGTACCCCAAACCCGGGGCATACAGCGCCAGTTCCATGAACTCAGCGAAGGACAGCCATCCCCCGGCCGAGACGATACGGTCACGGATAAACGCCGAAGCAGCCTCAGAATGCCGTTCCTCGTCAGGTGTAAGTGACGGCAGGATTGAGTGCGGAGCAGATGCGGTCATAATCGCACTCGATGTCAACGAATCCACACGGCGCGCTTACCGGCAAGGCTGCGCTGATTACAGGGGCCGCACGCCGGGTGGGCGCCGCTATCGTACGCAAGCTGCATGCTGCGGGAGCGAACGTAGTTCTTCACTATCGAAGCTCGGCGGAAGCGTCGGAGGCGCTGGCTCGGGAGTTGAACGAAACAAGGCCCAATTCTGTGGTGCTGGTGGAGGCGGATCTGCTCGACGTCCGTCAGCTGCAAACGCTCCCCGCCATAGCGACGAGTAATTTCGGCTCGCTCGACATTCTGGTCAACAACGCGTCGACGTTCTACCCAACGCCGGTCAGTGACATTACCGAGATCGATTGGGACGACCTCATGGGGACCAACCTCAAGGCACCGCTGTTCCTCTCGCAAGCGGCATCGTCCGCCCTGCGCATCAGCAACGGGCTGATAGTTAACATCGCGGACATCCACGGCACACAGCCCTTGAGCCGTCATACGGTGTACAGCCTGGCAAAGGCCGGCGTCGTCATGCTGACCAAGTCGTTGGCGAGGGAGCTGGGGCCGAGTATTCGGGTGAATGCGGTTGCGCCTGGGCCTGTTATGTGGCCGGAGGATGGTATGGACAAAGAACTACAAGCCAAGATCGTCGACCGCACCGCGTTGAAGCGTCCTGGCTCGCCGGACGATGTCGCACGCGCAGTTCTTTTCTTTGCAACCGAAGCGCCGTATGTCACTGGTCAGATTTTGGCTGTGGATGGCGGCCGAAGTGCTGGGGGTTGGTAAGCACTTCGGAATCGATACGCTCCATGGCATGAGCGTCGCGATCGAAGCGCTGCCATAGCTCAGCGATGGTTAGACCCGCCGTCGGATGCGTCACGTCGGGAGCAATTTCAGCCAGCGGGCCGAGCATATACGGGCGTTTCAGAAGGTCTGGTCGCGGTAAGGTCATCGTCGGTTCAGCACAGACGACGTTGTCGTAGAGAAGAACATCCAGATCCATACTGCGCGGAGCCCATCTAGGTGCATTGCGTGGCCTTCCGCAGAGTGCTTCCACGGAGTGCAGCTGTTCAATCACTGACCGCAGGGGCAGATCGGTTGTGAAACCGACGACCCCGTTTACGAAGTCATCGCCCTCAAAACCAACGGCGCGGTTGCGATACCACGATGAGAAGCACGCGCCAGGGAAAAGCCGGGCCAACTCACTGGCTGCCTTGGAGATGTTTTCCTCAGGATTAATGTTACTCCCGACAGCGACGTAGACGTGGGACATGATTTATCGAGTGAGATCGGCACGCGTGCGTTCGATCGACATTCCAACGTCGCGAGAACCGCGGATTGCGCCGGGCTTGTTGATCGACAAGCGAACCCACGCGATGCCGAAATCCTCCAGCAGCAGCAATGCAAGACGGTGAGCCAACGTCTCTACCAATTTGAATTCTGACGCCTCAACGAATGCGATCACTCGCTTCGCGACCTTCTTATAGTCCAGGGTGTCTTCAACCTCGTCCCGAATAGACGCCGCGCGGCAGTCAACAGGCAACTCGAGATCGATCACAATCGTCTGTTTGACACGCCGTTCCCAATCGATGAACCCGATGAGGCATTCAATCTCGAGGCCGCGAAGGAAAATACAGTCGCCGGTAGAAGAAGTATTCATGTACTAAATCGCTTTCTTATTCGGCGCGTCCCGCGCCGCTAAATGTTGGGGGTCGCGGCTCTGCGCGATCCCCCAGAGAAGTTGCGCGCAGCGCATGAGAATTCATAGTTGAGGCAGAGACATTAGAGGCCATTGCGCGCGGGCCTTGATAGCGAGACCGTCGTGTTGCCCTGCTGATAGGCGGGCAAGGCCGGCCACTGCGATCATCGCCGCATTGTCGGTGCAAAATTCAATGCGCGGATAGTACACGCGACCACCCCGCCGACTCACAATCTCTGCAAGCCGCGCCCGCAAAGTCCGGTTCGCACTGACACCCCCGGAAACCACCAAAGCGTCCAACCCGGTCTGCTCGAGCGCACGCAAAGACTTCGCAACGAGCGTCTCAACAATCGCCTCCTGCACAGCATGCGCGACGTCAGATTTCAGGGCGTCGGTCATGGAGACCTGGCCCCGCACAGCGTGCAACACAGCTGTCTTCAGACCCGAAAAGCTGAACTCCAGACCCGGACGGTCGAGCATGGGGCGGGGAAACGTGAACGTCCCACCCTTTGCTGCGTCTGCCATGCGGGCCAGCTCCGGCCCGCCGGGGTACGGCAACCCAAGGAGCTTCGCGGTCTTATCGAACGCTTCGCCGGCCGCGTCATCCCGGGTTTCACCCAGGAGCTCGTACTGACCGATTCCCTGCACTTCGATCAGCATCGTGTGGCCGCCGGATACTAGAAGCGCGACGTGCGGGAATGGCGGAGGGTCGTCCTCCAGCAAAGGCGCCAGCAGATGGCCCTCGAGGTGGTGCACAGCGATGGCAGGGACGTTCCAGGCATATGCGAGGCTCCGTGCCAGGGCCGCGCCCGTCAAAAGTGCGCCGATGAGCCCTGGACCTGCCGTGTAGGCGACCCCACTTAATTGATGGGGCTCCGTGCCAGACGCAGAAAGGGCACTTCGCACCAAGGGGAGCAGCTTCTGGACGTGGTCGCGGGAGGCCAGCTCTGGCACCACACCTCCATATATACGGTGTAGTTCCACCTGGCTGAACAGCTCGTGGGCCAAAAGACCCCCTTCCGAGTCCAGCACGGCGGCCGCGCTTTCATCGCAGGAGGACTCCAGAGCCAGAATTCTCACGGTTTTTGCCTTTGCCCTTGGGCTCATTTAGAATCCCCCGCCCCGTTTTGCCCAACCCCCACTTTGTTGAGGTTTCGATGCCGAGCGTCCGAGTTCGAGAGAACGAGTATTTCGATGCCGCCCTACGGCGTTTCAAGCGCGCCTGCGAAAAGGCCGGAATCCTCACGGAGCTGCGCCGGCGCGAATTCTACGAGAAGCCTACCCAGGAGCGGAAACGCAAGAAGGCTGCCGCCATCAAGCGGCACATGAAGCGTATTTCCCGCGATGGGATGCGTGCCGCCCGGTAAGTAACCATGGCAGCTCTTAAGGACCGCATCACCGAAGATATGAAGACCGCGATGCGGGCCGGCGAAAAAGAGCGGCTCGCAACGATCCGGCTCATCCTGTCCGCCGTCAAACAGCGGGAAGTCGACGAGCGGATCCAGCTCGATGACAGCCAGGTACTGGCCGCCATCGAGAAAATGGTCAAGCAGCGCAAGGAAGCGATTACTCAGTTCGAGGCCGGCGGCAGAGCCGATCTCGTGGCCAAGGAAACGGCCGAAATCGCCATTCTCCAGACCTATCTCCCGGCGCAGATGTCCGACGCCGATATTGACGGGTTGATCGCCGAGGCCATTGCCTCTACCGGTGCCGCCTCAATCAAAGACATGGGGAAGGTCATGGCAGCCGTCAAAGCGAAGGCTCAAGGGCGTGCCGACATGGGCGCCGTGAGTGCCCGGATCAAGCAAAAACTGAACGGCTGAGCTCGCTCATTTGCCCGGCCGCGGCCTCCTCGCAGTCGCCTGCCTCGTATTTATTGCGCTCAGCTGCATTTCCGTTGTCCGAAAGCTCGAACGCGAACGTCGTCTACTGAGGAAGCTGCGAGCAAGGGGCGCGATTGATGCGGGCAGCTCGATGCCGTTGCGCGATCTCACCGACGATGAGCGGGACTGTGCGATTTCGCTGGCTACCGCGGGTGTTTTGACTATCCGGGGAAACGGGTGCTATGTGCGTTCTACCGAGCTGCCCGTCTTTCAGCGAAAGCGCGTGCGATTGGCTCTGTCGGGCGGTGTGGTTGCCTTGATTCTCTCGTTGATCGTGGCTGTGTTGATTCTTCACCGTTAAGGGCTAGGTCTGCAGGATGGGATTGATCCCCCAAACCTTCATTGACGAGCTGATTGCCCGCGCGGATATCGTCGAGGTAATCGGGTCGCGCGTGACGCTGAAGAAGGCGGGTCGCGAGTACAAGGCCTGCTGCCCGTTTCACAACGAGAAATCCGCCTCATTTTGGGTCAGCCCCGAGAAACAGTTCTATCACTGCTTCGGGTGCGGGGCCCATGGGACCGTGCTCCGATTCCTGATGGAACACGACCACATGCCCTTCCCCGAGGCCGTTGAGGAGCTCGCGACTCGCCTCGGACTTGACGTGCCGCGCGAGGGAGGTGACGCCCCCGGAGGTCCTCGTCGCGTTGATGAGCCGCTGTATGACGTAATGGGACGCGTAACCCGGTTCTATACAGAGACGCTGGCACGTGATGCGAGAGCCCAGGCCTACGTGGCCAAGCGCGGCCTCGACCCGGAGACTGTGGAGAAATTCGGCATCGGTTACGCACCCAACTCCTGGAGTGACGTCCTGCGACGCTTCGGTGGCACCGAGGAGGCGCGGCGTACGCTCGCCGATCTCGGGCTCATCATTGAGCGCGAACGGGGTCAGATTCGCGATGGGGACCGCCACTACGACCGGTTCCGCGACCGGATCATGTTTCCCATACGCGATAGCCGGGGTCGGGTCATTGCGTTCGGAGGACGCATCCTCGACCAAGGGGAGCCGAAGTACCTGAACTCGCCAGAGACCGTGCTCTTCCACAAGGGACGTGAGCTATACGGCCTTTACGAGGCACGACGCAGTCGCACCAACCTCAAACGCCTTTTGATCGTCGAAGGCTATATGGATGTAGTTCGGTTGCACCAGTACGGCATTAATTATGCCGTCGCGACTCTAGGGACTTCGACAACGCCCGAGCACCTCAAACGGATTTTCCGGCTCGTGAGCGAGGTCGTGTTTGCATTCGATGGTGATCGTGCAGGACGTGCCGCGGCCTGGCGTGCGCTACAACACGCGCTGCCGGAGGCGCGTCAGGGACGTGAAATACGATTTCTTTTCTTGCCGGACGGACACGACCCTGACTCGCTTGTCGGCGAGGAAGGTGCAGAAGCGTTTGAACGGCGGTTGGATACGATGACGTTGCCGCTCTCGGAGTATTTGATTCGGGAGCTTTCGGAGCAGTCGGACCTTTCGAGTGCGGACGGACGGGCGCATTTCTCTGAGAATGCGCGGCCTTTGTGGAGCAAGCTTCCCGAAGGGGTGTATCGAGAGCTGATGCTGGGGCGCATTGCAGAGGTGGTTGGAATCGGGCCGCAGCGGCTGCTGGAGCTGTGGAGCTCCGGTAACCCGGGCACGATTGCTGCAGCCACACACGCACCTGCAACGAAACGTGTTCCCGCCCGAAATGTAAACGGAGGTCGCGGCAGTCTGGTGAGACAAGCGGTACTGCGGCTGGTGAGCTATCCCGCAATCGCACAGGAAATCAGTGAATCCGAACGAGCCGATCTGGATGCGTGCGAAGAGCCTGGAATTGCGCTGTTGCGCGACCTGATCGACAACCTGCGCGATCAACCGGCGCAGAACTCGGCACAGGTCATTGAGCGCTGGGCAGGCAAGCCCGGTGGCGATTCCCTGGAAAAACTCCTTCAGCGCGAGCAGATCATGGCCGATGCAGTGGCTGCAGCGAGGGAATTGCACGGTGCGCTCGCCGAATTGGCCCACAGAGTGATTGATGGGCGTTTAAAAGCCCTGGAGGAAAAAAGTCGCTCACCCGGACTCAAACCAGAGGAACTAGTTGAGTATCAACGACTTATGTCAATTCTGGCACCCCGCGATGCGCGCGGCGGGTAGCAACGGAATTTGGCGTTTGGAGTCCTGTCAAATAGAATTGCGCGCTTTGCCCAATGAGCCCCCCTTCGGGTGACCGGCCACTCTTGAGATATTCAAGGTTGACCAGCACATAGGGGATCGTCTCTCTTCGTCATTTCCACACTATGACATCAAAGCACAAGCCACCGACCCCAGCTGCCAAGAAACGCCCTGCGGCCAAGCCGGTTAAAGCTGCGGCGGCGGAGAAATCCGTTGCCCATGCGGCAACGGTTCGCGAGAAAGACCATCGTCCGAAGTCTGCTGCGGCGCCCCGCAAGGCAGCGGCGGAGCCCGTGGTCGCCGCGGCTGTGCCGCCCCCTACTCCCGCTCCCGTGGTGGTAGCCGGGCCTGTTCGTCCCGCGGATGGGAAGAATGGCGCCGCGAAGGTGGCTGCCGAGAAGAAGGTGCCGCTGGGTATTGAGCGCCGCCCCCCTATCGTGGGTGAAGATCGCCAGTCGCAGCTCAAGCTCCTCATTGCCCGTGGCAAGGAGCAGGGCTACCTGACGTATGCGCAGGTGAACGATCATCTGCCCTCCGAGATCGTGGATCCGGAGCAGATTGAAGATATCGTCAATACGATCAATGACATGGGCATTCCGGTGTACGAAAAGGCACCGGACACCGAGTCGTTGCTCCAGACCGAGCCTTCCCAGCCTGCCGACGAAGAGGCGATTGAGGAAGCGGCGGCGGCTTTGGCTGCGCTCGACGCTGAGCTCGGACGTACGACTGACCCGGTCCGCATGTACATGCGTGAGATGGGTACCGTCGAGCTGCTCACGCGCGAGGGCGAGATCCGCATTGCCAAGCGTATCGAGGAAGGCCTCGACGCCGTCCGTGGCGCGCTGGCGATGTACCCGTCGACCTATGACTTCATCCTCAAGGCTTACGAGCCGGTGAAGGCCGGCCAGGGTCGCCTGGTCGACGTCATCGTGGGCTTCATTGATCCGAATGCGCCGGACGTGATCGCCCAGCCTCAGAATCCGACGAAGCTGGAGCTGGTCGAGGCTGAAGAGAAGTCCGACGAAGAGGAAGAGAGCGAGGACGGTAGCGGCGATTCCGAAGAGGAAGCGGTCGATACGGGTCCGGATCCGGTAGAGGCTGCCACGCGGTTCCTGTCCCTCAGCAAGGGCCATGTTGCCAACCTGGCTTCTATCGAGAAGCTGGGCGCGAAGGAGCCGAAGACTTTCAAGGCGCGTAAAAAGCTCGCCGACGAGTTCATGGAGCTGAAGCTGTCGCCGCGCATGTTTGATGCGCTGATTCTGAACCTGCGCACGCATGTGGCGGAGGTTCGGCAGCTCGAGAAGGAAATCATGATCATCGCGGTGCGTGACGCCGGGATGCCTCGCAAGGATTTCATCACCTCGTTCCCGAAGAACGAGACGAGCCCTCGCTGGCTGCAGAAGCACGTGAAGGCTGGCAAGAAGTACTCGGCGCCGCTCGCGAAGTTCAAGGACGAGATCGAGCGTCGTCAGAAGAAGCTCGAGCAGCTGGAGGTGCAGTACCACCTCTCGATCAATGACATCAAGGAAGTGAACCGGGATGTCTCCATCGGGGAGGCGAAGGCCCGGCGCGCGAAGAAGGAGATGGTGGAGGCGAACTTGCGCCTCGTGATTTCGATCGCGAAGAAGTACACGAATCGCGGCTTGCAGTTCCTCGACCTGATCCAGGAAGGCAACATCGGCTTGATGAAGGCCGTCGACAAGTTTGAATACCGTCGCGGCTACAAGTTCAGCACGTACGCCACATGGTGGATCCGGCAGGCCATCACCCGCTCGATCGCCGATCAGGCGCGCACCATCCGCATTCCGGTGCACATGATCGAGACGATCAACAAGTTGAATCGCATCTCGCGGCAGATGCTGCAGGAGATGGGCCGCGA
>Ga0137415_10007784_pt1 | contig 10626 bp, 11 predicted proteins | sample CZODoug3_1_1_16f_FD_183082 | JGI IMG/M metagenome (GOLD analysis project Ga0137415, IMG submission 183082) | Vadose zone soil fungal communities from Angelo Coast Range Reserve, California, USA - CZODoug3_1_1_16fungal (Hybrid Assembly) | ecosystem: Environmental > Terrestrial > Soil > Vadose...
ATATTCGGATACCCGAAAATCTCAAGGCTGTCGTCCTTCCTGATATTTCCCTCAAGTCGATCGAGAAGGGTTGGCCGGGCCATCTCAAGGTTGCCGATGCCGTCGTGAGCGGACGCCTCTCGGCGACAACGGCGATAGAACTGCAGGGCGCCGCCCGCCACGGCGATGCGAGCTTCCGCGCTGGCCACGCGCACGGTTTGCTGTTGCGCACGAACGATCTGCTTCGCTCCTACACAGATCCCGACTACCGACGCGAGAAGTTGCGCTACCTAAATCACAACGAACGCACCCATCAACTGCAGCGACAGATTCGCCACGCGGGCTCGGGCTCCACCCGTGGCAAACGCCAAGAGGAACTCGGAGCGCAGTCCCACTGTCTGGCGCTGTGCACGAATCTCGTGATGGCCTACAACACGAACCACCTGCAACGCACGCTCGATACCTGGCGCAAGGGATCTGGCCGCGAGGTCGATACGTCGACTCAACGATTCATCTCCCCGATGGGCTTTGAACATATCAACTTCAACGGAGTGATCGTGTTTCCGTTTGACCACTACCGGACTCAACTCCTCTCGCCGCACCGGGGATATCGGGGTCGGCCGCGCCACGTGGTTCAGCCGATCCGGCCTGGGCCGCCGAGCGGCTAGACACTAGGAACGAGTCACGTTACTATTGGTCAGTGATTCGTTCTTTCAAGGACAAGCGGGCGGAAGCGATCTTTCGCGGTGAGTTCGTGAAAGGACTCGATGGAAAGATTCAGCAGCGTGCGCGTGAGAAGCTCAAGTACCTCGATGCGGCGGCGAATCTCGGTGACCTACGCGTGCCGCCGGGTAATCAACTTGAGGCGCTCAAGGGTGATCGCAAGGGACAATACAGCATCCGCATCAACCAGCAATGGCGCGTGTGCTTTGTGTGGAAGGACGGCGAAGCGCTCGATGCCGAGATCGTCGACTACCACTGAATGTATTTAATGTATTTATAGAGTGTTTAATTATGGCGGCCAAAAAACTTCGACCCGTGCACCCCGGCGACATCCTGCGCAATGACTTCCTCGAGCCGCTCGGGCTCACGGCCTATCGGTTGGCCAAGGAACTCGGCGTATCACGGCCGACTGTCACGCAACTCGTAGCACGACGGCGCAATGTGACCGCCGAAATGGCGCTGCGACTGGCACGGTATTTCGGGACCAGCGCGCAAGTTTGGCAAAACCTGCAGGCGCAATACGATCTGGAGGTGGCGACGACGAAGATCGGCAAGACCGTGAATCGAAAGATTCGACCACGCTCCGCGGTGGAATCGACCGGGCGATCCGCGGCCGCGTGATCGTGGAATCCAATCTTCGGTGTCGCGTCGTCCGTCGGTCGTTCGGCGGCGTGATGCGGGGGATCAAGTAGTGCATCCAGCGATGCCGACTGAGACGCAGTACTGACGAGCACTATCGTCGATGTAAGCGCACTAACGAGCGTTAACTTCCTTTTGGTAACCATACGTCGACAAGTATGCGAAGGTCGGTGAAGCCGACAACTTTCTGCTCAAGTTCCGCAAAGTCGGCGGTCGATCGTAGTTTCATGCCGCGCAGCTCTGAGGCGTCGCTTTGATGGTCCTCACCGCTGAAGTTCCGTCCGCGACGTCGGTCGTGCCGAGGGCCACGCGCAACTTCAGTCGCGCACGATGTAGACGGCTCAGCACCGCACTTCGGGTGAGCCCCATCTGCCGGGCGATCTCCTCCGTGGAGTAGCCCATCAGGGCTTGCAGTACCAAGGGTTTGCGGTAATCGGTATCCAATGAAGAGATGGCGGCGCCGATGTCGGAGTGGTCCTCGCTCGGCACTGAGGCGAGCGCAGGATCATCGTTGCCGATAAGATCATCCAAAGGGACGGTGGTATGACGCTTGCGCTCGTACAGCCGAGCATGTTCACGCCGCGCGATGGCGAGTAGCCAAGACCGTGCCGCTTCCGGATCAGCAAGGGAGTCTATCGCACGCCACGCGCGCAGGAATGTCTCCTGAACGACGTCCTCCGCTATTGCGCCGTCGCGCGCGAGCCAAAGGGCAAAGCGAAAGACATCAGGTCGGTATCGGGCGCACAGCCCTTCAAACCGCGCACTGGAGGTCGTCTTGGATATGCACGCATACATGCCTAGCCGCCCCTCAATTGACTCGCCCCGGGCGAATCACGACCCAACACAGGGTCTCGCCCAACAGGTCTTGCTTGGTGAGAAGCAAGCCGCGTGCCATCGGCGAAAGAGTGGTAAACGCGAAGCGTTTTGCGGGGCGACTGCCGGTGGGCGATACTTCCCCACCAAATGTTGAGGCAGACAGTCAATTGTTAGCATACGGCCGCAATAAGTGGTGGCCACGTCGGGTCACAGATCATGTGAGGGCTAAAGAGGAACGGTAACTTGCGCAGAGGAGATATGGCCGATGTCGAGCTCCCAGTCGCCTGACCCGGGCCGGAGGGTTGTCGATGAGGATCTGGCTGACCTATTCGAGGAAGCCCCCGTGGCCTATGTCCATGAAGATATGGACACGCGCTTTATTCGGGCCAATCGCGCGGCGCGCGAGATCTTGGGCATCTCAGCGGAGGAAGTGAGTCGTACTATCGGCACCTCGCTGGTGGTCGACACCCCGGAAGCGAGGCAAAACGTGCGCGAGGCCCTCGAGCGAATTCGCACCGGCGGCCATACCGAGCATCGGGTCATCGAGTTGCGTCGCAAGGACAACGGGGAGCGCATCTGGGTGCAGTGGTGGTCCAAGCCGGTACCCAGCGGGGGCTACACTCGATCGATGTTTATCGATATCACCCAACAGGTTTTGCTCGAGCAGGAACGGGCCAGGCTCACAGCGCAGAACGTGTACTTGCAAGAGGAGATTAAGTCCGATCATAATTTTGAGGAAATCATCGGTGCGACAGCGGGCCTTGCCCCAGTCATGGCCAAAGTCACACGCGTGGCACCGACCGATGCGTCCGTGTTAATCACTGGCGAGAGCGGGACCGGCAAGGAACTAATCGCAAGAGCCCTGCATTCGCGCAGTGCACGCGCGGAAAAGCCATTCATCAAGGTCAATTGTGCGGCCCTCCCGATCAGTCTTGTGGAGAGCGAGCTGTTCGGTCACGAGCGTGGTGCGTTCAGTGGCGCGATCCAGCGACGCATTGGCCGCTTCGAACTGGCCCATACCGGCACAATTTTTCTGGATGAGATCGGCGAGATGCCCATGGACGTTCAGGTCAAATTGCTGCGAGTGCTGCAAGAGCACGAGTTCGAGCGCATCGGAAATTCGCATCCCATCAGAGCGGACGTGCGCGTCGTGGCGGCCACCAATCGGGATCTACAAAAAAGTATGCATGAGGGAGGGTTTCGGGCCGACCTCTTTTATCGGCTCAACGTATTCCCGATCGCGTTGCCGCCACTGCGAGAACGCCTTGGCGATATTCCGGTGCTGACGCATTTTTTTGTTCAAAAACATGCCTCTCGCCTTGCCAGGCGTATCGAGGCGGTCGACGCCGAGAGCCTATGTTGCCTAGCGCAATATTCGTGGCCGGGCAATATCCGCGAGTTGGAAAATGTCATTGAACGCGCCTTGATTTTGAGTAGCACGCCAATTCTCCGTATCGATCCCGATTTTCTCGGCATCGAGGAGAACAATTCCATTCCGCCAGTCGAGGGGGCCGCGCTTGCAAGTGCAGCGCTCTCTCCGAGTCCCGGGAGCGACCTCGATTCGATCCAGCGCGAACACATCCTCAGTGTCTTGCGGGAGGCTCATTGGGTTATCGAGGGAAGGTACGGCGCGGCCGTCCGACTGGGATTGAAGCCCGGCACCCTGAGGCACCGCATGAAGAGGCTCGGAATTAAGCGCACGTAAGCCTCCTCGACATAACCTTCACCCGCTGCCGGCCGTGGAGTCCGCCACAGGTGGTGGGATTGCCGCCGATCGCGGTCGCCGCGGGCGGCCGGAATCGACAACCTGGGCGTTTCTCGCGCTCTCACAGCCTTCCCCCATCGTTGGCCCGCTACTTGCTTAATTCACTGACATGCAATTTACAAACATGCCGAGGTACATAAATTGCTGCTCATAACGCAACCAGTGCAGATGACACTTGTATCGATTGGTCTCGAGGGGAAATTGATCGGTGCCTGGGTCGGTGAGACACGGCAGATTGTTGCGACGGCTAGTGCGTCCAACCGTGTATGCCTCAACCTGCAAGGGTTAACGTTCGCGGATTCCCGCGGCATCGAGCTGCTGCGCACCTTGCGTCGAGAAGGGATACCGCTCTTGGGTTGCTCGCCGTTGATTGAAGGCCTACTGGCCGCGAACGAAGTCTCAGCCAACGCAATACCGTCATCGACAGCCCGCGCACCCGATGATACGGACCCCAAGTGCCCATAGCACCGCGCACGGAATTTATTCGAGCGTATGCCGGTCGACTGAATTGTGGTGGACGGGATCAACGTATTGCGAGGTGGCTTATCTGCGATATGAGCTTCCCGAGGAAACGCCTTCCTTTCCAAGCATTTGCCGTCGGCGAGCAATATCTCGCCAAGCTTGCCGGTCTTCTCGTTGTGCGATGCTCATGACGGCAATTGATCCGCCCATGCATTTGGCGAACTGAGGAGTGCTTCCGTGATCGACTTGTACTACTGGCCGACGCCAAATGGTCACAAGATCACCCTATTTCTGGAAGAAAGTGGATTGCCCTACCGAATCGTCCCGGTCGATATCTCCAAGGGCGAACAGTTCAAGGCCGAATTTCTCGCCTTCAGTCCGAATAATCGGATGCCTGCGATCATCGATCGGGCGCCCGCAGATGACGGTGACGCGGTCGGAGTTTTCGAGTCCGGAGCTATTCTCGTCTATCTGGCGGAAAAAGCCGGTGTCCTTCTGCCGAAGGATTTACGAGGGCGAAAGGCGGCAGTGGAGTGGCTATTTTGGCAAGTGGGGGGCCTCGGCCCCATGGCGGGCCAAAATCATCACTTCAATCGTTATGCACCGGAGAAGATTTCCTATGCGATCGAACGTTATGTGAAGGAGACCAACCGTCTCTATGGAGTGCTCGACCGGCGACTCGTCGCGGCGCCCTACCTCGCCGGCAAGGATTATTCCATCGCCGACATTGCGGTATATCCCTGGATCGTTCCTTGGGAGATGCAATCGCAGGACCTCGGCCACTTCCCTGCCTTGAAGCGCTGGTTCGATGCGATCGCCGCGCGTCCTGCCACAATGCGCGCGTACGAGCGCGGAGCCGCCCTGAAGACGCCGCCCGTCGTCACAGACGACAGCCGAAAAATACTCTTTGGGCAAACCGCCGTAACTGGGCGTTAACCACCAACGTTTAGCACCTTCAAGGACCATTCCTCATGCTCAAATTCTATTATCACCCCTCCCCCAATCCCGCCAAAGTCGCTCTTTTTCTCGAAGAATCCGGCTTACCTTATGAAGTCGTGCCGGTCGACACGCGCAAGGGCGAGCAATTCTCGCGTGAGTTCACCGCCATCAATCCCAACAACAAGACCCCGGCAATAGAGGATGGCGGCGTGCGCGTGTTCGACAGCAATGCAATTCTTTTGTATTTGGCCGAGAAGACCGAAAAATTCTTGCCGGAGAAGACACTGGCCGCGCGCGGCGAACTGCTCTGCTGGATGATGTTCATTGCCACCGGTATCGGCCCTTATTCAGGACAGGCCGTGCATTTCAAGCATTTCGCGCCGAAGGGCCTCGATTACGCAGTCGATCGATATCTCTACGAGGCACGACGGCACTACGGTATCCTCAACACGCAACTCAGCAAAGCGCCATTCGTACTCGGCAGCAATTACACGATCGCGGATATGTCCGCTTGGGGGTGGGTACGAGCGCTGCCGTTCATATTGGGCGAGGATGTTTGGAGCGCTTTTCCGCACATCAAGACTTGGTTCGATCGCATCAATGAGCGGCCGGCGGCGCGGCGCGCCAATGCTCTGAAGGACCGTTTCGAATTCAAGACTGAGATGGACGAGGAAGCGCGCCGCCACATGTTCAGGCACGCATCCGCTCGGTAAGAACAAGAAGCACCCACGATGTATCTTCGTCTGGGCGCGCTCTGCTACATCGCGTGGGGCCTGTTCCATGTCAATGTCGCCCACGACATCTATACACTCGGCTCAGCCCAAACCGGAATTGCTCAAGGTCGCCTGTATCAACTGGCGGCTTACATGTTGTGCATCGCGGTGTTCGCCGTCCTCACGGCGGCGGTCGGCAATTGGCGAAATGGTAAGTGGAGCTACTGGCTCAATCTCATCGTCGTGGGATGGGCGGACCTCGTTTGGGTTTTAGTGGTTGTCTTGCCTGGGTATGTCCCTCTGCTTCGTGGGTTATTGCCGCCCGCAATCTATGTGCTCGGTGCTTTGCTGACGACCGCGGCGCGCCGCAGTGCAGGCGCACGCAGAGCTTAACTGGCGGGATCTAGGTAGGGCCTCATTCGGGCGCGCGAATGCTCGCGGCAAGCGCCTTGAGTCCGCGATGGAAGAGGCGCGGTCGACAGGGGATACGCAATACGACAGTCTGAGCGAGATACTGCGACGCGCTGTTCCCTCGTCGGCGCGATATTCACCGCGGCGACACCGCGTGTGAGCCACAAGGCTCACCAGCCAGGCCTACTCGCTCCCCCGCAATCGAATGGCTAAGGCCTTAAGGCCGCGATGGATGCCGACTTTCACCGCAGATTCCGACATACCGGTCCGCCTAGCCGTCTCTGCCACGCTGGCTCCCTCAATCTTGACGCACAAGATCGGCAGGCGTTGGCGGTCCGGCAGGTGTTGCAAGATTGTTGCAAGGTCATACCGAGCCTCTGCGACGGCGGCGGTGTCTCGCGCGACGAATAACTCATCCTCCTCATCGAGTTCTTCGTGTAAAGTCTCGCGCCGCGAACGGCGGCGGAACAAATCGATGTGTTTGTAACGTGCGATCGCGTCAACCCAAGGGATCAGGGGCTGTTCGGGATCATACGTGTGGCGTTGATTATGAATTGCTAAGAGCAACTCTTGCACGAGATCTTCCACGTCCTCCGGCAAGCGCGGGAGCCGTTTTCGAAGGTATGAGCGCAAATGCGCTGATAGCTTGCTCAAGAATAGACGATATGCCGGTCCGTCGCCCGCCAGCCCGAGGATCAGAAGGCTTCTGAGGTGCTCATCTTTCAATCCGACTTGCCTTAGGTTCATCGTCGGGGGTGTATTGCGGGCACTGCTCTGTCGAGCATCCGATGAGTTAGGCGCGAGCGAAACGATGAACGGCGAACAGAGCCCGCGAGGAGTACGAAGTCGGGGCATCGCAGAACCTCCGCCAATATGGCTACATCGGGAAGACCGGCAATCTCATTCGTTTATTGCCAGCCGTTGCGTTATTAATGTGAACGTGGGGGAATCCGGAATTGGGATCCACGGCATTACGCACCGCTTGGTCTCACTCCTTCGAATGCGAGTGACACCGGCAAGATATCGGACGGGGCAGGGCGCGAGCTGATCATACGTGTCAGTGCAAGAACCCGTGTTTCTCGGTGGATCGCATGGAGTGGGAACGGAGCGCGGGTCCATTCGTGTCGATGATCAATGCCGGCGGTACGTGCGTCTGTAACCGGGCGCGTTCTTTAAGCGAATACATAGATGACTGAGACAAATCGTTCAATCCCAATCTCCTCGCGCGGATAAGCGCGCGAGCCGTTCTTAATCGACGGGGAATTCTTCCCAGTATCGGATGCTATGCGAGCCAGCAGGCTCCACCGCGTACGGAGAACTAGGGAAACGGATCGTGGCGATTGCCGTGTCAGTCGTGACTGCTTGTAATTCGTCTAACAGGAGACTCGAAATGAAATCGTTTGTTCGAAGAAATTCAAAGTGCATCAGACCAGAACCGGAAACGTTGCAACGAGGGGGAATCCACGCCGCTGGTCGCATCACCTTGATGCTCGGCGGCCTAATACTGGGGGGTTTCGCAGGAACTCTTGCCATTGCGCAAGGGACTCTATCGGCCAAGGCGCCGATCTCGCCCGAGGCAATGGCCATACATGTACAGGCAAAACGCCCGGTGGCGCAGCCCGTTACAACGCTGGAGCCAGCCGTGGCATTGGCAGCGACTGCGTCCACCGTCAATTCAGCGCAGGGTCCCGGGGGCGGCGCGATTGGGCCGGGGCCGGGTTGTGATTTGTTTCCCGCCCCACCGTCAGTTGGAGCATCTGTCCCACTGAGCTATTTCGGACCGCCGCCGTCGACGACGAATCCCAGTCTGGTCGGACCTGTGCAATTACTGAGCTCCGGGAAGGTCGACGCCGCGCACGGAACGATCACGATCCCCTTGTACAAAGGGCTATTGGCGGGCACCAAAAAGCCGATTTGGTACATCCTGACCGATGTCGATAACGCCGGCGTCGCGGCTGAATTGGGTCTGAACTTCTCCACCAAGCTTACGTTTGCATCGCTTGCATCTAGGACAGGAAACCTGGACGCGAACGGGAACATTGTATTTGACAAGGGGACCGTGAATTTCTCGCCCAAGCGGAACATCGTTCCGGGGCCCGCGGGAGCAGAATTCCCCCCCAAATCGTTCGCACCGGGGTCTGTTGGGGATGCCAACTATAGTCCGTTTGTGAGGATCGTGAACGCGGCCGATGTGATCTACAACGCACCGATGGTGGCGTTCGATGTCGATGCCAGCCAGATTAATTTCCCCAATGGCAATGTGGATTATTCGAAGGTACACGACCAGGTTGTAGCAATCGATCCAATCAACATGACCGTCACGTTGAATTTGATCAATGGCTTTAGCTTCGGCCGCCCGGTATGGTATCTCTCGATGGACGCCAGCATCCCGCTTGCGGCAGCCATCGAACACAACACCTACGCTCCGTTGATGGCGAAACTCCTACTGGGCCACGACGACAGCTTTGCGAGTCCCGTCGAGCGCATCTTTATTGCGACCAATGGACCAGAATCCGGTTCTTGCAATAACCCGCTACGGCAGGGCTTGTCGGCGGACCTGGCAGATGGCTTTCGGCCAAACAATGTCCTAGGTGGGATCCCGACGATTGCACTCGATTATAGCCCGGCGTGGGACGCGCAGTTGTTCACATGGACTAATGACGCAATCGATCGTGGATACCGCGGACAGCTTCGTGAAGAATTTCAGATCCTTAACTTCGTGAAAGACGGTCTGATCACAGGGCCGGGTGGAGCCCCATTCGGTAGCTCCGGATTTTCGATCAATTGTCCGATTGTCCAACGCCTCGATTAGCGGTCTTCATTCAAACTGGGAATGGCCCACCGATTCGGGAATCCGAATCGGTGGGCTCACGAGGTAGGACATTGAGGTCTCACCGCGATTAGGCCTCCCCTTGATTTCCGTGCCAAAAGTGCCGGTAAGGAGAGCCCCATTTTCCCTGGAGATTTAAGGGTATAGCATCGCAACGCATTGATTCAATGGGCTCTTCTGTCCGGCGTAAATGGTGGTTCTCACGGGGCATTTTGGGTCTGTTTAGGCACCCACAGCCCGTGATTTTGTTGCCGCCAGTGACGGCAGCAATTGTTCAGCGTATTGCTCGATGGGAAAGCTAAACACGCCGCGCAGATTGATGCCTTCCGTGCGGGTGGGCGCGATGCGGCCGATCAGCTCCGGCGGCACCGTGGTGGAACGGCGGGTGTTCCAACGATCCAATACCAGTTGCATGTTCATCGTGTTCCAGGCCATGACGAGATTGGCGAGCAAACTTAACGCGTCGGCGACCGCCTGCATCTCATCTTGCTGCTTGGCCTGGTAGCCGGCCACGCGACCGACGTAGATCGAGCGCTTCAAGGAATTGACCGACTCGCCGCGATTGAGCACGCGCAGCAGCTCACGTCGAAATGCCTCGTTGACGAAATAATCGGCCAGGAACACCGTGCGCAACAATCGTCCCAGCTGCGCCAAGGCTTCATACAGCGGATCGCCTCGAGCGGCAGCGCCAAAGCGCGCCAGCGGTACCTGTAGCGCCACACCACCTGTAACACTCAACATCAGACAAAACAAATGATCCGCTCGCCCCATGGAAGACATCTGAACTTACTCCGACGAATCAAGTGAACTCACAAGCTTACTTGTCCTGGAGTTAATGGCGCGTCGCCTTACCAAGGCGACGCGTCTCTAGCAAACCAGTCCTTCTTCACCCCTGATGACCGGCGTTTATATTCATCAATGCATGCCGGCTGGCGCCGCGTCGACAACACAGCGGAAACCCAAAGTACCTGCCCGGTCCTTGCTGGGAGCCATTAGGAGAAGCTTTCCATGCTGGTCATTGCGATAGGTTTGTGGGAAGTACCACATTGAGCCTTGTGGCTGATAGTTACTGCCTCCTCGCAATATCGCCGCGCGCGTGTGTTCATCCATGTATTCGTCAGTCCACTGCCAGATGTTTCCCACCATGTCCATGACACCGAAAGGACTAGTTCCTTGTGGATGCGCCTCGCCGTTGTCCGGACCCCGCAACGCACGACCCTTCTCCGGCGCCGGAACAGCCTCCGCCCTCCACTCGTTACCCCATGGGTATAAGCGTCCGTCAGTTCCCTGCGCTGCGTACTGCCACTCCCACTCGTGGGGTAGACGTTTACCGGCCCAAGCCGCGTACA
>Ga0137415_10007785_pt1 | contig 10625 bp, 5 predicted proteins | sample CZODoug3_1_1_16f_FD_183082 | JGI IMG/M metagenome (GOLD analysis project Ga0137415, IMG submission 183082) | Vadose zone soil fungal communities from Angelo Coast Range Reserve, California, USA - CZODoug3_1_1_16fungal (Hybrid Assembly) | ecosystem: Environmental > Terrestrial > Soil > Vadose...
AAAGAGTCTGCGTGATCAAATTGGGATCCCCAGTTCTTCGAGCGGACAGGAGCGCCGTTTTCGCGACCTCCGAATACGTTGTGCCGTGCCCCCGATTCAGAAGGAATTCAGCTGTGGCCCGCAGCATCGCCACTTCGGCATGCTCGTGATCAGTGAGTTCGTTGTCGAGCCCGAGTTGCTCAATAATGGGAAGAGCGGGCTCAGCCCTCGATTGATCGACTAAGGCTCGAGCAAGGAGCAGATGCATTCTTTTCCAGTTTGCTGGCTGTTTATTAAGACCGATGACCGCTCGAAGTATTTCCTCCGCACCGTGTGGTGCACCGACTGCCAATACAGCTTCGGCACCCTCCATCGCCAATGGAACCGCGCGATCAACATCTCCACCACGCAAGTAATGCCAAGCGATCTCTAGGCACACGGCTCGATCGTCTTTGGATTGAGCTTGCCCTAAGAGTTCAGCGACCCGGCGATGCAAGTGCTGACGGGTTGCTCCGGCTAACGCATAGTATGCCTGAGCTCTTATCAGCTCGTTCCTGAATTCCAGATCCCCCCGGACTTCTCGCAAGTACCCGTCATCACTCAGACGGGATAACGCCTCCGCGGCCTGTCCAGGTGATAATTCAATTGCAGCATAAAGTGCGACCTCAGTAAGACGACGTCCGAGAACGGCAGCCAGATCGAGCGTCGCTCGGATCGTGGTGTCCAATCGCCGACTCTGACGCTCAAAGACGGCGGCGATTGCCCGCGGGATACCGATAGAAGGAAGAGGCTGGGTATCGAGTGCGTCCAGATCACGCAAAAGCGATGAAGCGCCGTGCTCTGACCATTCTCTCGTCAGCAATTCAATTGCCAAGGGGTTACCTCCGCTGGCTCGGAGAATCCGATCCACGGGGGGATCGAATTGAGCTGCTGACTTTGCGAGCCGTTGGCACAGCTGATCGGCGGCTTCAGCTGAGAGACTCTCTAATTCCAATGACCGGATGCCTTCAACATCGGAATCGGATCTAAGCGTCCAGGGTGCATTAGACAGACGTAGCTCACTCGTTCGCCCTGCGAGTATCACAAGGACACGGGTGTCACACAGCTTCCGCGCCACCGAGTGCACTACTGCAGAACTCGCACTGTCCGCCGCATGGATGTCATCGACGACTAGCATGACCGGACTATCCGCAGCCGCCGCCGTCACTGTCTTCAGAAACGCATCCGCGATCCTCAACGGCACCAGCTCCGGCGACCACTCCACCGGCTTTGGCACACCCGGAAACGCCCGCACGACCTCGCCGCTTATACGCGTTAGTTCACTCAAGGCTTCGGGATCCGCGCCACCAATCGCCCGCTGCGTCGCCAATTGCTTGACCAGCTCCCCCAGCACCGCGAACGGCAGCTCCCGCTCCGCATCATACGCCTGCGCCCTCGCAACAACTGCACCATCCATCTGACAGCTCGATGCGAACGCATTGACCAGCGTCGTCTTGCCCACACCCGGATCACTTGTGACGACTACGATACGGGGCGACTTGCGCCGCGCCTCGAGCCACGCGTCGTATAACACGCTGAACTCGCGCTCGCGGCCGATGAGCGTCTCGGGTTCGAAGCGGCGATCCGCGCGTTCCGGCGGAGAACCGGGAACCGCAGCGCGACCCGGCGAGCGACCGTCGCGCAACAAATCAGCCATCCTGATCAGATCGGGTCCCGGCTTTGCGCCGAGCTCCTCGGCGAGCTTGGCTTCATAGCGCGCGAACGCCTTGAGCGCGCTGCTGCGGTCGCTGGCCCACGCTCGCGCCTCCATGATCCCGCGAATCCCCTCCTCGGCGAGCGGGTCGAGCTCTTGCAACCGGGTCGCATGGCGCTCCACCGTCGCGAAATCGCCGATGCGGCGAGCGGCATCCATTTGGCGCACGAGGCAATCGCGGACCTGAGGACCGAGGCGCGCGCGATACTCGTCCTTCCACTCCTCGAACGGGCGAGCTGCAGGGATCTCGAACCCATCGAGGAAGGGACCGCCAATCGTTGCATTGCCGGCGCTCAGGTGACTGATGTCGGCGTCAATCCAGCCGGGTGCCAAACCCACTGTCGCGCGCTGGATCACGACCGCCTCGCGCGCAATCTTGGCTTTGATGACGGAGAGCCCTTGAGCAAGGGAATGATTCGCATGCTTCGGAGGCGAGTCCGGCCACAACAGATCGGCGAGGTAGTCTCGGGTGAATCGCTTTCCGGGCTCCAACGCGAGTCGGATGAGGAGCGCGAGATGCTTGCGCGTGCGGAAGCGCACCTGCTCGCCAGCGACGGTGAGCAAGGCAGGGCAACCCAAGCAGTGCAGCACGAAATGGTGGATCACATGTGGCGCGTTTTATTGATTCGCTGTACAGATTAGGAACGCGAATCAACGTTGTGTCAACACGTTGTCCGGTATGGTATTGAGTGGCTTCGAGGGGTCGCTTCTAACCGCTGATCAACAGCCTAGTTGCGTCTCGGAACTAGGCAAATCGGCCACGGTCCCGTCCGTGCCTCCTTGCCGTGAGCGTCACCACCAGCGTCATCCATCCCATCGGCCACTCGGCCACTAAACCGCGCGGGATGCAGAACGCCGCGATCCACCGGATGCGCCCCCGGGCCTGGTCACTGAAGGCTATAGACCCGGACGTAGTCGATGAGCATCGTTGCGGGAAAAATGGCGTTCGACTGCGGATCGCCGTCGAAGTTCCCACCCACGGCGAGATTCAAGATCATGAAAAACGCCTGATCGAAAACCCAACTGCCACGTTGGGTGACGGAAGTCCGCAACACCTCGTAGTGCATGGTGCTATCGACGAAGTAGCGAATCGACTGATAGTCCCATTCGACGGCATAGACGTGAAAATCGGTCGTGGTGACCGGCGCATCGACATGCACGAACGGCGTGTTGCCCGAGTACCCCGGCCCATGAACCGCCGAGCTCATCCGGTCGGTCTGGCTGCCGCGGTTCTCCATGATGTCCATCTCGCCGCAGGTCGGCCATCCCACGGTGGTGATGTTCTCTCCGAGCATCCAGAACGCCGGCCACAGGCCCTGGCCCGCCGCCAATTTGATCCGCGCCTCGATCCGGCCGTACGCGGGAAGGACCTTCCCGCTCGTGGTGATCTTCGCCGACGTGTAGCGACAGGTGCCGTAGTAACAATGAAGGGTGGTGTCCTGCGAGACGCGCGCGACGATCTGAAGCTGGCCCTGACCGTTCTGCTGAATGTTCGCGGTGTCGGAGGTGTAGTACTCCCGCTCGTTGTTCCCCCAACCGCACACACCCGGGCACCCGTCGCCGCGATCGTAGTTCCAGTGCGTCGTGTCGACTTTCGAGCCGGCCGGTCCGTTGAACTCGTCGCTCCAGACGAGCTTCCACGAAGGCGGGGGCGGCGGCGGCCCTGGCGGCGGTGGAGGAGGCGGCGGCGGGGCCAGCGCGCCGCCGCCTGACGCGCACGCGAGCAGCGCCCCCAGCGCCCCCAGCACCCCCAGCGCGAGCGCGCATCGGAGTCCTAACTGCGTTTGGGCACCATGGTCGTTGCTGGCTAATCTAACGCACGTGCATGAGAAGGTGATCAAGGGTTGGACGCGATGGCATTGCCGTTCGCTGTCACCCCCGTAGCTTGGACTGCTCGATCAGGCTGGCGATGGCAAGATGGCCTCAGCGTATCCCGCAGAGCTGAACCGGATGCTCGCTGCCACGGACGCACCCTCCCGTGACTCGGCGTGGGACGATTTCGTGGCGATGCACAGTCGAGTCCTCCTCAACACGGCGCGCTCCCTCACCCGCGATCACGACGTCGCCATGGACAGCTACGCCCACGTACTCGGCGCGCTGGGCGCCGATCAATTTCGGCGATTGCGGGAATACGTCCCCGATGGGCGAACAAAGTTCACCACCTGGCTGGTCGTCGTCGCGCGCCGGCTGTGCCTCGATTTCCTTCGCCACCGCTACGGGCGCGCGGCCAAGACTGAAGATGGCGTTGCGTCCGGCGAGCGTCGCACCCGTGGCGACCTGGTCGATCTCGTGTCGAGCGCAGACCCCGATCACCTGCCGACTCCCGCACATGGTTCGTCGCTCGAAGCCGACGAGATCCGCCGTGCGCTCGCCGATCTCACGAACGGTCTCGAGGTGGAGGATCGCCTGCTGCTGAAGCTGCGATTCGATGACGGCCTATCGGCGCCGGAAATCGCCCGCTTGCTCGGTTTTCCCACGCCATTCCATGTGTATCGCCGGTTGAACGCGCTCTATGCCCGGCTCCGCGGTGGCCTCCGGGAGCGAGGCATCGAGGAGGGCGAGGCATGAGGCGCAAGCCGCGGCGGGGCATCCGTTCAATGCAGTGGAGGAGGAGGGTGTGACTGCTCATCTGACCGAAATGGAAGTAGCTGCGTTCATCGACCGCGGCCTCGATTCCGACGGGCGGGCGCGTGTCGCTCGTCATCTGGTTGGATGCGACGCCTGTCGCTCCGAGGTCGTGGCGAGTACGCGCTTGACGAGACCCCGGAATCGGCCCGGCTGGTTGCCGCTCATCCCGCTCGCCGCGGCCGCCGCCGCACTCCTTCTGTATCTCGGCCCCCCCCCTGGACAACGTCGCGATGCGGCCGAGCCTCCGCTATTCCGCGAGCCCGCCCTGACCGTGGCGCCCGCTCCAACGCCCATCGCGCCACGTGGGGAGATCGAAAACATCGCCGCCATTACCTGGTCGACCGTGCCTCACGCCGATCGCTACGTCGTAACCGTGTTCGACAGCACCGGCTCCGTCGTTTGGCGAGCGCGCACCACGGATACGCTGCTCGCCGTGCCTCGCTCCACCGCGACCCTCCTCTCCCGCCAGATGCCATATTATTGGAAAGTGGCCGCGCGCGTGGACGCGGGCCGGTGGGTGAACTCCGATCTCGCATCATTCACGCTCGCGAACGAACCGCCGCCAAAATGAACGTCTTGCTCGCGCTTGTGGTCGCGGCGTCGTTGGCCTCCGCGCCCCCCCAGTCAGACGATCCCACCGGGCCCGATTCCCTGGCGGCGCGCGCGAGGAACGGCTCACCCGCCGTGCTGAACGAAACGGTATGTAGTCACCCCGACGACATACGGCCCGCCTTTCGGATCCTGCTGCGCGCCGCCGCGCACGCCGCGGGTGACAGCCTGGAGTCGTTCTCGGCGGCAGAGCACCTCGCGGCAGCCTATGCCAGCGCGTGGCGTGACTCCTTCCTCGTGCGCGAGGTGGTCCGGTTCCGTTCATGGTCACCCGCCGATCGTCGCGCCAAAGTCACCGCCGACAGCCTGCGCGTCGCGGGCAACGGCGCCTTGGGGAACCGTGGCGCGACGGCGGCTGTGCAGCTGTGGCGGCGGAGCGTTCGGCTCGCCGCGACGATCGGCGACACGGCGGATATGGCGGCGGCGCTGGGAAACATCGGCAGGGCGTTCTATGACGAGACCGAATCGGACAGCGCAGCGGCGTATTGGACTCGATCCGCGGATCTCGCGCAGCGCATCGGGGATTGGCGGACGGCAGGCAACGCCGTCGGAAATCTCGCCAGCGTATACAAGGACCGAGGCGAGCTGCGCCAGGCGGAGTCGTTGTACGCACGCGCGGGGACGATTCGAGCCCGCACAGGCGACAGCCGAGGCCTCGCCGCCGACGAGAACAATCGTGGTTTGATCGCACAGACACTCGGAGATTTTGCGACCGCGGAGCTCGCGTTCAGAGCCGCGTTGGAGTCAAACCGCCGCGCTAGTCGGTCCGACCCCACCGCCATCAACCTCATCAATCTCGGAAATCTCGCCGCCCTCACGGGACAACACGACTCGGCCGAGGCGCGCTACGACGAGGCGTTGGCGTTATGCCGGCGGGCGAATAACCGCGTGCGCGCAGCTGACGTCTGGCACGACATCGGCCTGCTGCACATCGCGCGCGGGGATTACCCCGCCGCGATCACCGCGCTTGTCAGCGCGCTGCGCGTCTACGATGTCATCGGCCCGCTCACCGATGCGGCGAGTACGCGTCGCGATCTGGCGATCGCGCGCGCGGCCGGCGGCGACTTGCAGCAGGCCATGCGCGAGCTACAGCGCGCGGAGTCTGCGGCCGGTCACGAGCCCGGCAATTGGGATCTGCTCGCCCGCATCGCGATGGCCCGCGCCGACGTCGCCGCGCAGCTCAATCTCCCGGACGCCGATCGCTCCTATGAACGGGCGCAAGGGCTGTATCAGCGTGCGAAGGATGACGCGGGAGCCGCGGAGGCCATCCAGGGACGTGGCTACCTCCTGCTGCGCCGTGAAGAATACGCCAGGGCGCGTGATGTGCTCCGTGCCGCGCTGCCTCGTCAGGCGTCTGCGCGCGGCCGCGCCTGGACTCGGCTACTCCTGGGCTTCGCGCTCCGCTCGAGCGGCGACACCGTTGGTGCCCGGACCGTGCTGATGACCGCCTTCGATACGTTGCGCGTCATTGGCGACGTCGCAGGAGAGGGCGCGGCCTTGGGAGCGCTCGGCGATCTCGCGGCGCTCGAGGGGATCGGGTTCACAGCGGAGTCGCTGTACCGGCGTGGCCTGGAGCGGCTGAGCACCGCCGGCATTGGGCCTGTGCCGAGTGTGTCGTGGACGTTGCACGCTGGCCTGGGTGCCGTGTTACAGGATCGCGGCGCGCTCAGTCAGGCGGCGGCGGAGCTGCGCGCCGCCGCGGCGGATGTCGAGAATGTGGCGCGGTTTCTCCCGCTCGAGCAGCGACGCGCTTCCTACCTCGCCGACAAATGGGACGTCTACGCACAATTGGCGCTCGTGGAACGCGCGCGCGGTCGGATCGACGCGGCGTTCGAGACGAGCGAGGAGCTGCGGGCGCGGCAGATGCTCGATCTCCTCGCCCGCGGGCGCATCGCGTGGCCCAACGCCATCCACGACTCGCTGTTCATCAGGGAACAGGACTTACGGCTTCGCATCTCCGATCTCACCAACCGACTTGAGTCGCCGGGTCCCGATCGGCTGCGCGAGAAGAGCGGCGCGGCGACGGCCGCCCTGCGCGAGGCACTGAATCGAGCACAACAAGCCTATGCAGACCTGCTCGCCCGCGTCCAGGAAGCGCGGCCCGAGTACGCCCACTTGGTCAGCGGCCAGGTCGTGGCATTGCGTGATGTGCAACGGGAGCTCGCGCCCGACGAGGCCTTTCTCGAGTATATGGTGGCAGATTCCGCGACCCTGGTGTTTGTCGTGCGTCGCGACACGGCGGCCATCGTCGATCTCGCGATCGGGCGGGACGCGCTCGCCGCGTTGATCGATTTCAGCCGGGCTGCGTTGATGGCGCCCGCGGCCCGTGGCATGAGGCCCCCCCCCTCCTGGCGCGCGCCGCTTGATCGGCTCGGCACGCTGCTGATCGATCCGCTCGAAACTTCCGGCCTGTTGGGCGGCGCCCGCGTGCTGCTCATCGCGCCGCACGGTGATCTGCACTATCTACCGTTCGCGGCGTTGCACCGGGACGGCGCGGCGCCATCGTTCCTCGTCGAGCGATACGCCGTTGTGATGGTGCCGTCTGCGTCTGTCTGGCTGCGGCTCCGCAAGCGCGCGCCGGACGTCCAGCCATCGGGCGTCTTGGCTCTTGCACCGCGCGTCGATGCGCTACCCGGATCGCAGGCTGAAGTCGTGGCGATCGGCCGGTTTTTTGGAGCGCGCTCCCGGTTGCTGATCGGCGCGCGAGCGACGCGGCATGAGCTCGAAGACGCCGCTCCGTCACAGAGCATCATTCATTTCGCCACCTACGGCGTCCTCAACAAACACAACCCCCTCTTCTCGTTCATTGAGCTTGCGGCCGAGCCTGGAGCTGACGGTCGACTCGAAGTCCACGACGTGTTTGGTCTCGAGCTGCGCGCGCGCCTCGTCGTGCTCTCCGCCTGTCAAACTGCGCTTGGCGCCGGCGCGCTGGCGGACGTCCCGGCGGGTGACGACTGGGTGGGACTCGTCGAGGCGTTCCTCTACGCCGGCGCGGGCCACGTGCTGGCCACGCTGTGGCCCGTTGCGGACCGGACGACCGCGGCGTTCATGACGCACTTCTACCGCGAACTCGCCGCGGGTGACGGCGAAGCGGAGGCGCTGGCGGCAGCGCAACGCGCTACGCTGCGCAATTCCACCACCTCTGATCCGTTCTATTGGGCGGGATTCACTCTGTCTGGGGGGCGGTGACATGGCGCGGCTGACAAGCAGGTTCGCCTGGATTCTGGCGGCTGGTGTGCTGAGCGACTGTACCGACCAAGGACCCCTAGCTATTGCCGCGCGCGTTCAAATAGTCCCGGATACGGCCACCATCATGACCGGTCAGACGACCCAATTCGTCGCGAACACGTGGGACGCCGCCGGAAAAGAATTCAAGGCTCATGTCGTCATCTGGAGCAGTAAGGATCCCTCGATTGCCAGCGTATCGATTTCTGGCCTGACACAAGGCATGGCGCTGGGGCGCGACACGATAGCGGCCCAAGTCGACGGAAAGACGGCGACCGCGGTTGTGACCGTGCTGTCACAGCGCGTTGATGCGATCATCGTTACACCCGACTCGACGCAGCTCTCGCCAGGTGGAACGGCGCAGTTGCTGGCAATCCTGCGTCAGGGAAATCACGAGCTCAGCGGTGGCCCAGCGACATGGTATGCGAGTAACCCCGGCGTGGCCACGGTTTCCGCATCGGGGCTCGTGACTGGCGTCGGCGACGGGCAAGACACGGTGACCGCGGTTTTCCCGGGCGCCCAAGCGCTGGCCGTGATCACGGTCAGCGGCGCTCCGCCGGCGTCACTCACGGGAGTTCTGATTTCCTCTCCCGCCCTCCGGCCACTGCGGTCCATCTCACTGACCCCTGCGCGGACGGGGTCCAGCAGTCCTGGCGACAGCGTGACGTATGCGGCGATACCGCCCGGCACGATCCGCGATGCCCAGACCGTGCAAATCTTCGATCGCGCCGCTGCATCATGGGTGACTGCCCAGATGAGTAACGGTGGCGTGGACCCAATCCCGTTGGGCGCCGGGAACGGCGATAGTGTGGACGTCATCACGGCGAGTGCCGCTGGCTCCATATCGTCGCGGCTCGCGGTGAATCGGGGGACTCCGCCGGTCGTGGTTCGTGACAATCCGCCGAACAAGAAGACCGACGTGCCCTTGAACACTCAGATGGTGTTCGTGTTCAGCGAGCCCGTCGACTCCACGACGATTTCCGGGCAGACCGTGCAGTTGGTAAAGAGCGGGCAGCTCGTGGCGGGTCACCCGGTGCTGGAACCGGGTGGATTAGCCGTGGACTTGATACCGGATTCGCCACTTACCCCCGCGACTACCTATACGCTGCTCGCCACGACCGGCATCCGCGACTTGCACGGTAGTTCCTTGACGAATGCCGAGCTGACGACCTTTACGACCGGTTCGTTCAGCGGCCCGGTGAGCTTCGTATTCGTTACGCCGCCCTCGGCAGCACTGCTCGTCGGGGGAGCGATTCGACTGACGGCCACGCCCGCGGATACGTTCGGGAATCCGATTCAAGCGGGCCCAGTCACCTGGACGTCGGATAATCCGAGCGTTGCGACGATCTCCTCATCCGGCCTCGTGGCAGCGGTGTCTTCAGGCCAAGCCACCATGCGGGCCACTGTAGCAGGCGGCGTCAGCGGATCGGCCACGATCAGGGTGCTCCAGCCGACATCCTTGAGCATCGATGGCGTGTGGGATTGGACTGAACAGATCTCGGGGACGATTCCGGGGACGGATTTCACGAAGCCGGCGTATGTGAGCTGCAGTGATACCGGATCGTATCAATTCGCGCAGGTAGGACCTGCGTTCACCGGCCGCTCCGATCAGGTGGGCGTCTGCACGCGGGGAGGCGACAACACGAGGACCGACCCCGTCAGCGCAGGCCTGATAGGGACCGATACGATCACATTCCAGGTTGGGAATCCGGCCTCGTGTTCGTACACGGCGGCGGTTTCGGGCACGCCCCCGGACCACCTTAGTGGAACCGTCGGCTGCACCGTCCTCGGCGGTACCTGGAGCGCGGTCCGCGCCAAGCCGGTCGCCACGAGCACTCTCACGCCCGGCCTGGACACGTTGCTCGTGGGCGATTCCGTGCAACTCGTGCTGAAACTCTGGGACGCCGCCGGCCAGCGCGTCTTCAGGCCCACAACCTGGTCGACGAGCGACCCAACGCTAGCCGTCGTCTCCGGTTCAGGGGAGGTGAGGTCACTGGCTCCGGGGACGGTGACGATCTCCGCGACGGCGCCGGGTGTCAGCGGGTCGACACAGATTGTCGTCCAGCCTTTTGGCACCGTTCGCGTCACCACGGCGACGAGCGGCACGGACATCGACCTTAACGGCTACCGTCCGTTCCTGGACGGAAACTGGCCTGGACCGTGGATGAACCCGAACGGCATGGCCATGCTTCTCAGGGTCCCGCCCGGAAGTCACACCGTCGTCTTGAGCGACGTGGCGAACAATTGCACATTCGCCTCGCCGAACCCCGTGACGATTCAGGTCGCCGGCAACGATACGATCCCGGTCACGTTCGCCATGCACTTCGGACTCGGATTCTGAGTTAGACGGACTTCCGCTTATCCCGGAAGCAGGTGAATAAGACGGATCTTAGGGAAGAGCCAGGATGTGGCATTCGATTATGACGCCGAC
>Ga0137415_10007786_pt1 | contig 10625 bp, 8 predicted proteins | sample CZODoug3_1_1_16f_FD_183082 | JGI IMG/M metagenome (GOLD analysis project Ga0137415, IMG submission 183082) | Vadose zone soil fungal communities from Angelo Coast Range Reserve, California, USA - CZODoug3_1_1_16fungal (Hybrid Assembly) | ecosystem: Environmental > Terrestrial > Soil > Vadose...
GACCTGGGCGATCCGGTCCGCCGCCTGCCCGCGCGCCAGATGGTCGAGCGGCAGTTTTTGCGCCGCCAGGAACGCATTCAGGTCACGCAAGGTCTCGGCGACCTGCTCGAACTGCATCACGCCGGCAGCGTTTTCGAGCGCGTCCAGCGTGTCTAAAAGGTCGCTGCGCGCGGCCTCGTCGGCATCGAAGGCGCGGGCCAGCTCCGGCAGCCGCGTCTGCAGCAGCTCGATGAAGAGATCGAGCATCTCGGCGTCTTCATTGAGCTCGGAGAGGCCAGCGCCCGCCTGCGGCAGCTCGACCGGCGCCGCCTCGCTGCCGCCCGCCGCTTCGAACAGCGCGTCGAGCTTCTGCAGGAGCGCGGCCGGCGCGGTGGTATCGGCGCGGTTCTCGACAGCGGCGTCGCGTAGTCCCTTCAGGGAATCGACCGCCTCGAGCAGTCCGTCGAGCATCGCCTCGGTCGTCGCCACGCCGCTGTCGCGCACCAGCCCGAGCAGATTTTCCGCGCGGTGCGCCACGGCTTCCATGCCGTAGAGCGCCATTGCCCGCGCCAGACCCTTCAGCGAATGGAAGCCGCGGAACAGTCGCGCCACGTCGCCGGCCTCGCCCTCGGCCGAGCCCAGGCGGACCAGCAACGGCTCGAGCACGGCCAGATGCTCATCGCTTTCCGCCGCGAACTCCTGCCAGAGCGTCTGGACGAACTCGTTCATCGCGGCGTCCGGTCGGTCCGCTAGTCGTTGCCCGACGGCGCCGGGTCGAGCCCGAGCGCGCGGCGCAGCGCCTGCACGATCTCGTGTCCCTTCTTGGCCTGGAGATCGAGGCTCATGGCGCCGGACGGCTTGGCGATGATGTCGACCGCGCCCAGCTGCCGTGCCTGGACGGCCTGCGGCGAGCCTACCTGCCCGACCGACGAGACGACGATGACCTTGGCCTTCGACACCAGGGCGAGCCGCTTCATCATGTCGATGCCGGACATTTCCGGCATTTCGAGATCGAGGATGAGGGCGTCGGGCTTGAGCTCGCGCGTCTTCTGCAGCCCGACCTTCCCGTTCTCGGCGAAGCCCACCACCTTCAGCTCGGGGTCGCTTTCGACGATGTCCTTGATGATCGTCCGCATGATGAAGGAATCATCGACGACGAGAATGCTTTTGGTCATTGCGTCTCCGCCATCTTGGCTTTCGGGGTATAGGAAGAGCTTGTCCATAATACGAGTTTCCGGCCGATCCCGGCGGGGGGCAGCGATTCTGTGGCGACTCCGGCCTCGATCGCCGCCGCCGGCATACCGCCGACGACGCAGGTCTTCGGATCCTGCACCAGAACCGGAAGCTGGCGACGCTGGAACTGCGCGGCGCCGCGCGTGCCGTCGCTGCCCATGCCGGTCAGGATGACTGCCACGGGATGACGCGCCACCATCGCGGCGGTCTCGAACAGCAGATCGGCTGAGGGATGAACCAACGCCTCGTGGGTCGTCAGCCGCAGCTCATAGCCCTTGGCCACACTGGCGACAATTGCATCGCCGCCGCCTGGGATGATCGTCACCGAGCCGGCCGGCAAGGCCATGCGGTGGGCGCCCTCGCGGACATCGAGACCGGTCTCGCTGCGCAGCAGGTTGGCGAGGCTTGAGGTGAACTGCGCCGGCATGTGCTGGGCGACCACCATCGGCGCCCCGAGCGGCGCGGCACTGCGCAGAAAACCAGGCATGATCTGTGGTCCACCGGTCGAGGAGGCGACGACAACCAGATCGACCTTGCCGCGCGGCGACTGCGGCTGCAGGGGCGACCCGACGGGCGTGGCATCGGTCGGAACGCGGGGCGTCGCTGGAGCCTGCGGTCGTGTCGCAGCGCCCCGCGGTTGGCGCGCCCAATAGCGCAGCTTCTCGCTCAGCTCGCTGTCGACATGGCCCAGATCCTCGGCCGCGAAAGACGAGGATTTCGAGACGAAGTCGACGGCGCCCAGGCTCAGCGCCTTGATCGTCGTCTCGGTGCCGCGCTGGGTATGACCGCTCACCATGATCATGATCGGCTTGGGCGGCGGGCCGGCGAGAATCTGCTTCATGGCGGCCAGCCCGTCGAGCTCCGGCATCTCGACATCCATGGTGATGATGTCGGGCTTGAGGTCGCGGGCGAGCTCCACCGCCTCGCGTCCGTTGCGCGCCTCGCCGACCACGGTCATCTCGCTGTCCGCCTCGATGATGCGGCGCAAGACCATCCGCATGAAGGTCGAGTCATCGACCACGAGGACGCGGCGCCGCGGTGGCGACGGGTTGGAGGGACCGGTCATGCCGCGTCTTCCCTCGACAGCAGCGCGGCAGTCGACAGGATTTCCAGTGACCGGCCGCTCGCCTTGCCGAGACCGGCGATGCGCGGATCGTGGTCTCCGGTCGGCAGGATGTCGTCCTGGGCGATCGTTACGATGCGCTGGACGCCGTTGACCGCGAGAACGCGGCGCTCGCCATCCTGCTGCAGGACAATGAATGCGGCGACCGTCCCGCCTTCACGGAGCGACAGCCAGCGCCAGCCTTCGGTGACGGGGATGATCCGGCCGCCGAATTCGATTGCCCCGTCGATGCCTGGTGGCGCGCCGGCAGGCAGACGGATCGGCGGACGTGGCGGCAGGATGCGCTCGACGGCCGCCAGGGCGAGAGCACACGACCGATCGCCCAGCGACACGCAGAGAAACCGCTGGCGGTCGGTGGTGGCGACCGGCGCCGCGGCAACTGTCACGGACATTTCCGCCAGAGCCAGCCATCGGGGCGTGATGAGCGCCGCCAGATCGAGGCGGATGGGATTGGGCCCGCCAGCCGATTGATCTGCGCGTTGCAATCCGCCGATCGCGTCGACGGCGAGGACAAACCGGCTCTTGCCGATCGCCACGACGACATGGCCGCCCGGCGCCGCGGCGGGTTCGCTGCCCAGCAGCCGGGCGAGCGAGAAGACCAACACCGGCTGGCGGCGCAGGATGGCCACACCTGTCAGGAACGGTGGCGCGAGCGGCAGCTTGGTGATCACCGCATCCTCGAGCAGCTCGACGATCGATGCCGCAGGCAGACCATAGGAGGCGCCGGCGGCGTTCACCGTGAGCACCATCTCGCCCGGAGGCGCAGCGTCGTGCACCACTGTCGCGCGGCTATCGGCGACGAGTCCGGGCGCGCCGACGGGAGGCAGGAATGGCTTGAGGCTGGCGAGGCCCAGCCGCTCTATGGCGAGGCAGGTCACCCGGCGACCGCGCCAGTCCGCCACGCCTTCTCCGGACAAGGCGGCGGCGACGAACAGCACGCGGTCCACGCGCAAGGCAAAACGCCGACCGGAAACGCGGATGACAAGGAACTGCGAGCCGGGTTGCGCCGGCTGCGACCGATCGGCAGCGAGCAGGACGCGCAAGGCCAGCACCGGGACGATGTCGCCCGAAATGCTGGCGACACCCTCGACGCCGGCGGGCGCGAAGGGCAGGGCCGTCACCGGCATGGCGGGCAACACCCGCTCGACGCTGCGATAGGGCAAAGCGAAAACCTCGCCATCGAGTTCGAACCCCGTCCACGCCAAGCGCTCCGGCGGGGGCGCCGCAGAACGAGAAGGGACTGGGCTCGTCATCACGGTCAAGCCCGCTTGCGGTAGATGACTGCGCGCGCGCCCCAGATGGCCTCGAAGCGCTCTGCATCGGGCGGGGCGTCGGTTGGGCCAAGCAGCAGGAAACCGCCGCGGCGCACAGCGGCCTCGATGGCGGCCTGCACGATCTTGCGCGCAGCCGGCGCGAAATAGACCAGCACATTGCGGCAGGCGACGACGTCGAAGCCGCCGGCCGCTGGCGGCGGCCCCATCAGGTTGGATTGGTCGAAGCGCACATGTCGTCGGACGTCGCGTCGCACCACGCGGTTCGCTCGTGCCGGCTCGCCCTCGGCGGGTGGAAAAAACCGCAGGAGAGGTTGTGGAACCGCCCGGAACGGCGACAGCGATCCGGTGCTGTAGAGCCCGTTGCGCGCCTGGATGAGCACGGGCCGCGAAATGTCGGTCCCAAGCACGTCGAGGGACCACGGCGCTACAAGCTCGATTTCCGGGGCCGTCTCGGTCGCGACGCCGGCTGCGACGAGAGCCTCGAGCGCCAGCACGGCGAGGCTATAGGCCTCCTCGCCCGAGGCGCAACCGGCAGACCACAGTCGCAGCGCCGGATGCGCCGTACGCCGAGCTGTCGCGATCAACGGCGCCAGTCCGGACGTGCGCAAGAGCTCGAGCTGCGCCCAATCGCGAAACAGAAAGGTCTCGTTGATCGTCAGGCTCTCGATCAGCGTCAGCCAGTCGGGATGCCCGCGGTCGAGCCGTTCGAGCCCGGCGACCCACTTGCCGAGCTCGGCGAGTTCGACAGATGCTAGTACGGCGCTGAGCCTCGCCTCGATCGCCTCACCAACCCGCAGCCCGGTATGCGCCTCGATGCTGACGAGCAGGCGCGCGATCAGCGCCGCCCTGGCATCGTCCGGCACCGTCCGGCGCGGGCTCGGCGGAGGCTTGCTGGCGCCCTTGCTGGCGAGCACTTCGCGATGGTCCTGCATCGCGAGCGCCAGTTCGTTAAGCGTTTTCTCTAGGTCATCCATGGTGATGCCCTGTCGCGGTCCTCAACCCGAGAGCTTCTTGAATTCATCGACCTCGAGGCGGGTGCGCTCGGCCAGCCGCGACAGGTCGAGCATCGTGGCCGTAATCTCCTCCGCCGCGGTCGCGTTGGACTGGCCGATGCGCGTGAGCTCGCCGACATTCTCGTTGATACCGGCAATGGTTGCCTTCTGCTCCTCCATCGCCGTCGCGATCGCTCCGATCAGCTCGTCGGTTTCGGCGACGCCGCCGGCGATTTCCTGCATCTTGCTGCTGACCTCGCGTGCCAAGGCCACGCCCTTTTCAGCCTGTTCGGTCGCCTGCCGCACCTGCTCGGCGATGTCCTGAGCGAGGCCGCGCGAGCCGCCGGCGAGCTTGCCGACTTCTTCGGCAACGACGGCGAAGCCCCGGCCATGCTCGCCGGCGCGCGCCGCCTCGATCGAGGCGTTGAGCGACAACATGTTGGTCTGGCTGGCGATGCGCGAGATCGCATCGGCAATCCGGCTGATCTGCGTGCTGTTCTCCGAGATCGCTCCGACCAGCTCGACCATGCTGGTCATCTGCTTGATCTCCTTGTCGACCAGACCGGCCGCGTTGCGCGCCCGCTCGCTCGCCTGCTGGGTTCCCCGCGCCACTTCGGAGATCGCTTGCGTGCTCTGCTCGAGGGCGCCCGAGGATTGCTTCAGGGCGTTGAGCTGGATGTTCGAGCCGTCCGATACCTGGCTCACGGCCGAGCTTGCCTGGCTCGCCGCCATGGCGACGCGGCGGATATTCTCCATGATCTGGGTCGTCAGGCCGCGAACCGCGAGCGCCTGATTGAGGAAGACCTGGACGGCGCGTGCCATGTCGCCGATCTCATCGCCGCGATCGGTTGCCGGCACCGTGATGTCGGTGCTGCCGCCGGCAAGCGTCATCATCGTCTGGGTCAGCCGGTTGATCGGCCGGGTGATGGCGAAGACGACGATTGCGATGGCAAGCGCGAGGCTCGCCAGGATGCCGATGGTGACCAGCCCGATGAGCAGCCACAGGCGATTCTGATAGAACGCATCGACTTCCTGGGCCAGGCGATGCGTCGTGGCGTCGTTCGAGGCTGCCAGGGCGGCGATCTCGGCGTTGAGGGCCGTGCGGTTGTTTCGGTTGGCGTCATTGTCGCCCCACAGGCGCGCTTCGGGCAGCGCCGCTTCCCGCGACAGGCGGACGAGCTCGGTGCGAAAGCGGACGAACTCGGCGACGCGGGCATTGGCCCGCTCCATCGTCGCGCGGTCCTCGGGCCGGATGAGGCTCGTCCATTCCTTCATCAACTGCTCGATCTTGCGCAGGTTCTGTATGACGAGCGGCGCGTATTTCTCCGATTCCGGCGTGTCCCTCGCCATGTAGATGCCGCGCGAGTCCATGACGACGGCGTAGAGCATCGTGTTGACGCGCTCGCTGATGACGGCGCGCGTCGAGGCCTGGTCGATCTCCCGCACCTTGGCGTTGTAGGTCTGGAAGCCTGTGATGGCCACGATCCCGACGCCGGCGGTGAACGCCGACAGCAGAATCACGACGGAGTAGATCTTGGGCCCAAGTCGCCAGAATTTGTTCACGCTTCCCCTTCCCCCAGGCGTCGAAAGCGCCCGCTCGTCACGTCCCGACGGCGGCTTGCGGGCCGCTCGTATTGTTGCCGCTCATCTTGAATTGCGCGACCTTCACCCGGGTTTCCTCGGCCAGCCGTGAAAGATCCTGCATCGTCGTCGAGATTTCCGAGGCCGCCGACGCATTCGCCTGGCCGATCCCGGTAAGCTCGCCCATCTTGCCGTTGATTTCCGCGACGTTGGTCTGCTGCTGCTCCATGGCGGCAGCGATCGACTGCGCGAGGCGATCTGATTCGGCCACGCTGGCGGCGATCATCTCGATGCTGTCATTGACGAGCGACGCCGAGGCAACGCCGTGCTCGGTCTGCTGGATCGCATTGCGGATCTGCGCCGCGATCTCGGTGGCGAGTGCCGCGGAGCTGTCGGCGAGCTTGCCGACCTCTTCAGCGACGACGGTGAAGCCCTTGCCGTTTTCGCCGGCGCGCGCCGCCTCGATCTCGGCATTGAGCGACAGCATGTTGGTTTGGCTCGCGATGCGGGCGATGTCGTCGACGAACTTGCTGACTTGCGCGCTGCTTTCGGCAATCGCGTTCACCGCCGCCACCATCCCCGCCATCTCGGTCCTGCCATGCTCGACAAGATCGGCCATCTGCAGTGCCCGCTCGCGCGCAGAGTGGGTGTTGGCGGTGACCAGGGTGATCGCGTCGGCGCTCTGCTGCAGCCCGTTGGCGACATGGCGCAAGGCGGTGAGCTGCGTGTTGGCACCGCCCGAGACCTGTCCGATCGCACTCGTCGCCTGGCCGGCCGCAAGGGCCACCTGGCGGATGCTGTCGGTCACTTCCTGCGCCAACTGCTGCGCGCCGATCGTCTGCCACTTGAAGAATTGCAGCGCCGCGGCCATTTCGCCGATTTCGTCGTGGGCGCCTGCCGTCGGCACCTCGATCCTTGTGTCGCCGTCGGCGAGCGCCGACATGGCGACAGCCAGGCGGCGGAGCCGTCCGGCGACGTTTCGGCCGACATAGATCAACGCCACTATCAGGAAGGGCAGCACGCTGCCGGTGGCGACGATGATGAGGAAGAGCCGCGTCGCTTCGATCCGCGCCGCTGAGCTGCGCATCGTGTCGTCGAGATCGTGGCGTTTTTCCTCGACGATCCGGCCGAACTCGGCGGAAAGCGAAGCGGCTGCCTCCCGGACAGGGCGCATCGCCTGCGCTTCCAGGGCGATCGTTTGCAGTTCCCTTTCCCGCAGATCGAAGAGATTGTCCGGCCCGCGGCCGAGGGCCGCCAGCACCTTGGCAGTCCGCTCGACCTCCGGCGCTTCCGCCGCGACGGTCGGCGCCATGCGATCGAGCACCTTGGCCTCGGCGTCGAAGCGGGCCCGCAGCGAATGGACCAGGTCGACCGTTTCAGCCACGGCCGCTTCGCTCAGCAAGACGCCGCCGAGCGCCGCCGCACGACGGAAGTCGGCCAGCCCGATCGCGTTGCCGTGGCCGGCGAGTGCCTCCTCCATATGGTTGAGCGCCGGCAGTACGCCGCTGGCGGCGGAGACGCGTCGCTCGACGGCTGCAATGCGCTTGGCGCTCAGCTCTTCGACCGTTTTGAGCGCCGAGAAGACATTGTCCAGTTTGGCGGCGATGTCGTCGACCTGGTCGGCCATCTGCACGTCGCGGTGCAAGACAACGACGGCGTAGGCCGCCTTGTCGCGGCCTGCCGTGATCGCGTCGAGGACCGCCGCGAGCTGGCCTTGGCGCACGCTGGCGCTCAGCGAGTTGGTCAATTGAACGAGCTGCGATGCCTCTTCCTGGAGCCGCACCATGCTGCCGAAGGTTGCGAAGTCGCGGCGGATGGTGCGCGAGAACAGCGAGCTGAAGCCGTCGAAAAGCCAGACGGAAACGCTACAGGCAATGACCGTGCAGGACGCCAGCAGGATGAGCGAGGCAAAGAGCTTCGTGCGGATCTGGCTGAACCAACGAATTTTCATCCCCTGCGGGGCGGGCGCTTGAGGGGAGGTTGGGCTCGTCATGTCGTAGATGGACCGCCACGTGCTTGCTCAGCCGCATCGGGGCGATGCTGCACGGGGCTGGAACGGCATCGTGAGCCATGCGCACTGCGCCGAACTCGGCATAAAGAGTAATAGCGGCGCCAAGCTTGACTGTCATCCTCCTTCGCCGACCTTGGCAAGGCTGTGCCCCGCCTCTGAGGGGCGGCAAACTTCATTTTAGGGGCCCTTTGCGTCATCCCTCTGCGATCAGCCGCGCCAGCCCCTCCGGCTCGGTCAACATCGGGTAGTGGCCGGTGTCCAATTCATGCCAGCGGCCCTTCAGCCGGTCGGCGGTGCGCCGCTGGTGCGCCTGGGGTGGATTTGTGCTGCGCTTGCACCAGATCACCGAGGCATTCCACGCCTCGTTCCAGAACCGCTCCAGCTTGACCGGCGCCTGCATCGCCGCGATCGGGTGCATGGTGCAGCGGTCGAGGGCCCAGCGCCGCGTCGCCGGATCCAGGTCGGCGAACAGGCGCGTCTCGAAATCCTGCCGCGACGGACCGCTGGTCAATTCGGTGTTGACCGCGGTCGGCCGCTTGACGATGTCGGGCAGCGCCTCGCCGTCGAGCAGCGCCAGGGCGTCGGCGAACACCACGCGTGCCACCCGTTCGCGCGCCAGTTCTGCGGCCCGCGCCATCACCATGCCGCCGGTGCTGGTGCCGGCCAGCACCACGTCCCTCAGGTCTTGATAGAAAAGCAAATCGGCGATTTCGGCGGCGTGCGTCTCGGTGGTGATGCCGGCGCGCACCTGGCCCTTGCGCTCCGCGCAGCCATCCAGGCTTGGCGTCAGCACGACATGGCCCTGGGCGCGCAAGCGCTCGGCGACCGGCTTCCAGATCCAGCCGCCCTGGTAGGCGCCGTGGATCAGCACGAATGTGGTCATCGCTCAGTCCCCCTTCACCGTCACGCCGGCCATCTGCTCGAAGATCTTCACGATCGCCGAGCCGTCGTGCTTGTTCAGTCCCTGGGCGCGCGCCATCTGGTAGACCTGCTGCGTCAGGTTGGCGAGCAGCAACGGCACGCCCAGGCGCTTGGCGAAGGCGGTCTCGAGTTCCTGGTCCTTGTACGAGATGTCGATCGTGCCGCCCGGCGCGAAGTCGCCCTTGAGGATGCGCGGCACGCGCAACTCCCACGCCGCACTGGCGCCCGTCGAGACGCGCACCACTTCGTAGATGGTCTGCGGATCGAGCCCTGCCTTGACGCCCAGCACCAGGGCCTCGGCCACCGCCACCGTGTTGACCTGGACCAGCATGTTGTTGACCAGCTTCATGGCCAACCCGCTGCCCAGCGCGCCGACATGGAACGACCGGTTGCCCATCGCGCCGAACAGGTCGGCGCACTTGGCGAACACCTCCGCGGCGCCGCCGACGATCACCGACAACTCGCCCGATTGGGCCCGCCCGGTGCCGCCGCTCACCGGCGCATCGAGCATGGCGATGCCGAGCGCCGCCAGGCGATCGGCGAAGCTGCGCGCGGCGAACGGGTCGATGGTCGACATGCACAGCACGATGTGTCCGGGCTTGGCGCCGCGAATGATGCCGTGCGCGCCGATGATCACCGATTCCGCCTGCTCGGTGGTCTCGACGATGACGATCGTGCGATCCACCGCCGCGGCCACCGCCTGCGCCGAGGCAGCCACCTCGGCGCCTTTCGCTTTCAATGGTCCGGTCTTCGCCCGATCGATGTCGTGCACCACCAGCGCGAAACCGGCCTTCGCCAGGTTGAGCGCCATCGGCCCACCCATGGCGCCGAGCCCGATGAATCCCACCTTGCCCGCCATGCTGTTCTCCTTGTTGAGCGCGCTACACGCCGCCGGTGACGTCGATGGTGAGGCCGGTGACGAAATCGGCGTCGGCAGAGGCCAGGAAGCAGATCACGTTCGCCTGGTCGACCGCTTCGGCGACGCGGCGCAGGGGCGTGCGTTCGATCTCTTCGGCCTGGGAGCCCTGCGAGCGCTTCTCCCAATGCGGACGGATGCGTTCGGTCAACGTGATGCTGGGGGCGATGGCATTGACGTTGATGCCGTCCGGCCCGAGCTCGTGGGCGAGCTTGCGGGTGAAGGCGATGATGCCGCCCTTGGCCGCGGCATAGGCGCTCGAGCTGTTGGCGCTGAGCCCCCGTCCGGCAATCGAGGCCAGGTTGACGATCTTGCCGCTGCGCCGTCGCTTCATCACCGGAATCGCCGCGTGGGTGAACAGGAAGGTGCCGTCGAGATTGAAGGCGATCAGCTTCTGCCAGTCGGCGAACGTCAGTTCCTCGGTGCTGGCTGCCGGCTTGGCGATCACCGTGCTGCCGCCGACCGCGTTGACCAGGATGTCGATCCGGCCATGGTCGCGCTCGATTTCGGCGACCAACCTGTCGACCTGAGCCGCGTCCAACGCGTCGACCAGCTTGCCTTCGACCTTGCCGCCCGCCTTGCTGCCGGCCTGGCG
>Ga0137415_10007787_pt1 | contig 10624 bp, 9 predicted proteins | sample CZODoug3_1_1_16f_FD_183082 | JGI IMG/M metagenome (GOLD analysis project Ga0137415, IMG submission 183082) | Vadose zone soil fungal communities from Angelo Coast Range Reserve, California, USA - CZODoug3_1_1_16fungal (Hybrid Assembly) | ecosystem: Environmental > Terrestrial > Soil > Vadose...
GGTGCGGGCTGTGCTTGTGAAACCCGGCGGGTTATTGTACACCTGCCTCGCCTGCTTGCGATGTGGTTGGACGATCATCGAGAGAGCTGGTCTCTCGATTCTCACTCATTGGGCGGAGGTCTCTGCAGAGCTCATTTCGCTGTCAAAGCCTCATGAATACTGGTGTTAGCCCGATCATGCGGATATTTACACGGAGCTGAAAAGCAAGTGTGGGCATATATGTGAAGCAGTGGTATTTTCGGTGAATGCCCGCGCCGGCATCTTTGTGTTACTGCGATGCAGCCTGATGGGGAAATGTAATCTAGGAGAGTCATGCCAACGAGTGTGAGTGTTATCGGTATGGGGAAGTTGGGTGCTCCGATGGCAGCGGCGATGGCCGCGCGCGGGATTCGCGCCATCGGAGTGGATTCTGACGCCGCGAAAGTCGAAGCCATCGAGCGAGGCGTGCCGCCGGTCTTCGAACCACGTCTCGCGGAAACTCTGAATTTGGCCCAGGGGCGGCTCACGTCCACGCAGAGCATCGAAGATTCCGTTCGAGATTCAGACATCACTTTTATCGTGGTAGCCACTCCCGCGGTCACGGACGGCAGCTTTTCGTTGCGCTTCGTACTCCCTGTGTGCGAAGCGATCGGCCGCGCGCTTGCCGCCAAACGGGAGTATCACGTTGTAGCGCTCACGAGCACGGTGATGCCGGGCTCGACCGGCGGCGATGTGCGTGAGACGCTCGAAAAAGCCAGTCGCAAACGCGCGGGAATTGATTTCGGTTTGTGCTACAGCCCCGAATTTATTGCGCTTGGCAGCGTGATTCGCGACTTCCTGAATCCCGATTTTCTGCTGATCGGAGAATCCGACGGGCGCGCGGGCGCAAAGCTGGAATCCTTGTATCGAATCGTGTGCGAGAACCGGCCCCCGGTGGCCCGCATGAACCTCGTCAACGCGGAAATCGCTAAACTCGCGGTGAACACTTACGTCACCACGAAGATCAGCTTTGCGAACATGCTGGCCCGTTTGTGTGAGAAAGTTCCTGGAGCGAGTGTGGACGTCGTTACAGGGGCGATTGGGCTGGATTCCCGCATCGGAGGCAAGTACTTGAAAGGTGCAATCAGTTATGGCGGTCCGTGCTTTCCGCGCGACAACCTCGCCCTGATTGCTCTGGCGGACCGCGTGGGTGCGTCCTCCGAACTGGCTCGGGCAACGCATGAGTTCAACCACGCGCAGATTCACCGCCTCGCGGATATGGTAGAGCAACATTTGGGCGCCGATGAGGCCGCCGGGATTCTCGGCCTCACCTACAAACCCAACACAGACGTGACCGAACAGGCTGCGGGCCTGCTCCTGGCGCAAGAACTAGCCAAGCGCAAGATTCGTACGATCGCGTTTGACCCTCAAGGCCACGCGCGCGCCGCCAGCATTCTTGGAGACAGCGTCCATCTGGCTGCATCGGCCGAGGAGTGCATCGCGCAAAGCGAAGTCGTCGTCCTGACCACGCCGTGGCCGGAATTCCTGGCCATCCCCGCCGGGCTCTGGGGCCGCAACGGTTCGCCGCGAGTGGTGATCGATTGCTGGCGGGCCCTGAAGCATTTGGAATCCGCAAAAGGGATTCGGTATCTCGGCCTGGGCATTGGCGTCGTGCGGGAGGGATCGTTTGCAGGAGGTGCGGCGCAGTGAAGCCCTGGACCATCCTCGTGACCGGTAGTAGCGGCCTGATTGGCTCCGAAGCGGTCGAATATTTCGACCGGCAGGGCCATCACGTCGTCGGCGCGGACAACAACATGCGCCGCGTGTTCTTCGGCCCACCGGGAGATACGTTGTGGAATCTGGAGCGCCTGAAGAGAATAACGCAACGCTTCACTCCAACCGCGCTCGATATCCGCGACCGCGAAGGCGTCATGGCGATGTTTCGCGAGCATCGCTTCGATCTGATCATTCACTGCGCCGCGCAGCCATCGCATGACAAAGCGGCCGACATTGCGCTGCTCGATTTCGAAGTCAACGCGCTCGGCACGGTGAATCTTCTCGAGGCCGCGCGCCAGCACTGCCGCGAGGCTGCGTTTATCTTCATGAGCACCAACAAAGTGTACGGCGACGCGCCCAACGAGAAGCCGTTGCGCGAAGCCGGCACGCGCTACGACTACGCCGACCCTGCGGATTTCGAAGGAATCGATGAAAACTGCCGCATCGATCGCTCGCTACACTCATTGTTCGGAGCTTCGAAAGTTGCCGCCGACGTGTACGCGCAGGAGTACGGACGGTATTTCGGCATGGCGGTCGGCATTTTCCGCGGCGGATGTCTGACGGGACCGTCACACTCGGGCGTCGAACTGCATGGGTTTCTCTCTTATTTGGTGAAGGTCGCTCTTTCTGACGAGACCTATACGGTTTACGGTTACAAAGGAAAACAGGTCCGCGACAATGTCCATAGTTTCGATGTAGTACGCGCGTTCGAGGAGTTTGCCCGCAACCCGAGACCCGGCGAGGTCTACAACCTCGGGGGAGGCCGGGTCAACAGTGTCTCGATGCTGGAGGCGATCGCGCGAATTGAGGCGCTGACCGGACGGAAAATCAACTGGACCTACTCGGAGCAGGCGCGCCGGGGCGATCATATCTGCTATATTTCAAACCTGGGCAAGATCAAGTCACACTATCCGGCATGGGAAATCACACGCGACTTGAATGCGATTCTCGAAGAAATGGTGGTTGCGGCACGAGAACATGCCGGGCATGTAGGGACTTCTTGACAGGTAACGTTGTACAGCACGGCAGTACCGACATGATCGTCGCCCAAACATATGGTGGAGGGACTGTTCTGACATGGACCAGGCAACGCCATGGTACTCAGTCATTGGCCTCGGGAAGCTGGGATCGCCTTTGGCTGCCTTCTTGGCGGCGAATGGCCTACTTGTGACCGGCGTTGACGTAGATCCGCAAAAGTTTGATTCCATCAACCAGGGCCGCGCGCCTATTTTTGAAGCGCGCCTCGAGGATACGATTCAGGCGAGCGCTGGCCATCTGCAAGCGACTGCGAGCATCGCCGGAGCTGTTGCAGCGAGCGACGCGATTGTGGAAGGTCGCGCTCATTGCGGCAACTCGCTGACGTCAGCGGGGCACGCTATCTGGGTATAGGTCTCGATGGAGCCGCGAGTGCGGATGGCGTTTCGGCAAAGGACATGCCAACGTTCACCAAGAACGTGAAAAGAGCGAACCAGTGCTGACGATTTTTGCCACCGCGAAACCGTTCCGCGGGCATGACGGGATCATCCAGCGCAACGCGGTAGCCAGTTGGACGCGCCTGCGCCCGCAGCCGGAGATCATCCTGTTTGGAGACGAGCCCGGCACGGCAGATCTCTGCCGTGAGTTTGGTCTTCGGCATGTTCCTGGGCTAGCGTGCACGGAACTTGGTGCGCCTTTGCTCCCTGATCTGTTTGAGAAAGCCCAGCGCATCGCCGCTCATGACGTCCTTTGCTACGTCAATTCTGACATTATGCTGATGGGCGATTTTCTGGAAGCGCTCCACAAAGTTTCGGAGGCGCAGAGGAGATTCCTTGTGGTGGGCCGCCGCTGGGACGTTTTGATCCGTGAGATTTGGGATTTCAGTGCACGGGGCGGTGAAAATGGCCTGCGGGATTTCGTCAGCCGTCATGGTAAACAAGCCCCGGCCCCGGGCAATAGCGATTTCTTTGCTTTTCCGAAAGGCATGTGGACTTTCATTCCACCGCTGGGTATCGGCCGGGCAGCCTGGGATCCTTGGCTGATCTACGAGGCGCGCCGCCTGGGCGCTGCGGTAGTAGATGCCAGCACAGCCGTGATGGCCATCCACCAGTCTCACGACCAGTCTGCCTATCCACACGGACTGAGGCAGTGGCGGCGTGAGTTGAACCGCAACTGGGAGATCGTCGGGAAAGAAGCGGGGCGGTTTTGTCTTTGGGATTGTACCCATTTGTTGACTCCTACCGGTCTGGGTCCATCCCGCAGGGTACGCTACCTCATTCGTCGTCTGGACACGCTTCATTTGTTCTTTCCGCGCTTGGGGGCACTACTCAAGATTCCCCGGCTGGCTGCGGCCAGACTGCGATCGTCGCGCGAAAGGAAAGCCCTGGCGCGCGATCCCTTTCTCCGTTTAGTCAGGCTGGTACAGGAAAAACTGCCTGTGGACGGAGTTACCGCCATTCTCGGACTTTCAAGCAATCAGGAACGAAGACAGAATGGAGACTCGTTAGGGCTGCTGCTGGCAAATTCCTTAACGTGGAAAGGACTGCCAACGGTTGTCTATGACCCGGAGCGTTCCACCATGGAGCACGCCAGGTGTTCTCTGGGCGGGCCGATCAAGTTTGCCAACTCGGCGGAAGAGTGTGTGAAAGATGCCGACGTGATCGTTTTTGCAGCGCCCCATCAGGAGTTTTGCAGCATACCAGTCGAACGACTTGTGCGAGAAGGACCGACGCGGCCCGTTATTGACTGCTGCGAACTTTGGAAGAGTCAAGCGGCGCGGGAGCACCTTGGTTACGCGGCGTGGTCGGAAAAATGAGCGAGACCTCAACATTCCACAGTCCGAAAGCTGGACGCAATACTCCCCGATTGGGCGAATCCGATACGCTGCCAGGAACGACCAGAATTGGGTTCATTTATGGTTCAAGTGAGCGACACGTCTCCGAGAGATACCTGGTCGAGGCATTTGAGCCCGACGAGATCGCCGCATTTGATTTGAACTTGTTTCGGCCGGATGTGAGTGTAGACGACCTGGTGAGGTTCACAGCCGCTCACGGCGAGACAATTTCGTGCCTGGCACAGTATATTGGTGCGCCCGGCCTGCCTCGTGACTTGCACCGTTCGCCTCTGCCAACGGCGTGTTTCAATATCGATAGCTTTAGCTGGATGTCTTCCCGCCTCCGATGGGCGATGTTGTTCGACCATGTTTTCGTCTGGCAACCCCGGTTCGTCTCAACGTTTCAGAAAGCAGGACACCCCAGCGTCTTCCTGTTACCGCACGCGGTTGAGGGACGACTCTTCAATGGAATGGAAACGGACCGGTGCTTCGACCTGGGATGGGTGGGTCACATCGGCCCGCCCTGGTACGCTCGAAGAAATCGCATTATACCGAACTTGGCTGCCCTGTTTCGGATGAACGATTTTCGCCGCAGGTACAGCAAGGAGGAGACGGCCAAGGTATATCAGCAATCGAAAATTGTGGTGAATGTGACGCGCGATGAATTTCTTCCGGAAGCCAATATGCGCTGCTACGAGGCCATGGCGGGTGGTGCTCTGCTCATCACGCCGATGCCAACCGAGCTCACCGAGCTGGGGTTTCGGGAAGGAGAGCACTTCATCGGGTGGCGTGACGAGACCGAAATTGGGGACTTAGTGCAAGGCTTTCTATCTGACGAGACAAAGAGACGAGAGATCGCGCGGGCCGGCCAGGATCTCGTTTTAAGGGAGCATACGTTCGAGTGCCGAAAGGAAATGCTACGGTCGATCTTGCTGAAGCAAGGTGATCAATTCTTCGCCCCAGCAAGGCGGTGGCCCCTGGAGAAGGTTCAGCTGACATATCTGGAGTATTACTACAGACACCAAATCTTCGCCGCATTGTTCCAAGAGTTTTCCAGGTTGAGAAAGACCGGCCGCGGCGCGGCGCTAAGGGGTACGCCGATGGTCTTAAAAGCGCTTCGGCATGGAATCCTGCGCAGTCTGCGATAGGGGAGGCGCCCATTGAGAGCACTTGTGACGGGGGGAATCGGGTTCATCGGCAGTAATCTATCAAGGCGCCTGCTTTCTGACGGGCACGATGTGATCGCCCTCGATAGCGTTTGCCGGGAAGGTGTGCGGCAAAATCTCCATTGGCTTCGATCATTGGGTGGAAGCCATTTTCAGTTTATCGAAGGCGACGTCCGCGATTTCGAAACAGTGCGCAAGGCGATGCGGGACATTTCGGCTGTTTTCCACCTGGCTGCCCAAGTCGCAGTGACAACTTCGCTGACCGATCCTCGGGATGATTTCACGACCAACGCGATGGGAACTTTCAACGTGCTCGAGGCTGCACGGTTGCTCAACCCAATGCCCGTTGTGCTCTACACGTCCACCAACAAGGTGTATGGCGAGATCGAGCACGTGCGCATCGCTGAGCGAGAGACGCGGTACGTCTTTGAGGATCTTCCCTACGGAGTTCCGGAATCCTGCCCTCTCGACTTCTATTCTCCATACGGATGCTCGAAGGGAGCCGCCGACCAGTACGTGCGAGACTACTACCGCATCTACAGCCTGCCCACGGTTGTCTTCCGGATGTCATGCATTTACGGTCCAAGGCAGTTCGGCACCGAAGACCAAGGTTGGGTGGCTCATTTCGCCCTGACGACAATGCGAGGGGGGCACCTAATGATTTACGGGGACGGCAAGCAGGTTCGTGACATCCTTTACGTGGATGATCTCGTCGACCTCATGTTGATGGCCGTACAGAATATCAGCCTTACAGCAGGTCAGGTTTACAACGTCGGCGGAGGGCCGGCCAATACGATTTCAGTATGGGCGGAATTTCGTGACGTGCTTGCAAATAGAGCGGGTCGTCTGCCGTCGATTAGCTTCGACCAAAGCCGTTTCGGCGACCAGAAGGTCTATATCAGCGACATTCGAAAGCTGCGCGAGCAGCTGAATTGGGCCCCCAAGGTCGGGGTCGAAGAAGGAGTGCGCCGCTTGATCGAGGAGTGGTGCGTTGAGCTGGTCGCGGCCGCAGCAAGCTAGCCGCACAATCGGTTCCTCAGACTTGCCGTTGGTCTGGGCCGTGCCGGCCGTGAGAAAACCATAATGACGGAAAAGTCTGAAGACATGCCTCAGGTTGCCACAGTGGATAGCGCTCCCTCCGTGGGGGCGTCGCTCCCCGCGTCTGCTCCTCCATTGCAACAACCTTTTTACCGAATTGCTCCTCCCGAGGGCTTTCTGGACCTAAATCTCCGTGAAGTTTGGGATTATAAAGGCTTGCTTTATTTTCTTGTTTGGCGGGATATCAAAATTCGCTACAAGCAGACCGCCATCGGAGCCGCGTGGGCGATTATTCAGCCCTTCATGACCATGGTGGTTTTCAGTCTCTTCTTCGGAAAACTTGCACGGATGCCCTCGGAGGGCCTTCCGTATCCTATTTTTTATTACACCGCTCTGCTGCCCTGGACCTATTTTTCTGGGGCGCTGCAAAACGCCACCAACACCATCGTCGAGAACCAGCGGGTGGTAACAAAAGTTTATTTCCCGCGCGTGATTCTGCCCCTTTCTGCGGTCCTCTCGGGTTTGTTGGATCTTGGTATTTCTTTCCTGATGTTTATCGTCCTGATGCTCTACTACCGCATTCATTTTGCGTGGACTATCCTGTTGCTACCGAGTTTTTTGCTATTGGCCGTGGCTACGGCTCTGGGTGTCGGCCTGTGGCTTTCTGCACTGAACGCGATTTATCGCGACGTTCGCTACGTCATGCCTTTTCTGCTTCAGCTTTGGATGTTTGCTTCGCCCGTAGCCTATCCAAGCAGTCTTGTTCCGGAGCGCTGGCGGTGGCTCTTCGGTTTGAATCCGATGACTGGAGTCATCGAAGGATTTCGCTGGGCGCTGACCGGCCACGGTAAGCCGCCCGGCGGTTTGTTGCTCGCATCCATGGGGATCGCCGCTGTGATTTTTTGCGCCGGACTCGTGTATTTCCAAAAAATGGAGACAACGATCGCTGATGTCGTCTGAACGATGAGTTCCACAGTCATTCGCGCCGAAGGCTTGGGCAAGCAATATCGCGTTGGCGAGCGAGAGGGGTATCTCGCCTTGCGCGACATTCTGATGAGGGCACTCCGGTCGCCACTGAAAGTTTTTCGGCCAGCCCAATCGGAGCTCATGTGGGCCCTTAGAGATGTCTCTCTCCAAGTGGAACACGGGGAAGTGATTGGCATCATCGGTCGCAACGGCTCAGGAAAAACGACGCTCCTCAAGATCCTCTCCCGTATCACACGTCCGACGACAGGCAGCGCCGAAGTTTACGGGAGTGTGAGGACCTTACTCGAGGTAGGAACTGGTTTCCATCCTGAACTGACCGGCCGGGAGAATATGTACCTGAGTGGTGCCATCCTGGGCATGAGCAGACGAGAGATTGAAAGGAAATTTGACACCATCGTTGCCTTTTCCGGAGTGGAGCGCTTCATCGACACCCCTTTGAAACATTACAGTACAGGAATGCAGATGCGCCTCGCCTTTGCTGTCGCAGCTCACCTTGAACCCGACATCTTGCTGGTGGATGAAGTGCTTGCCGTCGGCGACCTCGAATTCCAAAAAAAATGCCTCGGGAAAATGGAAGAGGTGTCCGGCAGCGGTCGCACGATTCTTTTTGTGAGCCACCAAATGAATCAGATCCGGCGTCTCTGCAAGCGCGTTCTCTGGCTCGAAGGTGGCGAGATTTACAAGAGTGGTCCGACGGCGGCGGTCCTGGGAGAGTATGAGTCGGCACTGACCACTCCGAACGGAAATGCCGTGAGGCGCGCACGACAAGTTAACGCCAAGGCCCGCTTTGTCCGCTGGAGGATCGTTGAGCCGGCTTCCAAGCAGGAGAATGTGGTCGCCGTGTCCGGGTCAATAACCGTTCAGTTTTCGCTTGAGGTTTACACCAGCGTGCAGCGAGGGCACCACGGCATCGCGCTATTCGACAATGACGGACAGTTGCTGTGGGGGCGGGCCGCTGAGAATCTCGACTTGCCGATAGGAGTGACCGAGCTGGCCTACTCGTTTCCCATGATGCCTCTGCGGCCGGGGGTTTATACCTGGCGCGTCACTCTGTACGATGAGAACGGACTCGTGGACCGTTGGGACGGTGTCCCGGAGATGATTATTGCAACCGAGAACTATCAGCATTCGAGAGACGAATGGTGCGGTATTCTCAATGTCCCATCAAGGCTTGACGTTCGGCAGTCAGACTCGCACCGAGTGAACCGCCCGTAGCACCCGAAGCTAAGGGGGAGCGCAACTTGACCCGCGGCTCTCGATAGCTTGCTGGCGCAAGCAGGTAGCGCAGCCGACTAGCGCTTCGAAAAAGGACGGAAATTGTTGACACTTTTCGCATCACCGAAATCGTTCCGCGGACACGTGGGAGTCATCCAGCGCAATGCCGTTCATAGCTGGACGCGGCTCAAACCGCGTCCGGAGATCATCCTCCTCGGCGAAGAGGAAGGCGTATCGCAGACGGCCGTTGAATTCGGCGTACGTCATGTTTCAGGGATCCACTGCAACGACTTCGGTGCGCCACTCCTCGATGACCTGTTTGCTAAGGCGCGCCAAGCGGCCACTTTCGACTTGCTTGCCTATGTCAACGCGGACATCATTCTCCTCGATGACTTCATCGCCGCAATCGAGCGGGTCCGCCGCTGGCGATCGCGTTTTCTGATGGTTGGCCGGCGCTGGGACATTGACATCCGCGAAGAGCTAGATTTCGCCGAGGCGGACTGGGCGAACCGGTTAAAGACACTTGTCCAGCACAGTGGCAAACGGCGTCCGTCCGATTGGATCGATTACTTTGTGTTTAGCAAGGACCTCACCGATGGCTTGCTGCCCTTCACGATCGGCCGGACTGTCTGGGACAACTGGCTCATTTGGCACGCGCGCGACATGAAGCTGCCCGTCGTGGATGCGTCGCTCGCAGTGATGGCGGTTCATCAAAATCATGACTACTCTCACCACGTGCAAGGCCATGATGGCATTTGGCGGGGAGAAGAAGCACAAAGGAATCGGGCGCTGATTGGCGGATGGTGGCGCCATTACACGACTGGGGACGCGACTTATCTCCTTTCCTCTACACGGATCGAACCGAATTTACGTCATTGGGTTGTGAAACTCAAACGCGCGGGGCGATTTCTAGGCACCTCCATCTGGTTTGGATTCCTGGACCTCACACGTCCCATTCGTCAACGCTTGGGCCTTCGAAAAAGGGTGAATCCCACCTAGATGGTCCCCAGCCATTCGGTGGCTAGGACGTAGCCGGCTTGAGGACAAATGCTAACGGTTTTTACAACGGTGCACCAACATCCTCAGGATGAGTGGAACGACACTTTGAATGTGCCATGTCAATTCGAAGCCTACAGGAGAAACTAGAGATGGGCAGCAACTTCATTTTTGACCAGCCCCACTATGACGCGCTGACCACGGCGGAAGAGGCCACACTGCGTCCGCTGCTCGAATCGCTAAGGAAGGACATGGAGTTGCGGACTGCCGTGGACGTCGGGTGCGGTCTGGGGCATTTTGCTGTTTTTCTACGCGATCTCGGTTTCGATGTGCTGGCGCTCGATGGGCGGCAGGAAAATGTGAACGAAGCCAGGCGCCGTTTGCCCGACCTGAAGTTCCGTGTTGCAAATGCGGAAAATACTGGGATTCGGGCCCTTGGAAAGTTCGACCTCGTCTTTTGTCTAGGACTTTTCTATCACCTCGAAAATCCTTTCGTTGCCGTCCGCAATCTCTTCGCGATGACGGGCAAAGTTGCCATCTTGGAAGGGCAATGTGTCCCTGGGAACGAGCCAATATTCGTCGTACGAGACGAAACGCCGACGGAGGACCAGGGGCTGCGCCATGTTGCTCTATATCCATCTGAAAGCGGCCTCGTGAAGCTACTCTATTGCTCAGGTTT
>Ga0137415_10007788_pt1 | contig 10621 bp, 11 predicted proteins | sample CZODoug3_1_1_16f_FD_183082 | JGI IMG/M metagenome (GOLD analysis project Ga0137415, IMG submission 183082) | Vadose zone soil fungal communities from Angelo Coast Range Reserve, California, USA - CZODoug3_1_1_16fungal (Hybrid Assembly) | ecosystem: Environmental > Terrestrial > Soil > Vadose...
CGTCCATCAGGAAGATGTCTGCCAGGCACTTGCCATTCCCCCGACACGCAGGTATCAAAATGAAGGCGGACCTGGTATCCACGATATTGTCGAACTCCTGAGAACCTACTCCAGCAACACCTCCGAAGACGTGCGCACTTTCCTCGACTCGGTTGCTTACAACTGGCTGATTGTCGGCACGGACGCCCATGCCAAGAATTACGCCCTGCTCATCGGTGCCGGAGGCCGCATCCGTCTCGCGCCCCTGTACGACGTGGCGAGCGTCCTTCCTTATCCCGACATCGATATCCACTGCGTCAAGCTTTCCATTGAAACTCGGCGGGGAATACCGTCCGCGAAATATCGGAATGCGCCAATGGCAGAAACTGGCGGAGGAGCTGCGCATGGACCCTGACGCGCTGACGCAGCGCGTGGATGAGTTCGCCGTACAGCTGGGCAGCCACGTTTCTGACGTGAAACTCCGCATGACCGAGGAAGGATTGTCTCGCCCGATTATCGCCCGTCTGGCGTACGAAATCACGGCATGATCCGCCGCCTGCAGAAAAATCCTGCACCCCGCATAGCTGGTGCTGACGATGACCGATATTTGTGCGAATTCCTCTGGCTGGGAGCCAACCTGAACCAGTGCTGACTGGATAAGATCCTTTCCTCTCGCTGTGGCAGGATTACAGAAATATTAATATCCTAATCGTCTCTCCACTCGTTCCAATAGTTGCGAAGGTCGCAGGTTCAGCGCTTTGGACAAGTTGAACAGAGCACCGAGCGAAGGACTTTTTTCGCCTCTCTCCAATTGGCCCACATAGTTACGATGGTATCCGGTTCGATGAGCGAATGAATCCTGCGAGTATCCTTCTTGTTCTCGGAGCTGTCGCAGGACAAAACCGAAGGCAGTCTTCGGACTCGCTACCCTCCTGCTTCGCTTTGGCGTCGCAGACATTCATGCAACAATCTTCCTCTTGACCACAATTGTGCGACCCACCTATAGTGTGCAATGAATCGAGTAAGTGTTTTCATCCCAGAACGCTTCGAGGCCACACGAAGCTGGGGCAGCTTCGAAAGCGAAAAAGGTATTGATCGAATTGATAACACAGGTAAGACTGAGTCCGCCCTTAGATATCAAGATGTAAATAGTTGAAAGTAAAAATGCTTATGTGCGCAACGCATTGTGCGAATTCCTCGGGTTCGGGACCATCATGGCTCCAGGCCGAACGAAGAGCAGGGAACACAAACCACGCCGTCGCTGGGCCTGGGTGCAGCCTCAGGGGGGTGGTGTGAGTTCGTCAGCTACCAGGTATCTTCCACGCATCTTGGGTAGGGCGGCACCGATCGCCGACACTCAAGAGGACAAACAGGGCGGGGAAGAGCCGCATGCTGAAGTGGCTACGGAGATATTTTCATCTGCAGGAACGCCAAGCGCGCCGACTGAATCTGACGAATTCCTAGTGGCACAAGTCTGTAACGGGGACAACGAAGCCCTGGCCCGCCTCTTCCGCCGGTACGCCCGCGTGGTACGCGCTGTCTCCTACCGCGTATTGCGAGATACCTCAGAAGCAGACGACCTGGTCCAAGACCTCTTTCTGCTGGTTCACCGCGACTGCAAGACATTTGACAGCTCGAAAGGCCCGGCCCGGTTCTGGATTCTTCAAATGGCTTACCGTCGCGCTATCTCCCGCCGCCGCTATTTGACTTCGCGCCACTTCTACACACGGCTTGAGCTCGACGACGCTGCAAGCGACCTCGCCGATCCGCGAACGGCTGGGCGCTTTGAGGACTCAATTGAGGGAAGAATCGGAACCGGAGGCCTTCGGAAGGTATTTGAAGCACTCTCAGAGAACCAGCGCCGGACCCTGCAACTACACTTTATGGAGGGTTATACGATTGGCGAAATTGCCACAATGCTGGGTCAATCCAGAGGAAATATCAAACACCACTACCACCGCGGGCTGGATAGGCTGCGAAGAGAGCTTTTTGGTAGTAAATTACCGGATGAGCGAGCAGTATGATAAAAGGTCTTGTCAGACCTAGGAGCGGGGGCGTTGTCTCTAACCGAACCCCATAACGAGTTCCTAGAGCTCTGCGCCGTTTCCACCTTCGGCCGGCTGACTGAGGAGGAACAGAAGAGGCTACGGGAGCACCTTGCTGTTTGCGAATCCTGCCGGGAAGCTCTCCAGCAATACGAAACGGTTGTTAGCCGAGCGATTCCTGCCATCGCAGCGGGCGAAGCCTCTGAGGGTCTAGAACCTGGCCCCGATTGGTCAGAGGAACAGGCAGAGAAGACCTTCTTCAAACGCCTGGCGCAGCAGGAAGCGCGCAAGCCGGAGAAGTTCAAGGGCCCGAATGACTTTTCTGCCACTCCCCATCGTCTTCTCCCATTGTCCAGTGAGTCAACGTGGCGTCACGTGTGGATGTTGTACGCCGCCGGAATTTTACTTTTTGGCTCTCTCAGCTTCTATGCCTACTGGGCGGGAGTAGATCGCGGCACCGATATCGCCAAGCTCGCCCCACCTCAGCCCAGCATACAAAGCCAATCGCCGCTGGAAGCCCAGCTGAGCGATGCGGGCCACGAGGGCCAAATTGCCCGTGCGCAGATCGAACAGAGCGACAAAACGATCGCAGACCTCCGACAGCAATTGGCACAACAGTCGGTCGAAATCAACCGGATGAAAGCGGTGCAAGACAAACTGGAGGCGGATCTGCATGCCGGCGAAGTAAGCAGACAAGACCTGGTTCAGCAGCGTATCGAACTGGCGCAGAAGCTCGATGCCGCCCAGGCCAGTTTCCAGGGGCTGCAGCAGAAGCTGGAGTCCCTGGCACAGCAGTCAGCCCAAGACACCGCGCGTGCCAAGACGTTGGACGCCAAAGTCATCGATCTGAATCGTCTGCTTCACGACCGCGAAGTAGGGCTCGACCAGAAGGACGAGCTCCTCGCGCACGACCGCGACATCCGGGACCTAATGGGTGCGCGGGACCTCTATATTGCGGAAGTGTATGACGTCGCCCGCACCGGCGAGACCCAGAAGCCGTTTGGCCGCGTATTCTATACCCGAGGAAAGTCGCTGATCTTTTACGCCTATGACCTGGATCAGCAGACCGCCGTAAAGAAAGCAAGCGCATTTCAGGCTTGGGGCCGGCGGGGGCCGGATCGACAACAGGCTCTCAACCTCGGCGTTTTCTATGAGGATAGCGCTTCCAAGAAACGCTGGATCTTGAAGTGCGACGACCCCAAGACGCTGGGCCAAATCGACGCCGTGTTCGTAACTGTGGAACCCAATGGAGGCAGCCACCAGCCCAGCGGTAAGTCTCTCCTTTTCGCTTACCTCAGAGTTGACGCGAATCATCCCTAGCTTTTGATGTGCTGCCGCCTTCCAGTTGTTAATTTAAAATGAGCGCAACGTGGTACCACCCTGGATTGTCCTGCGAACAAGGGAAGAGGGAGTTCAATCCCGTTGGTCGCCGGAGAACCGAAATGCGCTTCCCGTGATTTCCCGCGATTACATCGTGGTTGTAAACGATGCGATAGGAATGAAGGTCGCCGTAGTTTTTCAAGATTGGTTCAATGGCGTTCTTATGTCCATACGGCCAAATTCCATAGGATCACAAACAAATTCGAACTGCGAGACTCAGTTCTGCGCGTCGCGGGTTGATGGGCCAGCGGAGCTAAAGAGTAGAGTTGCGCTGTTGCGCTTGTAACCAGTGGCGCATCGGGCAACGCCGTGCACCAGCACAGTTGTTTGCAGGCGAGGCATTCCAAATGGTCTCGCCAGGCGGCAGAGCGGGTGGTCCGCGGGCAATCGGCGTGTCAGCGTTTCTCTATCGCCCGCCTCAGCCCAGCGGCTTCCCCGCTAATCTCTCATAGACCGGAACCGGAAGTCGTCCCCTCACGGGAATTAGCCAGCCGCGCTCCCAGCACGCCGGCCACAATGGATCGCTTCGATTCCCTATCACCGGACTAAGGGGATGCATTAGCCCTCATCAGCGCTCAATTGTTCCGGGCTACGGCAGCACGGGTATCGGAATTGCGACTCCTGACGGGTGCGCTGACGCGAGCGATGTCCGGGAATGGCTGATTGAATTAGCAACTGTTCGAGCGTTTCCGCCTGCGCTGCCCTTTCATTGCCCGGGCTTCGCCTAACTCCTATAAAAGAAGAGACTTGCAAGATTTTGAGTCGTTTCTCGGGACCATGCATCCAACTCTTATCAGCTAAGTTCGATTCACCCGCAGTTGAAAGTCGGTCCCGCCAACCAGCGTCACCCCTTCTCACCCGCAAGGGCTTCTTTCTCAGCCGAAATTCAAGTAAAACAGGAACAACAATCTATGGAGCAAGGAACCGTAAAGTGGTTTAACGATGCCAAGGGATACGGCTTCATCAGCCGTCAAAGTGGCGAAGACGTTTTCGTACATTTCTCGGCTATTCAAGCTGGAGGCTTTCGCAGCCTACAAGAAGGACAAGCCGTGCAGTTCGATGTGACCAAAGGCCCGAAGGGCTGGCAAGCGGAGAACGTTCAAGCTGTCTAAGCGACAACCAAGTGCCCGTTATTCGAAAGGATTTCGGGCATCGCTTTTTGTTGACGCTACAGGCGCCTAAATACTGACCTGCACCGGGAGTTTGGATAGATTGGACGGCATCTTCCGCCGTCAATCTTCCCATCACCAGCTCCAGCTTGCGATCCGATGTCATTTGAATGGCGGTTCGATCAATCCGCTGCACGTACTCAGGTTTGTGGATATCTCTCGCGGTTAACTTTCACTACAAATTTTGTGGTTTTTCATAGTTTTTCAGTGCTTTCATATGCCGGATGAGCGACTCCTCGATTTCCTGCGCAGCGTGAGCGGGCATCGCTCCAGCAGAAAATTGGCATTCAGTTCGGTGCGGAAGTGCAGGCCAAATGAGGTAAGCTTTAGTGTGCGCGATTGGTTGTTGGTTGGGAGGTGATCAGATTGGCAGAAGTTCGACTGCAAGAGGGCGAGTCGTTGGAGAATGCCCTTCGTCGCTTCAAGCGAAAGGTGCAGCAGGAAGACATCATTAAGGAGGTCAAGCGTCACTCCTTTTACCTCAAACCGGGCGAGAAGAAGCGCGTGAAGCAAGCTTTGGCGCGGAAGCGCGCGCGAAAAAAGAGTCGAAAAGAGTCGGATTAGGTTGCAACAATTAAGGCCGCTGCTGCCAAGCAGCGGCCTTCCATCCGAAGCGCCGTAGAAACAACACTGCCGTTAGCCTGTTGTTTTCCACAGTAGCCCGTTCGAGCCATTCCCAGAGCGCAGATCAAAACGTAAGCTTGCAGTTGAGCAGACTTCGGGGGAGGGCTGTTCGACGGGCGTCCCACAACTCCAAACGGAGTCTGGGGCGCTTTTGTTTTGGCGCTGGAAGCGTCCTCAGGCCGGCCTTGGTTGACTTTGCGGGGCGTTTGGCAAAAAAGCGACTGGCCATTCCGGTGCAGACTTCCCTGCAAGATTCTGCGTAGAATGCCGTACGCAGCGACTCGGTGCCAAGCCTGACCTTAGAGGGCTGCGCTCTACCGCAAGTTGTCTCATTGATATAAATCCACTCGAGTCTTCAGCGCCTTCATCGGGTGCCCGCCGGGAGAATGGCGGCGCCGAAACACGCTTACCTCGGAAGAAGCTTGACGTCCTCACAGCATCTTCTTCGAGATCAGCACGTGCATGGAGTTGGCAGTCGTGCAATGTGCGTTTTGCTGATATCCGAGTGCCGGCAGATCCAACCCCGCAAGTAGGCATTCTCCAGAACCAAGTAGTACTGGTGCATAGGCTAAGTGCATTTCATCGACGAGTCCTGCACGAAGGTATTCTCGGATTGTTGCGACCCCGCCGCCCAGCCGGATATCTTTTCCTTCAGCAGCCTCGCGAGCGCGTGCAAGTGCATCATGTATCCCATCCGTGAGGAAGCGGAACGTAGTCCCACCGCTCATAGTCAAGGAACTGCGTGCGTGATTGGTGAGAACGAAAACGGGAGTGTGATACGGCGGATCTTCGCCCCACCACCCCTTCCACGTGTCGTCCGGCCAAGGGCCTCGCACCGGCCCAAACATGTTTCGCCCGATAATCCACGCGCCGATGTTGTCGAAGCCACGTGCGACGAAGTCATCATCAACGCCTGTTTCCCCACCATCCTTGCCCACCATGGCGTGAAAGGTCCGCGTTTTGAAAGCCCATTCGTGCAGTGCAAGACCGCCAACCCCGAGCGGATTTTCAAGGCTCTGACTTGGGCCAGCGCCGTACCCATCTAGGGACATCCCAAAACTGTGAACGCGAAGCTTGGACATTGGCCCCCTCTATCGTGCCCGCTCACTCGACTGCTTCACCCGCTCTAACGTCTTCTGCCTGTCATGCGGTCACCGGTATCCAGACCTCGCCATCGCCCATTCCGAGCTGTGGATCAAACTCTTCGCCGTATCGTTCAAAGAAGTCCGGAGCGCCAGCGGCAGCGCGCGCGGCTCTGTGGCCCGACTCCGGAAACCACTGAGACCAGATCGTATTGACCGTGTAGCGAAGTCTCGAAACATGTTCTCGGTGAGAAAATACGAGGTATCTCTGCGCCGGAATGTGCACGCGGCTGAATTGTTCCGGAAGCGCCGAAGATTCGGAGACCTCGACACCCGACACGTAATGGAAGCTGCCCGTGCCGTTGCACATGTCGGAGCACACCCCGTAGGCGGCGCGACCCACTTGTCCGGGGATTCTATCGATGTGAACCGAGAAGCGCTGCCACAGCGGGGGGAGATCATCGAGGGTGCTAGCGGTGTATCGACTTGCCAATCCAGCAATGAGGAGCGGCCCGCGCTCTTCGAATCGTGAAATCGTGACGGGTTGAGCTTGACGATTGCTCTGTCGTTGACGTTAGTCGACATTCTGTTCTCCCACTTGTTCTTTTGCTTATTCTGAAGCTCGGCTTGGGCTCTTGACGCCAACGGACAGAGCGCGCAAATTTCTCCGAAGACGGTTCGGCTCTCCATCCGGAAGGAGACCCTCGATCTCCTGGTGGGCACGCTCCCAGATAGGAACGGCCTTGGCTAAGAGTGTCATCCCTTTCGGCGTCAAAGCCATCGAACGGCTACGCCGATCTGCGGAGCCTACTGCCACTGCCACCAATCCACGCCGTTCCAATGGTTTCAATGCAGCCGTCAACGTGGTGCGGTCCATCGCAAGCAAGGATGCCACAGCTGCCATGGCAGGTGGTTCCGGCCGATTTAGCGACATCAGCAACGAGAATTGCCCATTTGTGAGGTCAACAGATCGCAGCGCTTCATCAAAGCGACGAGCCAGGGCCCGTGCCGCGCGTTGCACATGCAGGCAGAGGCAACAGTCGCGAACCAGGAGTGTAGTCTCATGAGGAACCTTGGCACGATTTGACATAATTTGGAAATGTTGATATCAACGTATTGTACACCGTTGGAGGACCAAAATGCAGCCTCATTCAGTGGTATCCCAGGAACAGTGGCTCGCCGCGCGCAAAGCGCTGCTGCTGAAGGAAAAGGAATTTACTCATCTGCGGGACAAGATCAACGCAGAACGTTTGGCTTTGCCTTGGGTGAAAGTGGAGAAGAATTACGTCTTTGACAGTTCCAAGGGCAAAAAGAATTTGGCTGAATTGTTCGATGGCCGAAGCCAGCTCATTATTTATCACTTCATGCTTGGCCCAGGCTGGGACGCAGGCTGCCCCGGTTGCTCTTTTCTCTCCGATCATATCGATGGCGCCCTTGCTCATCTCGAGAACCACGATGTCACGTGGATTGCCGTGTCCCGTGCGCCGTTGGCAGAAATCGAGGCATACAAGAAGCGCATGGGGTGGAGATTTCCCTGGGTGTCCGCCTCGGGAACCGACTTCAACTACGACTACCACGTTTCGTTCACCCAAGACGATCTGAAGAAGGGCAAGGTCCTCTACAACTTCACCGAAATGCCTGTGCCTGCGGGATCAACGGACACGGACCTGCCGGGCCTTAGCTCGTTCTATAAAGATGACTCGGGCGAAATCTTTCACACGTATTCAAGCTATGCCCGTGGTGGGGAGGAATTGATCGGCACCTTGATGATCCTTGATCGCGCTCCGAAGGGCCGCAACGAAAAGACGACAATGGATTTTGTCCGTCGTCACGACGAATACGAGAAGCTGACCAAAATTGCATGATTGTTGTGCTTAACTGCTGCAAACGATGAGGACGCGCAGCCGGTTCCAGCGTTCGCCTGAACAGAAGGAAATGGACGATGAAACTGCACACCTACCTCAACTATGGTGGCAATTGCGAGCAAGCTTTCCGGTTCTATGAAAAGCATCTCGGCGGGAAGATCACCATGATGATGACCCATGGCGAGCAGCCGAATGCAAAGGACGTACCTCCCAATCAGAAAGAGGCCATCCTGTATGCTCGGATGAGCATCGGAGAAACTGACCTGATGGGAAGTGACGTCCCGTCAGAACGCTTTCAGCCGATGCGTAGCGTTTATCTCTCCCTCTCTGTGAACACCAGCGGCGAAGCCGAGCGTATTTTCGCTCTACTTTCCGAGGGCGGTGATATCTTCATGCCGATGCAAGAGACTTTCTTCGCTCTCCGGTTCGCGATGCTCCGCGATAAATTTGGAACGTCTTGGATGATCATCAACGAACGCACGCCTCCACAGGGCGCGTAGCAAGGCACCGCTATGCTATTCACCGCCGACATCGAAACTTCCCATCTCGTTAAAGCAGAAAGGAGTAAACATCTCCATGCAAGCAATCACGACACACTTGTGGTTTGACAAAGAAGCGAAAGAGGCAGCTGCGCTATACACGTCCATTTTCAAAGATTCAAAGATTAAGAACACTGCAACGCTTCACAACTCGCCGTCGGGCACGGTGGACCTTCTTACCATTGAACTTCTGGGGCAGGAGTTTAAGCTCATCAACGCGGGGCCACTCTTCAAGTTCACTCCGGCTGTATCGTTTCTCGTCGCCTGCGACACGAAAGAGGAAGTCGAGGCATTGTGGAATGAGCTTGCAAAAGGGGGCTCGGCACTCATCGAACTCGGAGAATATCCGTTCAGTGAGAAATATGGATGGACACAGGACCGATACGGCCTTTCGTGGCAGGTGATGTTCATGGGCGACCGTAAGATCGAACAGAAAATCACCCCGACGCTCATGTTTGTCGGTGAGCAGTGTGGGAAAGCGGAAGAGGCCATCAAGTTCTACGCATCAGTATTCCACGATGCAAAAATTGGCCATATTCTCCGCTATGGCAAAGGTGAAAAGCCCGACAAAGAAGGAACCATAAAGCATGCCGGCGTTTCACTTGAAGGCGAGAGCTTTGCCGTCATGGACAGTGCTCGCGCACACAACTTCACTTTCAACGAAGCGATTTCATTCATGGTGCATTGCGATACACAGGAACAAATAGACTACTTCTGGTCGAAGCTGTCGGCAGACCCGACGGCAGAACAGTGCGGGTGGCTGAAAGACAAGTTCGGCCTCTCTTGGCAGATTGTTCCGACGGTTATGGATGAGATGTTGAGCGACAAGGACCAGTCAAAATTGGCACGAGTGACGGAAGCATTCCTCAAAATGAGAAAATTTGATATCGCCAAATTGAAGGAAGCATACGGCCAAGCTAGGTCAGCTGCTTAGCCCCAGCCACCGCGCTCGGCGGAGTGATGGGAGCGCTCTTTGATTTAGGATCGGCCATCGAGGAGCAAAGCATGACGGGCCATGCGGTTTGTATCACAAGAAGAATCCCGCATCTCAGGAGAAATCAATGCAGCGGAAGGCTCTTAGGACGATCGCATTAAGAAGCTTCGCGCCGGTTGTCGTGCTGGCCGCGGCGTGGCAAGTGCAAGCACAGGACGCCAATGCACCGTATCCAAGTATGGCCCCGCTTGACCAATACCTGATGGAGCGAAATGCCGAGATAGCGCTGGCTAGCAGCGCTGCCCCGGAATCCATCTCACAAGATGCCGAGGTCATGGTCCTCGGACGGCATGGTTATGAAACCGCCGCCAAAGGCAAGAACGGTTTCGTGTGCGTGGTGGAACGATCATGGAGCGCTGGAATCGACGATCCCGATTTTTGGAATCCCAAGCTGCGGGCTCCGATCTGCTTCAACCCGCCGGCCGCGCGATTCAATCTTCCGCTCACGATCAAGAAAACCGAGTTGGTGTTCGCTGCACGATCCAAAGCTCAGATGTTCGAGGATATCAAAGCGGCTTTCGACAAGAAGGAGTTGCCGACGCTGGAATCCGGCGCGATGTGCTACATGATGTCAAAGCAAGGGTACTTGAGCGATCGTGACGGGCACTGGCATCCTCATCTAATGTTTTTCGCTCCACTAACGGACCCTGCAGCTTGGGGCGCAGGCTTGCCCGGTTCCCCGGTTTTAGGGTTCAAGGACACTCCGAACCGACTGACCCTGTTTCTGATTCCGGTCGCCAAGTGGTCGGACGGCACTGCCGCCCCCGTGGATGAGCACTGACGTGCGATCTGATTGATGGAGATCAAAATAGACGTTCACGATGACGAACTCAGGAAATTCGAAGCGGAGGGCGCTGCACCGTTACCGGTCCCAAATGATCAAGGCTACATCGAGCACGACCGAGCTCGGATGTGGTATTCCATTATTTCCTGAGTTCGTCATC
>Ga0137415_10007790_pt1 | contig 10621 bp, 11 predicted proteins | sample CZODoug3_1_1_16f_FD_183082 | JGI IMG/M metagenome (GOLD analysis project Ga0137415, IMG submission 183082) | Vadose zone soil fungal communities from Angelo Coast Range Reserve, California, USA - CZODoug3_1_1_16fungal (Hybrid Assembly) | ecosystem: Environmental > Terrestrial > Soil > Vadose...
ATAGCTGATGTCCGGCGGCCGGGCGAACTCCGTCGTCAGAATACCGCCCGCCTCCAGGGCAGCTTCGACAGCGACTTCGAGAAATGGATTCATGCTAATCAGTAGCACAGGCGTCAGCCTGTGTGATTTTGACCTTGGACTATTACAACAGAACACAGGCTGAAGCCTGTGCTACGTCATCATGCCAGAAGTCAGACGCGTAAGACAGGCGGGATCAGTCCAGGTGGCCGCCGGAGAAGTATTGCTTGCGGCTGCGCACCTTGCATTCGCATTTCACGCGCACCTCGAGCGCGCGGTACGTTCCGTCGGGAGGGCGCGGGTTGGGATAGTAGCCCAGACGGTACTGCGTTCGAAGCTCGCGGTCGATACGGTCGAACATGTCAGCGAGCTCGCCGATCGTGTTCGGGAAATAAGTCGCGCCACCGGTTGAATCCGCAATCGTTTCCAGAGCGTGCTCTCCGGCGGTGTTGCGGCCGCCCTCATTTTTCACCACGCGCACGACGATGGTGTAAAGGAGCACGTCGGCACGAAGAGCGGCCCGCCGCGCGGTCTCAAAATCCGCACGGCTCGTGGTTTCCCCTGCATCGGTTACCAGAACAATCGCGCGGCGGCGGCCCAATGGGTTGCGCGAGAGCGCCTGCGCTCCGAGGTACACGGCGTCGTAAAGCGCGGTCCCGTCGCCGGGCACGATACGTTTGAGCGCGGCTTGCAGCGTTGGCACATTCGAGGAAAACGGCGCGAGTTGGGTTACGGCATCCGCGAATTCGTAAACGGCCATGCGGTCTGCTGGACGCACCAGTTTCTGAATGAAACGCGAAGCGGCATCGGCCTCGAATTCGAGGTCCTTTATTTCACTGAGACTCGAATCAATCATTAAGGTGAGATCCAGAGGCTGCTGCGTTTCGGGCTCAAAGATTTCTATTTTTTGCCTGACGCCCTCTTCGTAGACTTCAAATTGGTCCCGTATGAGGTCCAGCGCGGGGCGTCCGTCCTTGTCGAGGACGCTGGCGAGCGTGCCAACCAGGCTGACTTCGGAGCGAATGCGTGCGCGCGGATCCTGATCGGCGCGCTGCCCGGCGGAGACGCGCAATTGCGCCGTGGCGGCAATCAGCAATAGAGCCGCGGCTGATATGCAGGAGACGAACAGTCGCGGCGTCGCCGGAAAACGCCGATCCGGCACAGTCATGCTGAGCCTCTGTAATGATGAATTCTGGAATTCATTGGCAGTGAGAATAGATTCCTGCAGGGGCGAAAAGGATTGCTTATACGGAAGGGATTTCTCCTTCCGCCCATGCGGCGCCGTCGCGGAAAAATTCCTTCTTCCAGATCGGCACGGTGCTCTTGAGAGTATCGATGCCGAAGCGGCAAGCATCGAAGGCGGCGGCGCGATGCGCCGAGCAGACCACGACGAGCACCGAGGTTTCGCCGATTTCAAGCCGTCCAAGACGATGAACCATTGCGAATCGACGGATCGAGAATTTTTCGCGCATTTGCTCGCCGATTTCCCGCATTTTAGCCAACGCCATGGCTTCGTAGGCCTCATATTCCAGGTATAAGGTTGCGCGGTTGCCGGAATGGTTGCGCACAATGCCTTCAAACACAACGACCGCGCCATCAGGCGGCGCCTTGAGCTTTTCAAAAATCTCGGCGGTGTCTATCCGGTTTCGGACCAGTGCGCACAGATTTTCTCCGACTGCGGCACCGGCTGGAGTGCTTCCTCCACTTACAGGGGGAAGAAACGCGACCTCGTCCCCGGAGGAAAGCGGGGCGCGCCATTCGGCGAATTCCTGATTCACGGACGCAACCACGGATGAACGGAACTGCGCGAGTTCAGGAAAACTGCGGCCATAGCGGGCAAACAGATCCTCAACGCGGGCGCCGTCGGAGAGTTCGGCACTTTCCTCCGATTTGCCAACGATATCCTTTAACCGGCCAAAAAAAAGCACGCGAACCTGCATGGCCGTATTCTATCCGCGAAGGAGGGAAACCTCCAAGAAGTGCGTTGCTGGTCCAGCGTGAGATGGTGGGTCTTTAATCCGGCGGGCTCAAAGTAGAGCCCGCACCCGATCCTGGCGGGCTCAAAGTAGAGCCCGCACCCGATCCTGGCGCACTTAAAGCGGAGCCCGCGCCCGGCGGATATCCTGCCATAACTGTTTCTCGATATCGGTGTGTCCCGTCGGCTAAGACGCTGGAGATTTCTGTCTCCGTCAAATATCTCAAAGGAGCGGATGTCTCGACCCGTTGCACGACCTGCATAAGAGCTATCAGCGTCTCGTACTCCGCCCGGTTTATCTTTTCGTTGACGATTACCCCGCCGCCTTCAACGATCGCGTAGGACTGAGCTTCGGCTCTCCCAGTAAAATAATCCGCCAGTCTGGACAGAGGCACGGAACATGGCAAGATCGTGAGTTTCGGTCCCAAAAAAATCAACTGGCACGGATAAAGAACTCCCTTTCGTAAGATCATCCGTGAAATTGCATCGGTACCGAGCGCATGCAGCGCCTGGAGATCCGGGAATCGCCATTGTGAAGAACGAGACATCACTGCGAAAAGACCGGCCACGGGCTCGGGAGACGGCCTGGGCACTATTGCCAGACGTCGTTCTACGTCACGGAGAAGCGCATTGACACACTCGCAATCTCTTCCGCACACAACCAATCCGTGATTTCCCAGAACGAAAATGTTTGTCTCCGGAGCCTCGCGAAGAATCCCTTCGATTTGTCTCGCCAGGGGAATCCCGGAAGGCACATACGGAACCCATTGCCAATAAAGGCCGGCAAGCCGCTTATTCAGCTGCCGTGGCCCGTCTTCACGTATCGCCCAGGCAATTGTATTGACGGAGTGCACGTGCACGACGACGTGGTGGGGCAAGACCGCATGCATTGTCGTTTCGATCGAAGGCTGCAACTGACTCTCTGGAATATTGGTTCGTGGAATTTCCATATTATTCCGCAAGGATTCTTTGATTGCCGCCAGATCCACCGGAACAAATGTCTGTTCCCGCTTTGCATTCGCCAGACATTTGCCCGAGGCCTTAATCCACAAGATTCCATCGAGCTTGATAGAGGTGTTCCCATTATTCGCTTGAACCAACATAGGGTCGCAACCGAGCCGCGCGGATAATTCAAGAAGCGAGGCAAACTCTTTTTCGCAAGCCCCGGATGATAACTTCGGCAGTCTGGAATGTTTCACCATGGAACTCCTTCGGACCGTATCAATCATTGCTTCACCTTTAACTCGCCGACTTGCGATACACATGCCCCGCCATTGGAAGATCGTGCGCGAACTGTCCGCCTGATTTGGCCAATCTTGAGCGAGGTTTTGAAGATCATCCCGAGCGGGACAATACCTCCCAACTTGTGGGCAGCCACTGCCGCCAGGCCCATCGACGCTATACATCCGCACGAGCTGCAATCAGGGTGCCCGCCAAATTGACAAGGAGTCACCTCCGTCCGCAGATCTGCCGACAATGTCCTGGTCGTCCGTGCAAATACACATTCCTCCGGCGCCTTAGGCGGAGAAGCAAATTGCCGGATGAGCCCTTCTCCCATTTCTAACTTCGGATACCGCTTCCGCAATTCCAGCATGTCCGCAATTGCCTGCGCCCGTTCTTGAGGCTCTAGAATTTCTGCTAATTTATCTCCGATCTGAGGAGTAAATAGACTGAGCCACACTCTTTTGATTTCCGGACGCGGCGTCCAGAAACTCAAAAACTCGTTCAGGTATCCGGGACGTTTCATCATTTGGCTGGTAATCGTGCAGTGAACCGTGATTTTTTGCCCTGCGATGTTCTTTAGAATTCGATCGTAAGTCGCGGGAGCCCGCCTGAGATCGTGCTCGGGTTGCAATCCATCAATCGAGACAACCATGTCCACGCACGGCAGAGTAGACCATTCCGGCTTCCACGCCCGGAAGGCGCTTGTAACGACTCGCACATGGATTCCACGAGCCAGGAGTTGGGGAATCATTATCTCCAGCTCGCGATATCTAACCAGGGGGTCGCCGCCTACCAGCGACACCTGTAGAGGCTTGAGGCGATCGACAACATCAAGAACTCCATCTACGAGTGATTGCCCCTTCCGATCGTTCAATTCACGCAATGTCAGTTCGCCGCCGAGGTGTGCGGCATCGTAGGCATAGCAGCCTGGACACTTCAAAGGGCATTCACGAGTAATTTCAATCGAAAGAGTAGGTTGCTCTCCCTTGAGTATCTTTCCCCACGCCCGCACAATGTCTGTAGCACTAATCACGGTCCACCTGCCCACAACGTTCCGAATTCGGTCAGTAAGTTTCTGTACGCTCTTCCGAGAAGAATCTCAATGGTTGCTACAGGCATTAGCGATTTCAATATGCCGCCGTCAGCCTCTTCATGAAAAAAGAGACTCTTCTCAAATTGAAAACAGATTAACCATGGGAAGAGACTGGGGGCGAACTATCGCTCGAATGGTGGGCGGGGGTCAGTGGGGAAAACGAGTCGTTGGTATCGAGATGTTGCCTGATGGAAACCCAACAGACGTTGTAGCAGGAGACATGAATGCAGGAATCCAACGGCAGCGTGTGACTTGTGGCATGTCCATGATTGTATGGACTAAGGATTATCTGGCTGTCGCCAGGGTGTGATTTAATCGCAGGGGGGTCGGGCAGGCTGTCCAGCGATACGCCAACGATAATAAAAACCAGCAGCCATGCCACGCATCGGACTTTCATAACATCCTCAACTTATGGCCGAATAACGAACCCAATATGACGTTACGCCAATCTTGTGAATACTTCAAGTGGCCACGCTTGCGTGGCCGTATTTATCCGCGAGGGAGATAAGATTCCAGCGAAAGCGGATCGTGCGGTAGAGTCAGTTCATTCAAAAACATGCCAGTAGCGATTAATGAACCATCCAACGATGAATGACAGCCCAATGACGATGTGCACGCCGAGCGCTTTTCGAAACGAAGCAGGATCTTGTTCACGAGAGATAAGCCCTTTCTCAAATCGCAAGGGGCTCAATGTTACGCCGATAAATTGGGACACCACCGCAAGGGCCAGAATTATAGATCCCCATACCGCTGCCATTTAGGCGCTCTCCTATCGGCTATTTTCTTTCGTTGATTACAGTCGCTTCGGCTACGTCCCATGGTGTGCGCAAGGCACGCGAACCTCAATAGTACCGGCGGTCAATGTGATGCATTGATATGTGCCGCCCAACTCCCGATAAGCGGTCTGACGGGGTGTCTCAACATTTGAATCTGCTGAAATCTCTGAATAGGACGGCGACTCCATTTTTGAAATTAGATTGATTTCAATGGAGCGCAGCCGTAGGTTTAATTCAGTGTTCGGAGGTTCCACCAAATGCGCATCCTGGTTTCGGGCTCGACGGGATTTTTAGGAACGGCTCTGATCGATGAGCTGGAGCGCGAGGGACATACGATCGCGCGGCTGGTGCGGCCCGGCACTGCACATCGGGATGCGGCGATCGACGGGAAACAAAATGTTCGATGGGATCCTGTTGGCGGGGAGCGGGTGCGGGCTCCGGTTGGACCCCGCGAGGATTTCGACGCAAATGCAGCCGAGGGTGCGGACGCCTTGATCCATCTGGCCGGCGCGTCTATTGCGGATGGCCGGTGGAATGCGGCGCGGAAAAAATTGTTGCGCACCAGCCGCGTTGACGCCACGCGGCATTTGATGGGAGCGCTGTCCAAATTGAAGCAACCGCCGCGCGTGATTGTCGCCTCTTCAGCAGTCGGATATTACGGCGATCGCGAGGATGAAACGCTCACCGAGGCGAGCGCTCCGGGCAACGATTTTCTGTCCGGGTTGTGCCGCGAGTGGGAAGCGGCGAACGCTCGTGGGAGCGAATTCGGCGCGCGCGTGGTGATGCTGCGGTTCGGAATCATCCTGGCAGAACACGGAGGAGCGCTGCCACGGATCGCTTTGCCGTTCAAACTGGGTGCGGGAGGGCGGCTCGGATCGGGCAGGCAGTGGATGTCATGGCTTACGCTTGCCGAAGCTGTGGGAATCGTCCGATTCGCACTGGCGAATTCAAACCTCTCCGGTCCAACGAATGCTGTTTCTCCCAACCCGGTAGAGAACGCGGAATTCACGAGAATCCTGGCGAAAACATTGCACAGGCCGGCACTGTTTCCCGCCCCGGCGTTTGCGCTCCGTCTGGCCCTGGGGGAAATGGCTGACGCGTTATTGCTGTCGAGCCAGAGAGTCAAGCCTTCTAAACTCGAACAGAGCGGCTACCGGTTTGCGCAACCTGACTTGCCGGCTGCGCTCGCCGGGATTTTCCATAAATAGATTCGATGTGAGGCGTTCCTTACGGCGAACATTTCGTAGCACAGACGTCATTCTTCGCGCCGTTTCTTTAGGTTTTCGTCCCGGCGAAGACCAGAATCAAAGCCCAATTAACTCCGCGTCGCCTGAACAGTTGCGGGAAATCCCTCTGCGTCCGTCATTCCGAGCGAAGCGAGGAATCCCTCTTTGCCTTTGCATTCACAGTAGGAGGGATTCCTCGCTTCGCTCGGAATGACGGAGTTGATGCTTTATTCCGCGAACTCTGAAATCAGTGCTGCCCCTGTTCATCTGTCAGGATGTCCAATTGCGATAACAACGATTCCAGATTCGAGCTGTCCACAATTAACTCGGGAGTCTTGGCGTCCAGCCCCTCAATTTCATCGAATGCCTGAAACAATCGCATTTTGGCGACCGCGTATTCTTCCGTGCCGGTAAGTTTTTGTCCGGTGCGCGCGGACCAATTCTCAAGCGCATCCTGTTGAACGAAAATACGCACCGGAAATAGGTGGTGGCGGTCCACCGAAATCATGTAAACGTATTCCGTTCCTTGCGAAGCGCCGCGACGCTTTTTCTCTACCTCGTAAAAATAATATTGATAAACATAGCCGGTCGCGGCGGAGTAGCTCTTAACCCGGCGGACAGCTTCTGGACGGGGCATGGATCGATTATTCAAAGCATTTGAAGGCGTGTCAACTATCTATCTCGGGCGATCTGGCGAACTTCCCGAAGTCAGCGCAACCCGAACGGCGCGCTGCCCCAATATGAAACTGTTCCGGGCGCGACTCTTCCCGATTTGAATTCGAATTCGAGGCCACACGCTCGTTGCTGCTCGATTCCTGCGCTCGCGTTTGCTCGCACGCAACGCAATGAAGCATTCGATAAGCTGCGGCTGACACAAGACTTACCGCCTGATTGATGCTCCAAAAATAGAGCCGGCGCCATCGCTGCTGCGCCTGTTTGGGTGGACACTGCGAGATGGTTGAACGCGTGCAATCCGTCGCAGCATGGATCAAGGTACGGCATACGGCGGACGCCGCTGTCTCACGAACATATTCCTTCGTTGGTGGCCCACGATATTTTTTGCCGTGTCTCTCCTGGGCTGTGGCGGAGTTGCTGGACCGGCTTCGCCTCAGCCCCCTCCTTCAAACATAAGCGTCAGCGTCACACCGGCTTCGGCTTCGGTCTTGCTCGGCGCAGTGCAAACTTTTACAGCGGCCGTCAGCAACGCGACGAATACCGCGGTGAACTGGCAAGTGAACGGAATCTCCGGCGGCAACGCGGCGGTCGGAACGATCAGCGCGAGCGGGGTTTACACCTCGCCCGGCAATTTGCCCGCTTCCGGACAAATTATCGTGCAGGCGACCAGCGTCGCGGACAGCTCAAAGAGTGCGTCCGCCGTCGTGACTGTGACAAGCGACATCGCGGTTTCCGTTTCACCGCAGGCGATGCCCGTGGAATTGGGCGCGGCGAGACCCTTCGCGGCGATTGTGAGCTCCGCAGGCAATCCCGATCGTGCGGTCAACTGGATCGTGTCAGGCAACGGTTGCGCAGGTACCGCCTGCGGCTCAGTTGATTCAGTGGGAACTTACACCGCGCCGCAAATTCTGACCGCGCCGCCCGGCGTCCTGGTAAGAGCCATCAGTGTTGCAGACCCATCGAAAAGTGGCGCCGCGGCGATTACCGTCACCAGCTCTTTTACGCTGACGGTGGCCGGATTTACTTCCGTCAATACAGCTTCAACGGCGAGCTACACGGCCACGCTCGTCCCCGCAGCCAACTCCAATCCCAGCCGTGCGATTTCCTGGAGCGTTTCAGGCCTGGGCTGCAGTGGCGCCGCCTGCGGCACGATTTCCGTGGACGGTCAATACACTGCGCCCGCGTTCGCTCCGTCGCCCGCAATTGTACAAATCACAGCAGCGCCCTTGGCCGATCCGTCCAAGGCGACATCCTTGTCGGTGACAATTGTTTCCATCATAAGCGTCTCCGTATCTCCGACTGTCGCTACCGTGGCGCTCGGCAGCACGCAGCCGTTCCACGCCATGGTGACCGGGTCGCAGAACACAACCGTTACGTGGGATGTAGGCGGGATCGTGGGGGGCAACGCGACGCTAGGAACGATCGCTAATTCACAAACGGATCCCAACAACACGACGTATACGGCTCCACTCATTTTGCCCGGCGCGACAGTCACGATCCGCGCACGAAGCAATGCAAACCCGGCGATGGCCGCAAGCGCAACGGTTACGTTTACGACGGCCGTCAACGTTATTCTGACGCCCGCAAGTTCGACGCGCGCCGTGGGCCACCGTCAAACTTTTGCCGTCCAGGTGAATAACACGGCCAATCAAAATGTGTCCTGGCAGGTGAACGGCATTGCGGGAGGAAACGCTTCCACCGGACAGATCTGCGTAGCGGGATCAAATCCGTGCCAGCAGATTTCGGCGAGCAATGGCGGCAGCATCGATTATCTCTCGCCGGCAGGAGTGCCATCTCCAAATCCAGTAACCGTGACGGCGATAAGCCAGGCGGCCGGAACTCAGAGCGCCTCGGCGAGCGTGACCATTTTGCCGCACATCGTTGTGAGTGTTTTGCCGGGCACTGCCTCGCCGGCAAGCAACGGCCGACAGCGGTTCAACGCAACAATCACCGGCACCGACAATCAACAAGTGACCTGGACCGTTTCCGGAGCGGGATGTGGCGTGCCAGGATCGTGCGGCCTCATAGATTCCACAGGACTCTACATTGCGCCATCCTCAACTCCTGCGCCGGACCTTATCAGCGTCACCGCCACAAGCGTTGAGGACACCTCTCAATCAGGGACGGCGGCGGTAACAATTTCCGGCGGTCCCGCGATTTCAAGTCTCGCGCCCACGAGTGCCTATGCCGGATCGGCCGGTGGTTTCACTTTGAAAATATCCGGGGCCAACTTCATTGCATCAAGTCCAGGTCCCGGCTCGACCATCGTTGTCGGCGGGGTGTCGCGGAGCACTTTCTGCGCCTCAACAACGCAATGTACGACTTCATTTTCGGCGGCCGACCTGTCGATCGCGGGAAACCTCTCCGTGAGTTTGCAGAATCCGGATGGGACACCGTCCAATACCGTGACATTCGTTGTGCTGGCCGCGGGATCAGGCTCGGATGTGATACCTCTGACTCCCGGCGCCCCTTCGGCAACCGGAAAAGATATCGTCGTCGTCGAGCTGAGCACAAACGGAGGATCAGGCGCGGCGGGAAACGTCAGCTTGAACGTTGCGGCGATGGGAATCTATGTGGTGGCTACGTCGTCCTGCATGCTGGGCGGCAGTCCGGTCGCGATTTTCCGGCCGGTAAGTGGCATTGCGACAGCAGACCTGTGCGTTTTTTCCGTGAGTGGCCTCGATCCTTCTTTTACATACACACTGAGCGGGCCGGCCGTGGCCGATATCGTGATTACGAATCGGGAGCCTCTGGGCCTGGGAATCGTTCACCTTACTTTACAAGTCCCCGCAACGGCACTTCCGGGATTGCGGACACTCTTCGTTGAAAATCCGAGCAAAGACAAGGCCGCCGGGACCGGGGCCATTGAGGTGCGCTGATGAGAATGACTTTGCGGAAAATTCTGAAATTTGCGGCGTTGCTGTGCGCTGCCACATCCGTCCACGCGACCACACTTGAGCGATTGAGTCTCGATCAATTGGCTGCGGCCGCTGACGCCACAGCGCGCGTCCGCTGCAGCAGCGCCCAATCGCGCTGGGAGAACGGCCAAATCTGGACGTTCACGAGTTTTGACGTTTTGGAAACGATCAAAGGGACGTTGCCAGCTCGAATTACGGTCAGGCTGCCTGGAGGGCGCGTCGGACATTTCACGGCGATTGTCGACGGCACGCCAAAATTCAACGCCGCTGAAGAGGTCGTCGTGTTCCTGGAAAGAATTCCTGGCGGGCTCAAAGTAGAGCCCGCACCCGGCGGAGGATTTTCGGTGGCCGCCTGGGTCGAAGGAACATGCCGCATCAGGCACGATCCGCGCACCGGCGTTGAAACGGTAACCCAGGATTCCAGCAATTTTGCAGTATTCGACACGGCGACACGAACATTCCACACCGAAGGCATACGCCGGATGCCGATGGAACAATTTCGCGAACGAGTCGCAACAGCGCTCACCCGTGCGCAGGAGAAATCACGATGAAAATTCATACTTACCGTATGCTTCGCGTCGCGGTTTGCGCTGTAATGGCTTGGATTTTCGTGTTTCAGGTAACCGCAATTTCGACTGGAGCCTATGCCCTCGGTTCTTCCGTCGGCGACATGCGGCAACCCACTGGCCGGTCGGGCGGAACTTCCTGTCCGCAAT
>Ga0137415_10007791_pt1 | contig 10620 bp, 12 predicted proteins | sample CZODoug3_1_1_16f_FD_183082 | JGI IMG/M metagenome (GOLD analysis project Ga0137415, IMG submission 183082) | Vadose zone soil fungal communities from Angelo Coast Range Reserve, California, USA - CZODoug3_1_1_16fungal (Hybrid Assembly) | ecosystem: Environmental > Terrestrial > Soil > Vadose...
CGCGGCGAATACAAACCGGTGCATCCGAACGATCACGTCAACATGGCGCAATCGACGAACGACGTGATCCCTACGGCGATCCGCCTCGGCGCCTTGATGCAGCTGGCAGGGTTGATCGAGTCGCTCACACGCCTCGCGCGGGCGTTCGCGGGCAAGGGCAAGGCATTCGACGGGATCGTGAAGTCGGGCCGCACGCACCTGCAGGATGCGACCCCGATCCGGCTCGGCCAGGAATTTGCGGCATACGGACACACCGTCGAGCGCAACCGCGACCGCATCGCGCGCACGGCGGACGACCTGCGCGACCTGGGGATCGGCGGAACGGCCGTGGGCACCGGACTCAACGCCGAGCCGCAGTATCCGGCGTTGATGCTCAAGCACCTGCGGGCGATGACGAGACTCGAGCTGCGCGAGGGGAAGGATCGCGTGCAACTGATGCAGTCGATGGGCGACGCGACGGCCTTCTCGGGTGCTGTGCGCACCTACGCCGCCGATCTCGGCAAGATCGCGAGCGACCTGCGGCTGTTGGCGTCCGGACCGCGCACCGGTCTCGCCGAAATCGTACTGCCGGCGGTGCAGCCGGGCTCCAGCATCATGCCCGGGAAAGTGAATCCGTCCATCCCTGAGATGGTGAATCAAGTCTGCTTCCAGGTGATCGGGAACGACGTGACCGTCACGGCCGCCGCGGAGGCGGGACAGCTCGAGCTGAACGTGATGATGCCGGTCATCGCGCACAATCTGTTGTTCTCGATGACCATTCTCACCAACGCGACGCGCGTGTTGGCGGAGCGCTGCGTCGATGGGATCGAAGCCGACGCGACCCAGGCGGCGCATTGGCTCGAGCGCAGTCCGGCGCTCGTCACCGCTCTCGCGCCCAAGATCGGGTATGCGGAGGCCGCGAAACTGGCGAAGGAAGCTGTCGCGAAGAACGTCACCGTACGGCAGCTGGTGATGGAGAAAGGAATCCTGAAAGGAAAGGAGCTCGACGAGGTCCTGGATTTGCGGGCGATGACGGAGCTGGGCGTGCCGGGCGAGCGTAAATAACTCTCATATCGGAGACGCACCTATGAACAGCTGGATCGTTGCCGGTCTGATCGCGGGCGTCGTCGCGTACCTGGTTGACTGGGTCTTGTGGAGCAAGGTGTTCACCACCGGGCTGGACGCGTTTGCTCAGCAGATGACGCCCGAGGAGATGAAGCGGTTCATGGGTCCCGCGATGGCGAAGTCGGCGATACTGGCGCTGGCGTTCGGCGTGCTGTTCGCCTGGCTCTACGCCCGCTTTCGCGGCGCGCTGTGGGTTCAGGGCGGAGGCGTCTTCGCGGGAATGGAATTCGCCACCGTGCTGTGGCTCCCGATTTGCCTCGCCATGCTCGGCAGCAGCGTCTGGTACGTCAAAGCGAAATCGTTGCAGATGGCCACCTGCTGGGCCTGGCTGATTCGCATGAATGCAGCCGGGATCGTGGTCGGTTTACTCATGAAGTGACCGTAGTCACGGCACCTGCGGGCGCGAAGGGGTAGAAGTTTTCTCATGCGAACCCTGACGATGGTCCTCATCGCGCTCGCAGTTGCCGGCAACGCCGCGGCGCAGCGCCGCGCCCGCATCGGTCCCACGGTCTCATCCATCTCGATCGAAGACGGTGCCGGCGGCAGCCAATCCTTCACGTCGTTTGGCGGCACCGTGGCATTTCTCTCCGGCGACGACGGCGAGATCGGCGTCGGGATCTCCCGCTACGGCAATCTCTCGAGCAGCAGCTGCGTCCGACAGATGACGTTTGTCGGGTTCGAGTCGAACTACTATCCCATCGGGGCGAAAGGCGTCGCGCCATTCGCGTCGAGCGCGGTTGGGTTGGCGCGCGTGCTCGACCAGGATCCGCTGCTCCAGTTCCAGTTGTTGGGCTGCAACACGTCCGCCCAGACGACCAATGAGCTGGGATTGGGCTTTGGTCTCGGCGTGCGTGTAAATCTCGGCAACCAGGCCGCCGCCCTCGTCGAGGGGCGGTTCTTTCAAGTCCCGAACAGCGCCATCAAGGCCCTCGAAGGGCGCGCCAACGTGTCGTTCGCGTTCGGGAGCCCGAACAAGAAGACGCAGTTGCTGAACGGCACGCTCGGACCAGCCGTCGGCGTGCTGACACCGCTGAGTGGGGCCCTCGAAGGGCGTGGTCCGACAGTAGGCGTCCGCTTCCGCCGTGAGCAAAAGAAGGGTGGGTCGCTCGGCTTGCAGATCGATTACGCACCGTTGCGCGTGCGGACGGGTTGTCCGGCCAATTGTGATCCCTACGCGATCCTGTTCGCCCCGGGCTATGAGCCTTCACTGTATCCCGCCTGGGGGCGCTTCTACGCCGAGCTCGGGGTCTTGCTCGCGGGCTTCCCGCAGATCGGAAATGATCGCGGCGTCGCCCAGGGTGCACACGGCGGGCTCGGCGCCGACATCTTCAGTGGCCGGACCCTCATGACGAACATCAACGCGCGCGTCCTGTGGATGCAGCGCAATGATCCGAGCAACCGCAATGCGTTCATCGTACAGGTGGGTGCGAGTCTGAGCCCCCGGCTCGAGCATCAAGCGAGCCATTGAATCCCGATAACGTCTGTCGCATATTCCCCCCATGCGCGTTACGACCTGGGCGGAATACGGTTTAATCGTTTCGATCCATCTGGCCAGGCATGCGGGCGAGGGCCCCGTCGCCGCCCGCGAGCTATCCGAGCAGGAACGTCTCCCCCATGACTACGTCGAACAGATCCTGCTGCGACTCCGCCGGGCCGGCCTGGTCGAGTCAGTCCGAGGCGCCCGCGGCGGATACATGCTGGCGCGCGAGCCTCGGGCGGTGAGCGTGAAGGACGTCATCGAGGCATCCGAACACGTGACGTTCGAGGTGAACTGCGACGTGCACCGCGTGGACGAAGAGCGCTGCGATCCGGCGACCGCCTGCAGCATTCGTCCCGTCTGGCGCCTCCTCCAGCGACGCATCGACGAAGTGCTCGCCGGCGTCAATCTCGCCGATCTGCTGCATGCCGAGCCAGAGGTCTATCAAATCGCCGGGGTAGCGGCCGGAAATTGACGCCGCTGTCGCATGAGGAGCTGCTGCGGTACTCCCGGCACCTCACGCTTCCTGATGTAGGTCTCGACGGCCAGGCGAAACTCCAGGGTGCTCGCGTTGCCCTCATCGGCGCGGGGGGATTGGGATCTCCGGCGGCGTTGTACTTCGCCGCCGCGGGTGTCGGGACGCTCGGGCTCGTCGATTTCGATCTCGTCGATCGCAGCAACCTGCAGCGCCAAATCCTCCACGGGACCGCCGCGATCGGTACGCCCAAGATCGACTCCGCGCGCGCACGGCTGCGCGACGTCAATCCGCACGTGCAGGTCGAAACGTTTGGCCAGAAGCTCACGTCGGGCAACGCTCTCGAAATCCTTCGGAACTTCGACATCGTCGTCGACGGCTCCGACAATTTTCCCACTCGGTATCTCGTCAATGACGCGTGTGTCTTGCTCGGCAAACCCGACGTGTACGGTTCGGTTTTCCGGTTCGACGGACAGGTCTCGGTGTTTTACGCGAAAGAGGGACCCTGCTACCGGTGTCTCTACGCGGAACCACCGCCGCCCGATCTCGTGCCCTCGTGCGCCGATGGCGGCGTGCTTGGCGTCCTGCCGGGAATCATCGGGTCGCTGCAGGCACTGGAAGCGATCAAGCTGATCGTCGGGTTCGGCGAGTCGTTGATCGGCCGCCTCGTGTTGTTCGACGGGCGGCGCATGGAGTTCCGCGAGCTCGCGCTGCAAAAGGATCCCTACTGCCCGGTGTGCGGGGAGCATCCCACCGTGACGGAGTTGATCGATTACGAAGCGTTTTGTGGGGCTGGGGGCTCGGGATTGGGGGCTGGGGCTGAGATCACTGCTCTGGAGCTGGAGCGCGAGCGCGCGCGGAGGCCTGATCTCGTTCTCGTGGACGTGCGTGAGCCGCGTGAGGCGGAGATCGCGCACATCGCGGGCGCGCGTCTGATTCCGTTGCGAGAATTGCCTGGGCGTTTGGCTGAGCTCTCCGGCCATGGTGACATCGTCACACTGTGTCATCACGGTCCGCGCTCGCTCAAGGCGCGCGAGATTCTCAAAGGAGCGGGATTCTCGAGTGTGCGCAGCTTAGCTGGAGGGATCGACGCTTGGTCTCGAGAGGTGGACGACACAGTTCCGAGGTATTGAGTGCCGAAGGGGGGACTCGAACCCCCACGGGCTTGCGCCCACTGGCTCCTGAAGCCAGCGCGTCTACCAGTTCCACCACTTCGGCGAGGCTTTTTTGAGGAACGGCAATCTAGATCGTTGTATAACCCCAAGTCAATGCGTATCTTGCCGACGACAGCGTGGAAAAAATTTCCATCGCCAGGAACCCTAAAGCCCGGCACGATTACCATCTCCTGGAGACGTGGGAGGCGGGACTCGTGCTTACAGGGACCGAGGTAAAGTCGCTGCGTGATCGCAAAGCGAGCTTGAACGAAGCGTACGCCCACGTTCGCAACGGCGAAGTCTGGCTGGAAGGGATGACGATTTCGCACTACGGACCCGGCAGCTACAACAATCCGCCCCCGGCTCGTTCCCGTAAGCTGCTTCTCCACAAGCGCGAAATCCGCAAACTCCTCGGCGCCACGACCCAGAAGGGCCTCACGGTCGTCCCGCTCGAGGTCTACTTCAAGGACGGTCTGGCCAAGGTCGCGATCGCGCTGGCGAAAGCGAAGAAGGCGCATGACAAGCGCGAAGACCTGAAGCGCCGGGTCGCCGAGCGCGAGATGGCGCGCGTGGTGAAGGGCCGACGGTCATGATCTTCTTTCTGCTCCTGGCCGCCCTGATTCCGCAGCAGATCCTGATCGCGACGTCACGCGGTCAGGCCAGCATCCCGGTCACCACCGAGTCCGGGACCGCGGCGGTGGCGGCCGTGCTGCTCGCGCAGCCTCTCGGACTCACGGTCTCGCTCGACGGGTCGGCGGCGCATGTCTCACTGGGCGGCAGCACATTCGACTTCGACGTCGGATCGCCGTTCGTTCGGTACGACGGTGCGGCGTATCCGTTGGTTGGTGCGCCGTACGTTGCGCGCGACACGCTGTTCCTGCCGTTGCACTGGCTGGCCGACTATGTGCCGCGCCTGTTGGCCGGCCGGTATCGCTGGGATCCGAGGCTGGCCCGCCTGGATGAGCGACCGGCACCCGCCGTTCCGGTTATCACTGCGGCGGCGCCGAATCTGATCACGGGACTGCGCCTTCCCCATACGATCGTCGTCGACCCCGGCCATGGCGGTGTGGATCCCGGGAACCCCGGCCTCACGCTGCCGCACGGCATCACGGAGAAGGACATCACGCTCGGCATCGGCCAACTGCTGCGCGCCGAGCTCGTGCGACGCGGCTTGAACGTCGTGCTCACGCGCGCCACCGACACACTCATCGATCTGGCGAGCCGCCCCTTGTTCTGCCGGGCCGACTGCGACCTCTTCGTGAGCATACACGTGAACGCCATGCCCGCCGGCCGGCGGCAGAAACAAGTGAATGGTGTTGAGACCTACTTCGTGTCTGACGCCAAGACCGAAGATCAGAAACGCGTGGCACAGATGGAAAACGCCGCGCTCCGGTTCGAGACGTCTCCCTCCGGGAGCGGGGGACCGGTGGGATTCATCTTGAACGACTTGCAGCTCAACGAATACCTCCGGGAATCCGCGCGACTCGCTGAGCTGGTGCAGGAGTCGATGGCGGCGGTCCATCCCGGCGAGGACCGCGGCGTGCAGCAGGGTCCGTTCCTCGTCCTCGCGGCGGCCCGCCGTCCGTCGATTCTGGTCGAAACGGGATTCGCGACCAACCAGAAGGACGGTGCCTTCCTCGGGTCGGCGCAGGGCCAACGCAAGATCGCCCTGGCGATCGCGGACGGGATCGTCGCCTACCTGCTCGAGTTCGAGCGCAAGATCGCCGGCACGGGAGGCGGGGGGAGCGGCCAGGCACGATGACGCCGCGGCTGCGCTGGATCGCGCTCCCGCAGCTCGCCGGGGTCCTGGCCAGCGGCTGCACGTATCACAACGCCATGTGGAGCGCCACGCGTCATGCCAGTGACGCCCGGCAGCTCGAACAGCATGGCCAGCCATCCGAGGCACGGGCACAATGGGCACAGGCGGCCGCGAAGACCAAGTCATGGCGGACCGACGATGCCGTCGTGCTGCGCGCGGAAGGGCTTGCCTATTCGGGCGCGTGTCGGGACGCGGCCGACCCGATCGCACAAGCGCGCGCCAGTGTGCAGGATCCGACGCAGCGCGAACGGATCGATCTGGCCGACGCAGCATGCGCGCTGGCCGGGGGTGACCCGGTCCATGCGGAGGCCGTGCTGGCCGCGCCGCTCACCTCGAAAGATCCCGACCGGCGCTCGCGTGCTCACTTCATTGCTGGCCGGGCGGCCGCCTTGCGGTTGGACTACGACGCTGCCACCACACATTTCCGGAGATCGCGCGAGCTGGGCGCTGCGGGACGGGCACTGGTGAGCGAGCAGCAGCTGCGGGTGGCGCGAGCCACGCAGCGCGCCGATCTGACGCCGATCGCGAGTGCGCTCGAGCGACTGCCGCGCACCGTGAGTGGTACCGAGCAAGCCAGTCGCATACTCGATCTGCTCACGGTGGTGATGGGTGCGGCGGGGACCCCCGCCGCGCGCTTCCGCGCCGCCGAGATCGCGCGCGACTCGTTGCACGCGTCTGCGCTCGCCGGTCAGCTCTTTCTGGATGCGGTGGCGGCTGACTCGACGTCGCTCTACGCCGCCAAAGCGCTGATCGCCGCCCTCGACGTGCTCCCCGATCGCCGCGATTCGCTCGTTGCCCTCCTCGACTCGCGGTATGCGGGATCGCCGTATACGCGCGCCTTCCACGGCCAACCGAGCGTCGCGTACGCGGCGGCGGAGGATTCACTGGCGCGCGAGCTGGGCGTGCCGGGAGGCGGCACACGGGACAACCGCGTCTCCGCTGGCGTACTGTTCGATGCCCCAGTACCGGGCCCACGCGGTCCGCGGCTCGACAGGCCCAAGTGAGCGCCATCGACCTCTTCGGCACCAGCTTCCAAAACCCGATTCTCCTTGCTGCCGGCACTGCCGGCTTTGGCCGCGAGCTCGACGATGTCATCGACCTCGATCTGCTCGGCGGTATCGTCACGAAGGCGGTGACGCCAGAGCCTCGCCAGGGCCACCCGGCGCTGCGGGTCGCCGAGTTTCGCGGCGGTATGCTGAACGCCGTGGGGCTTGCGAATCCGGGTGTGGAGCGCGTCGCCGCATGCGAGCTGCCATGGCTGTCGCAGCGGCTCGCGCGCGCGCGGATCATCGTCAACGTCGCCGGCGCCACGGTCGCCGACTACGTGCAGGTGATCGAGCGGCTCACACGGCTTGCAGGGATCACTGCGTTCGAGGTCAACGCCTCCTGTCCCAACACGAAGGCGGGCGGCCTCGAGTTCGGCGCGGAGCCCGGCAGCCTGGCCGAGCTAGTGCGCGCCTGCCGGCGCGTTTCGACGCGTCCGCTCACGGTTAAATTGTCACCGGTGCTGCCCGACATCCCGGCCATGGCGCGCGTCGCGCGCGATGAAGGCGCGGAGGCTGTCAGTCTCGTGAACACGATGCCGGGATTACTGGACAAGCGACTCGGCAACGGCAGCGGCGGGCTGAGCGGTCCCGCGTTGCTGCCCATCGGTGTGCTCGCCACGCGCCGAGTGCGCGAGCGCGTCGACATGCCCGTCATCGGCGTGGGCGGTGTCCGCAATGTCGCCGACGCGCGCGAGTATTTGGCCGCGGGCGCAGCGCTGGTGGCCATCGGCACCGCCGCGCTCGCTGATCCGCGCGTACCCGTGCGCATCGCCCGCGAGCTGAACCGTGGCTGAGCTGATCGTCGCCTTCGATCTGCCGAGCGGGAGCGAGGCGCTGGCGCTCGCCGCGCGGCTGCCGGGTTTGCGATGGGCGAAAGTCGGTCCGGTACTGTTCAACCGCGAAGGGCCATCGCTCGTCAGAGAATTCACGGCGCGCGGCATTCGGGTGTTTCTCGATCTCAAGTGGCACGACATTCCCCACATCGTGGCGAGTGCCGTGAGTGCGGCGCGCGAGCTTGGCGTGTCGATGACCACGGTCCACTGTCTCGGGGGACGCGCCATGCTGACGGCGGCCGCCACGGCGGCGGGCCAGGACCTCGCGGTCGTCGGTGTGACGGTGCTGACCTCGCACGATGGCGCCGAGCTCGAGGGCATTTTGGGACGCGGCGTTCCCGATGTCGGATTCGAAGCGGAGCGCCTGGCGCGCGCGGCGCTGCAGGCACGATTGCGCGGCGTCGTCGCATCGGGCCAGGAGCTTGGCCTGTTGCGGGAAGCACTCGGCCCCGAGCCACTGATCGTGGTCCCGGGCGTTCGCGCGCCCGGCGACCCCGCCGGCGATCAGGTGCGCACGATCGAACCGGGAGAAGCGGTGCACCGCGGCGCCACCCATCTCGTGGTCGGACGGCCGATTACGGCTGCGCGCGATCCGGTCGCCGCCTACCGCCGGTTAGTCGAAGCGCTCGATTGAGGGTATCACCCAGCCCTATGCGCACTTCACGGCTGTGGCTGTCGCTCTGCATCGTGGCGCTGCCGGCTCAAGTCGCTGCTCAGGCAACCCTGTCCGATGCGGCGGCCCGGGCCAAGGCCGCATGGTCCGCCCATGACGCGCCGGGCCTGGTAGGGCAGAGCTCGACACTGATCCTGCAGATTCCAGGCGCAGATCCGTCGTCCCCGCTGGGGCGGCCGCAGGCGATCGCGCTGTTGCGCCGGTACTTTCGGCCCGCCGAGGAGCGAGGGCTCGACGTGACGGCGATCCGCGAGGTGGAGCCGGGGAAGGGGTTTGTGGAGTTAACCCGCCGCTACGTGGTTGCCGGAACGACGGAATTGCGTCATGAGACCCTGTTTCTCGGGTATCGGTTATTGGACCGCGAATGGCGTCTCGTCGAGCTACGCAGCGCGCCGTAATCGATTGTCGCATGGCCCCTTGCGTGAAGTCCACACCCCGTCTATTCTTCACGGCTCAGCCAGAAACTTTTTACTTTTCCGGAGCCGCCTGTTGAAGGTACGTTCGAGCGTGCGCCCCATCTGCGAGCACTGCAAAGTCGTGACGCGGCGGGGCGTGATTCGCGTGATCTGCAAGCGCAACCCCAAGCATAAACAGCGCCAGGGTTAAGGAGAGGCATGGCTCGTATTGCAGGCGTGGATTTGCCGCGCGATAAAAAGATCCAGTACGCACTTCCGTACATCTTCGGTATCGGTCCCAGCAACTCGGTTCGCATCCTCGCGGAGACGGGCATCAGCCCGGACGCGCGCGTGCGCGATTTGCGGGACGCCGAAGTCGCCCGGCTGCGCCAAGTAATCGAACGGGACTACAAAGTCGAAGGCGCGCTCCGGACGGAAATCGCGATGAACATCAAGCGCTTGATGGACATCGGCACGTACCGGGGCGGTCGTCATCGCAAGAATCTGCCGGTGCGCGGCCAGCGCACGCACACCAACGCGCGCACCAAGAAGGGACCACGGCGCGCCATCGCGGGCAAGAAGAAGCCCGTGCTGAAAAAGTAGAGGCACATGGCCGACGCCAAACCAGACGCGAAGCCGGAAGCGAAGCCCGACGCTAAACCCGACGCCAAACCCGACGCCAAACCCGCACCCGCGCGTGCGGCCGGTGGCGCCAAGCGCACCAAGAAGGTCGTGGAATCCGAGGGCATCGCGCACGTGACCGCGACGTTCAACAACACGCTCATCACGATCACCGATCTGCAGGGCAACGCCATCACCTGGGGCTCGTCCGGCAAGGCCGGGTTCAAAGGCTCCAAGAAGTCGACGCCCTTCGCCGCCACCGTCGCGGCCGAGCAGGCGGCGCGTGAGGCGTTGAACCTCGGCGTGAAGCGCGTGCACGTTCGCGTGCAGGGTCCCGGCTCCGGCCGCGAATCCGCCATTCAGGCGCTCGCCAGTGCCGGACTCCAGATCCGATCGATCCGCGACGTGACGCCGATTCCACACAACGGGTGCCGGCCGCCCAAGAAACGGCGGGTCTAGGATGTCGCGTTATACGGGGCCCGTTTGCAGATTGTGCCGGCGCGAAGGCACCAAGTTGTTTCTCAAAGGCACGCGCTGTCTGACGGAGAAGTGCGCGGTCGAGCGTCGCGCGTACGCGCCCGGGCAGCATGGCCAGTCGACCGGACGGCGCCGCAAGGCGTCGGAGTACGCGAAGCAGCTGCGTGAAAAGCAGAAGGTGAAGCGGATCTACGGCCTCTCCGAGCGCCAGTTCCGCAACCTCTTCGAGCGGGCGATCAAGGAGCCGGGTGTGACGGGCGAAGCGCTGCTCGTGGCCCTCGAGAGCCGGCTGGACAATTTGGTGTACCGCATGGGCTTTGCGACCTCGCGCAAGCAGGCGCGCCAGCTCGTGCGCCATCGGCACATCCTCGTGAACGGCCGCGTGCTGGACATTCCGTCCTACCGCGTTCGCATCGGGGAAGAAGTGCGGGTCGCTGATGCGAGCCGTGAGCTCGTGCAGGTGAAGCTTGCGCTCGAGCAGTTCGGGCGCGGACAACCGGTTTCGTGGATCCAGGTGGACACTGACAAAGTGCTGGGCAAGGTGAC
>Ga0137415_10007792_pt1 | contig 10620 bp, 8 predicted proteins | sample CZODoug3_1_1_16f_FD_183082 | JGI IMG/M metagenome (GOLD analysis project Ga0137415, IMG submission 183082) | Vadose zone soil fungal communities from Angelo Coast Range Reserve, California, USA - CZODoug3_1_1_16fungal (Hybrid Assembly) | ecosystem: Environmental > Terrestrial > Soil > Vadose...
ACACAGGGCGCGGCAGCGTCAAACAACGATGGTCCTTGCAGCCTGAGCCAGCCGGGTCCGGAACGATGGCAATCCTCATGATTGCCGCGCGCCAGCACGATGGGCGCAGCCGCCAGCAGCGGTGTGGCCGGGGTGAAGAAATCCGCTTGCCAAGTGGTCCAGTTGTCGCCCCAGGGCGAATTGGTACAACTCTCGGTGCCGGCAGGGCACGGGCTTTCCCGATAGAGATAGTCGCCGACATGAATCACCAGATCGGGCTTGAGCCTGGCGGCCGCCGCCGCCAGTTGGGGGAAAGGCCATTTCGCCGGATCGCTACAGGCCTGCACCACCGCGCCCTTGATGACGCAGCCGGTATCGCCCAGGACCAAGATGCGCTGCGGCTCGGCCACCGGCAGCGGCAGGGCGGCGCCCGCGATACTGGCGCTGGCCGCGCCCGCCGGGACGGCGACAGCGCAGATCAGCGGGAAATTGGCATTGGCGGCCGCCCGAATGGACATCGCCATATCGCCTTTGTCGGTGTGCAGCATGGGGCAGGCGGGCGCGCTGGTGACCAGCCGCGCTTCAAAGCCGCCACTTACCGCCTGCACCCAGGCGCTGTCCGCAGCCTGTACGGTGATGGGCAGGACAGAAAACAGGACCGCAAGCGCGCGTTTGTTCATGGCGAGGAGCCTAACCTTGCGCGCGCGTCTAGAACAACCGCGTGAGCGTGACCTTCCACATCCGGCCCAGGCCCGGCAGGGCGCTGAGATTGGCATAGGTGTCGGCGCCGGGGGTGAAATAGCGCGCATCGGCCAGATTGTTCACATTCACATCGCCCTCCCACACATCCCATTGCGCGAAGGCGCTGGCGTTCAAGATGACATATGACGGATATGTGATGGGATCCGGCACGGTCTGCTGCGTCTTGCCGACATAAGTGCCGCCGAAGCTGGCACCCCAAAGGCCCCAGGACTGCGCATCGCTGGTCCAGGTGACATAGGGGCTGATCACCGCATGCGGCAGCAGCGTGTCTTCATAGTCGCCGCCCTTGCCCGGCAAAGTGGAAAAATCATAGACCACATAACTGCCGCCAAAGCCGTTCTGCGGCGTGATGCCGTAGGTGCGCGCCGGAGCATAGGCGAAGCTGTGGTCGGGCCCCTTGATGGTGGTGTGCTGCAATCCGGCCGCCAGGGTCAGGCTGAGATTTTGGGTCGCGACATAACGCAGCTCCAGCTCGGCGCCTTTGGCGCGGGTGCCTTGCACGCTGGTGATGCCGCCGACACCCTGGTTCAGCTGCGTGCGGTTCTGGACATACCAGTCCAGGCTGCCCTGCAGATGATCGTCCAGGGCGGTGAACTTCACTCCCACTTCATTGAGGAAGGAATTGGACAGCCAGTCGCGCCCCGCCAGCAGGCTGGTCAGCACCTGGCTGGCCTGGCCGATCTCGATGGCGGCGGATTTGGCGGTCGTGACGTAAGGCACCAGGCCCCAGGGCGTGTGATAGGACAGGCTGGCGGAATAGGTGAAGCGTCCCGCATTGCCGTGTCCACCGGCCGGTTCATAGGCCAGCACGCCCTGGTCCACCGAACGCACATTATACGCGTCGTAACGCCCGCCGACGGTGAGATCGAGACTGTCGTCCCAGGTCAGGTCGCTGGTAACGAAAGCGCCCGCGTCGGCCGTGTTGCTGCGGACATCGTTCTCCCAGCCCAAACCAATCGTGCCCGGCGGGTCCACATTGAACGGCGAGTCGATGATGTCGTTGGCGGCCGGGCCCTGAGATATGTCGCGGCGGTCCAGGGCGATGACACCGCTGTTGAAACTCTCTTTTCCGATGGCATGCACGATGCGGTACGAACCGCCCGCCACCGTCTGGGTCTTGAGCAGGCCGAAATCGCGCGCCAGGTCATAGCGCAGCCGCGCCTCGCCGATCTGGGTGCGGTAGGAACCGGGAAAGCCGTAGGAGACGAAGCGGTCGTTCTGCAGGGTGTCGCCGAACAGTTGCAGGCGCAGGCTCTGGCCGTCGCCCAAATCGTTGGCGGCTTCCAAGAAAGCGGTATGGGTGGCGGTGTTAGAGAAGTCCACGCCGCGCGCGATATAGACCGTACGGGGATCAAGCGTGGTGGTACCCAGCCCGCTGTCCAGCCGGTGCGCCGCATCGGTGCATCCGGCGCAGGCCAGGGGCTTAAAATTGGGATCGAAGAAGTACGGATTACCCCCAAGCTCGTTCAGCGTGAGGCGGCCATTGCCGTCGGCATCCTTCAGCGACGTGTTGCGCCCGGTGATATAGGTGCCGTTATCGATCAACGCCTGGGTCAAGCGGTTCCAGCCCGGCGTCTGCACATCGCCGTTGGAGTGGTAATACATATAATCGGCGGCAAAGGACCAGGCGCCCAGCGCCAGCCCGCCCGACAGTTCGATCAGCTGATGGCTGGGATGAAGGCCGCGATAGAAGCTGAAACTGTCGTCCAACTCGCCATAGGCATGGATGCCGCCCGCCGCTTCGCCGATGGTGACCGGCGCGCTGATCTGGGCCGTGGCGTTGCGTTTGGAGTAGCTGCCATAAGTAAGTGTAACCTCCCCGCCCAGCGCATCATTCGCGCCGGCGGTCTTGGGCAGGAAGTTGACCAGCCCGCCCACCTTGCCTGCGCCATAGATGGGTGACGGCGGCCCGCGCAAAATCTCGATCCCCGCCGCGTCGCCCAAGGGCGTGGAATAGGTGCCGCGATTTTCCGCCCGCTTGAAGCCGCGGAAGTAATTTTCCGCCAGGGTGCCGCGCAACGACACAGAACCTTCCACGCCGTAATAGCTGGCGGTATAGGCGGAGGGCGTAATGGCGGTGAGGTCATTGACCCCGGTGATGCCGTACCGCGCGATGGTGGTATCGCTAATCAAGGTGACGGCGCGGGGGGTTTCCAGCAGCGGCTTGTCCAGGCCGAAGGCGGTGTCGTTGGCGTGGGTCTGCAGCAGATGCACGGGATCGCCGGTGACGGTGATCGCCTCCACATCCTGCGCCCGCGCCTCACTTGCAGCAGCAAGTGCCACGCAGCTGACCGCCGCCAGAAGAACCAGGCCCCTTCTCATGGGACCCTACATAGTCAATCCTGAGGAAAATGCTATGTAACATTTTACATAGCTCCTGCGATATCTTGACTTGGCATCCCATCAATTTGATATGCCATTGTTTTAGAAGGGTTTTTTCCACAAAACAGTGAACTCTGCACTGTCCGCCACCGTCGCGCCGTTCAATTCCAGCACCCTGAGGGCATTGTGATGCAGCGCCTCTTCATAGGCGGCGCAAGCGTCTGCGGCGATGAAGACATGAAAATCATGCTCAAAAGCATCCCAGGCTGAGGACTGAATGCAGCATTCGGTGGTGAGCCCCGCCAGCACCAGCGTGTCCAGCTCTTTCGCCTGCAACTGCTCCGCCAGGCCGGTGCGGGCGAAGGCACTGAAATGGGTTTTGGAGACGATGACATCGCCGGCCAGCGGCTGCGGCCCGATGAAGTCCGCGCCGCGTGTGCCTTCCACGCACAGGTCCGGTTCGTCATCGCCCCGGCGCAGTCTGGCTTCGCGCGCGATTTTGCTTTCACCGCGGGCGAGCAGCCGCACGAACACCACCAGCACACTCGCGGCGCGAGCCGCGCCGGTGAGCGCCTCGGCTTTGACAAGCGCGGCCTGTGCTGCCGTCATGTCCGCGCCGCGCCGCGCCATCTCGCCGCCCTGCGCGCCGAAATCCACTTGGCAATCGATCACGATAAGCGCGGTTCGCGAAGGAGAAATCCAATCGGGCTTCATGCGAAGGCCCGGCGAAGCTGCGGCAGGATTTGCTGCCCGGTGACGCGCAGGCCTTCGGCATAATCGTCATACACGAACATCAGCCCGTCTATGTCGCAGTTGCGCAGGAAGCGTTCGATTTGGGCGGCGCAGGTGGCGGGCGCGCCCACCACCGTCTGGGTCATAAAGGCGCCTTGCGACCGTGCGGTCATGGCATTGCCCCCCTCACCCGACAGAGGGGCGCCATAGCTTTGCAGCATTCCCAGCACCGCCCCCTCGTCCAGCCCGTCGCGATAGTTTTGCGCTTTGGCCTGCGCCTCCGCGTCCGTCACGGCGGTGATCACGGTCATCATGCAGTACGTGCGGATGGGCTTTTTCAGTTCCGCCGCCAGGGCGCGGGCGCGGCGCGAGGCATCACGGGTCTCCGCCTCGTCGCGGCCGCCGATGAAACAGCCATCCGCCTCGCGTACCGAAAAGGCAAAGCCGCGCTGGGACATGCCGGCGCAGATCAGGAAAGGCGGGCGAAGCGGCTTGGGCTCACTGACGCAGTCCTTGAAGGCGAAATACTTGCCGTCGAAGCTGACCTTGGGCTCGGTCCATAACCGCTTGAGAATCTGCGTCCATTCCTCGGTCAGGTCATAGCGCGCGTCATGATCGAGTGCGGCGTCCCAGGCATCCATCTGCTCGAACTCGCCGCGATAGGTGCCGGCCACGATATTCAGCCCGGCACGGCCGCCGCTGATATGATCGAGGGTGGCGATCATCTTCGCCGCCACCGCCGGATTGTGCAGGATGGCATGCAAGGTCGTCCACACCTTGACCCGGCTGGTGACGGCGGCGATCCCCGCCATCATGGTGACGGCTTCCAGACTATGGCCCCAATGGCCGGTGTCGCCGCCGAAGCCGCGCCACTTGCCCATCGCCATCACGAAATCGAAACCTTCGGCTTCCGCGATCAGCGCCGCCTCGCGGTTCTGCGCCCAGCCGCCATCCAGCGGCGGGGTGTTGCGGCTGACGATCCAGCCACCGTTCGCAACGGGTAGAAATACCCCGTATTCTTTCGGGCCGCTCATGTCCGTCTGGGATGCGGTGTCCGCATCATGATCACCGCCAGCAAGACCAGGGCGACCAGCACCGCAAGCCCTACGAAAAAGGGCGTGAAACTGCCGGTATGGTCGCGGGTCAGGCCCGCCAGGGTCGGCGCCACCGCCCCCATCGTCGAGATCAAATTGACGGCGGCGAACAGCTCCAGATAGGGACCGCGCCCGAAATAATCCAAGAGCAGAATGCTGGCGGCAAAAAAGGTCAGGCCATAGCCGATGCCGATGCCGGCGGCATAGACCAGCATCATCGGCACATCGCGGGCCGCGCCCAGCGCCAGCAATCCCACCATCAGGCAGCCCAGCGACACCGCCAGCAGCGTCTTGGCGCTGACAAAGCGGGTGAGAATACCGCCGGCCAGCCGCGCGCCGGCATTGAGCAGCGCCTCCACGCTCATCATGCCGCCGGCCACCGCCAGCGGCACGCCATACTGGGTCAGATGCGCCACCGACACGGAATTGGCGGTGATGCCGCAGAACAGGAAGGCGCTGTAGGCGGCGGCGATGATCCAGAATTGCGGCGTCTGCAGCGCCGCGCGCATGGTCCAGCTTTCGGTGGAAATTTCCGGATCGCCGCCCGCCGCGGCTCCGACATCGGTCTTGGCGTCAACCACGAAGGCCGCGACGATACCGGTCAGCGCCACCAGCCCCCCCATCACCAGCCAGTAGCTGCGCCAGTGGCCGGTAACATCCATAACACCGGAATAGAGCAGCGGCCCCGCCACCCCGCCCAATCCCCCGATGGTGAAATAAAGCCCAATGGCAAAAGAAGGCCGCGCGAAACAGCGCGACAGAAGATAGGTGCCCGGCACCGAGTCCAGCAGGGTGAAGCCCAGCCCTGCTAGTGACGCGCCCGCGAAATAGAGCAACAAGCCATCGGTGCGGGCCAGGCAGAAGAATGCCAGCGCCATCACCGCCGATCCCGCCAGCAGGCAGGCGCGCACGCCGAAGCGGCGGATCAGGGTGGCGGGTATCGCGCTGGTGATGCCGCAGAAAAAGCCCAGCAGCGTAAAACCGAAACCCGCCTTGGCCCAGCCCCAGTGCAGCTCGGCGACCATGGGCAACAAGGCCAAGCCCAGTGAGGTGAAGGTGGCGGCGGTGATGATGAAGAACAGCGCGCTCATCAGGGCCAAGGTCAGCCAGGCACGCGCGCCATGCGAAGTCATTGCTGTTTATCGGCTTTCCAAGGTGCGTTTCATTTCGGCGGGAAAATCGCCCAGCGCCTTCAGCATTTCCGCCCGGGCGCGGTCGACATTGCGGCTGGCAATGGCCTCGGCCAGGCCGCGATGCTCGTTCAGCGCCACGATGCCGTCATCGCTCGAAGGTCCGCGCATGGCATACAGCCAGTAGCGCGCCGTCTGGTGATGCAGGGTCACCACCATCTTGGCCAAGGCGCGGTTGCCGCTGGCCGCCGCCACCGCGACATGGAAGGCTTCGTCCATCGCCGCCAGCGCGGCTTGGTCATCGTCTTCTACCGCCGCTTCGCCGTCGTCCAGGGTGGCGCGGATGGCGACGATTTCCGCATCGCTGGCATGGGTGGCAGCCAGGCCGGCGCAATGAACCTCGATCAGGCGGCGCGCCTCAAAGGCCTCGCGCGCGCCCATCAGGTCCAGCGGCGCCACCGAGGTGCCGACCCGGGCGCGGCGCACCACCAGGCCTTCCAGCGCCAAGCGGGCCAGCGCCTCGCGGATACCGGCCAGCCCGCCGCCATAGCGCCGGGCAAGAATATTCTCGTCCAGCTGCTCGCCGGGGGCCAGGGTGCCGATAATGATGTCCACCAGGATGCGCTGGTACAGGCGCGACTTCAAAAGCCGCGGTGACCATTCGTCCAGCCTTGTTCCAGCGTCTTTCTCACGGGGACTCGCCATGGACCCACCCTTCCACCAGGGAGAATGGGGATGGGGACCGGCGTTGGCAAGGGTACCTCCCCCAAGCGCGCGCGAAGCGCGCTTGCATTGGGGGAGGTGGCCGTAGCTGAGCCCTGGGGCGCGAAGCGCCCCCTTTAACAATTGCGCGCTCCGCGCGCGGCCCAGCAAAGGCCGGAGGGGGAAACTACTTGAAGTTGATCTCGAAAATGTAGCCGGCACTGGGGCTTCCGGTGCCTTCGAACCCCGGCGGCCCCACGCCCGCGTCGCAGGAAATCAGCTTGCCATTGTGCATATCCAGGCCATGGGCGTCCGCGGTGCCGTCCTCGAATTCGGCCGTTTCCAGCAACTCGCCGGTGGTGGCGGAGTATTTCATCAAGCCGCAGATGGTGGTGTGATGCAGCTTGCCGTTCTGCATCACATAACGATTGATATCGGACGAGCCGGTGACCATCCAGACCGCGCCGCCGGGATGGGAATCGTCCCAGGCGATGCCGTGCCAGCGCTGGGTGGTGATGGGAATGATGAACTCCGGTGTCCAGCTTTTGGGGTCCACCCGCAGGATGGCCTTGATGCGGTTGGCGACGATCCACAATTTGCCGCCATGCCACATCAAGCCATGGCAACCGCCGCCATTGTCGGCGGGCCCCAGCGGGATCTGGCGATGCGACACCGTGCGCCCGTCCATATCCACTTCATAGATGCCTTCCGCCCCGCCATTGGCGCCCATCCAGACATGGCCGCCCCCAAAGGCGAGACCCGACGTGTTGCTGGAGTCGGTCATCACGGTTTTCAGCTTCTTGCCGTTCCAGTCGAACAGCCAGGCGGCTTCCTGGATCTTCTTGCCGCTGTGGCCATAGCCTTGTGCTTTCTGCTCGGCGACCCACACGCCTTCGGGCACCACCGCGACACCATTGGGATAACCGTCCGGCACCTTGAACAGGTTGCGCGTCGTCACTTTGCGGTGGGGAATATCCTTTTTCTTTTCGGGCGGCACGGCGCCGAGGTCCTTGCCGTGTGGCGCCTCCTGCGCCAGCGCGCCGGTCACGCTCATGCCGGCCATGCCCAAGCCGGCGAGAAATTCGCGTTTGCGTAGATTCATTTGCATCTCTCAAAAACAAAGGGCGCCCACCAATGGTGAGCACCCTTTTTATTGTCGATCAATCCACCATCAGTTCGGCAGCGCGAAGGCCACCAGCTGGTCGGACAGGCGCGGCGTCAGGATGCCGTTGCCGCCGGCGGCGAACACCACATACTGCTTGCCCTTATAGGTATAGACGGCAGGCTGGGCCACGGCGGGCGCATCCACGATGGCCTTCCACAACACATTGCCGCTCTTGAGGTCGATGGCGCGCACCCGGCTGTCCATCGAGGCGCCGATAAAGACCAGGCCCGACTTGGTGATTACCGGCGCGCCGATGGTCACCGAACCCCAGCTTTCGGGCATATAGAAGCCCCATTTCTGGACCTGGCCGAACGGCTTCTTCCAGTTGAGCTTGCCGGTATTGAGATCATAGGACAGCAGATTGCCATAGGGCGGCGTCCAGCAGGGCATGCCCCACATGTTGAGGAAGTTCTCCAGCTTGAAGCCATAAGCCGAACCCTGTTGCGCCGCATAACCATCCTTGGCGCGCAGCGCGTTGCCATACTTCTTGTCGGCCTCGGCGCGAGGGACCAGCGTGTAAACCTGAACCACGCTGTCGCTGTTCACCACATAGGTGCCCGTGGTGGGATCGACCGCGCCGCCGCCCCATTCCACGCCGCCCACTGTCGCGGGATAGGAGACCGAGCCGCGCAACGACGGCGGCGTATAGCGGCCCTCGTCACGGATGCGCGCCTTCCAGCGGCTGCATTCGCCGAAACTGGTGATGTCGGCCAAGGTGGAAACCGGCGGCGTGGTGTCGGCCACGGTCGGCTCGGGAAGCGGCACATAAGGCTGGGTCTTGGCCGCAACTTCGCCCTTCACGTCGGACGCCGGATAGGGCCGTTCCTCGATGGGATAGATCGGCTCGCCGGTATTGCGGTTCAGGACGAACAGGAAGCCCATCTTGGTGGCCTGCACCAAAGCCGGGATTTTCTGGCCGTTCTTGTTGAGGTCCACCAGGGTCGGTGCCGAGTTGATGTCCAGATCCCAGATATCATGATGGATTTCCTGGCGGCTCCATTTCACTTCGCCCGTCTCGGCGTTCACAGCCGTGGTCGAGGTGACATAGGGCATCTCTTTCAGCCGGTCGCCGCCATAATAGTTGGGGCTGGGCGAGGACACCGGCAGGAAAGCCAGGCCTGTTTCAGGATCGACCGAAATGCCGGCCCAGACATTGGCGGTGCCGGTCTGGTTCAGCATGTCGGACGGAATGATATTGAACGTCCATTTCAGCGCGCCGGTGCGGGCGTCGATGCCATAGACGGTGCCGGGATTTTCGGTCTTGTAGACCCAGTCATTGCCCGCCCAGCCCAGGATCAGCGTGTCCTTGTAGACGGCCGGCGGCTGGATGAGGCCGATTTTCCATTTGGCGTTGGTCGTGAGCCAGGCATTGACGTCAACCACGCCGCCCTTGCCGAAGCCTGCGCAGGGCTTGCCGGTATCGGCGTCCACGCCATGCAGCTGGCCGATCATGTTGCCGACATAGACCATCTTCTGGCAGGGCTGGCCCGCGGCCGGATTGGATGCGGCCCAATAGGCGACGCCGCGATTCTTCAGGCCCTGATTTTCGTCGCCCTTGGAACCGTTGGCCGCATATTTCCACTTCATCTTGCCGGTGTCGGGCTCCAGCGCAAAGATGTTGTATCTGGGCGTACCGGTATAGACCGTGTTGTTGGCGAACAGCGGCGTCGCACCCCAGGTGGTGGCGTGGGCGCCACTGCTCACATCGCCGGTGTGGATGTCCCAGGCCTTTTTCAGGCCTTTCACATTGTCGGGCGTGATCTGGGTGGCGGTGGAATATTTCTGCGCCTGCTGGTTGCCGCCGAAGGCATCCCAGACCTGCGGGGGATCGTTGTTCGGCCCCTGCGCGGTGGCATGGTTCATCGGCAGCAAAGTGACGGCGGCCGCGGCGGCAAAGCCCAGTGCGCCAATGGTGAGGGTCTTAATCTTCGACATCGTCAATCTCCACGCTGCGGTCGGCGGCGTCGCCGATCACGTTCATCAACCAGCCGATCAGCGCCAAGGCCTCGGCAGCCATGATAATGGGACTCTCCAGGAAATAACCGGCGACGGACGAGCCGATGATGTCGAGCAGGATGGACACCACCAGAAAGCCCTGCAGCAGGCCGGAGCGGCTGGGCACCATCGCCAGCACCAGCGAGGCCAGCAGCATCAGCGCCGCGGCGCCCGCCACCAGTTCCACGCCACCGGTGCCGATCAGGCCGGTCTCGGGCGTGTAATAGTCGTAGACGCAGATGGCACCCGCGATCAGCGATGCCAATATGATCAGCCACGCGCCACGCGTGGAATGTCTTTGAGTCAACGTCCCCTCCCAATGAGATCTGGCCAATGAAATCTGGCAATGAATTCGGCCGTTATTTCACGCGATCCTAGCGGGCTTTTGCTCAGACGCAAAACCGGTTCACTTCGCAACAGCAGCAAAAATCAACCGGGTTGGGCGGCGTCGCGCTTCTTCCACTTGTAGATGCGCTGGCTGTTGCGCCAGAAATACTTCTCCGCCTGTATACCAGGGCGCTGCGCAAAATAATCCCGCATCAGCGACAGGGCTTTGGGTATGGTGGCGGTGCCCACGCTGTTGGGCCAGTCGCCGCCGAACATCACCCGGTCCTCGCCGAACGCCGCCATCAGCTGGTCCAGCCGCGCCCGCGGCGCGGTGACGATGTCGCCCTTTTCATCTTTGTGAATGACTTGCGACAGCTTGACCGCGAAGTTGGGACGCTGCGCCAGTTCCGCG
>Ga0137415_10007793_pt1 | contig 10620 bp, 8 predicted proteins | sample CZODoug3_1_1_16f_FD_183082 | JGI IMG/M metagenome (GOLD analysis project Ga0137415, IMG submission 183082) | Vadose zone soil fungal communities from Angelo Coast Range Reserve, California, USA - CZODoug3_1_1_16fungal (Hybrid Assembly) | ecosystem: Environmental > Terrestrial > Soil > Vadose...
AAGTCCGCTCGTTCACCAATAGATCTGCTGTAAACGCGCCGCCGACCTGCCCATCGTATCGCACAGTAATTGGCCTCTCTGCGTCAGCTTTGAGTCCGAATTTTCGCAATTCCCAAATCAAAGCGCTTTGATAGACTGATTCTAGAAAGCCCGGACCAAGAGTCGAGTGCACTTTCATTGCCGCGCCGATCGCTTGTCCACAAAGATCGTATCCCTTCGGTGCCTCCTCGATTCTGTTCATTCTGTCCGCTCTCTTCAGGTCACGCGGATCACCAGCCGGAGATAGAAAAACAACAGCGGCGCGGTGAAAAGCAGACTGTCCAAGAGATCGAGCGCGCCGCCGATTCCCGGGAGCAAATTCCCCGAGTCCTTTACATCCGTGCTGCGCTTGATGATGGATTCAGCCAGATCGCCAAGTACTGCGGCAAGTCCAAGAAGCACACCAAGAACTGTGGCGTGGGTCCAGGTCAGCGCCGGCAAATGACCGGGCATTAATTTGAACAGTGCAAGGCTACACAGCAGCGCAAACCCAATCGCACCAAAGAAACCTTCCCACGTTTTTTTGCCGCTGATGTGCGGCACCATCAGATGCCGGCCGATCGCGCTGCCGGTCAAATACGCACCCATGTCGGCAAATTTCGTGACCGCAATCAAGTACAGGACGTAAAACTGTCCCGTGAGATGGCCGTTGCTGGATCGCGGAGTCAGATAAACAATCTTCGTGATGAAATTATAGAGCCAAAGAACGTAAAGCAGACCGAACAAAGTGTAAGCCATGGTTTGCAACGGTTCGTCGTGACGCAGCCGCGCAAACATTTGTCGTCCGAAAACTGTCAGCAGAAAAAAGAGCAGGACGGCTACCTCGAAATCGTAGGAGCCAGCGGGTCCGATTTTTGAAAAGTAATAAAAACTGCCGGCGAGCATCACCGCGCCGCAAATCATCCCCGTAATCTTGAAATTGGGGAGTCCCTTGTGATCGAGCATCCGGTAAAATTCCCAAAGGCCGATCATTCCGAACACGCTGATCAACAGCCAAAACAACAGCTCGTATCCGGAAAACACAATCAGCAGCGCGACTGCCCAAAGCGCGATCGTGCTGACGAACCGCAGAATGAAGGCAGAACGAGATGCCGCGACTGCGGGATTTGTCCCGGTTTGCTCAAGAGTCACGGACATGCATCTGCATCATTCCCAAGGAACGATTCGGGCGCAAGCGCAGACGAACCGCGCATTCGCAATGCGACTCCGCTGGGACCGGCGAAGCGGCTCGCTCTTACTCCGGCGTCTGCGATGGACTCGGCGAAGTATCCTCTTGCGCAGGGGGCGGAGTTGACGAAGTAGTCGATGCCGCAGGATTTGCGGAACCGCCAGCCATGAACGCTCCCGTCAACTTAAGCTGTCTTACGCGCTCTCTTTCGGCCTTGGATTCTTCCAGCTCACGCTGACTTTGCTGTTGTCTTTCGTTCTCTTTTTGAGCTTTTTGAGCTGTCGAAGCATTCGGGTCGGAACGAATTTCGGAAAACTGCTGTATTACTCTCTGTTTTTCAGCTTGCATCTGTGCAGGGTTGACAGTCTGGCCCTGAGTGTCGGTAGGATTCGTCCGGGCGGCTTGTTCTTGTTGGGCCAACGCTTTCTCTCTTTTATCTAGCGCGTTTTGTCTTTCATCCAGCGCTTTTTCTCTTCCATCCAACACAGTCTTTCTTTCAGCTAACGCTTCCTCGCGTGCATCCAGCTCCACTTTCCGTTGAGCAAATTCTTGTTGAGCGGCTGACTCTTTTCTTTGGCAGGAGCAGATCATCACGGAAGAGACGAGCATCGACAGGATCAAAATATTTTTCATATCAGTAGTAAATTGGTAACGATTTTGCATAATTCGCGGACGAAGAAAACGGAAGGTCAACGACTAGTCAAACAAAATTAACGCCGGAAGTGAATCCGGTATCGTGTGGAGTGGCTGGAGCTTGGTCTTGTCACAAAGCCATCGTGGAGCGAGCACGTGACGGCGAAAGCATGACGACATCGGATAACAACGGTCCAAATTCCAGTAGTGTCCAACGCTGTGTGCAGAAGTTCGCATGTCAGGCTCAGGGTTGTGATTATTGCGGTACTGGTACACCGAGCTCACGCAGTTGCTGTTTCGCTTGTTCGTAGTCCGGCTTGAGCCGTAGCGCTTGAGCGAGATGCGCTACCGCTTCCCCTCGATGACCCATGCGTGCCAGCAGGGAGCCTAGAGCGAAATGCGCCTGCGCGTCGTTTCCATTGAGTCGCAGCGCTTCGTTAAACTGCTCGAGCGCCTCGTCATTCTTTCCAATCGTGGCCAGGACGCAGGCCATATTATGATGGGCCTCTGAGTAATTGGGACGTATCCGCACCGCGGCCTCGTAGTTCGCTATGGCCTCGCTGTATTTGCCCTCGCCGACAAAGGCGTTGCCCAGGTAATTTCGGGCCTCCGCGTAGTCCGGGCGAATCTCCACAGCTTTTTGGTAGTGCGCGATCGCCTCATCGACTTCTCGTCTTTGCAGAAAAGCGCTTCCAAGGGAGAACTCTGCTTGTGCATCGTTAGGTTCCAGTTCCAAAGTCTTTTGAAACTGTGCTATCGCCTCCTCGATCTGCCCCTTTCGCATAAAAACAATCCCAAGATTTTTGTGGGCCTGCGTGAAGTCGGGGTTGATTTGCAAAGCCTTTCGGTAGTGTTCAATCGCTTCGTCAACGGCTCCGTCGTGTCCGAGAGCACCGTCACCGCTCTGTTTGTTTCGCAGTAAGGCAACGCCGAGGTTGTTGTGGGCTGCTGCAAAATCCGGTTTGATTTTCAGAGCTTCTTGGCACTCAGCGATCGCTTCAGTAAATCGCCCGGAATGCGTGAGATTCTGGGCAAGATTGGTGTGAGCGATGTAATTGTTTGAGGTGCTGGCAATGGCATGTTTCCATAGTGTTTCAGTGTCCCGCCAGTAGGAAGTCTGTAAATAGCTGCGCGTTGTGAGCGCCATTATGACAAGCACGGCTGCGGCGGCCAGGACCTCGCGGCTGCGACGCCATCGGTGAAACAATTCCATCCCGCCCCAAGCAACCAAAAGATACAAACCAATCTGCGGCAGGTAGGTGTAACGGTCGGCTCGCACTTGTGATCCGACCTGGATAATTCCAATCATGGGGATCAGCATGCCCAAATACCAAAGCCACCCTATCAACAGGAATGGATACTTTTTACGCCACAGGAAAAAAGCGACGGAAATCATTAGCAGGAGCAGTAACGCAAGAATCACCTGTGGGACTTTTAAATTACCTTCGGGATACGGATACAACACCGCCAGGTGCGCCGGCCAAATCATCTGGCCGACGTACGCGACGTAAGAGATCAGAGCGTTACCAAGACGCTCCTCGAGAGGCGCTTTAATGCTCAAATCCAAAGCTTGGTTCTGCGCCAGAACGGTCGCTACGCTGGACGCGGCTGAGAGCACAAATAATGGAACCTTTTCGATCACCAACCACGACCATGTGTTCCGTCTCGACCACGCACTCGCCGTTTCCCCGCGACGGCTGGAGGAAGACGGCCGAACTCTGCCCAGGGGCCAGTAATCCAGCAGCAACAGAACAAAAGGGAGCGTCACCAACGTCGGCTTGCACATCAGGCCCAAGGCGAAAAGAACTACAACTATCAGATAGCGGAAAAGAGAAGGCCCATCGCTGCGCGCGTAACGGGCATAAGCCCAGAGGGTCAACATGAAGAACACGCCGCTGAGCACATCCTTTCGCTCCGATACCCACGCCACCGACTCCACGCGCAGCGGATGAACGGCAAAAAGCGCGGCCACAAACACGCTCGCCCAAAGCGAGCCACGTTGTAGCCGGTATCGTTGATCCCGGCCGGCATCACCGATGCCGGCTACAGCATCACCGCTGGCTGTCAGCTCGCGCAGTGCGAAGAAAAGTAGAATTGCCGCTGCGGCATGGAGTAAAATGTTGGTGAGATGATGTCCCCACGGTTGCAAGCCATACAACTGGCAATCCAGCATGTGCGAAATCGTAGTGAGCGGGTGCCAGTTAGTGACATGCACGTGGGTGAACGCCCATTGAATCCCGTCTAGCGTAAGACCATTTGTCACTCGTGGGTTCCGGAGGACGTAATTCTGATCGTCATAACCTACGAACCCGTGGTTAAGCGCCCGGCCAAAAGCGATCCAGACAACTACTGCAAGAAAAACCGAGACGATGCCGGTGACCACTCGGCCGCCATGGGTGCGGGAACTGCGGCGCTCGGTCGGATGGAGTCCCAAAGTCTTTTCCCGCCGATCTGATCCCGGAGACCCGCGTCTAGCAAAGCTCATCCGACATAGTGCGGTAAGATCGCAATCGATTCAACGCTGACGCCAGTTGCTAAACACATGTCTGGGGCAACGTCTGGCCGACGGGTATCTAAGCGAAAGTTCCGGCCAGCTCATCGGATTAAATCAACAGGATAAATATACCTCTTGATTTAACCCGACAGGGCCGATGCCATCGAGGAGCCGAAATGGTAAAGGCGTTCGCCGCAGAGGGCGAACGCCTTTCCAATTCAATTCGCCTCGGTGCTTGGCACACAAGGCCCTATGTATTTCGGAGTCTTACGGTTTGTTTACGACTACTTGCGGCGCGGTTTTTCTTACTTCGAGCTGGGCGCTCACTTTCTGGATTTGCGCGGCCTGCTCTTTGAGTTGCGCAACCATCGTCTGCATTTCACTCTTCAGTTCACGAATGCTTGCCTGCTGCTCCTCGACTTTCTTGTGCTCTTTGAGGAACTCGGTAAGCAACAGGATGTTGACCTGATCGTATTTCACCGTGAATGGTTTGCCGTCCATGTAGGCCACCAGGCTGGTGTTAACCTTGGCCACATCCTCGGCGATCAAACCATACAGCGTCGTCCGTGACTCGTCGTAGTTGTATACGAAGCTTATCGGCTTGAGCGCATAGAGGGCTTCGCTAGCCTTGTCTACCGGTTTAATGTCGTGTTTGTAGCGGCGTGACGAAGGCGCAGTGCCCAGCACGTTATTTGAATCGATAAGTACTGGCAGGGTGCTGGCTGCGTTCGACGTCGGCAAGCCGTGGATGCTGCCGATGAAGGCAGTGAAACTCAGGTTAGCAAATGGCCCTGTAGCAGGGACGCCGATTGCGATGTTGTTACTGGCTGTGATGGTTCCGTTGAGGGCGTTGTGGCCGATAGCAACGTTGTCATGGCCGGTGGTGCAAGAGTTGCAGGCCTCGTCACCCACACCGACGTTGTCAGAACCAGTGGTTACGCTGTCGAGCGCGTCATCGCCGAAAGCCGAGTTACCGAAGGCGCCATTAGCACTCAGCAGCGCTAAATCACCGAATGCGTTGTTTTGGCTACCGGTCGCGTCGGTGAAGAGCGCCTCGCGGCCATGGGCGTTGTTGAAGCTTCCGGTGCTGTGATTAAAGAGCGCGAAGGCACCCACGGCATTGTTGGCTCCGCCGGAGCCATTGAACGTCAACGCTCCAGCGCCGACCGCAACATTGTTAGCCCCGGTACTGATGATCAGGGCTCCAGCGCCACAACCGGTGTTTTGGGCGGCCGTCGTCTGCAGCGCGAGCGCCTCCCAACCAAACGCCGAGTTGAAGTTGTTAGCCGTTTGACTGCCAAGAGCGTTGAACCCATCAAAGGTGTTGCTTCCTACAAAATTTCCAGGCAGCAGCGGCCCCACGTCCTCCGAGGCTGCCCGCATTTGTGGCAAAAGCACGAAGCAGGCAACCACGGACAGGATTGCTCCGAATATCATATTTCGTTTGTTCATTATCTTAATTTGACCTTTCATTTTTTTGGCCTTCCGTGATTTCTCCCGGGAGAAATCACTTCTGGCCGCTATTGTTTGTTGATATTGCTTTTGCCAAGCCCTAAGCAAAATCTACCCCTGAAAGCCGTTTTCCCAAAAAGGCAGGTGCTCGTCAAGAGCAAATATTAATTTTTTTTTGATCACCGGCGCCATTGGGCGTGTTCGGACAGAACCATCGCCCTCCCAATTGGTCGCATTGCCTTCTCAGTCGCAAAAATCCTTTCCTGCTTTGCTGATTGGCATAGTTTGCCATTGTGCAAAAAATGATGAAGGCCGTGGTAAAGGCGAGAGCCGAGCCGGGTCTGTGGCTCGAGGACGTTCCCGTTCCAGAAGTTCGGGGCGACGACGTGCTCATCCGCGTACGTAAAGCGTCGATCTGCGGGACCGACGTGCACATTTACAACTGGGACGCATGGGCTCAGAAGACGATTCCCGTGCCGATGATAATTGGTCACGAATTTGTAGGCGTTGTCGATTCTGTGGGCGATCACGTTAAAGGCTTCGCAAAGGGTGATCTCGTGGTAGGCGAGGGACACATCACCTGTGGACACTGTCGAAATTGTCTGGCCGGACGCCGTCATCTTTGCCCAAATACGCAGGGCGTTGGCGTCAATCGTCCCGGCGCGTGGGCGGAGTTCGTAGCGATACCGCAGGACAACTGCTGGCACGCCGATCCGTCGATTCCGCTGGATGTGCTTTCCTGTTTCGACCCGCTCGGCAACGCGGTGCACACCGCGCTCTCATTCGATCTCGTCGGCGAAGATGTCCTCATCACCGGCGCCGGCCCGATCGGTTGCATGGCCATTCCAATTTGCAAACGAGCCGGCGCGCGTCACGTCGTCATTACGGACGTGAATGCGTATCGTCTCGATCTTGCGCGAAAAATGGGCGCCGATCTCGCATTGGATGTGCGCACAGAAAAAGTGGCGGACGCGATGCAAGAGCTCGGGATGAAAGAAGGTTTCGATATCGCGCTGGAAATGTCCGGCAATCCGAAAGCGTTCGCCGACATTTTGCCGAACATGTTTCACGGCGGCAAAATCGCATTGCTCGGCATCATGCCCGGCACCGCTGCGATTGATTGGAACACCGTGGTCTTCAGCGCGCTCACAATCAAAGGAATTTACGGCCGCGAAATGTACGAAACATGGTACAAAATGACGGCCATGATCCAAAGCGGTCTGGATATCTCACCAGTGATCACGCACCGCTTCCACTATACGCAATTCAAGGAAGCGATTGAGCTGATGAAATCCGGCAACTGCGGCAAAATCGTTCTCGACTGGAGCGAGCGAAACCTCCGCTAGCGCAGATTAATAAATTCTGTAGCTGTATGCAGCGCCAGAGGCGCAACCGCGGGTTATGCGGATGACGCAGATTGTATTTCTGTCATTCCAAGCGAAGTTGCTTGCCGCGCCGTAGCTTTGTTTGAAGGCTGGGAAGAATCTCTCGATTCTGCTCTTGACTTTTCGTTACCCAGAAATGCCTGCGTTATTGCACCGCGGCAGCTTCTCTCTCGCGCCCTTCGAGTTCGAGCACCATGCGTTTGATATGGCGATAATCCTGATGCCTGCGCAGGAATTGCAGACTTTCCTGCCGATCACCCCAGCGTAGGATTTCGATGGTCTCCTGACGCGCACCCCATGAATTCATCTCACGCTGGTTCGCCATGTAGAGATCAATGGTGTTGCGTCCGGACAGCGCCCAACCGTAATCTTCCACGCGATAATTTTGTCCTGTGGAAAGCAGGCGAAATACCGTACCAGCCGGCCAGCGCGACCAATCAGCTGCGGCGCTGCCGATCTGCGGCGGCTTCGAAATCGCAACGGCGCGTTTCGCATTGCGAGTTGGCTTTGTTGCGCGCTTTGTCGTGCGCGTTCGCGTTTCCTCCATTGAGAACGGTTGCAGTTGCGGCGAATACGAAGCGGTCTCATCGACCGGAATAGCTCGGGGAGCTTCGTACGCCAGCGTCGCGCGTGCTACAGCCTCAGCTCGATGAATCGGCGCACCTGCCGCGTGCAGTTCTCCACCGAGTGCGTTGTGATTGCTGTACTCGCGATGGTCCGCTTCGGTGTGCGTGTACGCTGTGGTGCGCACGTGTTGGAAATCGGTTTTCGCTAACGGCGGCTCGTACGCCGGCAATGGGTGGTGAGTAGTGCCGCAGGCTGTAAGGAGAATAATGGCGATGAACGCCGCCAGGAGGATCAGGGCGAGGTTACGACGCTCGGCGTAGGTCAAGGAACCACCTGCGTGACTTATTAACAGTTATTCACAACCGCGCAAGAACTTTTTACGGCAAAATCTGGAAGCCAGAAAATCCAGGAACTGCTTTTGTGGTCTCTCGTTTCTGGTTCAATTCATGGCTTCATGGTTTCCCGATTCGCCTTTTGTGAGTAATCTGCGGTTTGGCTATGATCGCGGAATTCGAAAAACAGCTTTCTCAGACTCTCGAAGAAATTAAATCGCAAGGTCTTTTTAAAACCGAGCGGGTCATCACGAGTCCGCAGGAGGCGCACATCGCGATCGCCGGGGGCAAACGCGTGCTGAACATGTGCGCAAACAATTATCTCGGGCTAGCCGATCATCCTGCGCTCATTGCCGCCGCAAAAGAAGCGCTCGACACGCATGGCTTCGGCATGGCGAGCGTGCGCTTTATTTGCGGCACACAAGACATTCATAAGGAGCTCGAAGCAGCGCTCACCAAATTTCTTGGCACGGAAGAGACGATTCTTTATCCGTCCTGCTTCGACGCCAACGGCGGATTATTTGAAACTCTGCTCACCGATAAGGACGCGGTGATCAGTGACGAGTTGAATCACGCCAGCATCATTGACGGCATTCGCCTCTGCAAAGCGCAACGCTTTCGTTACAAACACAACGACATGGCTGATCTCGAAGCGCAACTGCGCGCAGCGAAAGATGCGCGTTTTCGATTGATCGCCACCGATGGCTGTTTTTCGATGGACGGAACGATTGCGAATCTGGCGGAGATTTGCGACCTCGCAGAAAAATGTGACGCGCTCACCATGATCGACGATGCGCATGCGACCGGCTTCCTTGGAAAAACGGGACGAGGCACACACGAATATCGCGGTGTGATGGGCAGGATCGACGTAATCACCGGCACGCTCGGCAAAGCGCTCGGCGGCGCCAGCGGCGGTTTTACCAGTGGACGCAAAGAGATTGTCGATCTCTTGCGGCAGCGCTCGCGACCATATCTGTTCTCCAACACAATCGCGCCGCCAGTCGTCGCCGCGTCATTAAAAGCGCTCGAGTTGCTTACCGCTTCAACTGAATTGCGGGATAAGCTCGAAGAAAACACAAAATATTTTCGCGCAGCCCTGACCGAGCGTGGGCTGACGATCAAGCCCGGCGTGCATCCGATTGTTCCGATCATGATCGGTGACGCAGCGAAGTCGCAAAAGTTTGCCGCGCGAATGCTGGAGAAAGGCGTTTACGTGATCGGCTTTTTCTATCCGGTCGTGCCGCACGGCAAAGCGCGTGTCCGCACGCAGGTGTCCGCTGCGCATTCCCGCGAAGACTTGGAATTCGCCGTGAGTGCCTTCGCCGAGGTGAATCAAGAGCTGAAAGAGGCTTAAAAGATTGCAGAGGTTACATCGTTACAAAATGACGGTCTCGCAACTTAACCACTTGATCCGGAAATTCGCCGGAGTGCTGCCATGAGGAAAGCATATTTGTTCATTTGTCCTGTTCTCTTGCTTTTTTGCCCGCCAACTTTCGCTCAAGAGAACTCTCGCAGTGGAAGTGCAAAGCAGGATTCACCGAGAGTGATTCAAACTGACGATATGAAGCTGGCGATGAGAGCGAGTGAGCTCGAAGCAGCCGGAAAGTACGACGAAGCGTTGAAGTTGTATGGGCAAGCTATTGCGCTAAACGGGCGTTTTACGCCGTTCGTGTATCACAACCGCGGAATGTTGTACCTTCACCGGGCAAAAGCTTCCCAAGATCCGAAATCGCGAATTGCCGATCTGCAACGCGCTATCGCGGACTTCCAGACTTCCATCAGGCTCGGCGCTGCTTCAAAGGACGAGCTAAACCGCGGATTAGAGAAAGTTGCTACCAGGGCTAATCTCGATGAAGCAACCAAGTTACTCGACGAAGCAACTCATCGATAGCGACGGAGCAGGCGTGGTTTAACGGAGCCGGCGATCCGATCAAGGTCCCTGCCAGCGGATGGGGAGCTTAACAGGAATCTGAAACGCTTCTGACCAAGCTTCCGGATGCGGAGGCCAAAACAAAGGCTTAAGCAAAGCCCGCGAGCGTTGCTCGCGTTCGGCGACGTGACACCGCTTCAGACAGCGCAAGAACAGGCCTGCTGGTTCCAACACGAGCTTCACGAGTTGACGCGACTCATAGAATGGAGGTTCGAAAGGATACCAAATGAAAACATCGATTCTTCTCGTTGCCGGTTCGGTTGTTGCCGCGGGACTCGCGTGCGCTGATGAGGATGCAAAAGTGTTTTCAGATTATCTCAAGTACTCCCGCGAAATTGCGGCAAAGAATCATCTCATTGTCCACGCTCGTTTCGAGCCGGCCAGCGGCAAGGGCAAGCCGATTGATTTTCGATATGACCGTTACCCGGACGTGGAGCGAATCCAGTTACCGGCGCCGAGCAACGCTTCCTATGTACGCAAAAAAGACGGGGCTTGGATGAAATCGGATGATTGGGGCAAAACAGGAAAGCCTGCGCCGAAATCGGCCACGAAGGACTTTGACAACTGGATCGGATTAATTGACGCGCCGCTAAAAGACATTCGGGAATCCCACGATCCGA
>Ga0137415_10007794_pt1 | contig 10620 bp, 8 predicted proteins | sample CZODoug3_1_1_16f_FD_183082 | JGI IMG/M metagenome (GOLD analysis project Ga0137415, IMG submission 183082) | Vadose zone soil fungal communities from Angelo Coast Range Reserve, California, USA - CZODoug3_1_1_16fungal (Hybrid Assembly) | ecosystem: Environmental > Terrestrial > Soil > Vadose...
ATCAGCGCGATCGCTTCGTCCTCCGAGTCGGCGCGGACCACCGAGAGCACCGGACCGAAGATCTCCTCGCGGTACACGTCCATCGCGGTGGTCACGTTGTCGATCACCGTCGGGCCGACGAAGAAGCCGTCCTCGTAGCCGGGCACGGTGAGCCCCCGGCCGTCCACCGCGAGGGTGGCGCCCTGGTCGGCGCCGGTGCCGATCAGGCCGACGATCCGGTCCCGGGCGGCGGCGGTGATCACCGGGCCCATCTCGCTGGTCGAGTCGCGGCCGGAGCCGACCTTCGTGGCGCGGGCCTTCTCGCTGACCGCCGCGACCAGCTCGTCGCCGGCCGAGCCGACCGCGACGGCCGCCGAGATCGCCATGCAGCGCTCGCCGGCCGAGCCGAACGCGGCCGCGACCAGGTGGTCGGAGGCGTAGTCGATGCCGGCGTCGGGCAGCACGATGGCGTGGTTCTTGGCGCCGCCAAGGGCCTGCACCCGCTTGCCGGCGGCGCTGCCGCGCTCATGGATGTAGCGGGCGATCGGCGTGGAGCCGACGAAGCTGATGGCGGCCACCTCGGGGTGGTCGAGCAGCGCGTCCACGGCCTCCTTGTCGCCGTGCACCACGTTGAACACGCCGTCCGGCAGGCCGGCCTCGGCCCACAGCTCGGCGGCCAGCATCGACGCGCTCGGGTCGCGCTCGCTCGGCTTGAGCACGAAGGTGTTGCCGCAGGCGATCGCGACCGGGTACATCCACATCGGCACCATGGCCGGGAAGTTGAACGGCGTGATCCCCGCGCACACCCCGAGCGGCTGCCGGAACGAGAACAGGTCGACCCCGCCGGAGACCTGGTCGGAGTACTCGCCCTTGAGCAGGGTCGGGAGGCCGCACGCGTACTCGACGACCTCCAGGCCGCGCTGCACCTCGCCCCGTGCGTCCGAGACGACCTTGCCGTGCTCGTCGGAGATGATCTCGGCGAAGTCCTGGGTACGGGCGTTGACCAGCTCACGGAACGCGAAGAGCACCTTCGCCCTGGTGGACAGCGACGACTGCGACCAGCTCTCGAACGCGGCGGCGGCCGAGCGGACAGCGGTGTCGACCTCGGCCACGCTGGCCAGCGGCACCTCGGCCTGCTGGGCACCGGTGGCCGGGTTCCAGACGGGGCTGGTCCGGGCGCCGCCGGCGACGGGCTTGCCACCGATCCAGTGGTTGATCGTCCTCACGGGTCTGTCTCCTTCGGGTCGTGAGTGGCGAGTGGTCTCCCGAGACCACTCGCCACTCACGACCTAGATCAAGGGGCGTTGGCTGGCTTTGTGCGTTTCGTAGGACTTGCGAGCCTGCTGGGTGGAGTCCAGGGCGGCGACCTCGGCGACCGGCACATCCCACCAGCTCTCCGAGGAGGGCACCGGGGCGAGCGGGTCGGTCTCGATGTGGATCGCGGTGGTCTTCGTGGCCGCCCGCGACCTGCCGATGGCCTCGCGGAGCTCCGCGATGGTGCGCACCTTGATCACCTCGGCGCCTAGGCTGGCCGCGTTGGCCGCCAGGTCGACCGGCAGCGGCGCGCCGTCCAGCAGCCCGGTGTCGGCGTTGCGGTAGCGGTACGCGGTGCCGAAGCGCTGCGAGCCAACCGACTCGGACAGCGCCCCGATCGAGGCGAAGCCGTGGTTCTGCACGATCACCAGGTTCAGCTTGATGCCCTCGGAAACCGCGGTGACGAGCTCCTGCGCCATCATCAGGTACGAGCCGTCACCGACCAGCGCGAACACCTCGCGGTCAGGCTCGCGGCCGGCCGCCGCGTTGGCCATGGCGGCCATCTTGATGCCCAGCGCGCCGGCGATCTCGTAGCCCATGCAGGAGTAGCCGTACTCGACGTGGTACGCCTTCTCGTCCGCCGCGCGCCAGAGCATCTGCAGGTCACCGGGCATACTGCCGGCCGCCTGCACGAGCACGTCCCGGGGGTCGAGCAGCTCGTTCAGCGCGCCGAGCACCTCGGTCTGCGCCGGCAGCGGCCCGTGGTCCAGGTGGTACGCCCGGTCCACGACCTTCGTCCACTCGTCCCGATGCGCCCCGAACCCCGCCGCGTACCCCGGCTCGACGCGGTACCCACTCTCCCGCGAGTCGGGGATTTTGTCAGGGTGAGTCGGGGATTTTGTCAGCGCCTCGGTGAGTGCGGTCAACCCCTCCCGGGCGTCGGCGACCAGCATCGTGGCGCCGAGCTTGGCGGCGTCGAACGAGGCGACGTTCAGGTTCACGAACCGCACGTCCGGGTTCTGGAACGCGCTGCGCGACGCCGTGGTGAAGTCGCTGTAGCGGGTGCCGACCCCGAGCACCACGTCGGCGTCGCGGGCCAGCGCGTTGGCCACCGGGGACCCGGTCGAGCCGACGCCGCCGACCGCGCACGGGTGGTCCCACGCGATCGCGCCCTTGCCGGCCTGGGTGTCGGCCACCGGGATCCCGGTCGCCTCGGCGAACGCACGCAGCGCCGCGCCCGCCTCGCTGTAGATCACGCCGCCACCGGCCACCAGCAGCGGCCGTTTCGCGGCGCGCAACACCGACACCGCGCGGGCCAGCGCGGCCGGCTCGGGCACCGGGCGGGCGATGTGCCACACCCGGCGGGCGAACAGCTCCTCCGGCCAGTCGTACGCCTCCGCCTGCACGTCCTGCGGTAAGGAGACCGTTACTGCGCCTGTTGCGGAGGGATCGGTGAGCACCCGCATCGCGCCCAGCAGCGCCGACGGCAGCTGCTCCGGCCGGTCCACCCGGTCGAAGAACCGGGACACCGGGCGGAACGCGTCGTTCACCGACACGTCGTAGCCGCGCGGATCCTCCAGCTCCTGCAGCACCGGGTTGGCCACCCGGGTGGCGAAGAAGTCGCTGGGCAGCAGCAGCACCGGGATCCGGTTGATGGTGGCCAGCGCGGCGCCGGTGACCATGTTCGTGGAGCCGGGGCCGATGGACGCGGTGCACGCCATCGCCTGCAGCCGGTTGCGCATCCGGGCGTAGCCGACGCTGGCGTGCACCATGCCCTGCTCGTTGCGCGCCAGGTGGTACGGCAGCACGCCTGACGGAATCCCCGACTCACCCTGACGGATTCCCCGACTCGCGGAAACATCGGTGGCGTTCTCCAGGAGCGCTTGGGCCACGCCGGCTACGTTGCCGTGGCCGAAGATGCCGAAGCAGCCGGGGATCAGCCGCTGTTCGACGCCGTCCCGTTCGCTGTACTGCTGGGCCAGGAACCGGACCAGAGCCTGTGCCACGGTCAGCTTCATGTCGGCAGCTCCGAGGTGCTGGTGAGCGGGAGGCGGGGGTCGATCTGCTGGCCCGCCCAGGTGTCGCGGACCCAGGCGTGTGCGGGGTCGTCGCAGATCAGCCAGGCCCGGTCGGGGCTGGGGCCGGCCATCACGTTCAGGTAGTAGAGGGGGTAGCCGGGCGCGGCCATGGACGGGCCGTGCCAGCCGTGGGGGATCAGCACGGTGTCGCCGCCGCGCACCTCGGTGCACACGTCGATCTCCCGGCCGGGCCCGGAGCCGTACACCCGCTGGTAGCCCACAGCATTGTTCGGGCCCTCGCCGGACAGCCCGGTGCTGTTGAGCGAGCCGACCTCGAAGTAGTAGATCTCCTCCAGCCGGGCCTCGCCCTCGCGCTCCTCGTCGTGCTTGTGCGGCGGGTAGGACGACCAGTTGCCGGCCGGGGTGAGCACCTCGACGGCGATCAGCTTGTCGGCCTCGAAGGTCTGCGGGGTACAGAAGTTGTTCACCTGGCGGCTGGCCTGGCCGGCGCCACGCAGCTCCACGCCGACCCCGGACGCCGGGCCGTAGCGGGCGGCGAGCTTGCGGGTGGCCCTGGCGGCCGGCAGCGCGAAGCGGCCGCCGTCGGTCGAGGACACCGCCACCCGCGAGGACATCGGCAGGTAGGCGAAGTCGGTGACCCGCGAGAACACATCGCGGCGCCCGGCGAGCTCGAACTTCTCCCCGTCACAGCTCACCGTGGCGGCCCCGGACAGCGGCAGCAGCACCATCTCGTCCGGCCCGGTGTCGAACTCCGCCGAACCGCCGGCCGGCAGCTCGAGCACCCGCAGGCTGCTGTAGCCCCAGCCGGCCGACTCGGGGGTGATCACCAGCTCGAACGTGCCGTCGGCGGTCTCGCCCCTGCGCACCACATGCCGGTCCGTCACAGCAACCCCACCGCCGCATCCACAGCCGCCGCCACGTCGTCGTTCGGCGGGAACAACAGGCTGCGCCCGATCACCAGGCCCTGCACGGTGGGCAGGGCCAACGCCTTGCTCCAGCTGGCCAGCGTCGCGTCCTGGTCCGAGGCGACCTCGCCGCCCAGCACCAGCGCGGGCAGCGTGGTGGCCTCCATCGCCCGCTCCATGTCCGCCACGATCGGCACCTTCAGCCAGGTGTACGCCGACGTGGTGCCCAGCCCGGCGGCCACCGTCATCGCCCGGATCATCGCCTCGGCGGTCAGCTCGTTGCGCACCCGCCCGTCCACCCGGTGCGAGATGAACGGCTCCACCATGGCCATCAGCCGGTGCCCGGCCAGCTCGCTGACCGCCCGCCCCGCCGCGGCCAGGGTGTGCACCGTGCCGGCGTCCTCCGGGTCGATCCGGGTCAGCATCTTGCCGCCCTCGAATGAGGCAGCGGCGAGCGAGGCCGCGGTGTACGCGGTGAACTTGTCGTCGATCTCGAACGTGGTGCCGGCCAGCCCGCCCCGGTTCATCGAGCCGACCACGACCTTGTCGTCCAGCGCGCCGAGCAGCAGCAGGTCCTCCAGGATGTCCGGCGTACCGAGCACCCCGTTCACCCCCGGCCGGGACAGCGCCAGGCAGAGCCGGTCCAGGATGTCGATCCGGTCGCCCATCGCCAACGGCCGGTCCCCGGCGCGCAGCGCGCCCCGCGCCGGGTGGTCGGCGGCGATCATCATCAGCTTGCCGTGCTCGCCGAGCAGCGAGCTGGGCCGGCGTCGGGCGGCGGCCGCCTCGGCCACCGCGCCCGGGCGGTGCACCCGGGTGGCGATGAGTTGGGAGAGCTGGTCATCGCGCACGGACGGCCTCCTCGAGCCCGGTGTTCATGAGCGCCTCGACCTCGTCGAGCGTGGGCATGGCGTCGGCGCAGGCCAGCCGGGAGGCGACGATCGCACCGGCGGTGTTGGCGAAGCGCATGATCTGTTCCAGCGGCCAGCCGGCGAGCAGGCCGTGGCACAGCGCGCCGCCGAACGCATCGCCGGCGCCGAGCCCGTTCACCACGTCCACCGGCACCGGTGGCACGGTGACCTCGGTGGCCGGCTGCCCGGCCGTGCCCGACGCTCCAGAGCCGAGGCGGGAGGCGAGCACGCCCTTCGGGCCCTGCTTGACCACGGCCAGCTCGATGCCGGCGGCGTGCAGGGCCTTCGCGGCCTGGTGCGGGTCGCGGATGCCGACGGCGGTGTCGCACTCGTCCTGGTTGCCGACCGCGACGGTCACGTGCGGCAGCGCCTCCTGATACCGCGCGCGCGCCTCCTCGCGGGACGCCCAGAACATCGGCCGGTAGTCCAGATCGAGCACGGTGATGCCCCGTTTGCCCCGGGCCCGCAGCGCGTGCAGGGTTGCTTCGCGGCTGGGTTCGGCGGACAGCCCGGTGCCGGTCACCCAGAACACGTCCGCCGCGCGGATCGCGTCCAGGTCCAGCTCCTCGGGGTAGATCTCCAGGTCGGGGGCCTTGGGCAGGCGGTAGAAGTAGAGCGGGAAGTCGTCCGGCGGGAAGATCTCGCAGAACGTCACCGGGGTCGGCAGGCTGGTCACCGGGGTGACGTGCCGGTCGTCCACGCCGAAGCCGCGCAGCGCGTCGTGCAGGTACTCGCCGAACGGGTCGGCCCCGGTGCGGGAGATCAGCGCGCTGCGCCGGCCGTACCGCGCGGCGGCGACCGCGACGTTTGCCGCCGTGCCGCCCAGGTACTTACCGAACGTCTCGACCTTGCGCAGCGACACCCCCGTCTGCAGCGGGTAGATGTCCACCCCGAGGCGGCCCATGGTGAGCACCTCCGCGACCGACGTCTCGCTGGGGCGGTTCGTGTCAGCGTCCATTGCTGCCTCTCGCTCGGTGCCCACGGGGCTGCCACCCCGAACCGGGGACGGCGGCCACGCGCTAAAGGTGTACCCTTCGGCACTCAGCACGTCAACACTTTGTCTTTACATAATTTGTCAGGACATATGGGGGACCTAGTGCCGCAGCGAACGACGGTATGGGGGCTGGTGCCCGACGTGGCGCTGGATCGCAGCAGCCCGGTCCCGCTGTACTTCCAGGTGGCCAGCCGGCTGCAGCAGCTGATCGAGGACGGCGAGCTGCCGGTGGGCGGCCGGCTGGAGAACGAGATCGAGCTGGCCGACCGGCTCGGGGTGTCCCGGCCGACCATGCGCCGCGCCATCCAGTACCTGGTCGAGCGGGGCATGCTGGTGCGCAAGCGCGGCGTCGGCACCCAGATCGTGCACCCCAAGGTGCGCCGGCCGGTGGAGCTGACCAGCCTGTACGACGACCTGGTCAAGGCCGGTCAGCGGCCGCGCACCGAGATCAAGCTGCTGGAGATCCGGACCGCCCCGGACGCGGTGGCCGAGGCGCTCGGCATCCCGTTCGGCTCGGAGATCAACTGGCTGGAGCGGCTGCGCTACGCCGACGATGAGCCGCTGGCGCTGATGCACAACGCCGTGCCGTTGGACGTGCTCCTGCTGCGCCGCGCCGACCTGGAGCAGCGCGGGCTCTACGAGCTGCTGCGCGCCGCGGGGCACATCCCGAGGATGGCCAACCAGGTGGTCGGCGCGAAGTCCGCCACGGTCGCCGAGGCCAAGATGCTCGGCGAGTCCCGAGGCGCCCCGATGCTGACCATGACCCGCACCGCGTGGGACGCCGCCGGCCGCGCCGTGGAGTACGGCTCGCACATGTACCGCGCCAACCGCTACTCCTTCGAGCTCACCCTGACCAGCTAGCAGGTCGTGAGAGGCGAGTGGTCCTCTAGGACCACTCGCCATTCACGACCTCTGACCTGCGGCGATGCTCAGCTGGCCTCGGTGGGGCGGCGCGCCGAGCGGCGGTAGGCGACGCGCTGGCGGGCGCTGTTGCGGGTCGCGTCCATCGGCACCGGTTCCAGCGCGCCGGCCAGCCCGAACGCCGGCATGTTGACGTAGACGACCTCGCTGGAACCTGCCCGCACCTGGTACGCCTCGTGGTAGGCGCCCATGCTGCCGTCGGTGCCGACCCGCCGCACGTACTTGCGCCAGGCGGCCAGGTGCGGCGCGTCCGAGTTCGAGGCGAACGCCTGCAGCTCGGCCATGCTGCGCCAGTACTGCACCATCAGCGTGGTGCGGCCGAACCAGGTGTAGTTGGCCAACAATCCCTGGTCGTGCCGACCGAGGTGGCGCACCATCCGGTTCATCGCGAGCAGCATGAACAGCCACTTGTCGACCCGCCACCAGTGGTTGAAGCGCATCCCGATCAGCACCACCACCATGCCGTCCTCGCCGAGCTCGGCGGTGAACCGGCCGGGGAACACCTTGCCGGCACTGCCCTGTGGTCCGCGCACGGCCGTCTCCTCCCGATCGCCTTCCGGGGCGGGCGCCGCTGCCCGGCCCGGTGGTCGGTACGCGTCCACTGTGACGTACCAAAACAGTGTTGTCTATCGAGCTGAGGTCATCGGCTGGCGTGGCTTGAATGCCGGCCCGGCGGCGGGCAGGTTAGGGAGATGAGCACGATGAGTACGCGCCGGCTCGGTGCGACGGGGCCCGAGGTGTCCGCGCTGGGTCTCGGCTGCATGGGCATGTCCAGCGGGATCTACGGCCCGGCGGACCGCGCGGAGAGCATCGCCACCATCCACGCCGCACTGGACGCCGGGATCACCCTGCTGGACACCGGCGACTTCTACGCCCAGGGCCACAACGAGATGCTGGTCGGCGAGGCACTGCGCGGCCGGGACCGGGACCAGGTGCTGCTGAGCGTGAAGTTCGGCGCGCAGCGCGGCCCGGCCGGCGACTGGCTCGGCTACGACGCGCGGCCGGTCGCGGTGAAGAACTCCCTCGCCTACTCGCTGAACCGGCTGCGGGTCGAGTACGTCGACATCTACCGCCCGGCCCGGCTCGACCCGGCGGTGCCCATCGAGGACACCGTCGGCGCGATCGCCGAGATGGTGCAGGCCGGCTACGTCCGGTACATCGGGCTGTCCGAGGTCGGCGCTGCGACCATCCGGCGGGCCCACGCCGTGCACCCGATCGCCGACCTGCAGATCGAGTACTCGCTGCTCTCCCGCGGTATCGAGGCGGACATCCTGCCGACCTGCCGTGAGCTGGGCATCGCGGTCACCGCCTACGGGGTGATCGGCCGGGGCATGCTGTCCGGGCGGTGGACCGCGGACAACGTGATCACCCCGGGTTCCTTCTGGAGTCGGTCGCCCCGGTTCCAGGGCGAGAACCTGCAGCACAACCTGAACCTGGTCGCGGCGCTGGCGAAGGTCGCCGAGGCGCGCGGGGCGAGTCCGGCGCAGGTGGCCATCGGCTGGGCGCTCTCGCGCGGCGCGGACATCGTGCCGCTGGTCGGCGCCCGTACGCGCGACCGGCTGACCGAGGCGCTCGGCGCGGCCGAGCTGTCGCTGTCCGACGACGACCTGGCCGCGATCGAGCAGGCGGTCCCGGCGGGCGCGGCGGCCGGCGACCGCTACGACGCACACCAGATGGCCGCGCTGGACAGCGAGCGCTGAACGACCTTGTCGGCGAGTTCAACCGCACCGGCTTGTGATCAGCGGTGCGAGGCCGGTGCGGTTGAACTCGGCGTGAGCGGGCCGGGGTCAGGAGGCGCGGCGGGCCTCCACGCTGAGCCGGAGTGCCTCGAGCAGGTCGGTGGCGTCGGTGGCGGCCGGAGCCGCGGCGGCCGCGACGACCTCGTTGCCGGCGCGCTTGTCCTCGATCAGCTGGCGGACGCGGTCGGTGTAGGTGTCGCGGTAGTCCTCCGGCCGCCACGGCGCGCTCATCGACTCGATCAGGGTGCGCGCCATGTCGAACTCCCGGCCGTCTGCGTCGGCGCGCTCCGGCAGGTGGTCGAGCTGCTCGCGGGGCTGGCGGATCTCGTCGGCGTAGTAGAGCGTCTCCAGCGAGAGCACGCCGTCGTCCGCGCGCACCGCGCACAGGTACGGGCTGCCGCGCATCACGAAGTTGGCGATCGCGACCCGGTTCGTGGCCTCCATCGCGGCCGCGAGCAGCGCGTAGACCTTGCCGTTCTCCGCCTTCGCCGGGGCCAGCCAGTACGTCTTCTGGAAGTAGATCGGGTCGATCTCGTCCAGGTCCACGAACGCCAGCACGTCGATGGACCGGGATCGGCCCGGCGCGATCTCGTCCAGCTCGGCCGGCTCGATGATCACCGTCTGGCCGTCCTCCTCCTCGAGGCCCCGCACGATGTCACCGAACGCCACCTCCTCGCCGGTGCGCTCGTTCACCCGCTGGTAGCGGATCCGGTCGGTGGTGCCGCGCTGGTACTGGTGGAAGCTCACGCCGTGGCTCTCGGTCGCGCTGTACAGCCCGACCGGCACGGTGACCAGCCCGAACGTGATCGAACCGGACCAGATGGAACGGGGCACAGTGCTCTCCTGCCTGTGTCGGGTGGCTGGTCAGTGTTCCAGCGCGGTGAGTCGGTCGCGCGCCACCCCGTGCCGGCGGACGGCGTCGCGCAGCGCGCGGTCGGTGTCCTCGCGCGCCCGGCGGGCGGCTCGGGCGCGCTGCCGGGTCTGCTGCTCGGCCGCCTCGGCGGCGATCAGCTCGGCGCGCCGGTCGGCCACCGCGCGGTGGGCGGCGGCCTCCTCGGCGGCGGCCGTCTCGTGGTCGTGCTGCGCGGCGCTGGCCCGGTCCTCGGCGGCGGCCAGCGCGGCCGCCAGTCGCTCCAGCTCCTGGCGCGCCCTGGCCAGCGCCAGGTTCGGCGCGGCCTCCGGTGCTGCCGCCGGGGTGGGCGCTGCAGTCGGGGAGCGTGCTGCCGTCGGGGCGCGCGCTGCCGCCGGCCTCGGAGCGCCCGCCGCCGCGGTGGCCGCCGGCCTCGGAGTGGGGGCAGCCGCCGGTCGGGTGTCGGGTTTCGGCTCGGCGGTGCTGGCGGGCAGCGGGCGTGGGCGGGCGCCGGGGGCGATCGCCGGCCAGTCCAGCGTGGCGGCGCCGGCCAGCTCCTTGGGTGAGCTGAGCCGGCCGCTGGCCAGCGCGCGGGCGGCCGCGGGGTCGGCCAGCGCGGTGCTGAACATGCCGTCCAGCTCCCGGCCGACCGCGTCGCTGACCTCCTCGCCGGCCGAGCCGCCCAGCTCGCGGATGCTGCGGCCCAGCGCGGTGACCAGCTCGCGGCGCTGCTCGGACAGCCGGCGCAGGGCCGGCCCGTCCAACTGCTGGTGGGCGGCGCGCATCGTCTCGCCGAGCGCGGCCAGCGCGGCCAGCTCCGCCGGGCGGCGCCTGGCCAGGTTGTTTACCAGCCAGGCCGCCACGGTGGGCCGGCGCAGCTTGCCGAGCTGGCCCGCCAGGGACTTGTCGCCGGCCGCCTTGGCGTCCCGGACCCGTTCGTCGCGGGCCGGCGTGAACTCGTCGCGGGGCAGCGCGTACAACGCGTCGGCCGCCGCGTCGAGCGCACCGGCCGCCGCGTCGAGGTCCAC
>Ga0137415_10007797_pt1 | contig 10618 bp, 5 predicted proteins | sample CZODoug3_1_1_16f_FD_183082 | JGI IMG/M metagenome (GOLD analysis project Ga0137415, IMG submission 183082) | Vadose zone soil fungal communities from Angelo Coast Range Reserve, California, USA - CZODoug3_1_1_16fungal (Hybrid Assembly) | ecosystem: Environmental > Terrestrial > Soil > Vadose...
AGCTTGCCCTCGAGCACCTGGAACTGCTCGTCGCCGACCACCCGCGGCCAGAAGTAGCGCAGCTGGCGCAGCGCGGCGGCGTGGAACGTGCGGGCCTGCACGCCGCCGACGCCGAAGGTGCGCAGCCGGGTGCGCAGCTCGCCGGCGGCCCGTGCGGTGAAGGTGACCGCGAGCACCTGGCCGGGGGCGACGTGCCCGGTGCGGACCAGGTAGGCGATCCGCCGGGTGATCGTGCGGGTCTTGCCCGTGCCGGCGCCGGCCAGCACACACACCGGCCCGCGTGGCGCGGTGACCGCCTCCTGCTGTTCCGGGTCGAGTGCCGAATCCAGACCGACAGCAGATTCAAGATCAACAGAACCTTCCACCGTGGCCATGCCCGCATCTTCTCAAGCCGGGGCGACACCCGGCCGACGGCTATCCCCAGTTCGCGCATATCGGGCCGGGCTGGTACCCAGCATCCGGCGGAAGTGCCTGTTCAGGTGTGACTGGTCGTAGAAGCCGCTGGCGGTGGCCACCTCGGCCGGACGCAGGCCGTCCAGCAGCATCCGCCGGGCCAGCTCCACCCGCCGACCGGTCAGGTAGCGATGCGGCGGCAGGCCGTGTCGGGCGGTGAACGCTCGGACCAGGTGCGCCGGGTGCGCGTGCAGCACGGTGGCCGCCTGGTCCAGCGTGACGCCGGCCACCAGGTCCGCGTCGAGCAGCTCCCGCAGCTGGTCGGCCAGCACGGGATCCCGGATGACTGGCGGAGCGGCCAGTCGACCGCTCAGCTGCTGGCGCAGTCGCTCCCGGATCAGGGTGAGCCGGCTCTGCGCGGCCAGCAGCTCCCCCGGCTGGACGAGTGCCTCGTGCAGCTGGTGGATCCGCAACCGCAGCGTGGGGTCCGACCAGCCAGGACGGTCCACCGCCGCGCCGATCAGCTCCTCGCCGAGCAGCTCGGTGTCCAGGTAGAGCACCCGCTTGCGGAACCCGTGCGGGGTGGCTGCCCGCCCGTCGTGTGGCACGTGCGGCGGCAGCAGGGTGACCTGGGACTGCAGCGCGCCGTGCTGGTGGCGGTTCAGGTCGAACCGCACGGCCCCGTCGTCCACGATGAGCAGCGTCCACGCGTCATGGGTGTGCGACGGGTAGGCGTGATCGACAAAGTGGGCGTGGAGCACCTCGGCGACGCCCGGTACGTCCGGGCGCCACGCGGTGACCTCTGAAAGGTCGGCCGGGCGGCTGGCCACGTAAAGAACGTACAAGACCGAGGCCAAGGCGGCGGCGCACAGTGTCAGCGTGGAGATAGCCGATCAACCAATCCGGTTCGACACCAAGATTGCGGTAGCGCTGCGCGACGACCTGGCCAGCTGGCAGCGACTCAACGTGACCGCGTTCCTGGTCAGCGGACTGGCCGCGACCATGCCCGAACTCGTCGGGGAGCCGTACCAGGACGCCGACGGCACTGCCTACCTGCCGATGTTCCGCCAGCCGGTGTTGGTGTTCGCCGCGTCCAAGGAGGTGTTGACCGCCGCGCATAGCCGAGCGCTCAGCCGGGTCGTGCCCATGGCGGTGTTCACCTCCGACCTGCTGCGCACCGGCAACGACCGGGACAACCGGGCGGCGGTACGCGCGGTGCCCGGCGCGGACTTGGACCTGGTCGGGATCGCGGTGTACGGGCCCCGCAACGCGGTCGACAAGATCCTCAAGGGCGCTCGGTTGCACGAGTGATCCGCGCCACGGAAGTTCGCCGCGCCCGGTTGCGTTATAGCGGCTATGAGCGAGCTGACGATGTACTCCACCACGTGGTGCGGCTACTGCCGCCGGCTGAAGTGGCAGCTGGACGCGGCGGGCATCACGTACCGGGAGATCGACATCGAGCGGGATCCGGAAGCCGCCACGTTCGTCGAGCAGGTCAACGGCGGCAACCAGACCGTGCCGACCGTCGTCTACCCGGACGGCAGCACCGCCACCAACCCCAGCTTCGCCCAGGTCAAGGCCGCGCTGGCGGCCGCCTGAGCGGCGGCCGCGCTGATCGTCCGCGCCGGGACGCCCCGAGTCAGCCGGCGGCGGCCCAGGAATCCAGCATGGTGCGGGCGATCGACACCGGCGGCGGGAGCAGCAGCGGCTTGCCGTCGCCGGTCACCCAGTCGCCGCTGTGCAGCGCGTTGCGCAGCTCGGCGCGGGTCAACCAGAACGCCTCGGCAATCTCGCCGTCCAGCGGCCGCAGCGGCTGCGCCGGGTCGGCCACCGCGGCGAAGCCGACCATGAGCGAGCGCGGGAACGGCCAGGCCTGCGAACCCAGGTACTGGATGTCGGAGACGGTCACCCCGACCTCCTCCTCGATCTCCCGGGCCACGCACGCCTCCAGCGATTCGCCGGCCTCCACAAACCCGGCCAGCACCGAGTACCGCCCCGGCGGCCACACCGGCTGACGCGCCAGTAGCACCTGGGCTGAGCTGCCGGAGCCGCCGTCGTGCACCAGGCAGATGATCGCCGGGTCGGTACGCGGGTACTCCTCGTGCGCGCACTTGGCGCAGACCCGCATCCAACCCGCGTGGGTCGGCGCGGTCGGCGAACCGCAGCGCGCGCAGAACCCGGCATTGTCGTGCCAGTTCAGCACCGCCACCGCGGACACCATCAGCCCGGCACTGGTCGGGTCCAGGTCGGCGCCCCGCGCGCGCAGGTCCTGCCACTCCGACGGATCGTCGCCGTCGATCAGCGAGCGCGATCGCACGGGTCTCGACATTTCGGTCCCGTACTACCTGAACCTCGCACCCAACTATGACGTGACGCTCGACCCGCGCTACATGAGCAAGCGCGGTTTCACAATCGCAGAAGTCGAAGATGCAATCCGTACAGTGCCTTGGCAGTCGGCTGAGCTCGGGCGACTGGATTGTAGAAAAGATTTTGCGTACGGCAAAGAATGGAATGGCAAGGTGTACGCGACAAAACAAGTTCGACCGGTGTTTGTCGAAGAAGCTACGGAAGTTGTTGTGATAACCGTTTACACCTACTATTTTTAATCAGCTATGAAAATCAGCTACTAAATGTTTAGTAACTGATTTTTATAGCTGATCAACTATATTGGCAGATGCTGTTCCAATTTTTCAGAGTCTGCAAGTGACTCCATGTGTTCCATGGACCACTAAACACCCATGTAATTTTGCCAATTCACATTATGGATATTTGTACAAAATAGTGCTAGCTGTGGCAATATGTTATTTCTACATGCTATCTTCATACAACTATCAGCATCTGTCTGCTCCCCTTCCACCCCTTCCACCCACAAGCTGCCTCCTATCTACACTAAACTTTTGCATACACTGCTAAGACAACTTTCTTTCCTTTGTGAGTCTGCAACTTCTTCTTAGAAAATCTTTCAATATTTCCCTCACTTTCACAAGTACTACCTGTGGTCATTCCATCATGGTACCATACATTTCCCTCAGATCCAATGATGCGTGATGTAAAATGAAATTCACCATAGTATATCAGACCTCTTATATTCAGAACTACTGTCTCATCACCCTGTACAAATTTGATGGTTTTGCTGATCTTGACATTTCTTGAATTAATCTCAAAGACTAATAAATTTGGAACAGCCTTGAAGGCAATTGGCTGTCTAAGTGCAGCAAAGCAATGAGGGCAATTTTCATGAGTCTCATGTTCTAAAGATGTCAACCAATTGGATGTGGACTTGGATATCTCTTCATTTTCATGCAAGACAAAACCTAGCATATCATCCATGGCAGGTTCAGTATATTCACACTTGGTGCATTTGGGGGTTGAGATTGCCACAGATTTATTGGAGGAAAGAATTGCTGAAGCTAATGCTCCAACACTTGTGCCTCTGGTACCATATGGAAACTGTGTTGGAATTTGGGCATGAAGTTTATTCCTGACACTATCTCTGACAGCTTCCAGAGTGGATTTTCTATTCAGATACTTTTTAAACCCAAGGGACAGTGACTTGATATTTTCTTGATTAATTTCTTTAAACCGTTCTGTCCACAGTCTAGGGTCACTGGACCATATATCATACAGAACTACAAAGAAAGCATCATATGCACAACTGTAATTTTGTCCATCCCATCTAAGTCCAACAGGAGAAGAAGGGTCAGGAGATGGGACTATTATTTGTGAGATCTTGTGTTTTTTGTCACTTGGATTCAATCTCTCATCTTCAGATTTTCTCTTTTTGCTAGACTTAACAGGTACACTTCCTTTGGCTGCCACAAATCCAGACTGTAAATCTAATGTTTCAACTTCAGATTTAAGTTTATTTTCCTTCTTCTGCTTTCCTTTCTTCTCAATGATCTGCCAAGATGCATCTGTGACCACAGGTAAAAGTGGGAGTGGATCTTTGGCTGACCATTTTAGTGCAGGATGTGTTGGTATAGGCACATAGTCTGTACCTTTCCAACTCTGGTATGATCTAATCAAGGGATTTCTGAAGTTGCCTTTAATATTATCAGGGAGTCTGCCTTCATATCTAAGTTTGGTGATCTCATCCAACAGCTCAAGTTCACGAAACTCTTGTCTTAGATGTCCAGAAGCTCTGCAAGTGATGAGCCGAGGTGAAAATGACTGCACAATCACAGTGCCACTGGCTGTTGCACTTCTTGAGAGAGCAGTATAATAAGATTGGTGGCTTCTGCAATTGCTAAGGTCAACTGGATTGTATGGTCTAGTCTTTCCTTGTGATGTGTAGTCAGTCATGGAGAAATTTGGTAATACCCAAACTTGATTTCTGTGGAGATATTCTTTCAAATCACTTGAGAATATACACTCTACTGTCTTGTTGCCTCTGGTCAGAGGGACCACATTTTCTGGAAGTCCATCAATCTTCACCATTTTTGCAGGATTTTCTAGCTTGACAAACAGAGTGTCTAATACAAGTTGTCCATGTGGTCCTCTACCTGCTTGCCATCCCACAACATGACCCTCTTGCCCTTTTGTGATACATAACTCTGTTGCATCATTATTTCTGATCATAACAGGCATCCCAATGCAAAGGGAAAGTTTCCCTGGAAAATGTTGTGTAGCAGAGTGTGGCAGATTCCAAATGATCTTCTGCAGAGAGGGGCTTATTTGATTGGATGCATGTTTGCCAGATGCCTTGGACCTTTTACCTTTGGGGCGCTTTTCAGCAACATCAGGAGGACTACCAAATCTATCAATAGAATAGAAATGGGTCAAAGTCTGACCTGTCTCAGCAGCAAATCGTACACTCCCAAGTTCATTGATCTTGTCTTTCTGAGCATTTAAGGCAGTAATGATGGAAACATTTCTAAATTCTTTGTCTGATAGCTTTGGCTGGTCTGGACGCCTTCCTGCAATTCGAGTTTTCAAGAACTTAATATCTTCAGGAGTACAAGCTGCATATCTCATATTTTCAAGAGCAGTGCGCAGCTTAGCATCTTCTGGAGTTTGTGTCCTCTGCCTCATGTTCTCTCTGAGTATCACAACAGTAGTCACTTGATGCCAGAGTGCCTTTCCAATAGCAGCTTCTTGTCCCTTAACACTCATGCGTGACATCAACTGAGTACCAACAGTACCACTATAAAGAGGTGAGCCAAATACAGGTGGCAACTGAGCAAAGTCTCCTGAGAATATCATGTTGATTCCACCATATGGCATATTGAACTCATTTGTTGCTTTTGCAAGTTGAGAGCTGATCTTGTAATTATCATTGCATGAAACCATGGAGAATTCATCTAGAAATATATAATCAACTCCATCTAGTCTTGCCTTGACTTGTGCATTATTGGTGGTCTCATTTCTCAGGGCTTCCTGACCCTCAATGGGAACACCCAAAAATGAGTGATAAGTTGAACCTTGTAAAAGAGCTGCTGCAGTTCCTGTGGGTGCCAAGACTACAAATCTGTGGGATTCATTTCTGGATTTAAAGAAGTACATGAGAGCCTTGATGACTTGTGATTTTCCAGTGCCACCCATGCCACCCATATACATTGTTAATTGTTCAGCCCCTTGAGTCACTGCATGATTTGCTACAATTCTGAATGCCCTTTCCTGCTCAGAATTAAGTTCAAATGTCTCAATAACATCTTCAATCAATTTCTGAGCAGCTTCTGCCTGAGCTTTGAAATTCTTCTGGAGATATGATCTATCTACAACTCTGACATCATTCTGGTTTGGGTCTTTGCCAGACTTCTTGCCAGACTGTGCTGGAAGTGCTTTATTTCTTTCAGACAAAATCTGCTGGCGTTTTTCTTGAACAGCAGCATCCCACTGTGAAGGCGGTAACTCTTCAGGCTCAATTTCTGTAAATTTCTGTAATGGTGGGCCATCTGTGCACTGATCTAGCCAGCCAGCAGAAGTCACAATTTTCTGAATTTCTGCCATCTGCTCTATTCTCTGGTGGCCTTTCTTGCCAATAGAAGTGTACTGATCTGCTTCATGTTCTCCATGAACTGTGAAGTCAGCTCCATCTCCACAATCATCCTCATTAAAGTTACCATTATCATCAGAGCTGAACCAGTGAGGAAAGACACCATCAGTGACATTTTTCTGCTTTAAAAGCTTGGAATAATCATCCCTAGCATCTAAGCATTCATAACGTATGTTGAAGAATTTCATCAGCTCAACTTGGCGTGGAGTGAACTTGTGATCTGTAAATGCTTCATCCCAAGACTGTTCATCCCTTTTAAGGTCTTTTCCATCCCTCCATGGCTTGAAAAGTGTTAGCATTGTAGTGCAATAGTACTCTCTATCTCCTCTATCACATCTAGGCAAGGATCCACCTGCAAAATTAGGTATTAGAATTTTGGACTTGGTGATACTGACTTGATGGGTCTTATAAAGTGGGTGATTGTGCAGAAAGGAGTATTTCCCTTGGACCTCTTCTTTCACTGGAACTTCTTCAGAGTCTACATAGTCTGAATCACTTTCAGAATCTGTGTCAACTTCCTCATCAGACTGAAAGACAGTAACATGCTTTGCATCTTCTTGTTCTTGACTCTGGAATTTCTTCTGTTCTGCCTTTGTGCGCTTCAATCTTGTAGAGATCTGAATCCATTCATACAGTGACTTGTTATTAAGCTCATTTGGTCTGTATTTGTAGTCATCCACTATTGATACTCCAATATATTCACCATCATCACTTTTTTGGATGACAACTTTATCTGTTGGAACATCATTGTCCTGCCTCCAGGCTTTTAAGACTTCTGCAACAAAGCTTTTCCAGTAAAATACAACAAAATCTTGATTGGTGTAATGATCAGGGTTTCCTAAAAGATACAGAGATGCCATTGGGCCACCTATCTCTAGCTTGGCAGTCAAGGCATTGACAATTTTTGTCAAGAGACTTCTAGCTTTGTCTTTTCTTGCTTGTGTACCACCAAGCATCTCAGAGCTTCTGTCAAAGACACTTCTAATTGTGTCAAAAATAGTATATGTCTTCAAGCCAGGCTTTGTGACATAGTCAGATATATAAGCCACAATGGCTTTGATTGCAGTGCCAGATAGCAGACTAGTGACATCTGAGTTGCATCTCAGTAGATATGTCACTATTGGGGTCAGAGTGTTGATCCAACTTTCACCCTTTTTGACATTGAGTGCTCCAGTCTTAGGATCCACCTGAGTCTCCTCAAATATCTGCCTAGGGAATCGTGCTTTACAGTTTCCATCCTTATTGATACAGCCCCTCCTTTCTTTCTTCTGCTTTTTCTCATCTGCTGGAATTGAAGTGCGACACTTGTGAACATTTGAACGCAGAATCAGATCATCCACAGTATTTCTGAACTTTGTCCACCAATTGGCTGTATTCTTACAAGATTCACATTCATGACACTTACATTCTGTGTACTCTGGAGGTGGGTCAGGCAAAGTCTGGGTAGGGTCCCTATATTCCTCATCTTTCATATTTTCAGCAACTTGCTCTTTGACTTCATCCATAGTTCCTGTCATAAATTCACCCACATGCACACTCTCTAAGTACTCTACCATTTTCTTTTGAAAATCAGAATTTGGATCCATAATTCTGTCTCTGATCTCTTGTGGAGATAATGAATTCATAATCCAGAGAAGTAGATGCAAATGCAAGGTCAATCTGCCTTGTTGCTCAACTGTACCATAGTATGCAGATGTCTGACCATACAGTCCAGGATGCTTTTGATCCACTCCAAGCACATGTTTGATAAACATTTTTACCATAAAATGGAAAAATCGAGCACCTGCAACTGGGTTCTGAGAGATAAGTTTGTAGCGTTCATCCTCAGTTCTCAACTCTGGGCTAAATGTTTCCTGAGTGTCTGCAAAATACAAACTGATTGGATGCATGTTGTCTGCTGGAGAAAATGTTATAAACCATGAAGGTGCTCCAAAATATGAAATCAAAGACCAGATTTCATTTCTCATATACTTTTTCTGAGTGATTGACCCTGGAACATGACCATTGACATGATCCAAGTCATTTATCAGATTAAAGCACAATTTCTCCTCCTCAGTTTCAGGCTTGATTCTCTCTCCTTCTGTCATACGTTTGGTCAAGTCAGAAAGGACCTCAAGATTGACATTCATCAGTCTGTCTGTAATATTATGAAACACTTTTCTTTCAGCTGTTAGATATCCAGCGGTAGTGCTTTCCTTCATCTGCTCATGGTTGAAGGCAATAAGTGGAAAATGGTGATCTTTTTGGAATCGCTTGTCATAATACATGAGCAGGTGCCTCTTGTGCGCCATACTTGACAGCTTATATTTATGTTCAATCTGGCTTATACCTCCTAAACCATAAGGAAACAGCCATGGTAGCATAGAAGGAAACAACTGTGGATTTCCATAAATGGACTCTGGTGTTTCTGCATGTCCAATTGCAAGTATCTTCCCCTCACTTGTCAGATGGTGAAGTGCTATAGCTTTGATGGTTTTCATAGTCTTTGTAGAAAACTCTTCACCAGTAAGTCCATGGACTACAAAGGGACAGGGACCTTCTGCTGTGCCATCTTCCTCTTCCATATCATGTACACTTGTAGATTCAGGATTTTTATTTGAAGTTGAAGTTGATGGATGATAGTCCACAACCACTGGAGGACCATCCTCTGGATATGATGCCAAATTCTTCTCTGAAATTTCACAGTCATAATAATCTACATGGTTAAGTTTCAGCCAATTCAAAGCTCTGGATACCTTCAGACGTCTCACAAGTAATGGTGTTCGCTTAAAGTCAGCTTTTGTTGGCTTACAAGGACCTGTGTAGATAAATGCCAACACTTCATCCAGTTCCTCAATGGGTGGAGGTAAGATATTATAAATCTTAGGCATTGGATTTGAAAATGATATTGCATTTGCACGCATCTTGAACATTCCTGATGAAACTTGTACTATGCATCTATTATGGCGAACTCTTGCAATCAATAGCTTTTCTGCATATGTCAAGTCTTGTAGTTCATCTGGGATTTCTCCAACCCAAAGACCATTTGCAAGAGCAAGAGTTGGTATTTTTCCCTTTTCTAGAGATTCTACACATATAGAACAGACTTTGCTGCAGCCAGGTGCCAAGATGGGTCCCCTTAACTCTTTGACAGGATCAGTACTTTTGGATCTGGTTTTTCTTGTGATTCCATCAACTTTGAGCAAGCTTATATTCTCAAGCTCTGACAGCTCCTCCATTTCACAAATTGGAGTTAATTTTCCACAGACTGCACAACCTGTCTCTTCAAAAGCATCTGGAGAAGTATCTGCACAAAATTCTGACACAATCTGTTGACATAGATCTGCAGAAGGTGGAGCTGGAGGAAATTTCACATCTTTCTTAGATAAATAATGCTTCTGTGATGACTTTTTATGAGACTCATAATACTCAGGACGTCTATTATACTCAGCACGTTTCATCCTATTATTCTGATACCATTTTCTTTGATAATCAGCATTTGAAGCCACTTGGTAAGGCTGAAATGCAGTCAGAAAATCACCACACATTTGGCATTTGTGATCTTGAAGTAATAGCTGTGCATCTTTCAGTAGAATCCTTGAAGGCATATACATATTATGTAAAGTAGCAAGTTGCTTTATGCATTTTAATGTTAATTTTGGGGCAAGGACATCAATAGGCACATTGCATAGTATATTATTGTCATCAAGAATGACTTGTTGTTTGCTGTTATTTTTGACACACTGAAGAAACTGGTACTGTTGCTCATGTAAGTCAGCTAAGGCATATGGACGTAGTTCATCAGATGAAAATATAAGTGCCTTTCCACCACCATAAAAATCATATCTTTTAGGACAAGGCAATTGTTCATCCAGAATTTTTGTAAGAGATTTATTTTTATAAGTTGAAAATATTCCCAAGTGCCAAAAATGCAAACTCTGGCCACCATAATACAGCTTGTGCACCAATACAGCAAAGTCATGTTTTTTATAAAGAGATTGCTTCAAAAATAGTCCAATAAGTCTGCACCTAACCTGAACCAATGTTTGGTTCTCAGACAGTGACCAAGTATACATCTTCAAAATATGCTGAAAGCATTCCAGAGCAATTCTAACTGCCCAGCATAATTTTTCCCCACCATGTATCAGAGTTGAGGTTAAGCCTTTAACTCCCAAATCAAAGACAAAGGTCATCTCAAATATAACATTTTGCACTCTCTTGGACCAACTCCTACTTTTATACACAGGAACA
>Ga0137415_10007798_pt1 | contig 10618 bp, 9 predicted proteins | sample CZODoug3_1_1_16f_FD_183082 | JGI IMG/M metagenome (GOLD analysis project Ga0137415, IMG submission 183082) | Vadose zone soil fungal communities from Angelo Coast Range Reserve, California, USA - CZODoug3_1_1_16fungal (Hybrid Assembly) | ecosystem: Environmental > Terrestrial > Soil > Vadose...
CGCGAGCACCTGTTCGAGGCCCCAGTTGACGATGGTAACGAAGAACGACGCGATGGCGGCCGTGGTGCACCCGTAGAACTTCACGCCCGATAGGCTCCCGGCGATCAAGAACAGGATGCCATTGAGCACGACCCCTCCGATGCCGAGGGTGACGACGGCGAGGGTGACCGTGAGGGGGGCGAGGAAGTGCCACGCGATGGCGTTCAAGAGGGCGACGACCAGCGCGAAGACGATGGCGGAGCCGAATCCGCGCGCCCGCATTCCGGGCATGATCTGCGCGACCAGGAAGACGCTTAGGCCCGAGATCATCAAATGCCCGAGGGTGACGAGAAACTGATTCTGTCCCATGTCCCCCGAGTGTAACGATGCTCGGCCCCGCATGCACGGGGGGAGCTCTCAGCGCTTCGCGCGGTGAAACGTGTGCGCACCCTCCACAATTAGCCCCACGATGACGTAGGTGATGTGCGCCGGTACGGCGAACAGGATGCTGAAACGCGTAAAGAAGGTGAAGAGGCCGAGGGTCAGGGTGACGTAGTTCGGATCGCCCGGCGTCGCGAAGTAGCCGGTGGTGAACGTCAGATGCCCGAATCCCCATTGGAAAAGAAAATACAGTGTGATGACCGATGCGCTGAACCGAAAGCGCCACAGAATGTCCTTGGCGCGCGCCCAGGTCGTCGGCGTTTCCGCCGTGCCCGGTGCTTCCGGATGGATTTCTTGCGCGCGTCTGTCCATAGGCCTTTGTGCGGGCATCAAGGTGAAAGCTCCGGGCCGGAGGTGAGGAATGCGAGAAGAAGCGCGTTGCCAATCGGGCCGCCCATCAAGAAACTTTGGCGCGGGCCCGAGGTGAACGGAACGCCGAACAGCTCCGTGGTGCGATAAAGGCGCGTGAACTCGATGCGGCGCCCGAAGGCTCTCGCCGGGGCCAGCGCAAAACCGGTTGCGGCGACGGTGACGCCGAGAAGCACTGGGCCGCTGTCGTCGTCTCCGAGGCCGCTATGTCCGTCCGAGTATTCTTGAATGCCTTCGAACTCGCAGAAGGTCTCGGGGTATCGAAAGAGACCATCGGCGAGCAGCTTCGCGATGCTCCGGTCGGCAAATCCCGCGAAATACGCAGCGAGTCCGGTTCCCGATCCGCGCGGCGCATCGTGCGGCTTGCCATCGCGCGCGCCCATGTGCTGGTAAACGAGGCCGGTCACCGGATCGATCTGCTTCGTCCGAACCTTGTCCGCCCAATGCGCAAGAACCCGCTCGTGGTGCGCGCCCGTCGCCCGACCGTGAACCGCAATGGCCGCGGCGATGGCTGCGACATCGGTGGGAAATGCTTCGTTGGGATAGGTCTCGACGAGCCCCGTGTCCGAGGCGAGGAGCCGTCGTTCGAACGACGCGATGAGTGCGTCGTGGCGTTTGGCGACGTCCTTGGGAAAGGTCGGATCGAGCAAGCGCGCCATGCCGAGAGCCAAGGCCGGATACGCGAGGTACGCGTGGCCGTGCGTACCATCGATCGACTTCATCGCGTCTTCGCCGTTCCAAGCCTCGGTGCCGAAGCGGCGCATTTCGGGGAGAAAGCTCTTGAGCGCCGCCCGCGTGATGACCGGCAAGTACTTGTCTTTGAGCTCAGGATGCGAAAGAACGACCTGCGCCAGGCCGAGCGCCGTCATTTGATGCGCGATGAGCGCCCACCGGCCTTCGAAAACGTTGTCTTTGGACCCTTCGCGGTCGCGATCGTCCCCGTTTTCGAAAGCGACGAGATTGTTCGCGAGCAGCATTTGCCGGTCAGCGTCGCCGCGAAACCAGGAGTCGGCGTCGCGCGCGCACCACCAAGGCGCGAAAAATCGAAGCGTGATGGCTGCGCACCCGAAGTAGAGGAGGCGCCACCAAGGGTTCACGCGGTTCTTCACGGAGCGAGGATTCACGGCGCGAGCGTTCACGAAGCCCCCCGCGAAAACAGAATTCCGAAGGTGGGGCGCAGCACCAATTGTTGGGGCGCGTGCGGAAACACCACGAGCTGGCTTGCCGTCGGAAAGCGCCCGTTCGCGTGGGTCGGATTCGCGGAGAGGACGAGGGCCATCGCCACGCCGGCGCCCGCCGCTCGCCAAGTCCAATTCCGGAGCACGCGCGCAGGTTAACACGACCCAAGGCATGTATCCTACAGGCGTGGAAGCCTATGTCCCGCGTCCCGATGCCGCGCTCATTCCCCGCGCCTCCGAGGCCATGCGCCGTCTGATCGCACGATCGCTCGAGCGTGGAAAATTCTCCGGCCCTGGGGTCCATGAGCTCGAGCGCGTATGGCGAGCGTGGTCGGCATCGCGCGTCGTGCGCAGGCTCGATCTGCCGGAGGACGTCGTGGTCATCGCCATCGGGGGCGCGACGCTCGGCGGTTCGGGAAAGACGCCCCTGGCGCTGGCATGCGCACGCTTCGCCGCCGAATGCGATGCGGGCGACGTGGCGCTCATCGGGCACGCCTATCGCGCATCCCCCGAGCGGGCGCGGGTCGTAGCGCCCGACGATGCGTGCCGCGTGGTGGGCGACGAGGCCCTCCTCTGCGCACGCCAATTCATGCACGATACATCCAACCCGGACGCGCGCATCGAGGTCATCGTTGCGCCCTCGCGGCAGGGGGCCGTCGACTTTGCCGTCGCGCGCGGAGCTCGCATCCTGGTTCTCGATGGTGTTGCGCAAATCGCACCGCGACGCGCGGACCTCGCGCTGCTCGCGCTCGACGGCACGTCACCTTGGGGAAACGAGGCGTGTCCACCTCGCGGAGATTTGCGCGCGCCCGTGCCGGCACTTCTCGCCGCGTGCGATCGCACCGTGATGCTCTCGGGCGACTCTGTGCAATCGCGCGGCGCGGTCGCGGAACGTTCGGGCGTGCACACCCAACGCAAACGCGTCTCCTATGATGAACTTGCGCACATGAGGGTGGGGCTGTTCACCGCGTTGGCGCGGCCGGACCGCGTTGTCGCCTCGTTGAAGGCGTACGGCGTTTTACCGCGCGCGAGGATTCACGCTTCCGACCACGGCACGCCCAGCGGACGCGAGCTCGCGCGCTCTACGGCGGCCCATGGACTGGACTGTTGGGTTACCACTTCTAAATGCGCGATACATCTACCTAATTCGCTATCCGTCCCAGTGTACGTACTCGAACACCATGTGGTGTTGGAGCCATCGCTTCGCGACGGACTCGCGTCGGTGCTGGGCGGCCGCAGTGCAGCGCGGGTTTGCGCGCGGCCGCGATAAACGACCGTGGAAATGGAGCGCGGCCTTGACCACGCTCGGGGGGCACCATAGTCTCCAAGGACGAATTCGGGGCTTTTTTTCCGCCTTTCCAGAGTCATGGCTGAGTTCCTCTCGGTGCACGCGTGAGCGACTCGGACGAGAAAACACGCGTCACCACGATTGTTCAAAAACCCATCGCGGGCGAGGCTCGTCCGCGGGGGAACGACTGTCTCGTGGTGATCTACACGAAGGAGCCGACCCTCCTCGGCAAACGCTTCGTGCTCGAAGGCAGCCCGTTCAAGATCGGCCGCGGCGCGGAGAACCACATCGTGCTCGAGGGCGACTCCGTGTCGCGCAGGCATGTGCACTTCGAGCAGCGCGGCGCCATCTGGTATGCGGTCGACGACAACTCGACCAACGGCACCTACGTCAACGACGACCAAATCACGCGGGACATCGCCTTGGCCAATGGTGACCGCATCAAGGTCGGCCCCACGATTTTCAAATATCTTTCGGGCGCCGACGTCGAGGCGCAATACCACGAAGAGATTTACCGAATGACCATCATCGACGGTCTCACGCAGGCGCACGTGAAGCGCTACCTGCTCGAGGCTCTCGAGAAGGAGATCATCCGGGCGCGCCGCCACGCGCGCGAGCTTTCTTTTCTGATGTTCGACGTCGACCACTTCAAGAAGATCAACGACTTTCACGGCCACCTCGCGGGCGATTTCGTCCTGAAGGAGCTCGCGCGCATCGTGCAAGGCCGCATCCGCCGCGACGAGGTGTTCGCCCGCTATGGCGGCGAAGAATTCGCCATCATTCTTCCCGAGACCAACCTCGACGGGTCCCGCGCGCTCGCCGAAGGTCTGCGCGAGAAGATCGAGCAATCACGCTTCGTATTCCAGAACGAACTCATCCGAGTCACCATCTCCATCGGCGTCGCGCAGCTCCGCGAAGAGGACCGAACGAGCATGGACCTCATCAAATACGCTGACGAGCGCTTGCTCGAAGCCAAACGCGCCGGCCGAAATCGCGTTGTCGGCTAGAGCGTCGCGCGCGCGTGCTAACACGACGTCGTGAGTTCGCTGAAGGAGCGTCTACCCAAGCTGATTGTACCACCGCCGGGGCCGCGTTCGCGCGAGCTCGCGGCGCGTCTCGCCGCCGTGGAGTGCCCTGCATTCGATGCGCGCAGGAGCGCTCGTGCCGCATTGAGCGACGCTTCCCATGCGCCGATTGTTTACGCGCGCGGTGATGGCCCCAATGTGTTCGACGTGGATGGCAATCGCTATGTCGATCTGGTCGCCGGTTTCGGCGCGCTCATTTTCGGGCATCGGCCTCCGGCCATCTCGTCCGCCGTCGCCGAGCAGAATGACAAGCTCGCTCTGGCACTCGGCGACGTCTACGCTGCGGAAGCGAAGGTCCTCTTGTGCGAGCGCCTTGCGAAGATGTTCCCGGAGCCGGGGGCGCGCGTGATGCTCGGGCTTTCGGGGGCAGATGCCGTCACCGCCGCGCTCAAGACCGCGCAGCTCGCGACGGGGCGCACCAAGGTGGTCGCTTTCGCGGGCGGATATCACGGGCTCTCCCACGGTCCGCTGGCTGCGTGCGGTCTTGCGCCGTCGTTTCGCGAGCCGTTCGCGGGACATGCGGGCGACTTCGTCACCTTTCGCCCCTACGACGCGTGCGATCTGCACCTATCGAGCGACGTGGCGGCGGTGCTGGTGGAGCCCTTGCTCGGCCGCGGAGGCTGCGTGGTGCCGCCCGCGGGCTTGCTGCGCGAGCTCCGTGCGCAATGCGACGCCGCGGGCGCGCTGCTCATCGCCGACGAAGTGTGGACGGGAATGGGCCGCGCGGGCAGCATGCTCGCCTCGGTTTGGCCTGGAGACGAGGGTGGTGGGATATTGCTCCCCCCCCCGCCGGGGGAGGGCTGGGGGGGGGGGGTGTTGCCGGATCTCGTGTGCCTCGGCAAAGGGCTCGGCGCGGGGTTTCCCATCTCCGCGACCATCGGGCGCGCCCGCGTGATGGACGCGTGGGGAGCCCACGGCGGGACCGCGATTCATACGGGCACGCACTTCGGGTCGCCGCCCGCGTGCGCCGCGGCCCTCGCGGTGCTCGATGCACTCGAGGATGGGACCCTGATCCAGCGCGCGGCTCGTACCGGCGAAGCGTGGCGGCGGCACCTTGGCGAGACGACCGCAGGTCTCGGTGTGCGCGTGCGCGGCCGGGGGCTCATGGTGGGGCTCGCGCTGGAAGGCGGCGCGGCGCGCGCGTTGTCGGTCTCGCGGGAGCTTTTGGAGCGGGGCTACATCGTGCTGACCGGGGGCGTCTCTGGGGATACGCTCACCTTGACGCCGCCGTTCGACATCGAGCCCGAACTCCTCGCGGCGTTCGACGCGGCGCTACTCGATGTGCTCGGGAGCGGGAGGATGGCCGGCTGATGGGTGCGCGCGAAGAGAGTCAGGCCCTGCACTTGCGCGCGCGCGCCTTCGTTCGAGCGTTCGAAGAGGGGCGTGCGAGCCCAGAGCCCTACGATGCTCTCGCGAGCGATCTCGTGCGATTTCAAGCGCGATACGTTGCAGGATACAAGAATCTCGTGGCGGCGCGCGGGCTCGATCCTGCGAGCATCTCGCGCGCCGCGCAGGCGCCCGCGGTGCCTACGGACGCGTTCAAGGTCGCGCGGGTGAGCGCCTTTCCAGAAGAAGAGACGCCGATCACCTTTCGAACGAGCGGCACCACCGTCGGTAGGCGCGGCCAGCATCCGTTTCGAGATGCATCGACCTACGATGCAGCCGCCATCGCGTTCGCTCGGAGCACGCTGTTGCGTGGATGGCCGGAGCGCGTTCACGTGCTCGTCGTCGGCCCGTCCGCGGCCGATCTTCCCGACTCGTCGCTCTGTCACATGAACGATGCCTTCGTCGGCGTCTTCGGTTTGCCCGGTGATGGCGATGTCTTTTTTCTTCGCGACGGCGTGCTCGATTTGGCCGCCCTCGACGAAACGGTGGCGCGCATTCTGGTGACCGGCGACGCACCGGTGCTCTTGCTGGCCACGGCGCTGGCGTGCGTGCATTTGCTCGATGTCGTGGGGGACGCGGGCTTCCGTCTTCCGACCGGCAGCCGGGTGATGCAGACGGGCGGTTTCAAGGGAACATCGCGTGAGGTGGAGCCGTCGGTCCTTCGGCGCGATCTGGCGCGTGCGCTCTGCATCCCCGAGGACGACATCATCGGTGAATACGGAATGACCGAGCTTTCGAGCCAATTTTACGAGGCGCGGGGCGGGGGGACCTATCTCGAGCCGCCGTGGGCGCGCATCGTTCCGGTCGATCCGGTGACCCTCGAGCCCGTGGAAGAAGGCGCCGCGGGCATCGCGCGCATCGAGGACTTGATGAACGTCGACAGCGCATTTGCCGTGCTGGCCGCCGACCGCGTCCGCCGTGTGCCGGGCGGATTCGAGCTGCTCGGCCGAATGCCCGGCGCCCCTCCGCGCGGATGCTCGCTCACTGTGGACGAAATTCTGGGCCGATGATCCGCCGCTCCCCCGAGCAACGCCGCGACGATGTGCAGCGCATTCTCGATGCGGCGCGCTCGGTGGTCGAACGGCGCGCAGGGTTGGTCTCCGCATTCGTCGAGAGCACGGGGCTGCATCGAGAGGGCGTGGAGCACGCGCTGCTCCACTGCCTGGAGACGTCGGCGACGGAGCGCGAGCTCGATCGACTCGTCGCGACGGCGGGCGACGCACCGCACGTGCACGTCATCTTGTCGGCGAATGTCTTCGTGGCGGCGTTGCGGGCCATCGCCCTCGCGCGCGCGGCTGCCCGGCGCGTCACCGTACGCCCGTCGTCGCGCGATCCGGTTTTTGCCGAGCACCTCGTTCGTGCGATCGCGGATCCGGCGATCGAGATCGTGCCCGACGCGCTCCCGCGCATGGACGAAGGGGAAATTCACGTCTACGGGCGCGACGAAACGATCGCTCGAGTGCGCGCGTCCGCACCGCCCGGTGTCGTCGTGCGCGGTCACGGTGCGGGGATGGGCGTCGCGTGCATCTCGAGCGGGGACATCGCGCGCGCGGCGGACAACCTTGCCGACGATGTCGTTCCTTTCGACCAGCGCGGTTGTCTGAGCCCGCGCGTGGCGTTCGTCGTGGGCGAGCTGATACGCGCGCGTGATTTTGCGGAGAAAATGCACGCTTCTCTCGCGGCGCGTCAGCGGACGATTCCCCGTGGCGAACTCTCCGACGTCGAACGCGCCGAGGCGCGCCGCTATGCGGACACGCTGTCTTTCAGCGGCGTTCTCCATGAAGGCGAGGGGCACAAGGTCGGCGTGGCATCGCATCTCGTGGTGCCGCCATCGGGGCGCCATGTTCACGTGGTGCCGGTGGCCACGATGGACGCGCTCGTCGCTTCGCTCGCGCTGCTCGAACGGAGCATCGTGGCCATCGGCGCGTCCGATACGACGCAATTGCCGTCCGGGCTGCCTCCGCGCGCGCGCGTTTCCGGGCTGGGCGTGATGCAACGGCCGCCGCTCGACGGGCCGGTGGATCAACGCTCGAGCTGATGCGAATGACGCCTATCGCGGGCGCGAGGGCCGGGAACGCGGGATGGCGCCCGCGGTCGCGACGATGGGCGCGGGACTCGCCAGGGATGCCGGGATGATTTGCACGCGGCGGTCCGGGCCCTCGCCGTTGCTCTCGGTGCGCACGCCGGAGACGTCTTTCAAGGCCATGTGAACGATGCGTCGGTCACGCGCGCTCATGGGGTCGAAGGTGATGATCTTTCCTTCTGCGGCGACGCGCTCTCCTAGACGGCGCGCCATCTGCGCGAGCTGATCTTCGTGCCGTGCGCGATAGCCCTCTGCGTCGACCGCGACGTGCTTCCGCGGCTCGCCGGGACGATGCACCACGCGCGTCGTCAAGTACTGGATGGCCTCGAGCACCGCGCCTCGTTTGCCGATGACACGCCCCGCGTCGGGACCTTCGATTTCCAGCCGTATCTCGTCGGCCGAGCCCTCGCCGTCGTCGGGCGCGAGGTTCACTTCGGCGTTCATGAGCATTTTTTCCATCAGCGTGCGCACGAATGCGAGTGCGCGCGATGTTTGCGCGTCCACGGCCGACTCGTCGAAACCGTTGGACACGTTGGAAACGTTAGACACGGGCTTTCCCCTTTCGCAGGTTGCTTCCAGCTCCCCCTGAAGCCCCACTGGACTTGGAGGCTTCTCGAACTTCGATGTCCTTGCCTTTGGCGGTGCCCGAGGTGCGGGGGCCGAACTGCTTGATCGCGAGCTGCTGCGTGATACCGAGCGCGCTGTTGGTCAGCATGTAGACGCCGAGCGCCGCCGGCAAGAACAGCATCATCACGGTGAAGACGGCGGGCATCAGGTACGTCATCATCTTCTGCTGCATCGGATCCATCCCCTGCTGGGGCATGATCTTGGTCTGAATGACATACAAGACACCGATGAGAACCGGCAGAACGAAAAGCTTGTCGGGCGCCGAGAGGTCATTAAACCAGAGAAACTTCGTGTGGTACATCTCCACGGCGGTTTGCAGCGTCGTGTACATCGCAAACCAGATGGGCATCTGCACGATTTGCGGCAGGCACCCGCCGAACGGGTTCACGCCGTGCTTTTTCCAGAGCTCCATCATGGCCATGTTCTTGGCCTGAGGGTCGTCGGCGAACTTCGCGTTGAGCGCGTCGATCTCTGGCTTGAGACGGCTCATGCCCAAGCTCGATTTGATCGACTTCCACGTCAGCGGGAAAAGAAGGATCCGCAGGCAGAGCGTCATCACGATGATGGCGAGCCCCCAATTCCCCACGGTGATCTTGTCGTGGAAGAACAGGAGAATATCGACCAACACCTTCGCCACGACCGAGAAAAACCCAAGGTTGATGAGATCCCCGAGCCCTTTTTGGCCGCCCGCTGCATGCGCGAGCGCGTCGCGCTCTTTGGGACCGCCGAACGCGACGTTGCGGTACGTAGCCGTGGCACCCGGGCCGAGCTCCTTCGGCGCGTAGACCAGATTCGCGTGATAGACCGTCGCCGCGTCGTCGTCGTCGCGGTTCTGTCCGGGCGCGAGCCAATCCTCGGCGAGGAGCTCGCAGCGCGCTTCCGTGTCGACCACCAAGGCCTGCGCGAAATACGTGTTGCTGATGGCGGCGAATCGGTCGACCGGCTCCGAGATGAGCCCCTTTTTGAAATCGTCGCGTGACTTGCGCTCGACGTTCTTGCCGTTGGCGCACTCCAGGCTCGTCATGAACGGCGAGACGCGCCCCAGGTTGCCCTTCGTCTCCTTGTTCCTGCGGAAGGCGAATTGCTCGATCTCGAAGCGATGCTTCTTTGGCGCATCGGAGAGGTTCGTGACCTTCGTCTCGATCTCGAGCTCGAAAGGACGCCCATCCGTGGTCACGGTTTTGACGATGCGTACCGCGTTGTCGGCATAGGTGAAGGTGCATGCGCTGTTCGCGCGACCGTTCGGGTTCTCGCTTTTCTCGAGCTTCCAATTGAAGCGGTCGTATTGGACCTGATCGTCGGCTCCCTGGCCTCGGAAGAGCGTGCGAAGGGAGCGCCAGCGCTCGTGGTCGGGCGTGGTCGAAAGATCGCTTGCCTCGCTGCTGGCGTATTGCGGGTCGAGCAGCTTGTAGTGGGTGATGCCCGCGGCGCGCGACGAGAGCGTCGCCTCGAAGCGGTTGCCCTTGATGGCGCAAAGCTCGCCCTCAGGCGGGTTGTACGGTCTGCCGTCCGTGCTCATATCGACCCGGTCGGGGACGAAATCGGGAGCGTTGACGTAGACCTCCGGCGGAACGGGCTGCGTCTCGTGGTCGGACTTGCCCGTGAGGTGAGGCAAGCCCCACTTCATGAACACGAGAACGGCCACCGCGATGAGCGCCCAGCGTAAAAGCGTATTTCTATCCATTCGCTACTTCGAGCTTTCGACGAAACGGGGCGGAGGGGGATCGAAGCCGCCGGGGTGAAATGGGTGGCACTTACACAGCCGCCGGAGCGAAAGCAAGCTGCCTCTCCCAACCCCATGACATTCCAGGCAGGTCGCGGCGTAGCGCGAGCAAGATGGCTCGAAGCGGCAGACATTTCCAAGAAGAGGCGAAATGAGCCGCTGGTACATGCGAATCAGAGCCAAAAGGACGCGCAACAACATGAGTTTCGTTCGCGGATTCGTCGCGGCCGGTTCAATCACCGACCTGACGGCGAAAGATGACCCTTGTTGGACGCTTTCGCCAGGGCCTGGGACGCACGTTTGCGAATCAAAGGTCGGACCCGCTCCCATTCGGCAAGCACGTCCAGGGCGCCCAGTTGCTCGGCGCCGGTCCGGGCCACGACGACCAAATCGATCCCGGCCGGGATCCAACCCTCGGGACTCAGGCTGCGCCGGAAGCATTCTCGACAGATTCGTTTG
>Ga0137415_10007799_pt1 | contig 10617 bp, 10 predicted proteins | sample CZODoug3_1_1_16f_FD_183082 | JGI IMG/M metagenome (GOLD analysis project Ga0137415, IMG submission 183082) | Vadose zone soil fungal communities from Angelo Coast Range Reserve, California, USA - CZODoug3_1_1_16fungal (Hybrid Assembly) | ecosystem: Environmental > Terrestrial > Soil > Vadose...
TGCTGGGACTGCAGGAGTATCTCGACTCGTTCCCCGGAGATCGCGCTGCCCTGAGCGCCTCCGATGCGCTGGCAAATCGACTGCTGAATTCATATCGTTCGAACGGATCCGATGACTGGAAGTGGTTTGAGCTCGGGCTGGCATACTCAAATGCCCGGTTGCCGCAGGCTTTGATGCGAGCGGGCGTGCGCGCCGCGAACGAAGAGATGGTTTCGGCGGGCCTCGAAGCGTTGGATTGGCTGGTCACGATTCAGCGTTGCGAGGTGAAGGGCCATTTCGTGCCTATCGGATCGCAGGGCTTTTATTCCAAGACAACGGAGAAGGCCCGCTTCGACCAGCAACCTGTGGAAGCCTGCGCGGTCGTCTCGGCATGCTTGCAAGCTTATCGCGCAACGGGAAAGGGACGCTGGCGCAAAGAGGCATGGTCCGCGTTTAACTGGTTCTTGGGAGACAACGACCTTCAGATCGCACTCTACGATCCGAGCACCGGCGGTTGTCGAGACGGCCTCCACCCCGATCGGGCCAATGAAAATCAGGGAGCTGAATCCACGCTGTCCTTCTTGATGGCCCTCCTGGAGATGCGTCAGTTGGAGGAGTCCGATGGCACAGAGAACAAGCTCTGACAGACGGAGCGGTTGCCTTTTAGCCTGAGCAGAATTTTGAGGGGGCCTTTCGATGAATGCGGCAATATTCTCCATGGACGCAAAGACGACAAAGTACGAAACTTTGTTTCACCGGCACGCCGCCAATCCCATCCTGACGGGAAAGGACTGGCCCTACTCCATGAACAGCGTCTTCAATGCCGGCGCGACGCTGCTGCCGGATGGGTCAACTCTTCTACTGTGCCGCGTGGAAGATCGACGGGGACTCTCTCACTTGTGCGCTGCCCGTTCGGTGAACGGCATAGACCACTGGCAGATCGATCGCGAACCGACTCTGATGCCCAATGCGGAGCAATACCCCGAGGAAGTATGGGGCATTGAGGATCCCCGTATCACCTACATGCCGGAACTCAAAAAATTTGCTGTGGCCTACACCTCCTATTCCCGCGGCGGTCCCGGAGTGTCTTTGGCTCTCACCGATGATTTCAGGAGTTTCGAAAGATTTGGTGTCGTCATGCCACCGGACGACAAAGACGCAGCGCTTCTGCCTCGAAGGATCAATGGATTCTGGGCGTTGATCCATCGGCCCATGACGCCACTCGGAGCTCACATCTGGATCTGTTACTCTCCCGATTTGCGTCATTGGGGAAGCCATAAGCTCATGCTGGAAGCGCGCCGTGGCGCCTGGTGGGATGCAAACAAGATTGGCATGTCGCCTCCGCCGATTGAAACTTCAAGAGGCTGGCTGATGATCTATCACGGCGTGCGAAGGACGCCTTCGAGCTCCATCTATCGGCTGGGTCTTGCTCTCTTCGATCTTCAACAGCCGGAAAAGTGCCTGATCCGCGGGGATTCCTGGATGTTTGGGCCCGAGGCAGAGTACGAACGTCAGGGAGATGTTCAAGACGTCGTATTCCCCTGCGGCTACACCGTGGCAGCGGACGGGGATACTATCAATCTCTATTACGGCGCTGCCGATTCGAGTATTGCGCTAGCGCACGGCAGCATTCGCTCTCTGCTGAGCTGGCTGGACGCTAACGGCCATTCGGAACACAGTGGCGACCGGCGTCACAAATGACCCCTTGGTAGGACTGCCACAAAATCCTCGTTGCATGCATTCACAATTGGTTTCTTTAAGGTGGAAGTTTGGCGCCCGATGATCTCAGAAATTAGGGGCCAAACTGCAAAGGATGGTTCAGGCAATGCGCCCTTTGCAGATGGCCCCGTGAAAGGGTTCAGCGGAGCACTCCGTTGAACCACTTTTCTGAAGATTGCCAGCTTGCCGAGATGAGAAAAATCCCGGCAAGCTGGCAACTCCCAACTACTGATTCGAAGCCCGCTCGGATTCGTTGCGGGGTGCGTTCTTTTGCAACACGTTGACGAGATTGCGGCCTGTGCCCGGCACGCCCGTATGTTCGCCTCTCACGATGTCCTTTGCCTTATCAGTTGCCCCCGCTTGATTTGTACCCTCGAAATCACTCCGAGAGGAAACGTGTTCTGTGAAACCTTTGCTTGTGGGTTCTCGAAGTTCCACGGACCGTCGGGATCTGAAGTCATATTGAGGACCGGGTCCTCAAGTGCTAGCGACTTGACTACCACCTGCCCGTGCAACAGCGCACCAGCGCTCAGTTCAGCGTCAATGCGTGCCACTTTAACGATGTAGCCGGGAGGAAATAACGGCGGATTCTTCACGCCGAAATCGTCAATGTGAATCGATAGAGGAAAAAGGGTGAGTGCCATTCGCCCGATCTCCACCTGCTTTCCAGTTTTCTCCTGGAGATAGGAGATCACCTGGGGCCGGTAGCGATCTACTTTGATGAGCGCGGGTACAACGAAAATAGCCGCAAGCAAGAGTATCGCGGCGATTCCAACCACGATTAGGCCGGGTCTTCGGCGGATGGCCATAGCCACCTCCAGGATACAGTTGTTTTTGGTGCGGCGAGCAGCGTTGCGAGAATATAGCGCTGCCCCCGTTTCGCAGCAATTACCCGGCGTTGGCCGAGAGGTGCCACCGTTATCTGCTCACGGAGTATGGGCCCTCTGTCTCCGGGCGATACTCCGAGTAGATGAGGATCCTGTCAATGTCGAGACTCTTTAGGAAAAGGATTCTGGCGCTTGCTCGCACTTCGAGCCGTCTCGGCACCCAGACCGCGTCACCCACACAAGTTTGCTCCAGAATGATATGCGCGCCGCGCTGCACGCGGGCGACGAACAATCCCATCGAGAAAGACTCCGTTACCTGGCCGTCGACCCTGATCCAGCCGAAGTCCCGTTTGTCGACCCAAAGCTTGCCTTCCACCCGGGAGAACATCTTGCCGTACTTGCCGTGAGTGCGATAGCCCGGATGCGGCGTGGCCTGAAGCACGTAGGCCTGCCTGCCGTCGATTACATCTTCGCCGATGAGACGGAAGTCAAAGGCCTCCAGAATGTCGCGGAGGAAAGATCTGTTTTCCTGGTCCTTGCGCAGCCGCGCGGTCTGCTGCTCCCGAGTTTCGTGTCTTAGGTTGTCGAACTCCTCATCGCGTTTTCTCTGTTCCTTGGCCGATGGAAGCTGCCCATTGTGTTCCATGAGCTGCTCGAACCGAGCCCCGTTGACAAGAGTCATTCTGGTGACGTCGACATTCTCCGATTTCACCTGCCCCAGTGAGTCCAGGCGCCGATCCTCATCACGCTCCATGTACGTATAATGGTCGCGCGCCTGCCAGCTGCGCTCAGTGGCCGCGATCGACAGGTCCACGATCTGGCGGGCGTCCAAGATGCTTGCATGATTCTGAAGTTTGTCCGGCGAACTCCCGGCACTTTGAGCAAAGAGCGCGGCGGAGGCCGCGAGCATGACCAAGAAGACTTCCACCGGTGATTTAGCCCGGATTTCCATTTTTTACTCGAGGGAACACAAGGACCCCGGCGAATCAGGATCCTTGAATAGACTAAGGCATCGAGTAGTTGAGCGTCTGTACGAAACGAGACACTCTGTTGTGTTCATCAGGGACTATCCGATGTGTTGCACCCCGTTTTAGATATCGTTTGCAGCCTTTCTCCGATTGTCGACTACGTTCTGAAGAACCGGTTGTCACTCGCGCCGCTGAAGACTAACGCAGGAACCGGATCATCGACCCTATTTGCCCCCTCTTGCTCCCCGTGTTTTTGTTAAGTCTCTCTCCATCAGGAAGATAGATGGTAGGGGCGGTGGGGGTCGAACTAAAAGCGACGTTGAAAGCGCGTAAGTTCAGAGCTCCTGACATGGTTGGTCGGAAACCTGTCCGCTTTTTGCTTCAAGAAAGCACGGGTTTTTCTATCCTCCGGATTCGAAAAGCGGACAATTTAAGGTTCGCACCCCAGTAAAGGAAAAGCCAAGTCAGTAGCAGCTTCCAGGGATGAGCAGGAGAGGCATTGGGCGCTTCCAGTCGAGGAAATAGAGCAGCAAAATCGGGTGATTTCCATCTGCCAATTTAGAAAAAGCGGACAATTTAAAGTTCGCACCCAGGAGAGCAGATAAACATTCCGATTGCAGTCCCGGAGGGATCAGCGAGAGAAAACGTTGGACACTCGGTCGTTCAGATACGGCAGAATCGGAGACCTCGGAACGCGCAATTTCATACTCAAAAAGCGGACAGTTTTAGGTTCGCACCCCCTCGACAAAAACTACTGTATTGAAGGCTATTCTTGGGGGCATGTCAGGAGTTCTGAAGTTATTGACTTCATTAAACGGGAAAAACGCTAAAAACAGCCAATTCGGCCAAGTTAGGTACACGGCTCTCATTGCTGCCTTGAGAATTCATAAGCTCTCGGGCGAGAATGAGAAAAGCCGGTCGCGAATCTCTGAACGATAGCGAGTCTAGAATTCCAGCTTCAATTGAAACGCGATCATGCGGGGCGTGCTATCACCGCCCAAACCCACGCCGAGTAAGCCGGTCGGCGGAGAGGTCGTGTAAGTAAGTGCTCCGAACCCAGTCTGGGTAGAAGACTTTCCCGGAATGCCGGCCAGCACCATACTGGGAAGTCCGAAATTCGGATGGTTGAATACATTGAAGAACTGAGTGTCGAACCGCAGCTTCACACGCTCGGTCAAGGAAAACGATTTCGTAAGGTTGAAGTCACTCCACGCAAAATTGGGGCCGCGTAGCGCGTTACGACCGAGACTTCCGAATTGACAGTTCTTGGGGCTGTTGCCACCTGAGCATGCCCCGGTACTCGGGTCTACGGTAGAAACAAAGGCATCGGGATTGAGCCACTGAACCGTGCCCGGTTGTGTGACACCTGGAATGGGATGGTGTTCATAGAGTGGTACGCCGGGAACAACACTTGCGAATTGCGGCCCACTGCCGTTTACAATGCCATTTCCATTTGCTGAATAGGGCGTGCTCAGGACAGAAAACGGTATACCACTATGCCGAAAAACGGTTCCCGACACCTGCCAGCCGTTTAGCGCATAGCCAAGAGGCCGATTTCGGACCTTGATCGGCAATTGATAGACATATTGAGCATTGAGATTGTGCCGGATGTCGTAGTCGCAAGGGCCGTAGTCCCGTGCTAAGTCGCCTGGGAGCGGCGAGAGGATTCCTCCCGCCGAGAACTGCAGGAACCCGCCGTTTGAGACAGTGTCCATGCAACGGCTCCAGGTGTAGTTAATTTGTCCCATCAGGCCGTGCCCAATACGCTCCATCGCCGTCAATTGCAGCCCACTGTAGTGACTGTTCGCGCCGGTGGAAAATTGTGTCACCGCCCCGAATCGGGGATCAGGAGATTGCGCATAAGGAAACGGGGCGAAGCACCCTGGGCAAACGGTTTGATAACCGTTCACTTGCGTCAGGTATGGCTGGTTTACCGCACGAGTGCCGACGTATTGTGCGTGGAGGCTTCCCGTAGTTCCTAGCTGATGTTCCAAACCAAGACTCCACTCCATGAAGTATGGCGCATGAAGTTTTCCATCGGGTACCGCCGTGATGGCGACCGCAGGAAGACAGGCTGCAAGATTCGCTTGTGCAGAAGCGCACGAAAGCTGGCGCCGTGTAAACCCTGAACTAAACGTCTGATTGGCGGCTACGCTTGAGTCAACTGCACTGTTAGGAATTCCCGGCGCAATTGCTGTGCCACCAACTGTTCCAAGAAGTCCGCCCTGGAACGTCTTAACGTAGGGCGGATTGACGCCAATCACATCGGCTATGGTGCCAGGCAATATGTCGCTGAAAACTCCGAAGCCAGCGCGCAGCACGGTCTTGGGTTCAAACTGCCAGGCGATGGCTGTTCTGGGTTGCAGTATCGCGAGGGGCGTCGAGGAAAACACGTTGCCGAGACCGGTTTGAATGGCGGCGTTCAAAGGCTGATTCACATCATGCGAGATGGAATCGAAGGAGGCGCGGAGACGAGCGATATGCCGATGCGGATTCAACGGATTGGAATTCAATGTATCTCGTATCCCGAAGGTCCACGTCAGCTTCTTGGTCACCTTCCAAGTGTCCTGTGCGTAGAGATCCACATTGAGGAAGTTGAAGGGTTCGTTCGCTGACGTCGGGAAAGTCTTTGTCGCAGTAGATGCGACTCCATAGATGTATTGCGGTAGGGTGCTGTAAGTCACGGTTGGGACTGTTCCCTGCCCGAAGTCATAGTCGTTCAGGCGAAAAATCCGAGTGTTGGTTCCAAAGCGGAGTTCATGTGCGCCGTGGCTCCAAGCAAGATTGTCGTTGATGAAAAACCGGGAGGCGCGCCTTCCTTGGACCCAGGTGTTGTCAAGTCCTCCGAGCGTGGTGAAAGGGGCATTCGCGCCGCTGCCTTGCAGAACGATGGGAAACGCGGAAAGAGTCTTCTGAAAATCCGCAGGCCCGAATAGGCTCTCGTACCACGAAAATGCCGGGTTGAAATAGTTCACAAGATTTTGCGAAAAGACGTGAGTATATCCCGCTGCAAAAGAGTACAGGGGTTGAAGGGAAAGAGAGTTAAACAAAGGGTTGATGGGATCTGTATAGGCAGCTTGCAGTCCGTTGTCCGTCTGAAAGCGAAACCAGGTTGTGTTTTTCTCATCGATGTTGTGATCGATGCGAACCGTCTGTACCTGTTCATGATCGGCGCTCGAATGCGAGACGCTCTGGCGATTTGCGCAACCGTTTCCATCATCCGCAATTGCCGGCATGACTCCACCTGCATCGAACGGACAGCCAAGCACGGTGAGTGGTGTTCCGCTGGTATTTCCGTAGAAGGAAAACATCCTCTGATAGAACGGGACCAACTGCGGCGCGGGCTGATACCTTGACCCATTGACAGAATCGGTCCCGCCGAGGGGCAGTTGCTGCAAAACGTAATTTTGAAATGCCGGCGTTGGAACTGTTGTCGCCGTGACGATGGGTAGTGCAATCCGAACCCACTCGCTATCGAAGAAGAAAAACAGCTTGTCGTTGACAATCGGGCCGCCCACACTGCCCCCGAAGTGGTTTACCGTCGATCGCGGTTTGCGATTTCCCGTGATTGTATTGGTGAAATAGTTGGCCGCGTTGAACTTCGCGCCATTCCACAACTCATATAGGTTCCAGTGAAACTGGTTCGAACCCGACTTTGTGATGTAGTTGACCTGGGATGCCCCGTACCGCCCCTGGTCGACGGCATAGGAAAGCGTATTGACCGTCACCTCCGATATCGAATTCAATCCGAGCACGAGATTTGTCGAGAGTCCGCTATTCAGATTGGTTAGCGGGTCGTTTGTTTCCAATCCATCGACGATATAACCATTCGAGAGGGCGGGCAGGCCATTGAACTCCACGTTGCCAAACCCATTCGTTCCGCCAACAAAATCGTTGCTACTGCCTGCCGTATTGACGATCGCTCCTGCCGCGAATTGGAGCGGGTAGGTTAAGTCACCGCCTGGATTTGGAAGGTCTTCGAGCGCGTGTGCATTGAGAGTCGTGGATGTATTCGCGTTCTCCGGGTTGAGGATCGGAGCTTCACTGCTTATCTCAACAGTTTGGTTTGACTGTGCGATCTTGAGTCTGAAATCGACAGTTTGCTTCTGACCCAGGGCAGAGGATACAGCGTCATTCTGTTGCGGTTCGAAGCCTTCCGCTTCCACCTTTACTGTGTAAACGCCGGGCTTCAGTTGCGGGAAGTTGAATCGGCCCGAGTCATCGGTACTTGCGCTTCGCCTCAGTCCCGTCGCCTTATTCGTGACCGTCACTGTGGCGCGCGGCACCCCCGCGCTGCTTGCATCACTGACTTGCCCGACGATCGCGCTAGTAGTTTCACCCTGGGAGAAGGTTGCTTCAGGCAAGAGAAAATGAAACGACCCGACAAAAACAAATATCGAAAGAGCCGCGCGCGGCATGGTTGGGGACCTGGTTCTATTCATCTGAACCGTTCGCATAATTAACCTTAATTAAGATATGTTATTAATGCAAGTAAATATAGTACGAGAGACCCAAGATCGCGGCGCTGAATCTCGTTTTCGTTCTCCTTCACAGACTCGACGCGCAGATTGGGAATCGGAATCTTCCCAGATACAACTTTGAGGTGATAGCGCTCGGAAACTTCTTTTCTTAGTGCTTCTGGGTCGCGACCTTTGTCATTGGACGCCCGGGCGAGGCGGACCGCTCGACAGCCAGTTCGTCGATACGGTCTTCGCACCCAACCCGGAGGACTACTCCTTCGCGGAGTTCCCTTTGCTCTCGGGCCCTCAGGGAAACCAGCAATGGTTGAAGTTCCCCGGGCTGTTTAGGGCCTTGATGTCGGAGGATTCGAATGCCTGCAGTGATGAATGAGCGGAAAGACGAGACTACGAATCGCCCACGAAGAAAGACCAAACTTGAGCCCTGCAATCAGGAAAAGGCCAACCATGAAACCGGAAAGTTCATGCGTCGCCGGAGCCCCCAGCCGGAGAAATATAAAGAACCCGACTCCCAGCCCACAGAAACAACCACGGGCAGACGAGAGGAGTAATTTTTTTCCCTCCTTTCTACACTTGGAAGTAATCTCGGCTAGTCGCATGAAGTTACGCTCAGTTTTGACCGCGACGTGCAGGCAACACAGCGGAATTCTCGATAGCATTGGGAGTTGCCCTCTGGACCGCATGATTCACAAATTTCCAGCCACTCAGCAAAGACAAGCCGGTTCGAACCCATTCCAGCTAATGGATCAGGCCGCGCGTGGGGACAACAAAATTTGCGGGCGGATCGGGAGCCGACGCAATTCCAAAATTCCAAAACCGAAACGACACCTGGCCCCAAGAAGGCGTGGGGACTGGCCCACCAGAAGAGAACATCGAAGTCTCCTCGGAACAGCCGCTTGTAATTGCCGAAAAATACTCTGTACTGCGGGTCACCTGTGTTAAAAACAATTTCCCCTTGGTCGTTTGTAACCGCCACACGGACATCTACGCCGTTGCGCTTCAGGAGGGCTTTCACATTCCTGGCGGGCTTCCCCGCTTCATCATGAACCATCATTTGGATTGCGGATTGACCTTGAGCCGCACTCGGCAGCGGACAGAATAATGCACAGAGAGCGGTGTGCCACAGCAGAAGAAAGAATGACCCAATGATCTTCAAAGATGGGATCGATCGTGATTGTTGAGGCTCGGCTCTCATCTTCGCTCTATCTCTTTCCATCAAGGGCTTTGGTTGGGCTCCCTCGGCGCAATGCAACCGCGTCTCCATTCCCATCGACATCAAACATCCCAAATTGACGGTGAAAAGGACCGGGCTACGACCCAATAAGACTCCTCGAGGTCGTCGACAGCCTGCTGCGCAGCCTTCTTTACTTCAGCTTTGGCATCTGCATCCGGTCTGAGCACGTGAATCGCCTTGCTAAGACTTCCGCTCGTCGGATCGTGGTTCGTCAGCTGGTCAATCTGAACCTGGTTCTTCAACTGGTCGAAAGGAATGCCGAGGTTATCCGAGATGTGAACAGTTGCGACAAACACGACGAGGATCTTGAAGCCTTGGGACGCCACCTGCAGATCCGTAGCGGGCGCATTCTGCTGCCCGAGAAGTGCGCTGAGTTTGTCTGAAAGCTTCTTGTTTCGCGTCAGCAGTTCGCCCGGAGTTTTGGGTCCGGCCTTTGCGGCATCAATCTTGCGGCCGGACGCGGCATGCGTACGCTCCGATTCATCGGCAGTTGCCCCGCGGCGCAGCGCCTGTGTGCGCTGGGACACCGCGAAAATTGCACCGAGATATATAACCGCGAGGAGTCCGCTCATACTGACTACGAGGCGTTTCATGTTCGTTCCTCCTTGTTTTGATCTTTGCGTTGGACAATCTCCGTTTACTACTTCTTGAAGGAGCCAGCCTGGGAGCTCAGGTTCACACCTGTGCCGAACGTCCGAAACCTTTCTCCAAAACTTGCTCTGAGGACGGACCTCGTCAACAAAATCACAAAACCGCAAGGTAGGAGAAACGCCAGAGTGAGCAGGATCATTTTGCGAGCTGTCATACCGCCTCCGACGATGTTTTCAATATCTGGCACTAGTACCCGCACAGATAGAGCAAGGGCAACACCAAACCAAGAACTCACTAAGTGGTTTATTTACAATCAGTTAGATATTGCAAAAGGGTCTTGATGTGAGTGGATTCAACACATATTTGGACGGGTTCAACTCGCTTGTCGCGCTGGAAATCCACTGCACATGTGCAACAGAGCGTCGAGATCTGACGCGGACACTGAAGGAGAGGTCAGGTTCGCCTGGGGGACCGAGGACCTGGCAGCAAAGTAGCGCCACTCGAATCAGCAGAATTTATTGTGGTCCCGAATCTGGATTGGTGTCGGCCTCGACTGCTACCGCAGTCTGCTCGGAGATCTCTTGGACCTCTTTCATTTCCGTAATTTCTGCAGACTCTACAGACTCTCCCGTCTCGCCTTCTTGATCTACTTCTGCTCGCTCGAATTCAACCTCGAACTCCGACTTTCCACTCATTTCGTTTTCGCCGGGTTCAGGCCTCTCCACTTCGGGACGCATTTCGTTAGTCGGTTCCGGTTGCTCTGGACCAGAGTCCATTCCGACGCGAGTGGAGAATCCGGGCTCCAGAAGAACTGATCCTCC
>Ga0137415_10007800_pt1 | contig 10616 bp, 17 predicted proteins | sample CZODoug3_1_1_16f_FD_183082 | JGI IMG/M metagenome (GOLD analysis project Ga0137415, IMG submission 183082) | Vadose zone soil fungal communities from Angelo Coast Range Reserve, California, USA - CZODoug3_1_1_16fungal (Hybrid Assembly) | ecosystem: Environmental > Terrestrial > Soil > Vadose...
CCAGGCCAGCACTCCAGCCATAAGCCACTGTCACTTAGCGTTGCGACTCGGGAATGAATGGATAGTTGCGCAAAGCTGGCGCCCTACGTTTCACGGGATGACCACCTTGCTTCGCTCATGGGGAGTGGGCAAGCTGTACGCGAGAAGGATAGCCCTATTGATGCAAACAGGGCGACAACTGATATAGATATAGAATTCGCGGGCGGAGGTGGTAGCTTTGACCACATGAGCAGTTTCCCCCCGTCAAACAGTGGCGATCAGAACGCTCAACGCCGCAGTCAGCGTGTCATAGTTAAAGTTTCTGTGATGGTTCTAGCGGACGGAACCGGCAATAAGCCAGTCTCGGAAGAAACGCGGACAGTCACTGTAAACGCGCACGGCGCAATGATCCTGCTAGGTTTCAAGGTCTCGATCGGACAATTGCTCACTCTTCGCAATTCGAGGACAGGAGAAGAAGTCGCGTGTCGGGTGGTCTATGTGAGCCCTCATGAGTCGGAGAAGAGACAAGTGGGCGTCGACTTTATGAAGCCTTGCCCTCGATTTTGGCGCATCTCCTTTCCACCACCTGATTGGACAACTCGAAGTCCTGAAGCCAAAGGCAACCCAACGAAGCAAAAGTGAGTGCTATCATCAGCTATAACAACGCGGAGGATCTTCGCAGACTCGCTGAACAAGGCAGCTAGCGTGCTCGCCGACCGCTCGGAACGCGCCAGTGGTTTGCTAAGGACTACTTTAACCTGGACGGCCTCGCAAAGGCTTATCATCGAGGCCGAGGCTTAAATGGAAGAGTCTGAGAGGTCGTTCGCCAAGATTGAGGAAAGCGACTTAGAGCGTCTTGCCCTACTTTCGAGAGAAGACAGAGACGAGTTCTTCTCTCGCCAGCCGCGCTGGCAACAACTTTACGCTAACCGACTCCTGTGCGTCACGTTGTGCCAAGTTGCTGCCGTCCACTACGTTGATGGAAGATACGGCGTGAAAGACTTCGATATTTGGACCTTCTACGCTCAGCATCCCGACGAAGCTTTTCCCTGGCGACGTGTGGGCAGAAAGGACTACGGCTTTCAAAGTTCGGAAAGAATCCGGACGATGCTGGATATGTCGGAAGACGAGTGGACCTTCTGGCGAGATCGATACCATTTGTATTAGGCTCCGATCCAGTTTCGTGTATCAAAACATACCTCTCTGATTGCAATACCAAAACAGCCCCCGAACTCTCACGGAAAGCCGTCATCTTGATTGAGCCCAGGAGTTTGATGGGTAGGATCGTATGGCCGACAGAATCGTTCTAGCGAGCTTTCCAGACCGATTTCCAATCGAGGTACATTTTCCGCTGCGTCGTAATGTGTGCCTCAGCGCCTGCGCAGGTCCTCTTTTGTTCTCCCGGTTAGCTTCCGAATGCATGCAGACTTCGCAGCATCAATCCTAGGGCTAACGAAGACACCGCTTGCGGCCGATCCGTACGCTCACCAGCCGGATGGAGCGTGGAAGACGAAACGGCAACAGAGTGATCGGCAGCTGTTGAGCCAGCTCTTCGGAATGACAGAAGGCGAGGTGTACGAGGGTAAAGCAATTCCACGGTCGCGAGAGCAAGTTTTTCGAATTCCTCTTCGCGATGCGGTTCCTATCACGTCGGTTGCCCGAGCTAGCGGACTGGCGTACGTTACAACTATATGATGAACCGACCGACCGAACCCAATGAGATCCGGTTCGACCTTCGGCGCTCACAGCGAGTGCGCGCGCAGTTGCCCGTGGTCGTGCAAGGCAAGTTGACCGACGAAAGTCCATTCGTAGATCCGACGCGTGCTATCGTGCTTAGTGCTCACGGCTGCCTTATTACTTTATCCGCTTCCGTCAGATTGGGGGAAATGCTCACCTTGCGAAATGTCGCCAACCGCGAGGAGCAGGATTGCCGAGTCGTCTACCTAGGTGAGAAGCAGGGCGGCAGAACCGAAGTTGGCCTTCGCTTCAAAACTGCCGCGCCACAGTTCTGGGGCCTTGAGCACCCACCTCCGGACTGGAGGGTAGTCTTGAGCTGAGTGTTGGTTTTGCTGCGGGGCCGGGAAGTGCTCGAAGCAAAACTGACGCGTGATGGAGACGCTGAGCAAAATGATGCCGCCGCATAGCCGGCGATCGGGGGAGGAGGTGTTCCGAAGTTCTTTTCTAGGAGGAGTTGAAGGGAAAGGACCTCGATTTAGTTGCTCGCCGCCCGACCACCTCTCGCGTGGGCCATTTTTTGAGCCATAGAGAGGAGCAAGCTGCGATCCTCTCCATCCATACGGCCGAGCAAGCGGCAAAGCTTACTCAGAAAGCGAGCATCTTTACCAGTACTGCCCCAGGCGATGTCGTCAGACCGCTTGGGAAGATTCGGCAGCTTGGGCGGCTCCTCGCCATCGTAGAAAAGCTGGTACATGGGAATTTCCATGGCGCGGGCCAGTTTCTCCAGCGTTTCGATGGCCGGGACCGTATGACCGTTTTCAACGCGGGAGATATAGCATCGAAGCAATCCCGTCTTCTTCTCGATGTCCCCTTGAGAGAAGTGTTTTTCCTCTCGCATGGCGCGCAATCGATCTCCGATAATCACGTTGGAATCACCTCCTACCCTCAAGAGCGACGAATTGAACCGACTTTAGACCTAAACCAAATCTCCCGCAAGCTCTCGTCAGTCGTTTCCCGCCGACCGGAGGGTTCGATACGGTTCAATCATGTACAAATAACACAACGAGCACTCGTTGTTTTTCAATGAGGTTACTGGCGGAATTACTTGGACTTGGGAGGCCGACCGCCCTTGCGATTCTTGCGTTTAGCTCGCACAGCTGGCTAAAGTATTCCGGGCCTCGCTTGGCGATCTCCTTCCCACCCTTCCGTCTTTCCTTTTTGCCAAAATTCTAAAGGTCTAGCTTTCTCACCCGCACCGTATTATGCATGACATGGTAATGATAGGGGTGGCTTTTGCTTTAGTCTGAGCGGAGTTGTCGAGCACGGCCGAAAAACGCGAGGGTCAGAAGCGCGGCGCTAAGAGCGAGATAGATGACGCTGTAGTGCAGGGTTAAGGGCCCGTTAGTTTAGCAGCCCCCGTGAAATCCAGACCAGGTGTGCGATTCATCGGACCGATGTACCACAACGCGGTCAGCAGACCTTCGTACGGCTTGCTGGAACGACTCCAAATCCCAAGAGCGAGCGCGAACGAGGGAAGAAAAAGCGCGCCAGCGAGCCAGGCCATGAGACTGGCATTCTGACCGGCAAGGAACAGCCGGATCGCAGCGCCTATGCCGGTCAGCAAGGCAACCGCGACGCCGGCGAACCAACAAGCCGGTAGCTGTCGTCGGAGAATCCAAGCGGAAGAGAAAAGAAGCTCGTTGGTTCCGAAGCGCGATTCGCGTGCGCCCATTGCTGACCAGATGAGAATTGGCCAGATCCAGGCAACGCCGAGGAGCGGTCCCCGTGACAGCTCCAGAGGCGCAAAAAATTGTGCTGCCACTAGCCCGGCCGCGACGACGTACCACCACCAGCGAAGTCCTTTCACAGCGAGGCGCAGTTCGGCAGCGAAGAGACGTCCAAAAGCACCGGTGTGAGCGGCGCCAGCGAGCAAGGTCAGATGTACAGCCGCAGGGGGCCTAGCCATGGTCACTGATGCCGCAAGAGTGAGCACGTCCCCTGCTTCCGGGGATTGGTCTTGTGGTTTACGTCTGCGCAGCAAAGGAACTAGAGAGCATGCCGGGTCGAAACGATCGAAAAAGAGTGCCGCAAGCAGCGCCAGCACGAAGGCCACGCAGAACCAGATCAACCGAACAAAGACTTCCTCTTTACTCCATTGAATTCCCTGATACCGAAGAGTCTGTGCGACCGTCACCGGTTGGAAGTTTATCGCCAGCGAAAAACCGTCCGTGTAACCAGGAATCGTCGCGCGCGCCGCGGCCATCATTTGTTTGCTGACCGTCATGAGTCCGGAGGCGTCGAGCCAGGGCAGTCCGGTAACCTCCGGCAGACCGATGCCAAGCGACCAAGCGAATACCCAGATCACATTGCCCACGCCGCCGCGAAGAACCGGAAGCGATTCGAAGAGCAGGGCGAGCGCGGCGGTGAGAGCAATTGCCGGGAGAGCGAGAAGTAAAAACGGAGAGACTAGGGCCCACAGATCGAAGCGCGGGTCCTCAGCGGCGAAAAACCACATGGATAAAGACCATCGAGGCGAGGACAGCAAAATTGCTGAGGAACTTGCCGAGCAGGTAGGAGGATTTGGAAAGCGGCGTGGTGGCGAGGATCTGGCCGACACCTGTTTGGCGGTCGCGGTCGACAGCGTTCTTGACGACGTAAAAACCGACAAGAGAAACGAAGCACGTCGTGACCATAGCAACCATGATGCCGATCCACGCGGAAGTGTAGACACCGCGATAGTCGCCAAGGCGGATGGTGATCTTGCCGGTGGCAGCGGAGTAGCCAAGGATGACGGCAAAAAGAAGCGTCAGGAAAAAGCTGTAGCGGCGTGCTCGCTCCAAGAAATCAGCGCGAGCGATGGCAAAGATGACGCGAAGTTGTCTCACGTCGCAAGTCCATTTGTTGAGTGCCGTTGTCTGGAAAGCGCGGCAAGGTAGGCGTCCTCCAGCGATGGCTCCAGAGAACGCGCGGTTCTATCGGGAGCGGCGTCCGCAAGGACACGAGCGTGAACGCCGTCGGTGCGGTGGGCGGTACTGCTCACAAGATGCTTTAGACGCAGGGCCCCAAGGTCGGCACTGGGCACAACCACCTCCCAAACTCTTCCAGAGACTGACGCAAGAAGACTTTCCGGTGAGTCGTGCGCGAGGAGTTGCCCATGAGACAAGATGGCGATTTCCGTGGCCACGGCCTCGACGTCAGAGACGATGTGCGTCGAGAGGATAACGACGCGCTCACCGGAAAGCTCCGACAGAAGATTGCGGAAGCGCATGCGCTCTTCGGGATCCAGGCCTGCCGTCGGTTCGTCCACGATCAGAAGTTGCGGATCATTCAGCAACGCCTGAGCGATACCCACTCTCTGGCGCATCCCTCCGGAGTAGCCGCCTAGGGGCCTCTTCGCCGCGTCCGTGAGGTTTACGAGTTCAAGAAGCTCTCTAATACGTTTGCGGGCCGCCGCTGCGGCGATACCCCTGACGGCGGCTAGATACTCGAGAAATTCCAATGCGTTGAGATTAGGATAGACACCAAAGTCCTGCGGCAGATAACCGAGCACTGCGCGAAGGACGTCGGGGTCGCGTGCGATTTCGGTTTCGTTCCACAAAACGCGCCCCGAGGACGGCTGCGTGATCGTAGCTAGGATCCGCATCAGCGTAGATTTCCCGGCACCATTGGGTCCGAGCAAACCGAGAACACCCGCCTCGAGCGTAAGCTTCACGCTGCGTAGCGCTTGCACTTTCCCGTGATATTCCTTGCTGAGGTTGTCCACCACAAGACGCATGAATATCCATCCCGCAGAGTGAGCCGCTTGGTGTGATACAAACAATACGAAAGACGGTAGCAAAAAGTTTACAGGAGCTGCGCTGACTGGTTGGAACGCACTAAGGTTTCCAGACCACCATCTCTCGCGTCGCAACAAAGCGCCAGCGGCTCTGCTTTTTCTGCACAATTTCAAGGCCGCGGCCCTCGATGGGAGGTAACGGTCTGCCACTGGCATCCAGCGCGCCTGTAATAGTCCAAGAGCCGTCCACGATCGCGAGGTCGGGAGTGATGAAACGAACTTGCTCGATCGTGGCCGTCTGGGTGCCTCCACCCTCCTTTAGCATGGCCGCAAAGAAGTCTTCCATCGCTTGGCGCCCTCGGATCAACTTCCCCCCGACACTTACGTAGTCGGCGTTTTCGTCCCACAATTCGCGAATAGCTCTTGCATCGTTACGATTCAACCGGCTCACTGCCTCCGTCACCATATGCCGGATGGCGTCTTCATCACTCTGGCCGGTTTGCAAAGCGTAAACCATTCCAAGAGACGCGATGCTCAGTACAATCCAAATCGAGTTCCAAAACATGGCCAGACCCTCCCTCCTTGTGATCTATCTCAGGTAGGGACCTGAGAACTGCCCAACTGCATTACACCCCGGCGACTCGTGCCTTGGCTAGTCCGGCAGATTGCTATCGAGAAGTTTTCGCAGCCACTTTCTTTGCAACCCGTCAGCAGGGCCGCGCCCTCTCTTGTCCAGCCACCCAAGGAGTTTTTCCAGGTTCACTTTGTAGATTTTCGGAGCTTCATGCACTTCGATGATGAATTCCTCAGTCCGAAAGGATTCGTCAAAGGTCTCATCCGATGATTTGAATTTCGCCCATGCGCGGCACGCAGCTTCAAACAGGGATGGGGCTTCGACCTCCGTACAACGCTCTACACCAAGAGCGTTCGAAAATCGAACGATGCAACGTTGTACTCGACCCATCAGGAATTTCACCCGCGAGTGGGATTGGCAGATAGAGGAAGGTGCGGACAGTTTATCTTATCTCGGAGCCTGATTTTACTCCCTGAAGTATGATGCACTGGTTCCAGAGGGGCAGATGCCGTTCAAGGCTGTAACTTTCGACTTCTACAACACCTTGGTCTACCAACCGGCGGGAATTGGCCGAGGGAGGCAATACCAGAACTACCTGTCTGCCGTGGAACTCAGTTCCGATCCATGGCAGCATCAAGTGCTGTACGACGTTTTTGACTACTATCGTTCCTCTTACAGCCCGGGGCTTTCGGATGGAGCCAAGCTGTCGTTCTGGACGGAATTCACGCGACGCCTGTTCCAACGAACTAAAGTGCGCGGCCCCGGGGCAATCAACTACGCGGATCACGCACATGCGATCCGAGAAATCATGGGGCCGAATTCCTTTGCTTTGTTTGGTGACTCGCTTCAAATATTGCGCACGCTTCGAGAGGCCGGATTCCGCCTTGGTGTCATCTCAGATTGGCAAAGGGGTCTCGCGTACTTCTGCGAAGAACTGGGCATCGGCACATTTCTGGATGTCGTTGTAGCCTCGGGCGAGCTGGGTTTTCAAAAGCCTGATCGTCGATTGTTTGACGTAGCGTGCGAGCGGATCGGGGTTTCTTCACGCGAGATTCTTCACGTAGGCGACCTCGCCTTAGACATTGAAGGCGCACAAGCGGCGGGGTTTTCCGTTGTGCTTCTCGTGCGGAGTGGAGAATCTATGGCAGAGGGAGTGCCGGTGATCAGGAATCTGGGCGAGGTGCTTTCTCATGTGCAATCTACACCTGGCTGAGGCCTCTCGGAAGAAACGATTCGGCTTTATCGCTTCTCGAACGAGTCCCAAAACAGTCACTGTGGCCGGTGTATTGATCGAACAAATCGGATTTCTCGTTAGCCATACACCTGATCCTGAAACCATTGCTCTTCCCCGAGCAGAGAGCCTAACACGACCACCTCAACAATCTATAGTCGGATAGGGCAGTGGCGCGTAGCGGGCTTCGATGTCGACGTTTCCACTGTCCCCCTATCAGTAGCGAAGATTGTCGCAACACCGGGCGCTTTGGCTGCACTGCAAACATCATCCTGTCCATGCGGGTCAACGGAGATAGGAGGCAGTCAATACGCCTGCCTCCTTGTCCACCTCTAGCCCCAAGTGCGCCCCTAACTCCCAGCTGGTTCGTAGTTTGGGCCAGTGGTCGCTAGCTCCAGGAATGGCCCGAGCTTTGCGGTTGCCTTGAACTGCGGGATCGGGTCGAGTTCCTTGAACGCGCTCGTGAACGCATTGGATAGACTCCACGTCGTTCTTGGAGCGAATTCTTGGATCTGCGGGTTGAAATATAGCTCATGGACACGGCGGGCCAAGTGCTTGGGAACATCTAACTCGCCCTCCACAAAGGCCCGGTAGACAACCAACTTCGCGGTCTCATCTGGAAGGCGGGTCCCTTTCCAGGCCTCGACTTGCTTCCTCATCGGCTCGAAGTTCCGTTGCATGCGGTCCACCCCAACCGAGAGGATATCCACGAGGCTCAGATGCTTGGTGTGCTTGACGAGCACTGGTGTGAAATCACCGTGGAACGCCATGTTGTCGCACACCAACACGCGGTAGCCCACCGTGAGGGCTAGGCGCATGGACTTGTCGTTCGAGTTTCTCAGCCCGATTGAAAAACGACAGCCGTCGAAAGTGGTTTCGAGATCGAGGACACCGAACATCTTCATGCCGTCGCCTGAAACCGCGTATTCCTCCCGCACGACTGAGATCTGGCGGAAGCTCAAGGTTTCGGCTAGTGCCCCGACAATCTCATAATGCGGAACGGGATGATGGGTTGGGCTCCCTGGAGGTGTCGGGATCACCTTTAATTCTTCCCGGGTGATCTTCGAACCCCCGCAGTGAGCCAAGAGTTGAGACTGCTCCATGTGTGTTTTTCTCCTTTCATCGAGTGACTTAACTCCGAGATCCGTAAAGCGAGGCAATGCCCAGGACGCGGACTTCGGATTTCGCTATGAATGTGAGCAGGCCGATTCACTTGAAGCTCGGGGCGAGCATCGATCGGGAGAATTAGGCTCGGAGGGAGACGGGAGAGAGGACGCGCTGGTTCTCTGAGCGTGAAGCGGAACCCCGCGTGCTGTGATTAGCAGGGCTTCATTAAAGGACTTTATCCCGGGTCAAACCTAGAACCTCAGACAACAGACTCAGATAAAATGACGCCGTCTTACTTTGATTCCGCGCCCAAGAGGATCGATTGGGCCCGCAATTCATCGGGAGGAACTTCCACGACTCTGCCATCACGCCAGATATAGATTGGCAGGCCCTGGCGAGCGTGTTCCACAATCACCTTTTCGACAGCAGCTTTGAGCGCCATCTCGGCGCGCTGTTCCAATGGCAGATCGAGCACGTTTGGTGGCGGCTTTGTCATGGCTTTCCGTAGCGAGCGACAAGCATATCGTAAAGCTCTTCATTCATTATATGGAGGCTACCCTGTTTTTCAAAGGCCACGATGGCAGGTGTTGCGCCTGAGTTATCGAACAACAACCAAGAGTCACCGAGAGGACGATAGTGCAGCAGGAAGTTGCGAATCGAGCGGTCAAATCGGCGGCGAACCACAACTTCGGGTACATCGTGGCCACCTTCCAAGACTCTCGCTCTCACCCTCGCCAGCGCAAGAGGGATAGTTGAAACCCATAAGAAAAAAAAGTGCACCGCATACGCGCGCCTTTTGAGATCCCGAATCAAGCTCAGATAACTCCGACCCGAAAGAGTTGTCTCGAAGCCGAAGCTCTCGCCACGAAGCTCTCGCCGCGCTTTGCATAGAGGTCGATCTCTTGTAGCATCAGCCGCCCGGCACGGAAGGCGGCAGCTTCGGGCGAGAACGGTGACACACCTTGTGCAATCAAATCTGCGTTGATGAAATTCTTGCAGTCTGCATAATTCGGCAAGAATTCCCGCGCGAAGGTCGTCTTACCCGCGCCATTCGGTCCCGCAATAATGTAAACCCTCGAACTCATCATCGCTCCCACGATGTGGCCTCCAATCATACAGGAGCTGCAACCACTAACCTGGCTAACTCCTCTAGAAGCGCAGGGCATCAACACGTACGGGTATTGCTCGCTGTCATTTCCAGAGGGCCGGAATTCAGCGCCACTTTCGTGCATGTTTCACTTGCATGCGAATTAAATTCGTTGCGCCAACAGCGCCTAGAAATTCCAACAGATATTGAGCATTAGAGCCAATCTGCAAGGCTTCCTGTTCGTAGTGAGCCTCGATAGGCTCCTTCCCCTCGAGGTATTCGGGCAAGTTCGCGGCGGACATCTGGGAATCTGCGCGGAAGGAGACACTAAGCAATAGAGCGCGAAGGGGACACGCGAACGCGCTCGCTCGGCTTGATGACGAGTCAAAAAGAAGACCATCGGTTGGATCGGAAGTGAACGCTCACACAGCAATAGAATCCGTCATGTCGAAGCCGTCGTCTTGAAGAATCACCACCGGACGCGGCTTTCCTGTGCAGTTTTTGCCGCGAGAAATGATCCAAATGTCGCCGTGCTTCACGTGCCGCCCTAATCAGAGATGGCATCAATAAAGTCCTGGTCCTCCTTTGCCAGCGACTCCCAAGCTAGTCCGGCAGCCTGCCCGTCCGATCGCTCCATGCCTTCGTACGTCATTTCTGGCACCAGAGCCGGGAGTACCGACTTCAGAGAATACGAGCCGCCAAATGCCGGATGGTAGACGTGATTGCGGACGATTGGCAACAAGTTCCAGAGTCGGCCCTGAATGTTCTTGATCCGTCCCGAGAACCCCGGCAGCCACGAGGCAAGCTCGGAAAGCCGATGGAATTCAAACTGCTGGTGGTACACGACGATGCTGCCGCTATCATCGAGGGCATCACACAGCGCCGAGATGAACGCCGGACGAGGATCGCTCGCGTCGGTCGCTAAGAATTCAAGTGCTCGGGCGCTGCGCCCGGCTCTGGAAGGTGATCGTAGGGACGCATTCCGGCAAACCGAGGGATCGCCGGGTTCACCGTTTCAATATCTGCGTAGTACAGTGGGTATCTCAGCCCTTTTAGCTCGTCCTTGAGTTCCGGGCTGAACCATGGCTTTTCCATTTGCACGGCGGTGCACGCACGACGAAGCCTTTCCGTGAGGGGATAGTTTTCGGGAATTTAGTGAATGGATTCGACACCCTGAGCAACTAGC
>Ga0137415_10007801_pt1 | contig 10615 bp, 14 predicted proteins | sample CZODoug3_1_1_16f_FD_183082 | JGI IMG/M metagenome (GOLD analysis project Ga0137415, IMG submission 183082) | Vadose zone soil fungal communities from Angelo Coast Range Reserve, California, USA - CZODoug3_1_1_16fungal (Hybrid Assembly) | ecosystem: Environmental > Terrestrial > Soil > Vadose...
CGAGCAACTCTCTTTCTAAGATAGTTGGGAATCCTGATGTATAATATCTTGTCGTCGAATTCGATAATTTCTCCCGTTTTGACAACATGTTTAAATCGCTCACAACGGAGCGAGCCCGCGATAAAACAGGCGACTCTTGAGTGAGTGATGCGGCCCCAACGCCGATTCCTTTACCGGCGACTCAAACTAGCTTCGCAGTCTATGCTGGGCCTCCACTGGACTCCATCAAGACAATGGTTGCGTCAGAATTCCAGGTCAAAGACGCTTTCCTGGATCCTTATGGGATTCCAACTGTTCAGGTAACGCAGGAGCCTGCCAAGGAGAAGTTTCAGAGGCTGCTGGAACAGCTCCGCCAGCAGGGGCTAATCGCAGCCATAAGGGGAACGACGGACGGTCTTACTATCAAGGTCTTCCAGAAGCCTCAAGCCAAACCATCCAACAAGAACATCAATCTCGGGCTCTTTCTCGCGACCGTCGCAACCGTCTTCCTCGCCGGCTACTATCTTTGGACTACGGGGCTCTTCGGTAACCAAGTTCTCCAGCAACAACTTATCGCGATAATTGATCCTACAGCGAACCCGTATCTTAAGGCCGGGCTATTCGCGGGCGGCTTACTCTCCATCATCGGCCTACACGAGTTCGGCCATAAAGCGGCCGCCCGACATCACAAGATGGACGCAACGCTTCCCTATTTCGTTCCCGGTCCTCCTCCGATCGGGACGTTTGGTGCTTTGATATCGCTGAAGTCGCCGCCTGCTAATCGGGATCAGCTCTTCGACCTTGGTTTGAGCGGTCCTGTGGTCGGGTTTGCTGTGACGATTGCTGTTGCGGCCCTGAGTGTATTGATAGGTATACTTCCAAGCGCGAGCCAAACGACCCAACTGACACAGTGGAGTTCGACTTGCGGGGCCCAGCTCGGAGTCTCGGGTTGTCTCTCTAGTATTGACTTCAGTGTCTGGCCCGGTCAACCGCTCATTCTGATATTCATCTCCCAACTTACCAGCATGGTGAGACCTGGTGTTCTCTTGGATGGGCAGCTTTTCTTCGCGGCCCAGATCGGTGCTCTCTTGACCTTCCTCAATATTGTACCGGCCTGGCAGCTTGACGGTGGTCACATTTCCAGGGCGGTGTTTGGTGCGCACGGGCACAGAGTCGCTAGCGTGATTGGGCTACTGTTGCTTTTCTTCTCGGGATATTGGACCTTCGGCATTCTGATTCTCGCGTTCATGTTCTTCTCGCGCCGCGGCTTTGCCGGTGTTGAACCTCTCGACGACATCAGTCCAGTAAGCAACTCAAGGAAAATGCTCTACATTCTGGGCCTTGGAATGCTGATACTGACTTTCGCATTCTCCCCGTTTTAGAAGAACCGATCATGCCTTCCGATGTGGCAGAAGGGCGAGTCAGGGTCCTGATCGAGACTCTAAGACTCAGCAAGATCATCGAGCCCGTTGAACTGGAGAATATTGCATCGAATGCGAAGACCACGGAATCCTTTGCTAGAAAGGTCTTGACCAACGCTCTAGGTGAGACTTATGATACGGGGATTTCCGTAAGCCCAAAGCTCAGAGTAAATCTCGCCCTAGAGGTTGCACGTGCTGGACGATTGAGAGAAGCCGCTCGGGTCCTCACGTGGCAGGAGTTCGAGAAATTTGGCGAGGAATGTCTTCAGGAGGCTGGGTTTCGAGCAGAGAGGAACGTGAGGGTGAAGGGAGAGGGGCGAGCATGGCAGATCGACCTTGTTGGATTCCGAGGCGAATTAGTGATCGCGATCGATTGTAAACACTGGAATACTCCGAGCTACATCTCCAGGTTCAAACTTGCGGCAGACCATCAACGACACGCCACCTTGCATCTCCTTGCAACCGTGAAGGAAAGACGACAAGGGCTTGCTGTCATCCTAACGCTTCGCGAGCCGCCTGCTCAATTTTCCGAGGACACAGTTCTTGTATCGGTTGAGAAGCTTCCTAGCTTTCTGAGCGGTGTGACTCCTTACGCTGAGAATCTTCCCTTCATGAGTTCTCCTCTCGCGCTGTCGTGGAAAACCCTATGAGCCAATCCCGGTGACTTTGGTCAAGACACATGAACATCGTGGTTGTTGGGGCTGGGACAATGGGTTCAGGTATAGCTTACTCCTCTGCTGCTTCGGGACATGCTGTGACGGTTATTGAGCAGGATCAGAAGCTCCTCGACCAGGGAATGAAGCGAGTTGACGACTATGTCCAGAGAAACCTTAGCCGCGGGCACATCAACAAGGACCAAGCGTCTCAGATCCACGCCAAAGTGAGGGGAAGCACAGACTTTGCGAAGGCTTGCAGCAACGCGGATCTCGTCGTGGAAGCCGTGTTTGAGGATCCTGGGATCAAGGAGAAGGTCTTCTCGACCCTGGACAGGGTCTGTCCCAAGAATACGATTCTGGCCTCGAACACTTCGTCGATAAGTATCAGCAAGATTGCCTCCGCGACAAAACGGCCGGAGAAGGTCCTAGGATTGCATTTTTTCAATCCAGTGCCGACGATGAAGCTGGTTGAGTTGATCAGGGGTGAACGTACGTCTCCGGACTCGGTCAAGGCCGCGACCTCTTTCGTTGAGACGCTGGGAAAGACTGTGGTCCAGTCCGCCGACCGGACAGGGTTCATTGTGAACAGAGCGCTGATGCCGTTCATCAACGAAAGCGTTAAGCTTCTAGAAGAGAAGGTTGCGACGCGCGATGATATCGACAAGGCGTTCCTGCTGGGAACGAATCATCCGATGGGGCCGCTGCAGCTCGCTGATTTTATCGGAGTAGATGTGGTCTTGTCAACGTTGAAGGTTCTGGAGACCGAGTTCGGTGAGATGTTCGCTCCGACACCGTTGTTAGAGAAAATGGTCAAGGAAGGAAAGCTGGGAAGGAAGACGAAGAGGGGCTTCTATGACTACTGAGGAGCAGGCTCAGATCCCGGATGACGGGTCGAAGACTCTTACCGATCTGATTCTGAAGGGTGACCATGAGAATGCTGCTAGGGTCGCGGTCGAGATTGTTGCGAAGAGTGGGAGTGCGAACGATGTTGTTGACACGATTGCGGATGCGATGAACATCGTCTCCGATCTTCACGGAATGGAACGCTATTCTGTTGCCGAGGTGGAGAAGTGTGAGGATGCTGCTGAGAAAGCGCTTGTCGCTGTCCGGCCCAGGATCAAGATTGACCAGAGGAAGATTAAGGGACGCGTGATGGTCGGGTCTTTGCAAGGCGATCCTCATAGTTTTGACAAGACCCTTTTGCTGACTATGCTGGAAATCGGGGGTTTCACCGCCATTGATGGAGGGACGGATCTTTCACCTGAACAGGTTGCGAGCAAGGTCAAGCACAACAAACCGGACATCTTCGCGGTTCCGCTGCTAACAGAGTTGGCGGCCAAGAAGCTGATTGATGCGAACACGCACATTCAGGACACAGGCGGGAAACTCCGGATCATAGCCTATGGAAGAGGCGCTCACGCTCTCACGGGCCAAAAGTTCACGATGCTGGAAGATGATTATTTCAGCGCCTTCAGCAAGATCGCCGAACTCCTGATTGCAAAAGCCTAAGCTCCTCTTCAAACTATCAACGGTCAGGAGTGTAGCTTTGACTGCGTCCGCGTAAGACTAGCTCAGTTTCGGCGTCCGGTCCGGACTGTCCACTCATGCCACACGAGAGACGCTCAAAGGATCCAATTATTTTCTGAGAGGGGTGTCTGTCTCGGCTTGATTCCGGGCTTGTTTCCATAAAACGGGCACGTAATCGGCTTGTCTGGCTCTTTCTGATCTCCGTGTATTCCCCTAGCGACAAGCGTCGAATATCATGTTTCTAGAAATCGCGGGCTTGGATTCGGATTCAGGCGTGATATTGGGCGATTTCGTGATCCGGAAAGATGCCCCTCGACCACTCTTACGTCTCGAGATGTTCTGTGCAATACCCCCCCTCCCTGGAAGGGTCTCTCGCCGTCCGGCAGGCATTCCGGGCGAGTCTCGCCACTTAGGGCTTGGTCTGGGCTTTGATGGCATGGTGAAACATCGGGTTTCAGCGCCCCGTCACGAACGATTTCCCGCGCAGTCTAGGGAAGGGCTCCCAGACTCGATATCAGGGCTGATAATGGGCGATTCTTCATGTGGGGTGCGTTTTTCGCCAGGTTTCAGGGAATTACAGGGATCTGAAGTCCTCAGATTTGCAGGCGACAGCGGGCATCTTCGGATGCTTGGCTTGAATCAAAGGGGCTCTAGATCTCCGTCAGTTTCTTCCTTATATTGTGCAGGATATTCGGGGGGGTCCATACAGAGAAGACTCTAACGTATCGTGGAGAGGCTGCAGCTCTTATCGTGCTCGCGCTTCCTTCCTCCTTGTAGCCCTTGATGAAGGAATCAACGTATCCCTCGAGAGTCTTGTTGAACGAGAACCAGTAATGACCTGAATAGAATAGGAACTCTGCCAAATCCCAAGCAAAATCTCCCCTGTGACGAGCCTGCTCAAGGTCGACGAGTGTTACCTCGCCTTTCTTTTCCACGAGAAAGTTCTCCGGCTTCGTATCGCCTAGCGCGGCTTCTAGCTGGTGTGCACTTGCCATCAGTTTTCCAGCCTGGTAAGCTGCCTCCCGCTCCCTCTGTCCGATTTGAGCAACCCCGGCCAACTTGGGAAGGAGGCTCGACAGTTGGTCGCCGGAAACGAAAGTGAACAGTATCGTCCGGGACTTCTCGTCGGCTCCCAGAATCGAGGGCACGGGCAAGCCACGACGAGACAATAGGTCGTTGAAGGCATACTCAGCCGCCATACGTCTCTTCCCGGATATTGAGAAGTGAACCGACCCCAAGCCAAAGAGGCTCAACGTCACCCATTTCAGAGACACCCAGTTCGTGTACCGCTTAGCCACCAGTTTCTCATTGTCAACCTTGACCAAGAACACGTCATTGACGAAGCTCCCGATCCGTCGTATCGACACGCGACCGGTCGGCCGATACGTCCTAACGATCCTTAGAATCAGATCCATTTCTTCAGGCAAGAGAAGCTCTCCATTAACTAGCCAGTTGGGACTAGAGGACCAGCCTTCCTAAATATCGTAAAACAACCGGAGTCTCCCCTCGGGCAACATTGTCGAGCGGCACTGGAAGTTCCCACAACCAACGAAACTTACTCGTCTGCTCTGTTGCCACTTTCATTCTCTTCTTCATCGGATCGTCCACAGTTCTTCCCATCCTCGCGTCAGCGAATAGAATACTGCCAAGAAATGCGCAGGTGGGACTCCTCACATTAGCGTTAAGCGCGACGTTGACTGTCGTGGTCTCTCTAATTGGCGTCCCGATAGGGTTCACGTACATGTACTTCTTCGGGGGTGTCATATCAACGAAGGCGATTAAGCTCTATCTCTTCATCACGAAGGGAACTCACGTAATAGGATCCAAGACCTCAGAACTCTCGGCAGTCCAAGCTTCTCAAGGGTTGAAACTGAAACTTCGGAGACAGATCATGTACTTCGGGTTTATTCTTGCGGTCGTAGTGCCTTTTGCAACTTATGAAGCCAATCACAAAGATCTCCCGTTGATCTCGCCTCTGGCCCGGACAACCGACATTGTCAGCCTGATTACGCAGGATTTTGTGACGCTGACGATGACCGCATCGCTAATGGTCCCGTTAGTTGCGCTTGCCCTCCCGTATTTCGGAGGGTTGAGACTTCGGAGCATTGACGCTGGTCCCTTTCATACCACGGTACTCTCTACGGTGATAGGCGCTTCAGGCGGCTTCTCGCTCCTCTACACTGCCCTAACCCGGCCAATCTTCAGCACCCTCGCTTACATCTTCCTTCTCCTTATCGGCGTGTGCTGGTGCTTCGCGCTCGGTTGCAACCTAGCAGCTGACCCTGCAAATCGACACATAGCACGCATAGTGCTAACGGAGAAGGTGAGCTCTAGAGTCGTTTCCTCGAAGATATGGCTAGAAAATCCACCTGGAAAATTCCGAGAAGTCTAAGGCTGATCTCGAAATACTATTTTTATACGCTGATAACCAGTCTGACTGACGATTGTGTTGGATAGAGTGCCCACAGGGATCAAAGGCCTCGACGAGCTTCTCGGAGGAGGCTTCCCTGAGGGAAAATGCATCCTAGTAGTTGGGAGCCCTGGTTCCGGAAAAACGACATTCGCAATCCAGTATCTCTACAGCGGGGCGCTACAAGGGGAAACGGGACTCTACGTTACCCTCGATGAGTATCCTGACGCGATCAAACAGAACTTCCAATCCTACAATTGGGACCTGGACAGTGTCGAGAAGAAGGGCAGGCTCCTGTTCCTAGACGCTAGCGGTCTCCGCAGAACTAGGATCAAGAACAATGGACCTCATGCACTATTTTCCTCGGACTCATCGGAAGGGGTCGGTTTCACAGATGTACTGAAGACTCTTACAAAACTGGTTGAGGGTGAGAATGTGAAGCGGATCGCTCTCGACCCTATCACCTCGGTTATGTTGAGGTATGGGGAGGAAGTGAAGAGACGCAGGGCAACTGTAGAGTTCTTCGATGCACTAGCTGACACCGGTTGCACATCATTGGTGACAAGCGAGTTGAAGACGTCGCTGTTAGATCGAAGATTTCAGCTTGAGGAGTTTCTTTCACACGGAGTTGTTGTTCTTCACACACTCATGCATCAAGGAAACTTTGTCCGCGCAGTTCAAGTGGAGAAGATGCGCGGCATAGCTCATGATACGCAGATTCGCCCATATCAATTTGGGACTTCGGGAATAGAGGTCTTCCCGCGCGACAAGGTATTCTAAGTCTTAGGCTTCTTAGAATAGAAGATTATTCCCTTTCCATCTTCTATTGCAAAAACATTCCATCCTTCCTGATGTCTCCTCGCCCTGAACTTGGCAATTCTTAGACGTCGACGACGAACTCCGCGCTCTTCAAACGCTTCCATCTGAACAACGCAATCGGCCATATCTTCAAGTTGTCGTTGAACCGTTCCGTCAACACTAGGCCCCAAGGTGAAAACTGCTTTGCCCCCTATTCCACGCATCCTAGCACCGACTGACTGTACGAAAGATATGATGCTCTCAGCCTTAGCCTTTGACGCAAGAGGAACCAGGGAATCCAAGTAGAGGCTCGCTCCTTTCGCCTTGTCCAAGGGTAGGGACGATGTGATCTTCATTCCAAGAGTAGTCAAGTCTCCCAACGAGGGGGTAGAGAATTTCTCCACTGACTCTTGCCCGGCTTCCGACGAGTATGCATCCACGAAGCTCAACAGCCCACTCTGCTCGTACCCCGTGACGTCAAGTCCCATGGACTTCATGTTTGTTCGGATATTCGCGGGAAAGTCGCTAGTTGCTACAAAGATGCAAGGTCTTCCTTTCCTAAGGTCTTCGTACATCAGTTGCTCCGACAGCAAAGTCTTACCTGATCCGGTATTACCCTCAACGGTCATTGTGCCGCCGCTAAGCTCTCCCCCCGTAAGATTGCTGAAATGTTCGAACGGTGCGAGATACTTCTTCGTCCTCCTCTTGGTTCCATAGTACAAAATCCCGCCGACCACGGCCGCCCCGCTGATCGCAGCGTACGGTAGAAAATTGATAGGCGGAGTTCCTCCCTTGAATAGACCGAAAGAGGAAGTCCCCCCGAACCGGGAGGCTAAGTGGCCTTGAGCGTCGATAAGATCAATGTTGACCTGATAAACCCCTTCTGTGGCATTCGAGGGATAAGCCCACTGAAAGTTATAGCTGAAAGGCGGGAATTGGGTGAGGGGAAATGCTTCATTTCCATTTCTTGATTGGTTGTAGATTGGTACCCGGTTCGGTCCGACTATTGTCAGGTTCACTCTTTGGATGTCAGCTGAACCGAAAGCCGCAACCACCGAAGCTTGAATCAAGACTACGTTATTTCCCGTTGAAGCCTGGAGGTCAAAGTTCGGAGCAGGTCGTAGCAGTTTATCGAGGATTGCAACATTGTTCACGAAGGCATATCCTGAGAGTGGAATGAGAACTGACGAGGGCCTCGTTTGGGAACCCCAGTGAAGGGTCACTTTGGTGCCCTTTGAGGGACTTGCCCAAATCGAGAATTTGACTTGAGAACCGAAAAGCAATGTGGTGACGGACGGCGTAAGTGTGATTGTGTGATTAGCAGGGGTCGTAGTAAGATCTTCCTGAATCTGTCCCGTGGTGACGTTGAAACCGCCGGCCAAGGTTAGACCAAGGGTTCCCCTCGTAGTTGTGTTAGAAGAGAGCCATAGAGAAAACACGATGGGGCCTGCGACGGTTATGGAATCAAAGAGCTGGTTTTGCATCGTGAAAATCGAAGAGGAATTGGTGAGGTCCTTTGTCATCGTGGTGTTTCCTGACGGAAACTGGAAGGAAAGGCCAGCGTTGCTTGTCGCGTTGCTTCCTATGAGATAGGAGAATCGAGGCACCGCTGCGGGAGTGACGTCCGCTCTCGATTGGGGCAACCAGTAGGTCACCGCGACCGACAAAATGAGAAAGATAATGGAGGCGCTCTTTGCGTTCAATCCTTGCTAAATAAAGGGGTTGGGAGTTAAAAGGTTCGCAGGGCTAGCCTGCAGACCAGGGGAAGGTTGATGGGTTTACCGGCGGGAGGCGCTCTAGCCTTTTCCGATTCGGAAGACGGAGGTTCCGCAGTTTGGGCATATGCCTTTGACCGCGGCCTTTCCGTTCTTGAGCGTGACGTTCGTTGGGTTCTTGATCTCGATGTTTGCTTTGCATTTGACGCAGTATGCTTGTGGCATTTCTATTCAGTTGAGCGTGCTCTGGGAGCGTGGTAGTATTTGAAACTCACGCAGAACGCGAGAATACCCACGAGGGACGAGAGCGAAAAGCAGCGAGAATATAGTTTCTTTGAGATGAAATCGCCTGGAAAAGTGCTTATTCAGCATCTCGTCCCAGAAGTGGGACGAGAACATCCATTAGAGCCTGAAATATCCTCGATATTTTCCACGGCCTTGAGGAGAATCTACGAGGGCCGTAGCCCTTGTCGAGTCTTCACAAAGCGTCGAGTACAATATGCTCCTAGTATCTCCTCATGAGAGTCTCGTAGGCCTCTCTCTGAAGTTTCTGCGTCGAGTAGTTGAGAAGCTTCTGCGACCATGTTTGCTCGAAGAGGTCTCGCATGCTCGCGTTCTTCAGTCGGCCGAGATCGACCTGTTTGTTTGCATCCATGAGGCCTCTCGCCATTGTCGAGAACGTCTCGTAGCTGGGAGGCTTGACCGCTTCGCCTCGAGCAACCGCTTGCTTTCTGAAATCGTTGTAGAACCTGAGCGTGGCCCTCACAGACTTGCCTATCGCCAAGTCCACCTTCTCGTCAAACTGAAATTGCGTTGTCAGATTCGCCTCGAACGAAGCCTAGAAAAACCAGCGCTAACTCCCTCGATCATCGTTTTACGCTTGGGACAATATGAGGGTCTTGACGGCGGTTCTCGAAGTTCGAGCGTGCTCAAGCGCCTTTGGAGCGTCTCGTAACCCAAATCGGTCAGTAATCATAGACCGAAGATCTATGTCTCCCTTTGCCAGAAATCCGAGAGCCCGGTGAATATCTGACTCAACGCAAGAATAGCTCGTCACAATTGAGATCTGCCGGCTGAACAACGCGCCGACATCGAGATCAATGGTCGCGCCTTGAGCGGGGGCGCCAAATAGAAGGAGTCTCCCTCCCTTTCTAATCGAAGCAAGTGCGGGCTGTATTGCCTTCTGATTCCCAGTTGATACGATTGCAAGATCAACACCAACTCGAGTTGATTTCGTAACTTGTTCAGGGACGTCTTTTGAGGAAGGATCAATTGACTCGTCGGCCCCCAGCTTCTGTGCCATTTCGAGTCGATGAGGCAGAATATCGACGCCGATTATTTTTGCCGCCCCCGTTTTCCTGAGTAATTGTATTTGTGTCAGGCCAGTTGGGCCTAGCCCTACGACGAGGACTTTGTCTCCAGGGTTAACTCCTGCCTTGTCGAGGGCCCTCACGCAACAGGCGGTCGGTTCTATCATGGATCCTTCTTCGAAGCTTGTCTCTTGGGGCAAACGTACTACGGCTCCTCGAGTGACGTTTGCCTCGGGAACTCGGAAGTACTCTGCAAGTCCGCAGGGATCAAAGTTTGTTTTCTTGAAGAGATCGCACATGGTGTGGTCGCCATGTTGGCAGTATTCGAATTGTAGCATGGCACGTGATGGTGGGCGATGACTCTGTCCGATTTTCTCAGACCGGTTACTCCGTCACCTACGCTCGCGATGGTCCCGCTGACTTCGTGGCCTAGGATTCCGCCGGGCCCATATGCACCGTGGATTTTTTCGATGTCAGTTCCGCATATTCCGGCTGCTGCGAGTTTGATCAAGACCTCGCCAGGCTGGAGTCTGGGAACTGGGACTTCTGTGATCTCCGCATGTCCGGGTCCGTTGATTAGACAGGCCAGCATGAGCTCTTGCTACCTTTGTTGTCCGATTTAACGGATTTTCCGGTTGGCCGGGTTCGAGGCGTGTTTTTGTTTAGAGTTTATTCTATAGGAAGGGTAGATGAGCCATGAATACTAGTTGACTTCCCTTGTCCACATGCCTGTATCGAGAACTCGGGGCACCAAAGATTCTGTGAAGTGCATGCAGGTCCTCGACCGAGCGGTCTATCT
>Ga0137415_10007803_pt1 | contig 10614 bp, 16 predicted proteins | sample CZODoug3_1_1_16f_FD_183082 | JGI IMG/M metagenome (GOLD analysis project Ga0137415, IMG submission 183082) | Vadose zone soil fungal communities from Angelo Coast Range Reserve, California, USA - CZODoug3_1_1_16fungal (Hybrid Assembly) | ecosystem: Environmental > Terrestrial > Soil > Vadose...
CGTAACCGGCGGCAAGTAGCCGGCCAGCCATGCGGCTGCCCATGGCGCCCATCCCAATGAATCCCAGACGCGCGCTAAATTGTTGTTTGTCCGTAGTCATAATGACTCCATCTGTATGTCAGACAGTTGCCCGGGCAAAGGCGACTCTGGTTCCCCGACAAATCGACTCGTCGGGGGCTAGCGCTTCAGTAATTCGCCCGCACAAGCCGGCCCAACAGGTACGCCAGAAGCCGCCCCAACAGGTACGCCAGGCCGACCACGACGAGGGTGAGTATCAACTGTGTAAAGTCCATTTCAGTTATTGACAATGCAATGCGAGCGCCAATCGCTAGCCATTGAAAACACTTGCTATTCATAATTACGCGCTCACGAGTTTTCGAGACTTTACGAAATCTCGCGAAAGGGATGGTTCAACGGGTGGGACGTCCTGCCAGAGTTGGTTGCCGCTAGATGGGTTTGAAGCAGTGCGTGCTGATCTTCAGTGATCGGATCTTCGATTCCCGCGTCGAGGGCGGAAGACCGAGCTTGGCGGCCATCCCGACGGTCCGGACCGGCGGCCTCCGGATTCCGCCAAGGCCGCTTCAGTCATGGCTTTCTCCTGAGTCACAAGCTGGTCGGAAAGGACTGCCACCCTGAACAGGAAGCCTTGGTCCAGCCCGAGAGCGAGAAGGTTCTTCGCTACAGCTTTCTATAGCTGATTCGATAAATCACTCCTGCCGAATCGTCTGAGACCAACAGAGCGCCATCCGGCATGACGAGGACATCAGCGGGGCGTCCCCATGCCTGTTGGCCTTGAAGCCACCCTTCTGCAAATACTGAATACCGGATTCGTCCTTGCTCATCTCGTGACGCGAGCGTGATCCGATAGCCGATTTTTGCGCTGCGATTCCAGGAGCCATGTTCCGCAATGAAGATTTGGTTCCGGAATTCTGAAGGGAACATCGTGCCAGTGTAGAAGCGCATGCCCAGTGAGGCGACATGGGGGCCGAGCGTGACAGCTGGCGCCGTGAATTCACGGCAGGCGTGTTTGCTGCCGTACTCAGGATCCTGGATCGTTCCCCCATGGCAATAGGGATAGCCAAAGTGCAGCCCGGCCTTCGGCGCATGATTGAGTTCATCCGGCGGTTGATTGTCCCCGAGATTATCCCGACCATTATCCGTGAACCACAAGTCATGGGTCGTTGGATCCCAATCAAATCCGACCGAGTTCCGGACTCCACGCGCCACGATCTCGTACCCGCTCCCATCCGAGTTCACGCGGGCGATCAAGGCATAGCGGTCGGGATCAGGTTCGCAGATATTGCACGGGGCACCGACGGGCACATAGAGTTTCCCGTCGGGACCGAAGGCGATGAACTTCCATCCATGATGTGCCTCGTTCGGAAATCCATCATTAATCGTCACCGGCGGGGGCGGGGGGGTCAGTCGTTGTTCGACCTTGTCGAATCGGAGGATGCGATCAACAGCGGAGACAAATAACGAGCCATTTCGGTAGGCGACGCCGACCGGCATGTTCAGGCCACTGGCGATGGTGAACACTTCATCAGCGCGCTGATCACCGTCTTTGTCGATGACTGCGTAGACGTCGCCTTTGCCCATACTGCCGACGAACAGGGTGCCGTTCTGCCCAAGTGTCATACCGCGTGCATTCGGAACATTGTCCGCATAGACCGTGATGGCAAAACCAGGGGGCAGTTTGATCGTATCGAGAGGGAGGGAGCCGGCTTCGATCCGGTTCTCGACGAAGAAGAGGATCATCGAGAACAATGCTAGCGCAACAACACGACTCATCGTATTGCCTTTGTTCCTGTAGTCACTGTTCATGATTACTTCCTCATGAATAGATTGAAGACCCATTGTCCCAGTATTCCCATAATCGGAGGAACGAAGAGAGCCGGCAAACAACGGGCAAGCGTCAAGGGCCAACCCAGCAGCGGAGCTTCATAAGTCAGCATTCGGATCGGGCTGACGAGGGACTTTGCGGTAATCAGCGCGATCAAGACGCCGGGAGCCGCCCCGGTCTTCCAAAGCTTCGCCGCAATGGGAAAAAGCAGGTATGGTCCTCCTGGAATCATTAAGCCGGCCAGCCACCCCATGAGAATTCCACGCGTGGAGGACTCAGTTCCCATCCACGCGGTGATCGTGGAGGGAGAGATGAGCACTTCAAGAAGCCCCGCAATAATAAAGCCCAACAACAATTCAATCCAGACGCTCCCGAACAACCGGCCGCTTGCATACAACCCCTGCAACGGCAGAGCGCGGTCCTTTACAACAGCGAACAAGCCGACGGAGACGACCAGGACGAGCAATATTACCAGGCTGATATCCATACGCCGGCTCATCATTGAGCAAACCCTCGACCGGTCCGATATTCGAACAAGATCGGCACACCGGCCGACTGACTTGCCTGGCTTCGGGCAGATTCAATGTGCCCGTGATCAGGTGAGAGAAAGCAAGCGGGATCGGTAGCGCCAGCGTTCCCCGTCACATGAAAGGCCTGACAACGACATCCTCCGAAGTCTTTGGTATGACGATCACAGTTTCGGCAGGCGTCGGGCAGCCACCCGTCTCCACGGAACTGATTAAAGCCGTCTGAATGATGCCAAATAGATGCGAGGTGGCGCTTCGTGACATTGTCAAAATGCAATCCGGGCAACGTGTGTGCCAGATGACAGGGTAGGGCAAGCCCTTCCGGATTCACCACAATGAACCGTCGTCCCCACCCATCCATACAGGATTTTGGATATACCGAATAATAGTCGGGCGTGACGAAGAACACTTCCATTGTTCCCCGAAGTCGTTCCCTTGCGTCTGCCGCAATGGTTCGCGCGGTTTCGACTTGCTCGCGAGTCGGCAGGAGCGCCACGCGATTCTTGAGAGCCCATCCAAGATACTGCGCGTTCGCCAGCTCGAGTCGGTCGGCGGAAACGCGTTCGGCCAGAGCGATAAGTTCCGCGATCTCACCGATGTTGTCGCGATGGAGCACGACGTTCATGGTCAGTGGGAGTTCGAGCGATACGACCCACTGCATGACTTCGAGCTTCCGGTGGAAGGAGGGTGCTCCGGCAATCCGGTCTGATTCTGTCGACCGCGAACTTTGAACAGACACTTGCACACCATTGAGTCCGAGTGTCGCAAACCGAGACAGCCGCTCAAAGGTCAGGGGGATGCCGCTGGTGATCAGGTTCGTATACAACTCAAGCCGGCTCGCTCTCTCAATGAGCCGTTCCAGGTCATCCCTCAACAACGGCTCTCCCCCTGTCAGGTTGAGCTGGACGACACCAAGTGCTTCCGCCTCTTGGAAGACGCGAAGCCATGTGTCGGTGTCGATCTCATTTCCATGACCGGCATAGCCGAGAGGGTTTGAACAATAGGGGCATCGTAGCGGACACCTGTAGGTGAGCTCGGCGATTAACGTGTAGGGACGATACTCGTTATTCATTTGAAGCCTTGAAGCAGACCTCGGCACGCAAGGGTCTTGAGAAAGTCGCGCACATCCCGCATGATTTCGACAGGAGAGATCTCGCTATGAATTTGAGTCAGATGCTGCGCAATCTCGTGGACCGTCCATTCTCCCGTGCAAAGACGCGCAATCTCCGTCGCGGTCCTGCTCAGATCAAGACCCGTTTCAGGGTACAAGAGTAGGTAGCGACCGGTTTGCCGATCGAAGCGAAGACGAACTTTGGGACTAAGCTGAGGTCTGGCTGTGGCGCCGGTCATGCCGTTGGTCATAGGCAGACTTCTTTCCTCCTGATCCTGGTTCGACATAGGCTATATACAGGCAATCGAGCAGGTGCCATAGAATGTCCGCCTTCGTGATCAGAGCCCGCACACATAGTTCTTGCAAATCATGCGTGAGGGCGTGCTGAACGACGAATTCAACGGCCTGTTTCGAATCAAGCGTGGCGTGGGCTATACGCATCTGAAAATACCTCAGGGCGTCTGAGCTCACCCAGGGATAATGGTGCCTCCAAGCTTCGATGCGACGGGCCATGAGCATCGGAGCAAACAATTCAGTGAGTGATGAAGCCACCGCTTCGAGAAGCGATGAATCACGGACGAACTGCACGTACCCGTCGCAGGCGAGTCTGACGCCCGGAAGCACTGACCGCAAGCTCTTGACCTCCGCGACGTCGAGACCTACGCCTCGCGCCAGCTCGAGCCATGATGTGAGTCCACCTTCCCCTTCCTGTTTCCCGTCATGGTCCTGAATACGGTGGAGCCAGGTCCGTCGAAAGCTCGGGTCTTCGGACTTCGACACGATCAAGGCATCCTTGATTGGGATCCGCGTTTGGTAGTAGTACCGGTTCAACACCCATTGTTGCAGCTGGACCTTCGTCAAACTCCCCTCGTGCATGAGCTTGTGGAAAGGATGATGGTCATGGTAGCGGGTGGAGCCTTCACGCGTGAGCCATTCCACGAAGGCTTCATTTGAGAGCGGAGTTCGATGTTGATCGTCCTTCATAGCCTGATCTCCATCCCATCCCACGCGACGCTCCATCCGGCTGCCTCAATGGTCTTGCGCTCGGTGGAATCCTCCCTCAACATCGGATTGGTGTTGTTGATGTGGATGAACACTCGCCGAGGAGCCGTGATCGTCGAGAGCATCGCAAGACTCCCTCGCTGCCCCCCGACAGGCCAGTGGGCCAGATCCTCGGCTGACTTCTCGAGGAAGCCCGGGGCGGAGAGTTCATCGCTCGACCAGAAGGTGCCGTCGAACATGACGCAATCCGCATCTGCCAACCCTTCGAAAACCGAGGTCGTGATCCTGCCGACAGCGGAGAGATAGGCCAGCACTCGCCTATTGGTACACTGCCGAAACCTGAGTCCCACATTCAGTTCCGGATCACTCGGCGAGACGAGTCCTTCCAAATGGATGGGAGGCTTTCCCGGGACGGCCAAGGCTTCCACCGTCAATCCTGACGGGCGTCCGTCTGCGCACAACAGGGTCTCTTCAACACCCAGTTTTAGCGTTCGCCAGGTCACCTGACCGGCAAAACGTTGCAGGGTTCGATACAAGACATTGCCTTCGGTGAATCCGCGACGCACAGACTCAGTCGCGTAGATCACAAGTCGATGATTTTCTCGGAGCGAGAGGAGCCCCAAACAGTGATCCAGGTCCCCGTTGGTCAGAAAAATCGCCTGGATAGGTGTGGTGCGTGATTTCCCCGGATGGAGTGGACCGAAACTCTCAATCTGCGAGCGAATGTCCGGAGACGCGTTAATGAGAAACCAGTCTTTATCATCCGCGCTCAGACCGACTGATTCCTGTGTTCGAGGGCACGCGTTGATCAGCCCTTCCCGCACACCTCGGCAATGAGAACAGGCGCAGTTCCATTGCGGGAATCCGCCTCCGGCTGCCGACCCTAGGATCCGAACAATCATCACACCCACCCATCGATCTTATTGAGGGGCGGTCATGACCGGCCCTTCCGCAGATGGCTCTTTGCTCTCGGGGATATCAGAAAAATCATCTTGATACGAGTTGATCTCGGCATCCATTTTCACTTCCACGAACGATGGTGCTTCCCAGTCCATGATGCTTCCTCCTTAGCAGAGCGTGATGGAGACTTCCAGGCAGAATCTGTCGCTCATCAATAACCAACGTGAAATGTTAACGGATATGCGCTGGACGTTCCACTCTAATTGCCCCGATCAACGCGATTTTCATTTTGACGCTCGCTTCGCATTTTCACAGCGTCTGGTGCGTGCCATCGCAGAACGGCGGGGTCTTGGTCTGCTTGCACTGGCACAAGGCGACTTCTTTCTTTTCATTTAACGAAAACTCGACCGGCTCGATCCCGGTTCCTTGGTGGGACCCGTCACAGAACGGTTGGTCCCTCGAGCGTCCACATTGACACCAATAGTAGGTTCCCGGGTCCAACGAAAGCACTGCCGGCTGCTTGGCTGCAATGCGTGGTTTCTCCATGAACAGTGCTCCTTTTGTAAGTTATAAATGTAACGGCTTGATCGGTGCGAGGACGGCAGCAGGATTGTTTTTCCACACCGACTCATCCGCATCCACGTACAGTTCGACTTCGTTGTCGTCAGGATCGCGCAGGTAGAGGCTTTGACTCACGGTGTGATCACTCATGCCGTCGATCGTGACAGCCGATCGCTCCAGTTCTCGCTTGGCGGCCCGCAGTTCATCCAAATTATTGCCGACTTTGATACCGATATGATAGAGCCCGCGGCGACGGCCCTGTGGCGGCCCAGGGGCATCACCGACCTGGATAAGCAACAGCTCATGATGGGTTCGGCCGGAGGTCAAGGCTGCTGCCGTACCATCGAAGACCCGCCCGATTTCCTTGAAGCCCAGCAGGTCGCGATAGAACGCCAGAGACTGTTGTAGGTTCTTCACATAGAACACCACGTGGCCGAGATAATGAGCCTTCATGAGTTCACCTTCCGAACGTGATACCGGCCTTCTGGACTTCCTGGTAGGGGAGGAGCCACACGAGCGATTCATCGCTGAGATCTCCTACCTGAATGCGGTTCCCCCAGGGATCGCGGAAGTCGCAACGAAAGCCGGGCACCAGCGTAAGTTTGTACTTGTTGATGAGCTTCTTCCGCACTTCCTTGATTTGTTTCTCGTCACGGACCATGAGACCGAAATGCTTTGTGCGATCCGGTTGCAGTGTGTCTACTTCAAAGATCGCCATGAATTGATGCTCGCCCAGCTTGCACCAAGCGGCGCCTTCGCCGCCACGCAGCATCTTCAAGCCGAAGACATCGGCATAGAACTTCACCGCTTTCTTGGCGTTGGTGACCTCAATGACGATATGGTTACATCCGTAGACTTGGACTGCCATCATGCCCCTTCCTTTCTCTTCATGACTGTGTCCTCGGCCTGCTGAAGGGCAGACACAAAGATGTCGGGAGGCTGCGCGCCAGAGATCGAGATACTGCCGTTGAGGACGAAATAGGGCACCCCGCGAATGCCCAACCGATGCCCGGCCGCCTCTTCGGCGCGGACTTCTTGGACCGCCCGGTCACTGGCCAGAAATCGCTCGACCTCCTCACGATTGAGTCCACAGTCGGACGCGATCTCAGCCAGCGAATCGAGACTCCCGATCCCGCGCCCCTTCGTGAAGTACGAGTAAAAGAGCGCCTCGGCTACTTCATCCTGACAGCCCTGTTGCCCTGCGAACCAGATGAGGCGATGGGCGTCGAAGGTATTCGGCGTCCGGGCGATCCGATCGAACGCGAACTCGATCCCGTCAGCCTTGCCGGCTTTGGCCACCTGCTCTTCAATCCTGTGCAGAGCCTCCGCACCGCCGAATTTCGCCTGGAGGTACGTGCGCCGATCCATGCCGCCCTTCGGCATCGTCGGATTCAATTGGAACGGGCGCCACCTCACCTGAACCCGTTGAGCAGCCCCGATCTGTTCGAGCGCCTGTTCTAACCGGCGCTTCCCGATGAAGCACCAGGGACAGACGACATCGGAGTAAATATCGATCTGCATCGCGTATTCCTTCACATTCTGTTACTGCTCAACTCAAATGACCCATCTTGCCGCCCTGATAATCGTTCACGGCTTGGACCAGTTCTGCTTTCGTATTCATCACGAACGGTCCATAACGAGCCACTGGTTCATCGATCGCTTCGCCCGCCATCACCAGAATCGTGGCGTCCTCCTCTGCAATGATCGTCATCGGCCCTCCTGTCGAGACAAAGACTGCCAGTTCGGCCTCCGTTAACCTGTGCGATCCCTCGACCGATGCCTGACCACTGAGGATCAACAGACCGACGTTGTAACCATTCGGGATCTGCAACGGCATCGAATGCCCCGCACGCAAGCGCAAATCGTACAATTCGATGGGCGTGAACGTCTTGGCCGGGCCTTTTGCCCCTCCCACCGACCCAGCAATCACACGAAGCGAACCGGCTCCCCCGTCCAACTGCACGACCGGAATCTGATCGTTCACAATCGTCTGATAGCCGGGCGTGGACATCTTGGACGCCTTGGGCAGATTCACCCACAGTTGAATCGCTTGTAATGTCCCGCCACGCTTGGCCCATTCCTTCTCGTGCAATTCTTCGTGCACGATTCCGGAAGCTGCGGTCATCCACTGCACATCGCCTGGACCAATGACGCCGGAATTCCCGGCTGAATCTCGATGCGCCACGATGCCCTGATAGACGATCGTGACAGTTTCAAAGCCTCTGTGCGGATGTTCGCCGACCCCTCGTGGGGTGTCCGTCGCCGGATAGAACGTGGGGCCCGCGTAGTCCAACATGACAAACGGGCTTAACTCACGATCCAGGTCGTTGCTTGGAAACAGATTCCGCACGTGAAACCCGTCCCCGACGACGTGCTGAGAGCCCGGTTGATAGACCTTCACCTGATCCGTCTTCTTCACGTTGGTTGCCGGCATCGTGTCTCTCATTGTGTGCCTCTCTTTCTCCGTCTCTCGCCAGGTCCAGCCTGGCTATCTGGCATGGGGGGTTCGTGTTCGCCCTACTTATGGGGCACTCATCCGATCCTGAACTCGTGATTCCTCTGCGATCACCGATATGGTCCTCTTCTCGCCGCGTCGCAGAAACGTCAAGGCCATTGGGATGCCGACCTTCTCCTCGACCAACAACCGGTGCAGATCATCGATGTCCCGGACGGTCTGGTCACCGTAGCCGATGATCACATCGCCTTCGGCGAGACTTGCTCGCTGCGCGGGACTGCCGGGCTCGATCGCCACGACGAGAATCCCGCTCTCAGTATGCAGGTCATGAAAACGGACGACTCGCCGCGGGAGCTCCACGTTCTGGCCCGAAATCCCGAGGAAGCCGCGACGGATTTTCCCATCTTTGATCAGTCGGCCCGCGATGAACTTCGCCGTATTAATGCCGATGGCGAAACAGATGCCTTGAGCCGATCGGATGATGGCTGTATTGACGCCGATAACTTCGCCGCGTGAGTTGACGAGCGGCCCGCCCGAGTTGCCCGGATTCAACGCCGCATCCGTCTGAATGACGTTGTCGATCAACCGGCCGGACGTCGAACGCAATGAGCGCCCGAGCGCGCTGATCACTCCGGCGGTGACCGTGCATTGGAATCCATAGGGATTGCCGACGGCGATGGCCAGTTGTCCCACGCGGATCCTGTGCGAGTCACCAAGCTCTGTGTGGTTGAGCAGCGGCGCCTCGACCCGAATCACGGCCAGATCCGTATCGGGATCCTCACCGATGAGGTGAGCGGAGTGCCGACGACCATCCGACAAGGTGACATCGATCTGATCCGCGCCTTGCACGACGTGGCTGTTCGTAAGGGTAAAGCCGTCCGGCGTAAAGAGGAAGCCGGATCCGCTGCCTGTGACACCCTGAGGGGTCCTCTCGCCTCTGGCCGACCTCACCGATCGATGATGGACCTCGATGTTTACGACCGCTGGACTGACTTGTCCGGATGAGGTGATCACCGCCTGAGAATAGGCATCCAACAGGTCGTCATCGGTCGCCACCGAATGACGCGGGACGTCTCCGGTCCTCACTCGTTCATCGTTCGCGACCACTCGAAGTGGCTGTGTCGTGGACATGTTTTGTTCCTTGAAATTCTTCGGCTGCGAATCACGCACGCACCCGTTCCGCAATCACCTTATCAACCGACCACTTCCCCGCGCCAGTGAGCACCAGGGCCAGGCCGATACCGATGACGAGGAGATGGTATTCGTAGCCTTCGCCTTGCTGTTTTCCTAACCAGTTCATGAAAAACCCGTATGGCAAATGCGTCGTCACGATGGCACCCACCATGATGACCGCCAGACTGGCCGCAGTAAATCTGGTCAGCAATCCCGCAAGCAGTGCGACACTTCCAAACGATTCACCGATGATCACGAGAAACGCGATGAGCCATGGGAGGTGCATCGTCTCCGTGAAGAATCCCATGGTCCCGGAGAATCCGAACCCGCCATACCACCCCAGCAACTTCTGGGCTCCATGCGGGAACATCACCAGCCCCAGAGTAAGCCGCAGGATCAGGCCAGTCCACGTATCGTCAGTTTGGAAGAACGCTTTCATATCACACCCGCGCCAGTATGAGATTCATTGCATCGTGAGAATCTGCGACCATACGATTCTCACGCTGACCACAATATAATAGTTCTAACTAGAACCAAGTCAAGTGTGAAATTTCTCAATGGGAGGCAGCCAAGGCATTTATTGTTAACAATCAGCTGGTTAGAGTACGTGACAAACGGCGACTAGGGATTGCTACACTCGACCGAAGCCCCTATTATGATGTGCCGACGTCGTGAGTATCGACGTATCACCAAGAGCGACTCCGCTCCGAAAAAACATGTCTCTCATACAGAACGAAGTTAATACCAAGTGCTTTAATCGGAGTACCAAATTGCCTTTTGGCCTCCGCCTGAAGGATTTCGATATGGCAATGCAGGATGTCTACGACTTTTTCTACGACGTGAATCTTGGCCTTATCGAGCGAGGGCTTCAACGACTTGACGACATGCTACGGCCCGCAATCATGTCCGGAGTTTTGTCGGACATGCTCACAGCAAGCCTGGCAAAACATTCCAGGAGTCTGACCGTCAACCTTTACCATAACGGTCATCCAGACCTCGTTGTGAACGGGATATACCCGGGCAACAAGGTTAAGGCGGGGTC
>Ga0137415_10007806_pt1 | contig 10612 bp, 7 predicted proteins | sample CZODoug3_1_1_16f_FD_183082 | JGI IMG/M metagenome (GOLD analysis project Ga0137415, IMG submission 183082) | Vadose zone soil fungal communities from Angelo Coast Range Reserve, California, USA - CZODoug3_1_1_16fungal (Hybrid Assembly) | ecosystem: Environmental > Terrestrial > Soil > Vadose...
CCGGCTGGACGAAGCGGCCCACGAGCTGGACGAATACTTCGCCGGCAAGCGGCGGACGTTCAGCGTACCGGTCGACTTGCAGCTGGCCCACGGATTCCGCCGCTCGGTGCTCGAGCACCTGCGCCGCATTCCCTACGGCGTGACGCAGAGCTATGCCGACGTGGCCAGGGCGGCCGGAAATCCCTCGGCGGTCCGCGCCGCCGCGAGCGCCTGCTCACACAACCCGGTCCCGCTGGTCGTGCCGTGCCACCGGGTGGTGCGCAGCGACGGCACGACGGGCGAGTATCGCGGCGGGCCCGACGCGAAGCGCACCCTGCTGGCCATGGAGGCCGCGGCTTGACCGCCGGCGCTCCGTGCACACGTGGCTGAGCGATCGCCTCCACGGGACTGGAGCGGGGGGCCGTTCTGGATGCATTGCGTCGGGCTTCCCCGGCCCGCTGCGTCGCGGTACAGTTACGCGACGGCGAAGTTCGAAGGGGGACCGGGCCGTGAGGCAGGCGTGCCGTGGGACGACGTCGAGGCGGTGAGCTCAGCGTCGATCCCGCTCGCAGCGAAGGCCGCCTGCCGGTCCCCGGGCGAGTGCGGCTGGTCTGGGCGGCAAGCAGCACCGGACCATCCTGACCGAGTTCGATCGTGCGTGAGAAGGGCTGAGCATGGCAGCGCCAGCGTCAATCATACCCACCGAGCCGATCGGCAGCATCCCAAGACCCGTCGATCTCATCGACAGGGTCGCAAAAGCGGACAGCGAGGATCCCAACCTCGCTCCTTTCTACGAAGTTGCGATTCGAGACACCATCGAGCGGTTCGAGGCCACGGGCTCTCCGGTCGTCACCGACGGCGAACAGTGGAAGTATCACAATTTCGCGACGTACTGCGTGTATGGGCTTCCGAATACGGCCCCGGACGGTTTCACGATCCCGTTCCTGGACGGTCATACGCGCCGGATGTCGCGGCTCACAAGGGGACCGTTCCGTTATAGGCGCTACGCAGACGGTTATCTGGATATCGCGATGCGCTATGCGCACGCGCCGGTCAAGCAGGCGGTGATATCTCCTTCTTGCTTGAGCCTGATGTACCCCTCGGAGAGGATTCCGGATTATCCGCGCGAGCAATTCATCCAGGACCTGCTGAACGAGCACGAAACCGAGATACGGCGCTGCTTGAACAAGGGCGCCCACAAGGTTCAAGTGGACTTCACCGAAGGACGGCTGGCGGTGAAGATCGATCCCTCCGGGCATCTTCTCAACAGCTTCATCGACCTGAACAATCTGGCGCTGTCGCGGTTCTCGCCGGAAGAGCGCAGGCGCATCGGGGTCCATACCTGCCCCGGGAATGATTTCGATTCGACGCACAGCGCGGACGTCGATTACGCAGAGCTGCTGCCCAGCCTGTTCGAGCTGAAGGCGGGGAACTTCTACATCGCGCTTGCGGCTGAGCCGGACCGCCGGCACGTCCTGAAGGTGATACGCAAATATCGGAAAGCCGACCAGCGGATCTTCGTCGGAGTCACTGCCCCGACCGACCCACGCGTCGAGACGCCGGAGGAAGTGCGCGACCGCGTGCTCGAAGCCTCCGAGTACATCCCAATCGGGCAACTCGGCACCACGGACGACTGCGGGTTCTCACCTTTCAGCGACGACACTTCCACGAGCCGCGACACTGCTTTTGCCAAGATACAGGCGCGTGTCCTGGGCACCACGCTTGCGGCGAAGCGTATCGGAGGGGCCTCGTGAACACGGCTGACGAGAACGAGCTGCTGCGATCGGTTGCCCTGCAGAATGCCAACAGCATTCTCGTCGCACGCCAGCGTGCCGAGCGGCGAAGCGAGGCATACCTTTCGGAAGCCCAGAGGCTCAGCCACACCGGAAGCTTCGGCTGGACCGTTTCCAGCGGCGAGCTCAGGTGGTCAGAGGAAACCTTTCGAATCTTCCAATTCGACCGAACGACGACACCGACGCTGGAGCTCGTTCTACAACGGGTCCACCCGGAAGACGCCGCCCTGGTGAAGCAGACGATAGACCGGGCGTCGCAGGACGGAATGGATTTCGAGCATGAATATCGCCTGGTCATGCCGGATCGTTCCGTGAGACATGTTCATGTCGTCGCCCATGCGTTGATCGACGAAGCGGGCGGCATCGAGTTCGCCGGAGCGGTGATGGACGTCACCGCGGCAAAGCAGGCGGAAGGAAGAATTCGACGGATCATCGATACGATTCCCGCATATGCCTGGAGCGCCGTGCCCGACGGCTCCATCGACTTCATCAACCAGCGCTTCGCGGACTTCACGGGTCGATCCATGCACGAGCTGCTGGGCTGGGGATGGGGTTCCACATGTCATCCCGACGACATGCCCAGGTACCTCGGTCTGTGGCGAGCGGCGCTGGCGGCTGGCGAGCCGATGGAGAGCGAAGTGAGGGTCCGGGGGCGGGACGGCGATTATCGCTGGTTGCTGATCCGCAACGTTCCGCTCCGCGACGAGCTGGGACAGATCGTCAAATGGTACGGAACCGCCATCGAGATCGATGACCGCAAGCGCGCGGAGGTGTTGCTCGCGGGCGAGAAAAGGCTTCTCGAGAGGATAGCCAGGGGCGATTCTCGCCCCATCATCCTCGATGCCTTGTGCCGGCTCGTCGAAGAGCTGGCCGGCGGTTCCCTGTCTTCGATCCTCTTGCTGGATGCCGACGCCAAGCGCCTCCGGCACGGCGCAGCGCCCAGCCTGCCCACACCCTACATCGACGCAATCGACGGCGCTCTGATCGGTCCCTCCGCGGGTTCTTGCGGAACGGCCGCTTACCGCGCAAAGCCAGTGATCGTCTCCGACATCGCCACGGACCCGCTGTGGGCCGATTACCGCGATCTGGCCCTGGCGCATGGGCTGCGAGCTTGCTGGTCCACGCCGATTCTCTCCTCGGAAGGAAGGGTGTTGGGGACGTTCGCGGTCTATTATCGCGAACCGCGCAGCCCCACCCCGCAAGATTATGGCGTCATCGAGCAGATCACCCACCTCGCGAGCATCGCCATCGAGCGCGAGCAAGCGCGGGAGCAGCTGCAGCGGAGCGAGGCCCATCTGCACGACGCCCAGAGGCTAGGCCACATGGGCAGCTGGGCATCCAATGCCTCCACCGGAGCTTTCTTTGCCTCGCGCGAGCTGCTCCGGATCTTCGGCCGCGACCCTGACGAGAAGCCGGCGAGGGAGATGCTTCGAGAGCACATTCATCCTGACGATCTGGGTCCCTTCATGGAACTGGCGGAGAAGGCCAGCAGGGAGAAGACCGGTTACGAATTCGATTTTCGAATCGTTCTCGCAGACGGATCGATCCGGCACGGCCACAACGTGGCCCACCCCGTGTTCGACGATTCCGGAGCCCTCGTCGAATATGTCGGCACTACCTTGGACGTGAGCGAGCGCAAGCGAGCCGACGAAGAGCGCGAGCGCGCCGAAGAGAGGCTGCGTCAGGCGCAGGCGGACCTCGCACGGGTCAGCCGCGTGACCACCATGGGAGAGCTGACTGCCGCCCTGGCGCACGAAGTGAATCAACCGATCGCCGCCGCCGTCATCAATGCCAATGCCTGCGTGCGCTGGCTGGCGGGCCAGGTCCCCGAGCTCGACGAGGCGCGCGCGGCTGCGGCAAGAAGCGTAAGAGACGGAACGCGCGCGGCGGAAATCATCAGCCGGATCCGCCTGCTCTTCAAGAAGGGTACTCCGCAACGGGAGCTGGTCGACATCAACGAGGTCATTCGAGAGATGATCGCCCTGCTCCGCAGCGAGGCGACCCGGCACTTCATCTCCATCGGGACGGAGCTCTCCGCGACCCTCCCCCAGGTGATGGGAGATCGGGTGCAATTGCAGCAGGTGCTGATGAACCTCATCATGAACAGCATCGATGCGATGAAGGAGGTGGACGGCGCTCGCGAGCTCGTCATCAAGTCGCAGCAAGGAGAGAAGGAGGAAGTCGTGGTGTCCGTCAACGATACGGGCGTGGGGCTGCCTCCCCAGGAGGCGGACCAGATCTTCAACGCATTCTTCACCACCAAGCCTCACGGCACCGGCATGGGACTCCGCATCAGCCGCTCCATCGTCGAATCGCATGGCGGGCGCCTGTGGGCTGCCGGCAACACGCCGCGCGGCGCGAGCGTTTGCCTCGCCCTGCCCGCCCGGGTCGAGGCCTGACAACGACTCCGCTGGAGGCCGATGTCCGGGCGGCAGGTGGGCGGCGCAGCAGAGTCGCCAAGCGCCCGGGTGATCGAACAGGCCGCGCAGCACGCAGCGGAGCGGCCCTGACGATCAGATTTTCACCAGCAGAGCGAGCGTGAGCCGGTTCTCCGAGTGTCGGAGATCCGGCGCGAACCCCGGCACGAAGGAGCCAGGCGGGCCGGTGTTTCCGCCGGGAGGCGTCACTCCTCCGGATCCGGCGAAGTACCGAATGTTGGCTTGCCGGTGATTGCCCTCGAACCGGAAGGTGACGAACTGGTTCGGCATCCAATCGAACGTGATCGATCCGTCCCACGCCTTGTACGTGTCGCCGGGAGCCACGCTGAAGTAGGGCGTGCCCGAGGCGGCAGTCGCACCATTGATCGGCGGCAAGAGCACCAGATAGCGGCCGGGGTTCGTGATCGCGCCGCCGCCGAGCGTCACCGCGAACAGGTCCTTGTAGAACCAGAAACGGTTGTACGCCATGAAGCCGAGGAAGTATTGCGACGGGCTGCTCGAAGACCCACCGAAGCAGCTCACCCCGCCCCCGTACTCGCATCCGGCATCGAAGGTGAGGGTGAACGCCGCCTTGCTGAGGAACGACTGCGGGTCGTCGTGGTACTTGACCTGGATGCTGTCGTCGGTGTGGATGCGCATGCGATCCGAATTCGCGAGCGTGTCCGTGCCCCAGTACTGATTCCCGATAATCGAAAGGTAACCGGTCGGTCGCCACAAGATCTGGAGTCCCAGACCGGGCGCCTGGTTGAACTTGCCGTACGACTGCCATCCATTGACGATCCAGGGCTCGATCTTCAGCTTGTCGCTCAGGAAGATCTGGATCCGGACGCCATTGAAGAACCAGGGCGTATTGGACGAGACATACGACGGCTGGTACGTCCAGTTATCGAACTGGTAAAAGCTGAAGAGGCCGATGTAGGACAGGAAGATCCCTGCGTCGAAGTTGAGCCCGTTCAGGACGTCGAAGTGGTATCCCCCGTAGGCTTCAGAGACGTAGCGGTACGCGTTGTCGAGGTTCCACTGGCCGCGTATGACGCTGGCGTCATTTCGCGGCGTGGTTTGCGAATACATTCCGAACTGCGTGAGCAACCTGCCGCGGACGTTCATGTAGTGGAAGTCGCCGCCGATGCCGAGCTGGGTGACCTGGACTTCACGCGAGCGGAAGACCTCGCTCGACCCCACGATCGTGTCGTCCTGCGGGTGGTTGAAGTCATGGACGTAGTCGACGTCGGCCCTGAACTCGCCCGTGAAGGCCGTCGTCTCGAGAGGCGACTCCTTCGTCCGGGGGTTGCCGGTCAACCAGGTGAAGTCCGCGAACGCGAACGGCTCGGCCGGCACCTCCTTCGCTGGGGGAGTGGCGGCAAGCGCGCGACCTGCCGTGCTGCACACGATGATCAGGACTGCGAGCCTCGCGGTAGATGGCGCCACAGGACACTCCTCGGGTGGTTGGTCGCCGTGGGAAGGAGCAATCGCCGTGCCGGTGGCCGGCACTTGCGTCGCTACACCCGCAGGTTTGCGCCTCGCAATCCGCGGCTGGCGCAAGTGTGCGGAATCCAGGACTGCAACATGCAACCTGGTCGGACGCACGTTTCGTGCACTTCGCAATGCGCCCGTGGCAGCTGTGGGACTCCCGCGCTTGCTTTGGCCCGACGCACCGGCATGTCCCATGCAGTCGCGATGAGCAGAGGTCCCGATGATCGAAGGCGCCAGCGCACGGCCCGCGGATGCGGACGGCGATTCGCGCGCGGCGACGCGCGTGCTGATCGTCGACGACGAGCGCAACATCCGCAGGACGCTGGCCGTCTGTCTGGAAGGGATGGGTTGCCGGACGACCGAGGCGGGCTCTTCCGTTTCGGCGCTGGAGGCGATCTCCCGCTCGTCGCACGACGTCGCGTTCGTCGATTTGCGGCTCGGTCAGGAGAGCGGGCTCGACCTGCTGCCGAAGCTCCTGGCAGAACGGCCCGGCCTCGACGTGGTGATGATCACGGCGTACGCCAAGGTCGACACGGCAGTCGAGGCGATCAAGCGCGGCGCGAAAGACTACCTGCCGAAGCCGTTCGCTCCGGCGCAGATCAAACGGGTGATCGACGCGTTCCGGGCACGCCGCGATCTCGAACGGCGCATCGTCGACCTCGAGGAGCAGCTCGCGGACGCGGCGCCGCAGGCCAGTCTCGAGGCCTCCAGCGCGGCGATGCGCGCGGTCATGGAGGTGGTCTCGCGCGCCGCTTCTCACGACGTTCCGGTGCTGCTGCGCGGCGAGAGCGGGACGGGCAAGAGCGTCCTCGCCCGCGTCCTGCACCAGATGAGCGCCCGGCGCGGTCGCCCCTTCGCCGTGGTGAGCTGCCCCGCCTTGAGCGAGCAGCTCCTGGCCAGCGAGATGTTCGGGCACGCGAGAGGCGCCTTTACGGGCGCCGTGACCGACCGCGCCGGCCGGGTCGAGGCTGCGGAGGGCGGGACGCTGTTCCTCGACGAGGTGGGAGAGATTCCCCCGCCGATGCAGTCGAAGCTCTTGCGCTTCTTGCAGGACAAGCAGTTCGAGCGCGTGGGCGAGACGCGGACGCGGGTGGCCGACGTGCGCATCGTGGCCGCGACGAACCGCGATCTCGAGACGGCGGTCCGCGCGGGGCAATTCCGGGAGGACCTGCTCTTCCGGCTCAACGTCGTCGAGATCACCATGCCTCCTCTGCGCGATCGCCGCGAGGAGATCCTCCCGCTCACCCGCCGCTTCCTCGCCTTCTTCGCGCGCGCCGCGGGCAGGATCCCACCGGAGCTGTCTGCGGAGGCGGAGCGCGCGCTTCTCGGTTACCCGTGGCCTGGCAACGTCCGCCAGCTGCGCAACACCGTCGAGCGCGCAGTCATCCTCGCTCCCGGCCGGCGGCTCACGCCGGAGGCGTTTCCCGAGCGTATCGCCCACCACGGCGGCAGCGCGCCGGTCGTGGGCGGGGATTTCACGGTCGACGACCTCGAGCGCGAGCACATCCTCAGGGTCCTCGCGCGAACCACGACCCAAGAAGAGGCCGCGCGCATCCTGGGGCTGGATGCCTCCACCCTGTGGCGCAAGCGAAAGAAGTACGACGAGGGGTAGCGGGCTCGGCGAGGCTGGCGACGCAGCGCGGGCCGCCGACTCCTGCTCGCGTCCTGCGACCTACGGCTCATTCCTGTGGACGCGAGCGTCCTGACGCCTGGCCCGTCGCCAGATTTTCACCTCCTTGTGCCCCGGCGGCGGCGCCGAGCGCCGTACGGTCCCCGCTTCCTTCGCAGGAGGACGCATGGAACGGACGAGGATCGTTCGCACGTGTGCGGTCGCGCTCTTCACGCTGGGCTTATCGGCGCGCCCAGCCACCGCGGAGGACCGGCATCGGGTGCAGCACGTCCTCCTGCTCAGCATCGACGGGCTGCACCAGGTGGACCTGTCGAGATGGATCGCGGGCCATCCTTCGTCGGCGTTCGCACAGCTCGGACGCAGCGGCGTCATCTACACCGACGCCCGCGCGACCACGCCATCGGACTCGTTCCCAGGCTTGCTCGCGCTGGTGACCGGCGGCACGCCGAAGACGACCGGCGTCTACTACGACGACAGCTACGATCGCACGCTCTACCCGCCCGGCAGCGGCTGCACCGGAAAGCCGGGGACGGAAGTCGTCTACGACGAGACCGTCGACTTCGACGTGTCGAAACTCTTCAGCGGCGGGATGGATCCGCGGAATCTACCGCTGGTCAAGGACGGGAGCGGCTGCCATCCGCTCCTTCCGCACTCCTTCCTCAAGGTGAATACGATCTTCGAGGTGGTGAAGGCCGCAGGTGGCCGGACGGCGTGGTCGGACAAGCACCCCTCCTACGACCTGGTGAACGGCCCGTCCGGCAAGGGCGTGGACGATCTCTACACCCCGGAGATCAACTCCGACGTCGCGAACGGCGGGACCGTGAACGGCGTGAATCTCGCCGCCACGCTCGCCAAGTGTGACGGAACCAATTCGCTGCCGGTGAAGAAGGTGCAGGTGTACACGGACTGCATCCCCGCCCAGGAGGCCTACGACGACGTGAAGGTGCAGGCCATCCTCCACTTGATCGACGGAAGGCGGTCCGACGGAACGCCCTGGCCAGGGAACGGCGAGGAGGGTGACGGAGCCCGCGCGCCGGCCGTGTTCGGCATGAACTTCCAGGCGGTCAGCGTGGGGCAGAAGCTTCCGGTGGGCGGCTACGTGGACGCCTCAGGCACTCCGAGCGCAAACCTGGAGCACGCGCTCGCGCACACCGACGCGTCCATCGGCAGGATGGTCGCCGGGCTCGCCAAGCGGGGGATGCTGGGATCGACCCTGATCCTGCCTCGTCGGACCCGATCGCCTCGGCGCGGGCGCCGAACGTCTTCATCCAGCCGAACGCAGGGGTGATCTACTCGGGCAGCTCGAAGAAGATCGCGGAGCACGGCGGCGGCACGCGCGACGACACGCAGGTGGCGCTGATGGTCTCCTGGCCGGCGGTGCGCGCCCGCACCGTGTCCGACCCGGTGAGCACGACGCAGGTGGCCCCCACCATCCTCGAGGCGCTGGGGCTGGATCCGCGCGCGCTCGAGGCCGTGCGGAAGGAGCACACGCAGCCGCTGCCGCACCTGCCGTTCTGATTCAGACGTTCCACAGCCGGTCGAGAAAGCCGCGGAGCATCAGCCGCGCTCGGTGGACGCGCCCGCGGACGAGCTCCGGCGAGGCCTCCAGGATCGCGGCCGCGTCCTCGGCCGGCAGCTGCACCAGATCGCAGAGGACGAAGGCGGCCCGGACGCCTTCCTCCATGTCCTGGAGCGCTTCCCGAAGGAACCCCGCGACGTTCATCGCCTCCAGGCGAGCGCTGCCCGGCTCAGGCCATTCTCCGCCGGGCGGCTCGAGGCCGCCGTCCGCATCGAAGCGTGGCAGGAACGCTTCCAGCGAGACCGCCTGGCCGCGGTAGGATCGCTGCCGTTCGCCGGACGCCTTCCTCAGCGCGATGCCACACAGCCAGGTCCTGAAGCCGAGGCCGCCGGGCCGGGAGCCGGCGTCGCGGCAGGCAGAAAGGAAGGTCTGCCGGGTCACCTCCTCGGCGTCCCCGGCAGAGGCGCAGATGTTCAAGGCGATCCGGTAGACCGCATCGCAGTGCCGGGCAACGAGCGCGGCGAATGCCGTGCTGCTGCCCTGCCGCGTGTGCTCGGCGAGTGGTTCGTCGGTCATGGCAACGGGCTTCGGCTGAGGATCAGGCCTCGAGGTCGCGCTGCTGTTCGAGCCGCGGCGGCTGCATGCGAGTCGAGATGAGCAACGGAGCGACGGTGGCCAGTTGCGAGAGCGTGAACGCGGCGGCGACGATCCACACGGCGACGAGGACTGCTGGACTGACCCAGAACTCGAGCGTCTTCATGGCAAGCACCCCTTCGATTCGGACAGCGGACTTCCCGGGTCCGGGATGGATGGTCGCGGCCGCGCCGGAGCCACGCAACGCGAATCGCAGCCGATCGGGCGCTGCAGATCCGCAGCGGATCGCACGATCCTGTGCGGATCGCCACGGCGCCGCTGGCCCAGCGTGATCACGCCGACCGAGGCCAGGATGAACAGCCCCGACACCAGGTGCGCCGGGCGCAGGCGCTCGCCGCCCAGCCAGGCGCCGACCGCCACCGCGACCAGCGGGTTCACGAACACGTGGGTGGCCACCGTGTCGGCCCGCACGTGCTCGAGCAGGTACGAGTAGCAGGCGAAGGCGAGCACCGATCCGAACGCGATCAGGTAGAGGAGCGCGATCACCGACCGGCTCGAGAACGCCGCTGCCTGGAGCGCAGCCGGCTCGCCGCGCAGCACGCTGGCGAAGGAGAGCAGGGCCCCGCCCCAGATCATCTGCATGGCGGCGCGCAGGATCGGATCGGGCGGGAACTGCAGCCGCTGCGAAAGGACCGCGCCCATCGACCACGACAGCGACGCGCCCAGGATCGCCAGGCAGGCCGGCACGCTGGCGGCGGCCGCCCCCGCTCCGCTGCCCGAGAAGAGACACACCACACCCGCAAGTCCCAGCCCGGCGCCGATCAAGCCCGACCGGGTCAGCGGCTGGCCCGGCAAGAGCGCGCTCGAGAGCAGCGCGATGATCGGCACCTCGGTCGCCACGATCAGGCAGGCGAGGCTGGAGGGTATGAACCGCGCCGCGGTGCTCACCAGGCCGTGATTGCCCAGGAAGAAGAGCGCCCCGACGACCGCGGCGTTTCCCCAGTGTCGCAGCGTCGGCCGCGGCCTGACCCTGCACGAGACGAGCAGCAGGATGCCGCCGGAGACGAGGAAGCGGATGGCCGCCATCGAGAGCGGCGGCAGCGTCTCGACCGCCACCCGGATGCCGAGGAAGGTAGACCCCCAGACCAGGTAGATGACCGCGAACGCTCCCCACAGACCCCACCGC
>Ga0137415_10007807_pt1 | contig 10611 bp, 10 predicted proteins | sample CZODoug3_1_1_16f_FD_183082 | JGI IMG/M metagenome (GOLD analysis project Ga0137415, IMG submission 183082) | Vadose zone soil fungal communities from Angelo Coast Range Reserve, California, USA - CZODoug3_1_1_16fungal (Hybrid Assembly) | ecosystem: Environmental > Terrestrial > Soil > Vadose...
GGCGTCTCGGTGCCGCATTACTGGCTCGGCATGGTGCTGGTGATCATCTTCTCGGTGCAGCTTAACTGGCTGCCCGCCGTCGGCGCCGGCCCCGGCGGCTCCGGCACATGGGGATGGGATTGGGAACACATCCGCTATCTGATCCTGCCCGCGATCACGACATCGGTGATTCCGATGGGTATTGTCACCCGCACCGTGCGAGCGCTGACCGGCGATATCCTGAGCCAGGATTTCGTCGAGGCCTTGCGCGCCAAGGGCTTGCGTGAAACCCGTGTTTTCCGTCACGTCATCAAGAACGCAGCACCAACCGCGATGGCCGTGATGGGACTGCAACTGGGATACATGCTGGGCGGTTCGATCCTGATCGAAACCGTGTTCTCGTGGCCCGGCTCGGGGCTCTTGCTCAATTCCGCAATCTTCCAGCGCGATCTGCCGCTGCTGCAAGGCACGATCCTGGTGCTGGCGCTGTTCTTCGTGTGCCTCAATCTGATGGTCGATATCGCGCAGGCCGCGATCGATCCGCGTATCAAGCGGAGTTGAAGCAAGTGAGGATCAGCCCATGAGCGCGATAACAGATGCGGCCCTGCAGGCAGCGCCCGCCGATAAGGCGCGCGGTTACTGGGCAACGGTGGGACGCCGCATCGTCAACGACAAGGTCAGCATGGTCTGCGCTCTTGTTCTGGCCATGATTTTTCTTTCAGCGCTTTGCGCGCCGTGGCTGGGCCTCGCCGATCCCTATCAGGGCTCGATGATTCGCCGGCTGCGCCATATCGGTACGCCCAACTATCCTCTTGGCACCGACGAGCTTGGCCGCGACATGCTGGCGCGGCTGATCTATGGCGGACGTCTGTCGCTGGTGGTCGGCATTCTTCCGGTGATCTTTGCCTTCGTGATCGGGACCTCGCTCGGCCTCGTCGCCGGCTATGTCGGCGGCAAGATCAATACCGCGATCATGCGCACCGTCGACGTGTTCTATGCCTTTCCCTCGGTGCTGCTGGCGATCGCGATTTCGGGCGCGCTCGGCGCGGGCATCGTCAACTCGATCGTCTCATTGACGGTGGTATTCGTGCCGCAGATTACCCGGGTGGCCGAGAGCGTCACGACCGGCGTGCGCAACATGGATTTCGTTGAGGCGGCGCGTGCCTCCGGCGCCGGCCCTTTCACCATCATGCGCGTGCATATGCTCGGCAACGTGCTGGGGCCGATTTTCGTCTACGCCACCGGCCTGATCTCGGTGTCGATGATTCTCGCCGCCGGACTGTCGTTTCTTGGCTTGGGGACAAAACCGCCGGAGCCGGAATGGGGCTTGATGCTCAATACGCTGCGCACGGCGATCTACATCAATCCGTGGGTGGCGGCCTTGCCCGGCGCCATGATCTTCGCGGTGTCGATCTGCTTCAACCTGCTCAGCGATGGAATGCGCAGCGCCATGGACATCCGGAACTGACGCCATGAACGAAATCAGCGCACCGATCGAACTGCTTGAACCGATCGAGGATCGCGGCGGCGCGGCGCAGCCGCTGCTGCAGGTCAATGGTCTGACAAAACATTTTCCGGTGCGTGGCGATCTGTTCAGCAAGCGCAAGACGGTGCGTGCGGTCGATGACGTGTCATTCTCCATCGCCAAGGGGGAAACCGTCGGGATCGTCGGGGAATCCGGCTGCGGCAAGTCGACCACCGCGCGGCTATTGATGCATCTGATGAAGCGCGATGCCGGAGAGATCATCTATGACGGCATGTCGGTCGGTCGGGCTTTGTCGCTTCGCGAGCTTCGCCGCGCCATGCAGATGGTGTTTCAGGACAGCTATGCCTCGCTCAATCCGCGCCTGACAATTGAGGAATCGATCGCGTTCGGGCCGAAAGTTCACGGTATGGCCGACGTGGCCGCGCGCGCACTGGCGCGTGAGTTGCTCGGCAAAGTGGGCTTGCGGCCGGAAATCTTCGCCAACCGCTATCCGCACGAGATTTCCGGCGGCCAGCGTCAGCGCGTCAATATCGCTCGCGCGCTGGCCTTATCGCCGCGTCTGGTGATCCTCGACGAGGCCGTGTCCGCTTTGGACAAGTCGGTCGAAGCGCAGGTGCTCAACCTGCTGGTCGATCTCAAGCGCGAGTTCGGGCTGACTTATCTCTTCATCAGCCACGATCTCAATGTGGTGCGCTACATTTCCGACCGGGTTCTGGTGATGTATCTCGGCGAAGTGGTCGAGCTTGGTCCTGTGGACCGCGTGTGGGACGCGCCGGCGCATCCCTATACGCAGGCGCTGCTGGCGGCGATGCCATCGTCCGATCCCGACAACCGGACCCAGACGCCGCCGATATCGGGTGATCCGCCCAATCCGATCGATCCGCCGTCGGGTTGCAGATTTCACACCCGCTGTTCGTTCGCGGAGCCGCTCTGCGCAAATGTCACACCAAAACTCACCGCGCTCGATAGAATGGGCCACCAGGCGGCGTGCTATATGGCCATTCCCGGTTCCGGTCACAGCCGCGCGCCATCGAAGGGAGCAGACGCCGCATGACGAGACCTAGCGCCAAGGAGATCAAAGCAATCGCCGATGTCGCGGGCGTGCCCGTGAGCGCCGACGTTGCCGCGCGCATCGCCAATTCCATTGGTCCCGCGTTTGAAGGTTTTGCAGTGGTCGCCGGCACGCTGCCGTTCGATCTGGAGCCTGCAAGCTTCCTTGTCGTGCAAGCCGCCCAGGATACCAACGAGGTTTTGAAATGAGTGCGACCGAACCGGCGCTACTTTCGCTGACCGAGGTCGCGCAGGCAATCGTGCAAAAGCGCCTCTCGTCGCGCGAGGCGACGCAATCCTGTCTCGACCGGATCGCGCAGTGGCAGTCTCCTCTCAATGCGTTCATGGCGATCGAAGCGCACGAGGCGCTGGCGGCGGCCGATGATGCCGACGCGTCGCTCGCGAAAGGCACGCTCCGCGGACCGCTGCATGGCGTACCGCTGGCGCACAAGGACATGTATTACGACGCGGGCAAAGTGGTCACCTGCGGCTCGCGCATCCGCCGCGATTTCGTTGCGACGTCGACCGCGACGGCGCTGCAGCGCCTGAAGGATGCCGGCACGATTCGGCTGGGCTCACTGCAGATGGCCGAGTTCGCCTATGGGCCGACCGGTCACAACACGCATTATGGACCGGTGCATAATCCGTGGGCTCTCGATCGCGTCACCGGCGGCTCGTCGTCTGGGTCGGGTGCTGCGGTCGCGGCGCGGCTGACGTTTGCGGCGTTGGGCTCGGACACCGGCGGCTCGATCCGGATGCCCGCGCATTTTTGCGGCGTGACCGGATTGAAAACCACCGTCGGCCGGATCAGCCGCGCCGGCGCGATGCCGCTGTCGCAGTCGCTCGACACCGTCGGACCGCTGGCGCGCACCGCCCTGGATTGCGCATTGCTGCTGGGTCTGATGGCGGGTGCGGACGCTGATGATCCAACCGCGGTCTTGGGGCCATTGCCCGACTACACGGCGGCAACGCGGCAGCCGATGAAAGGTCTGATAATCGGCGTTCCCACGGCGTTCTATGTCGACGATCTCGATCCCGAAGTAGCTGGAATCCTCGACGACACCATCGCGGTCCTCAAGCGTGAGGGCGCCGATATCGTTCAGGTCGAATTGCCAGACCAGCGTCAGCTCACGGCGGCATGTCAGCTGGTGCTTGCGGTCGAAGCGGCCGCGTTTCACAAGCGATGGATGATCGAGCGCCCGCAGGATTATGGCCCGCAGGTTCTGATGCGGCTGCAGAACGGGCTCGCAATACCCGGCGTGTCCTATCTCGAAGCCATGCGCTGGCGCGGTCCGGCGTTATCAGCGCACCTCGCGGCGGTTGCCGGCGTCGATGCCGTGATTGCGCCGGTGGCGCCGGTCGCGGCTCCGACCATTGCCGAAAGCGACGTCGGCAACAGCCCTGACGCTGAAGCGGTGATCCAGCGGCTGACGCGGTTCACCCGTCCGATCAATTATTTGGGGTTGCCGGCGCTGGCGATTCCATCAGGGTTCACGCGCGGCGGTCTTCCCGTTGCAATGCAGTTGATCGGCCGCTCGTTCGATGAGGCGATGCTGCTGCGGATCGGTGCCGCGTTCCAGCGCGCGACCGATTTCCACGACCGGGTGCCGAAGTCAGCATGAGTAACCTCGTCGAGATCCACGATCTCAATATTCGTTTCACCGGCGAGCGCACCGTGCATGCCGTGAACGATCTCAGTCTCGTCCTCGGCGAGGGCGAGGTGCTCGGCCTGCTCGGCGAGTCCGGCTCAGGCAAGAGCGTCACATTGCGCGCGCTGATGCGGCTATTGCCGAAAAAGCGCACGCAAATCTCGGGCCGCGTTCAGGTTCTCGGGCAGGATGTGTTGGCGCTCGATGACGAAGAACTGTCGGCATTTCGCGGCCAGACCGTCTCCATGATCTTCCAGGAGCCGGCGCTGGCGCTCGACCCGGTTTACACCATCGGCCGCCAGATCGCGGAAACCGTGATGCGTCACGAGGGCAAAAGCCAGACCGACGCAACGGCGCGCGCCCTGGAAATGCTGGAAGTGGTGCGGATTCCATCGGCCAAGCGCCGGCTCGATGCCTATCCGCACGAGATGTCCGGCGGCATGCGGCAGCGCGCCATGATCGCGCTGGCGCTGGCCTGCAAGCCGAAAATTCTTCTCGCGGATGAACCGACCACGGCGCTCGATGCCACCGTGCAAATCCAGATCCTGTTGCTGCTGCGCGAACTGCAGCGTGAGTTCGGCATGTCCGTCATCTTCGTCACCCACGATATCGGGGTCGCGATCGAAATCTGTGATCGGGTTGCAGTGATGTATGCGGGCCAGATCGTCGAGCAGGGTACGCTAAGCCAGATTGTGCGCTCGCCGATACATCCCTATGCGCGCGGCTTGCTGGCCTCCACCGTGCACGGCGCCAAACGCGGCCAGCGGCTGGAAACCATACCGGGGACGCCGCCCTCGCTCGACAAGGCGCCGAGCAACTGCTCGTTCGCGCCGCGCTGCGGTTTCGCGGAAGCCCGCTGCGTCGAGCGGTTGCCGCCCACCGTGCAAGTGGGGAACAGGATCGCAAGATGCATCCTGGCGGAACGCGCTGAAGTCGTGGCAACGACGTAGCGGCGGCGCCACTCAAGGCAAGCGATTTATCCGCCGAGACGATTTATCCGCCGAGACCTGGGTCAGCCCATTGTTCGATCTGGGAAGACCCGACAATCTGCTTGGGCTGATGAGGGTTGAGCGTCCCCGCGCTGACCGACCAACCCTTCGCCAGAATCTGCATGGCGAACAGCTTGGCATCGACTTCCGATTTGAACGTTCGGGTTGATCGAACCGCACCGGTCGCGCTGTCGTCCGCTTTTAAGGTTTTGTCCGGCCCGTAGGCCACGTACCAGATATCGGGTTGCGTCATTGCTGCATAACGCCGATCGCGAGCGAAAGTTTCGCTGGTCATTGGAAACGTCGGGTTTTTTTGCAAAGCGGCAAGCTCGAACGAGGCAAAAGTCCCGCAGATTGGAGTCGTCACATCAGATAATTATCGATAGGTTCGAAAGCGGCACGGAGAAAAAGCGTACACAACAGGGGGAATTTCTATGCAACTGTCCAATGAAAGCCTTCTCGTTATTCTGTTCGTCGGCCTGATTGCAGGCTGGCTGGCTGGACAAATTGTGCGGGGCACCGGCTTTGGAATCATCGGCGATATTCTCGTCGGTGTCGCCGGCGCACTGGTCGCCAGTCTGCTGTTTCCAAAACTTGGCATCCGCCTCGGCACCGGCCTTGTATCGGAGATCATTTATTCCGCGATCGGCGCCATCGTGCTGTTACTGATCGTGCGGCTGCTTCGAACCCGCGGCCGGTTCTGATACCGCGCCGGAGCGCGCCGGTCGAAGCGTATTTTTCGAAATTCGGACGTTGAAAAAATGGGGGCCATCCCGATGGACGGCTCCCATTCGACGCGATCGATGCCGCAGTCGTTTTTACTCGACGATCTCGACAATGCGGCGGGTGCGCGGATCGACCAGAACCGTGCGGCCGTTCACAACCGTATAACGATAATCCCGAGCACCATATTCCGGCGGTACATCGTAGTAGTTGACGCCCTCATCCGGCAGCACTCCGCCAATTCGGACGTCCTCACGATATTGATAGGAAGGGCGGCGCTGCTCGACGACATAATTGCGAAAGCGCGGACGCTCATCGACGCCCAGAACGCCGGCTACGCCACCGACCACGCCACCAATCATACCGCCGATGACGGCGCCGACAGGACCGGCCGCTCGTTCGCCATCTCTCGAGCCGCGCTCAATTCCGCCGGGGACCCCCTGGGCCTGGGTTGCAACAGGTAGCGCCACTGCGGCGGCAAGGGCAGCAATTCCGATAAAGCGGCGGATCATGACGTCTCCCTTAATGTTGGCTGAGGTGGCATTACAAGTGATTGAGGCCGGTTTGGTTCCATCGCACGGCCATTTCAGGACATCGTGGCGGATCCCAATCCAAACCTGACGGTGCAGCTTTTCAGGCCGCCATCGGGTGACTGGGTGGGCATTCGCGCGCAAACCCGGTGGCGACCTGCCACCGGGTTTGGAATGGGAAGCGGTACGTTGCTCGACGTGCGCGGCGAGATTGGCCGTGTCTCAATGTCGGTCGTCCTGGTGCCATTTCCGAAGTCCGCATCGGCGGCGAATTAGCTGCCATCCTCGCCCCTACGCCCCGCAGCCCGGCCCCCGCGCTCCACGGGGTCCGGATCCGCCCTCGTTCCGGTGTCGAGCCAATGGTGCTGACATGCCACGGCCGGATCTTCGTTCGGTTTGTTCTGCCTCCAACCGCGAAGCGATGAGGCCGCCGATGGCGTTTAGGTTAACGCGACATCAATGGACGTTAGCGGCAAAAATCGGTAAGATTGGGCTTCACGCGCCCGCGTGAATCAGGGGTCGCGTACCCCTTCTGGAAGAGATCAGGATTGATGGCAGCCGTTCCCGGTGTCCGGCGTTCCGAACTCGGTGATGCGCTGCGCGCCTGTCGCAGTGCATTCCTTGGCGTAGGCGCCATGAGCTGCATGATCAACCTGCTTTATCTGACCGGTTCGGTCTTCATGCTGGAGATTTACGACCGGGTGCTTCCAAGCCGGAGCGTACCGACCCTGGTCGGATTGGTCGTTCTCGCCGGCGGATTGTACATCGCTCAAGGCGTTCTCGACCTGATCCGGGGACGAATCCTGATTCGCATCGGAACCGCGCTCGACGAGGCCCTCAACGCCCGGGTGTTCGAAACCGTTGTGCGCCTGCCACTGATGGTGGGCGGACGCAACGAGGGCCTGCAGCCGCTGCGCGATCTGGACAACGTTCGTTCGTTCCTCTCCGGAATGGGGCCGGGCGCGTTCTTCGATCTGCCGTGGTTGCCGTTCTATTTGGCGATCTGTTTCGCCTTCCATGTCCTGATCGGCCTGACCGCGCTGGTCGGCGCGATCATTCTGGTCACCCTCACCATCGTGACCGAGTTCATGTCGCGCGCGCCGGCGCGTGAGGCCATGGGTCTGGCGGCGCGCCGCAACGATCTGGCCGCCAGCAGCCGGCGAAACGCGGAAGTCCTGGTCGCGATGGGAATGGCCGGGCGCCTGACCAAGCGCTGGAGCGAGGCCAACCAGAATTATCTTACGGGCAATCAACGCGCCAGCGATGTCTCCGGAGGACTCGGCGCCATTGCCAAGGTCATGCGCATGACCCTGCAGTCGGCGGTGCTGGGAGTCGGTGCCTATCTGGTGATTCACCAGGAAGCCACCGCCGGCATTATCATCGCGGGTTCGATCCTGAGCGCGCGGGCGCTGGCGCCGGTCGATCTGGCCATCGCCCACTGGAAAGGCTTCGTGGCCGCGCGCCAGAGCTGGCAACGCCTCAATCGCCTGCTCGAATCGTTGCCCGCACGGGCAGCGCAGACCTTGCTGCAGAGCCCATCGAGCCGGCTGTCGGTCGAGGCTGTCAGCATCGCGCCGCCGGGCGATCAGAAAGTCATCGTCCAGGACGTGACGTTCGCCCTTCAGGCCGGCAACGGACTGGGCGTGATCGGGCCAAGCGGATCGGGCAAGTCTTCGCTGGTGCGTGCGCTGGTCGGCGTATGGCAGCCGTTTCGCGGCAAGGTGCGGCTCGATGGCGCAGCACTCGATCAGTGGTCGTCCGATGTGCTCGGCCGTCACATCGGTTACCTGCCGCAGGACGTCGAACTGTTCGCCGGGACGGTCGCCCAGAATATTTGCCGCTTCGATCCGGACGCCGGTGCCGAGGGCATCATCGCGGCCGCGAAGGAGGCGGGCGTCCACGAGATGATCATCAAGATGCGCGACGGCTACGACACCCAGATCGGCGAGCAGGGCACCGCGCTTTCGGCCGGTCAGGCGCAGCGCGTGGCGTTGGCGAGAGCGCTGTACGGCGATCCGTTTCTGATCGTCCTCGACGAGCCGAACTCCAATCTCGATACCGAGGGCGATGAGGCGCTGACGCGGGCGGTTCGCGCGGCGCGCGAACGCGGCGCCATCGTGGTGGTGGTTGCGCATCGGCCGATCGGAATTGAGGCGGTCGATCAGCTTGTTGTGCTGAAGGACGGCCGCATGCAGGCCTTCGGTCCCAAGGAACAGGTTCTGGGGCAGGTGCTGCAGCGCGTTGCGCCGCCTTCCCCGATCAAGATCGTATCCGATTCCGGAGCTGCCAAATCATGACGGCTAGCGAGATGGGCGGCGCGCGGCCGTCGATACGGCTGCATTTGATCGTCGGGCTTGCGGTCGTCGTTGTTCTGGCGGGCGGACTTGGCGGCTGGGCATCGACGGCGCAGATCTCGGGCGCATTGATCGCGCCGGGATCGGTTGTTGTCGAGTCGAACGTGAAGAAAGTGCAGCATCCGACCGGCGGTGTGGTCGGCGAAGTCCGTGCGCGCGATGGCGATCTGGTCAAGGCTGGTGACGTGGTGGTGCGGCTCGATGATACCGTCACCAAGGCGGGCCTCGCGATTGTCACCAAGAACCTCGACGGATTGTGGGCGCGGGCAGCAAGGCTGGAAGCCGAACAGCGCGGCCTCGACAATGTGGCATTTCCCAAGATGCTGCTCGACCGTGCCGATGATCCCGACGTCAAGAACATCATCGCCAGCGAGACCAAATTGTTCGAGGTCCGTACCACGGGACGGACCGGACAAAAGGCGCAATTGCGCGAGCGGGTCACGCAGCTGAACGAGGAGATCGCCGGACTTGCGGCGCAGGAAAAGGCGAAAAACCAGGAAATCGCGCTGGTGGAAAAGGAGCTGGTCGGGGTTCGCTCGCTCTACGATCAGCACCTGGTGCAGCTCTCGCGCCTGACGGTGCTTGAGCGCGACGCGGCCCGGCTGGCGGGCGAGCGGGCGCAATACATTGCATCGCGGGCGCAGGCCAAGGGCAAGATCACCGAAACCGAATTGCAGATCATTCAGGTCGACAAGGATCTGGTCAGCGAAGTCTCCAAGGATTTGCGCGAGACCAACGACAAGATCGGAGAATTTGTCGAGCGCAAGGTCACGGCTGAAGACCAGTTGCGGCGAGTCGACATCCGCGCCCCGCAGGACGGCATGGTGCTGCAATCCACGGTCCATACCGTGGGCGGGGTGATCACCGCCGGCGACGCCATCATGATGATCGTGCCGCAGGCCGACGACCTTTCGGTCGAGGCCAAGGTCAATCCGCAGGATATCGACAAGCTGCAGATCGGCCAGAAGACCCTGCTGCGGCTGTCGGCGTTCAACCAGCGCACCACGCCGGAATTGAACGGCGTCGTCACCCGGGTTTCGCCCGACGTCACCACCGACCAGCGCACCGGACAATCCTATTACACCATCCGCGTCTCGATGCCGCGCGAAGAAGTCGCGCGCCTCGGCGAGAGCAAGCTGATCCCCGGCATGCCGGTCGAAGCCTTCGTGCAAACCGGCGACCGCACCATGCTGTCGTATCTGATCAAGCCGCTCAGCGATCAATTGATGCGCTCGTTCCGGGAGAAGTGAAGAACTGTCGTCCTCGCTAATTTGGGCCCGTCATTGCGAGCGCAGCGAAGCAATCCATCTTTATTTCTGTGGCGGCCATGGATTGCTTCGCTTCGCTCGCAATGACGGCTCTACAACGAATTGTTTCTGGCTCTTTGAAAATTGAATCGGGAGTCTGCACAGGAGTTTGATCCATCTGGATTGAAGCGCGTAGGATGGGTGGAGCGAAGCGATACCCATCAATTGCATTTCGTGGAGGTGATGGGTATCGCGGGGCTCCCATCCTACAAATTGACGACAAGATCGGCTCAAGTGATTTGCCCGTCGGGCTGTTTATTGACAGGGCTGTCAAGTTGTTTTTCTGATTTTCCGAAAAATATTTCTGTTCCCACGCACCCCAAATCAGATCTAGAACTCTCGCATCCCACCCCACAAGAGGGGCGTATCATGATCGTCACGGACGCGGGGTGGAATGCGGTGGACGCGGCAGCGTTTTGCGCGCGATGGGATTGCAGGGCGAGTTGAAAGACTTGTGAGCGATCAACAGCGAGCGGACGAGAGATGTTGCAGCGTACGGCGAAGTCGTGTGGTCCTGACGCCCCGACGCTGGCGTCAAGTTTGC